>Ga0209060_10002753_pt1 | contig 15783 bp, 7 predicted proteins | sample Coa_R1_8_FD_187155 | JGI IMG/M metagenome (GOLD analysis project Ga0209060, IMG submission 187155) | Surface soil microbial communities from Centralia Pennsylvania, which are recovering from an underground coalmine fire - Coalmine... | ecosystem: Environmental > Terrestrial > Soil > Unclassified...
TGTATCGCAGGAAGGGAAGGTTGGAACGGGCGGGCCGCCGCCGTCGTTCTCCTCGTTGTTAATGCCGACCGATATCAGAATGTCCCATTCAACTGTTCCTTCCGCCGAGGTAAACTTGACGTGAAAGGCATCGCTGCCGGAGCCTGGCTTTCCAGTGGTATCGGTCCATGTATAGTTTACCTGGCTTCCTGGAAACGAAACGCCGGGGCACCCCGGTATCGTAAAGCTTCCGCCCACAATAGAGATAGCTCCGTGCTTGGGCTGAATGGTGATGGTGGCGTTGGTTGGAGTGATGGGTGTGCATCCCGTTAGCGAAAAAGCCAGGACGGTTTCCGTCTCTACATTTGGCTGCACGGTTACGATTTTGAAGTTGGCGAAGGCCGGAAGTTGGAATAGCAAAGTAACGAGCAGAGACAAAAAGGCAATTTTCAGGAATCTCATCGATTTCACCTTAGGGGGCTCCTGCCTCTTTTGATTTCTGGACGTGCGTTTCCAAAAATGGGCGGGGCTGGCGCTCTGGGTTAACTTCTATTTTTGGGATTTGGCGCGAGCGAGACGGCGATTCGTGCGAGAGCTTGGCCGCCTCGTACCCTATATGGCGAGTGAGGATCACTCGTTACAAAGGTTTTTATTTTTTTGTAACGCTGCTCGCCTCAACACTTTGCTAGTGCTCATGGCATTGATCTTCCAGGCCATTCCATCGGATGTTCCGCACGGCAATCGCATGAAAACATTTGATAGCTTCGTTAATGTGGGGGGAAGGTTAGAGGCAAGACTGGGTGGAAAACGCCGAGTGAGATGCCTTAGAGCACAGATGAGAGACAAAAGTTCTCATCTGTGCTCCAAGGCATGAACTTTATTTGCGTGCTTAACGTGGCCCTGAAGGGCCCCTCTTCCACAGTTGCGCCAGCTTCATCGCCAGCGTGATTTATCGAGGAGCCGAAGGAGCACGCGAGCTGTGAGACAAATTTCGAGACGGCATCAACGGTGGATATTATTTCTTTCATGCGATTGCCCTGGGATGCTCCGCTTCTTTCATACCGTGGTTTCTTGTCGGTTTTCCGTCCACGAAGCTCATCACAACCAATCCCTATAGCAGGGCGTCCAACATGTGGGCTGGAGTCCTGACGAAGGTAGAGTCGCCGCGAACAACCAGCCCTCCTCTTATAGCGTGTACCTGGAACCAAAGCTTCTGCTGAGATTCGCCGTACTCGGATCTTGTGGTGTTAGCCGGTGGCAAGAGCACGATGTTGTCACTCTGTCGTGCCTGATTTCATCTGCAGTTCACAAACGCCATACGATTGCCCCCCATCATGAGAGGCCCCCACACCCAATCGGCGGTAATTCGGAAAGATTCGGAAAGATAGTGTAAGGAGATTTTTCGTGAAGAAACAACAATCGATCGTGTGCTTTACAGTGGCGCTGGTCGCCTTTGCCTTTGCCCAGTTGCGCGGCGCAGACGCGCAATGTACGGCAGCCACTCTCAAAGGCCCATACTCGGCCGTGAGCCAGGGGATCCAGACAGGGCCTCTGACCACCGTGCCGGTGGCCATTACGGATTCCTGCATCTTTGATGGAATCGGCACAGTATCGTGTACCAGCACTCAGTCGGTCGACGGCGTAGTTCAGACTATAACCAGTTCCGGCAACTACTCTCTTGGGCCCACATGCGACGGCATTCTGGTGTTAAACGTAACATTTGGGGGCGAAGATGAGCCAGGCGAAACCCGTAACTACAAAATCTCGGCAGCCTCCGATGGCAGCCGGGCTACCAGCCTCCGCACCGATTTCGGACAGAACGTTTCCGCCGTTTACAACAAGACCGCCGCGGGAATCTGTAGCAACGCGACGCTGAATGGCTCTTATCAGTGGAGCAGCCAGGGGATGCAGAAGGTTGGCCTGGGATTGGTTACAGTGCCGCAACTTCAGGCCTGGACGATCAACTTCGATGGCCACGGCGGCACTACCGGCTCCGGCACCCAGGTTCAAGACGGCGTAGTTCTTACGGGAAACTATACCGGTACCTACAACGTCAGCGCCAACTGTATGGGAACCTATACTGCAACCATCAACTTGTCCAACGATACAAGTGAGATACGCAGCTTCAGCTTTATCGTGAATCCCGATGGATCTGGAATCATTGCCACCCGCAAAGATGCCGGCTCCACGCGAGCCGGTGTCGCAACCAGAAGATAAAACGTTTTCCGCTCTGGGGCGGCCTTCGTGTTGAAGAAACTCGGCGGCCGCCCCGCCCGCACGAATTTCTTGCCCGTAGCGACGAGATCCGCCTATTTCTTGAACTGGTTAAACCATTGGACGATTCTCGGCCAACTGTCATTCTGGTGAAGGAGCAATCCATGCTCATCTCCTTCATAAATCACAAGCTCGTACTTTTTGCCCAGTTCCTGAAGTTGTCCGGCAAATCGAAGGGTGTCGGCCGCGGGCACTCTGTCGTCGTCTGCGCCGTGAAGGATCAACAAGGGAACGTCGATCTTGTCCGCAAATTGCGTCGCCGAGCGCAAGCGATAGTGCTCTGACGCGCGCTGGTCAAAGTCGGGCATAAGTTCGCGGTAGACCCCGCTGATCATCTCGGGGCGATGCCTGCCCAGCGATTCCAAATCCACCAGGCCGCTATCCACGGCGGCGGCCCGAATCGCTACATGATTCTTGATGGCTTCATAGGTCATCATGCCACCCCTTGAAACGCCGTACATAAAGAGGTTGTCTGGGTCGGCATAGGGCAGGGCCTTGGCTAAAGTTGCTAAAGCCATCACGTCCTGTACGTCAGCGCCGCCAAACTCCTCTTTGCCCTCGCCGCCATCGTTGCCGCGATACGACGACGCGATCACGACAAACCCTTGCTTGGCCAGGCGCCTGTACCAGACCAGTTTGTCGCTGAGCGAGATCTCGGCAAATTCACGGTTGCCGCCCCGGTTGTAGATCACCACGGGATATTTTCGGCCCAAAGTATTCTTGGGCTTGTAGATATATCCGACCACTTTCAGCCCATCGCTCAAGTAGCGGATGCGCAAGCACTCGAACTGCAGTTGTGTGCGGAACTCTTCATAATCCTTCTCAGGGAAAAGAATCTGCCAGTTTTTCAATGCCGGATTGGCTTCTGCGTTCGAGCCGTCTTCAGGCTCTATTTCGAACCTTCTTCGCGCGCGCCGCTCCAGCTCCTGATAAGTAGGATAGGGAGACGCAGGATCGACGATCTGGTCGATAAGCTGCCCGTCGGTTTCCATATCCGTGTTGCTCTTCATATTCTGATACATCATATTCCGATACATCTTGGTCTGATACATCTTGGAATCCGCATCCGGTTCTGCCGGAGGAGGAGGTGCACCTTCGGAAGCTCGGGGAGGGAATCGTTTCAAGGCCTTGGCATCGCCTTCGTTTTTTGCGAGATCGCCATCGTGCCATTCCGTTGCTTGCCCGGTTGCGTACTGCGCTGTATACGCGGAAGCTTTGACGCCGCTGACGGCCCAACTCAGGAGCATAGCAAGGCCGGGGAGGCAGAGTCGGGTTAACCAGCCCCGACCGCAGGGATGACCAATAGACCCAAAAGATTCTAGCCGGCTTGTCTTGCAGCCCGCTCGATATTGCCGGCTGTGCGGGTGATATGTTGCCCTGCAACGAGAAAAAAGCATGTTGGCCCCTTCTTCCCTCCGGCATGCAAGTCAATGCGGCAGCCGGATTCGATTGTCAAAAATGCGTAGGTACTCCGGAGGGTTGAAGACAACGATGGGAACCCTCCGGAGTGTGGTGTTTACTACTGCTGTGGTGGCTTGCTGCCGTCTGTGGCACAGCCGCCTTTGCCTTTGCAACTGTTCTTGCCCTTGCACCCGTTGTCGCCTGTTTTGCAACCGCCTTTGCCCTTGCAAGAGTTCTGGCCTTTACAGGCGTGTACGTCTTTCTTTTTGCTCTTGCTGGATTTCTTGCCGGTGTCGGTTGAGGCTTTTTGATCTTTGTCGTCCTTCGGCGCGTCCTGCGCAAAGGCATTGCTCCCGGCTACAAATCCGGTTAGCGCGGCGCCGATGAGTAGTGTTCTGATTGATTTGGTCATTACGGTCTCCTTGGTTTCCACGATGGAATTCGATTGAAAGTTGGGTTGGGAAAAACGGTTCGGGTGAGCTGATCAAGTTCAATGGCCAAGTTCAATACTCCGGTTCCAAGACGAACCATGCATTCGTAATGGTTTGGTTAGAACGACAAACAATGCACACCTAAGAGCTAATCCAGGGCATGGGGTGTTCGCCGCCTCCCCGAGAAGAGCTTCTTAAGCCGCAATGTAGTTGCTATTGGAGTGGTGGCGGTTCAGTTTGCCCGCCGGTGGCACAACGGGAAAGGCAGAAGCCATTCGGCTTTTCGGGTCATCGAGCTGCTACGACCCGCTGCCAATGCGCGCTGGATTTTTTCCCAGGCGGCAACCATTGTGAGCTTTAAAGTTTTTAGAACTTAGCCGAGAGGCGGGCCGCGGTCGGTGTGAGAAGAAAAACCGCTGGTAGTGAAAACGATGGAGATCGATGGGATAATCCGCTCAACTATAGATTGCTGAGAATCTCCATAGTTGATGGTGATGGTGGCGCCATGATTGCCTCCCATCTGAAGGCAGCAGTTCATGGGACATTTGGAAGGCTCGTCTATGCTGGTCAGCCTGCTTCCTGATGTATGGTCGGAGCCGCTCTGGCCTGGGCTGTGATTCCCGGCTGATGCCTGCTCCAGCATTCCCTCACAGTGCTGCGATGTGGAATGATCCATGTGCCCGGCGCGATGGCAGGCCATCATAGTCGAGGCCATCGTCGTTGAGGACATCATGGTCTGGTCCATCTGACCATGGCAATTCATTGGCATCTCCGCAGGCAAGAGCGAACAGAGCAACCCAACAATCGCCGAAATGGAGAATGCCCGACGCATGATCGTCTCGCGGACTATACCCTGCAAAGTGCTTCTGAGTCAATCTATTCCGAAAAAATACGTCAATCGTGGAGCAGAATAACCTGGAGCGGTTTGGGTTAGATAAGGCATTGTTGGGTTTCTTCGCCGCCTGCGCCTGACTAATTCCGGACTTCATTCGCGCTAGTCCATTTCACATCACCCCATATTCACATCACCCCATATTCACGTTACTCCATATTCACGCTACTCCGCCCGCTACTCAGTGGATACAAAGATCTTCCCGGCATTGGGCTCGGGCTTTGCTTCTTTGCCTGCCTCGGACGTCTCGTAGTCGCGGAGCGGCGGAAACTGTGTCTCGCGGCTCTCGATCTCCTCCTGTGTCGCTCCTTCCGGCAGGGTAAGGAACGAGAGGAATTTTTGCATGATGTTGATCCCGCTTCCAAATTGTTCGAGCCAGAGAAACTGCCCTTGTTCGTTGATCTCCAGGAACCACCAGCGCCCATCGTTGTCCACGGCAAAATCGAGAGAGCCGAAGGTGAGGCGCGCCTGGCGCGCGAAGGCCAGCGCCGCCTGTGCAACCTCCGGCGGCGTCTCAATGGTCTCGATTTCAACCAGCCCCTGGGCGGTATCCTGCCGCCAATCGAGGCGTCCTTTGGGCGTGCGGATCGAATAGGAGTAGATCGTCTCTCCCATCAGCACCATGCGCACATCGAACTGCTTGGCGACCATTTCCTGATAGATCGCGGGGGCGTAGGTCAGCACCTCGTCGGCGGGTAACTGCGACGCTGTGATTTCAAAGGTCTCGGTAACTGCCAGAGCTTCGCTATCGTCCTTCTTCCAGATATGCGGAAAGAACCCTTTGCAGATGGTTTTGTGGTGGCTGTTTTCCAGGAAGGCCCTTACATCGCCAGGTGTATTGGACATGAGGGTCCTGGGCACTCGCATGCCGCAGCGTTCGGCCAGCACCAACTGCACCGACTTGTTGTTGATGAAGCGCGAAGCGGAGTATGGGTTGACGCAGCGTACGGGAAATGTTTCCAGCAGATAAAGCAGCGACATCGAGAACCAGCGATACTCGCCTTCGGAAAACTTCTTGTCCGGTTCCGCTGTATTGGGATGAAGTTCCGCCGGGTTGGGCCTGCGGATCCAAACAACATCTCCCGGTTCCAGCGCGAATGCGGCCAGATTCATCTGGGCGCTGCCATCGAACTCAATCGATGCCTGCCGTTCTTCCGTCCAGGAAACACCTCCCCAGCAGGCGACTTTGTAGCCTGCCTGTTCCAGACCCCAACGAATGGGCGCCGTGTGATTGTCGTTTTCATGGGCCAGAACCACAATTTTCATCGCAACCTCGCCGTCGCAGATTTCCGCCGCAGATTTTTCGTTCTTGATTCTTGTGTAATCGGGTAGGGAAGCTCGCCGAGTCCTGTTCGGGGCAAGGCGGCTTCCAAAATTGGGTAGGGGCGCAAACAGCAGCGCCCCCGGAATGCGGTTAGCACTCTCCTACGTCGCCATCGTGCGTGCGGGTCTCAGGATCGATCGAGCAGAGAGTGGCAGTGTGGATTCGGATACCACCAGCTACTTTGTTGACTTCTTCCACAGTAAGTTCGCGTGCGCCCAAACGGATCAGAACGCGGTTATTCTGCTGATTTGCCATGATGTTCTTTGTTTCTCCTGTGTCGAATTTCGAGGCCGTTACCCGCCCCGAGCTTGTGCTGAATATCGTTTTCCGGGCCGCTGTCTTTCGCTTATGCTCCCGTCGTCTTATGCTCCCGTCAGGGCTTGTGCCGCGCCCCGTTCTGTTAAGTGGACCTCGGAGCCCTGCGCGATGGAAATCACTCGTCCGGCGATCGCGATCGTATCCGGCCGATGCGCCGCAAAAACCCTGGTAATCCGCAGGTCGGCCAGCATCGATGCGATGCGCCGCTCCGTGGGCACGTCGAGGTGGCTGGTGGCTTCATCGAGAATCAAGATTGCGGGGTTTTGATAGAGAGCGCGCGCCAGCAGCAGCCGCTGGCGCTGCCCGCCGGAGAGCGCCGCACCCATATCTCCGATCAGCGTGCCGTATCCCATGGGAGTAGCCACAATATCGTCGTGCAGGCAGGCAAGGCGGGCGCACTCTTCTACTCTTTCCTGCGACACAACGTCCGCCGAAAAGGAGATGTTCTCCGCGATCGTGCCCGCGAACAGTGAATCGTCTTGCAGTACGAAGCCAACCCTTCCGAGCACGGCGGCCCTGCAGGCAAGCACCGAAAGGCCGCTTACCAGCACGTCTCCGGTCTGAGGCTGGAGCAGTCCCGCCATGAGCTTGAGCAATGTGGATTTGCCCGCTCCCGAAGGGCCTACAATTGCCACGCATTCGCCCGGCTCAATGCGGAAGGAGACGTTCTCCAGCAGCCAATTGTCGGCATCGGAGTAGCGGAAGGAGAGCGACTTCACCACGATCGATCCTTCCGCATCCTGCGGCTCGGGAGACTCAAGCAGGTTCGGCTCGGGCTTTTCCAGAACCACATCTGCAAGGCGCTGCATCTGCAGCGACAGCATACGAAATTCAAACAATCGGTCGAGAAGCGCGCTTACGCGCGACTTGAACTGCTCCTGGTATGCGACAAACGCGAACAGCATTCCGATGGTGAAGGAACCATGCAGGACCAGACCGGCTCCTAGCCACACCACGCCCACGGACTGCAGGCCAAAGATCAGCATGTTGGCCGCGCGAAACCCGATATTCAACTTCTCGGTTTCGACCTGGGTATTGGTAGTGTTTACGAGCAGGTTCAGCCAGGTGCTTCTGCGACCGTCTTCGCGCCCGAATGCCTTGATCGTGCGGATGCCGCGCAGGGTCTCGATGAAGAACGATTGCTGCTTGGCTATGTGAACGATCTGCCGCTCCATGGAGCCGCGCAGAGGCCGATAGGCGGCGTTGCGCAGCAGCGCATACAGCGCGGTGCCCGCGAGCACCACCAGCGGCAGAGTGCGGCTATAGAGGAACATGGCCCCCAGCATGAAGATGGAGATTGCGCCGTCGAGCAGCGTTTCGATGAAGTTGTTCGTCAGCGTCCGCTGAATGGATTCCGCTCCATCGAAGCGGGACATGATATCGCCGAAATATCGCTTCTCAAAAAACGAGACGGGAAGACGCATGAGGTGCGAAAAGATGTTCGCGTGCCACTGCAGCTTCAACGCGGTGCCGAAGTAGAGGGTTGTCCAGCTTCGGATCGCGCCGAGCGATGCCTGCAGCGCGGCCAGCAGCATGAATCCGAGCCCCAGAGTCGTCAATAGGCTGCGATCGTGGGCCGCGATCACTTTGTCCACCGAAAGCTGCAGGAACAAAGGCCCGATCAGCGAAAGCAGCTCCAGGGCCGAGGCCAAAGCAAAAATCTGCGCCAGGGCGCCTTTGAGCCCGGTGATTCGTCCGGTCAGGTCGCTGAGCCGCAAAGGATGCCCGGCATCGTTTGCGGTAAAGTCGGCGGTCGGGGTCAGCTCAAGCGCCACTCCGGAGAAATGGCGGCTGGCCTCGGCGTAGTTCATCCTCACGGCCCCAAGAGCCGGATCGTGGATCCAGATGCGCTTTGCTCCAGCGCGCTTCAGGACGACGAAGTGATTCATGTCCCAGTGCAAGATGCACGGCGCGTTGAGATAGGGCAGATCTTCAAGTTCCACGCGAAGCGGCCTTCCGGCCAGATGGAGCATGTCCGCGAAGCGAATGAGATGGGCAAGGGTGGCACCACGCAGCGAAATCGAGAATCGCCGGCGCAGCGCGGATAGACTCATGATTTCGCCGTGGTAGTCGGCGATCATCGCGAGACATGCCAGACCGCACTCGGCGGCCTCCGTCTGAAAGATGACGGGAAGCCTTTGCTGCGGCGTTCTCATCCTGAGCCAATCTGCGATCCGCACGGTTCGTCTTATGCTCCGGACCTTGCAAAGATCCACTGGAGAAGCGGCTTCCGATCCAAAGGAACGCTCGCCACGATTTTTCTACCGGTGCTTAAACGATTCCAAGACTCGCGAACGCCGTCGGCAGAGTTGAAAGAGTTGGCAGAATTGGAAAAATTGAAAGAAATCGTCACAATCATTTCGCAGGTCTGGCCTATTGCGCAGGTTTGTATTGGAGATTCGCTCATCCCGCCCTCACGAATCTTGTTTTCTACCGTGGCTACTTTCGCCACCGTCGCTACCTTCGTTCTAGAGGCAGCCGGCTTTGCGGAAGAGTTCTCGGCCTGCGTCTGGATTTCCGTGACCACGCCGTCAGCTTCCCATTGGGTCTGTTCGGTTGACTCGGTGCAATCGCCGCATTGGATCACCAACGATTCTCCAATCCGTACGTATCCAATCAAGGCTTGGGGAACATCAAGGCGCGCCGTAATTCCAGCGCTGGAAGGATCAAGCAGGATGCCGGAAACTCTGGCCTTCGGCGTATAGCGCCCCAGGAGCAGGAAGGCAAAGACGGCGCCAACCACCGCAATCGCAAGCCATCCAAGAAACAGCAGAGAGAAAGGACGAATCAGCAGAATTTCGCCGGTGGACTTATGTTCCAAAGCCGCAATTGCCTGCGGGCGAAAGAGCGGCAGCGCGTGGCTGCCGTTGCTGGGCTCGGAATGGTGGCTCTCTTCGTGCATCTCTTGCCCTTGCCTCTTGTGGCCTTGCTTCCTGCACTACTTGACGAACGGACTACTTAACGAGCAAGCTACATGACGAACCGCAGGCCGTGCGCCGCTACAGGCTCAATGCTCTAGCTGCCTTTGAGTTGCGTGCAATACTACGCCCCTGACGGCAAAATGATAAGAGCATCCATGCATTTCATTTGGTGCATGGTCGATGGTGCTAGGCTTGCAGCGATGGCCATCGTCCAGAAGGGAAGTTGCGGAAGGGAAGCGGCAGCGGCCCGCAAAAGGGCCTTTATTCGGCGCGCTGCCTCGCCGCGTCAATATATCCGGCAAATCAGTGTATCTGGTCAATCAGTGCAATCGGCAAATCAGTGCTTTTCCGCGTTTTGAATGGATCGTGCCGTGTTCAATTGATACACGGTCTGGTCGCTGGTTAGAATCATCAGATTTTCCGGCTCTGTGAACTCAGCGTGCGCGATCCGTGAGGGAAAGGTGAAGTGGCGTAGGGATTGAAGGCTGTTCGAGTCGTAGAGATCGACGTTGCCGTCGGCATTTTCTACTACAAACGTCGTGCCGTCGGTGGAGATGGCCACCGCCCTGCCGGTCACTTTACCGCGTTGCTCTCCCGATTTCAGGGAGTACACCAGCGTGCGTCCCAGTGAATCGGAGACAAAGACACTATCGCCAGCGGTTCTGGCATTTTGAACTCTAAAGGATAGATTGCCGGTGTCGACCAGGATATTGCCCAGCGCTTTTTGCGAACGAACCCCGAACGCCTGCAACATGTATGTAGATTGCTTTTCCTGCTTGTTGCCGATGGCATCGAGCTTCGCGCTCAGGGCCGCATCGTGTTTCGCGACTTCTTTGATTTTGTCGAAGTTCCGAGTCACCAGCGTGATCGTTCCGGCAGGCTGCATGTAATAGATTTGCGGCGAATACCGCTCCAGCGGAAGTTGCCAGAGCGAGAGATTGGTGCGAATGTCGTGCAGGTTGAGCGTCCGGTTGCCGGGCTTTTTGGGGTCCGTGGTTTCGAGGTGGATCAGAAGGTCGCCTTCTTGCCATGGCGCCGACCGCGAAAGAAAGGCAGTGTCCGGCGCTTGCTTGGCTTCATTGGTTTCACTGGCCGGCTCAAGCTCATAGAGCTTGGTCACCGCGAGCGGAGAGGGTGTAATCGATAGAACCTGCCCGGGCCCTTTCTCGTGCTTCATAAACCGCACAATGAGTTTGTCCTGGTCAAAATAGGCGCCATTGAACTCGGCACTGTAACCGATGCGGCTTCCGTTTTCCAATGCCCACATGGATGCCCGGGTTCGACCAGAAACTGCCAGCCACTTGCCGTTTGGTGAAAAAGCCGACGCTTGAGCGTAGCTGAGCGGGCTGTCGGGAAGCTTGATGCGGGCAAATTCCGACTTGTCGGACTGCCGGTAAAGAGAAAGATTTCCTTCAATGTCGTCGCCGGCGAAGATGTCTTCGCAAACAGCAAAGCCCAGGGTCTTATATCCGAACGCCGATTTCTTCGCGCCCAGATCGATCAAGCCGATGGGATTTCGCCCCAGAGGTGCCATCAATACATAGTTGGCCTTGACTACAGGAAAGGGCTCTCCATTGCCAACGTAGGGGAACTGATCGATGACCGCTCCATCGGGAAAGCGGAGACGCAGCATCTTCCTGGGGAATTCGCGGCTTACGCCAAACAACTCGTCGGAGCTGGTAAAGACAAAATTCGCCTGGGTCAATTCCCGGATTCTTCCGGCCAACTTGATCTCGCTGCGCGCCTTCAAGTCGTAGCCGAGCGATGAGTTGCGATGCGCGGCAATAAGGTATCGTCCATCGGGCGAAAAATGCGCCTGCATGCTGATGAGGAAAAGCCCATGGAGGCCGGGAATCTCAACGAGTCCGTCAAGAAGGATCTGATCGAAGATCGACCACTGGACGAAACTCTTTTTTGAGAAGAAAGGCTCTCCGCTTGCTACATCCACGAGCTGCAGTTCTCCGTCGGGCCTGAAGCAGGCCAGCGCCTCGCCCGTTGGCGAGAGCGCCGACTGGAGGCATTGCGAAGAGAGTTCCCGAATGGATACCTGGCGATGGCTGGCGATCTCCCACTTCTGTACGCGCAATTCCTGATCGTTGAAAACGACGGAGGAGGAATCGGGAGTGAACTGGACGCGGTTTGCTCCGGGTGCATCGATGCGAAACAGGTTGGCCAGAGGCTGGCGCGAAAGCAGGAAGATGCTGGCGTCGTCCTGGGCGGCAAGGTACTTGCCATCGGGGCTGAACTGAAGATAAGAGAGCTCGTTCCGCAGAGGGGGATTGAGGGCCACCTTCCTTACGAGGCCCGGCAACTCTTCCTTGGCAACTTCCGCTTTGGCCTGGATCACAGCCTGTTGCCATTGGGAAAATGCAGTTGCTGCGGGGCGCGAAGAAACGCAGCCGGGCGGCAACGGGGAAGCGTTGCGCATGATCCCGCGCAGCCGCTTCGATTCAGGACTGGTTGCGCCAAAAAAGTCGCTCCAAAAACTGCCGGTCTTGCCCTTGGTTTCGAGAAGCCGGTCGATGAAAGCCGTGAATTGCGCCGGATCGTAGCCGGCCCTCGTCATGGCGTAAAGCCCCACACGGTCGGCAATGAGCTGATCGCGCTGATCGTCGCTGCCGTGTTTGATCTTTCGGGCGTTGTCCTTAAACTGGTTCCACTTGGCAAAGATGTCTTGCCGGTCGCCCACGCCCTTGATGCCGAGTTGCCGGAAATAGCCGGAAAGATCGTTGGCGGATTGGTGCGTGCTTAGGTGGCCAATCTCATGGGCGACCAGCGATGCCAGCTCATCCTCGTTTTTTGCGAATGCAATCATCCTGCGGAAAATGTAGACGCGCCCACCAGCCAGGCTGAAAGAGTTGAGCTCGGGAGAGTCGATGATCAAAAAGCGATAGTGAATTTTGGTCGGCGGAAGTTGGGCCAGCAGGCGTTCACCCAGTCGCTGCAGGTAACCGTCGGCATCTTCGATGACGTGAAAATCCTTTTGCACGTCCTGATCCATCAACTCCCCGAGCCACTCCTCCTGTTGTTCGTTGAAAAGGTTTTGATCGTTTCGAATCTGGGTAAGCAGGGGCATCGCGCAAGGATCGGGTGCAGCGGTGGCCGCGCTCTGTTGAGCGAACAGTGGGCTGGAGGCCGTTGCATTGAAGATCGGTGTACTGAAGATCGGTAGGAGAAAAGCTAGGGCAAAGCGGCAGGTGCGAAACATATACTTCCTGGAATCAATATTAGCTAAATAGCTTGTAGTTTATCCGGTGCTGGTATACCCGTCTATAGATGAAATTGCCGCCTTTGTGGAACTTTTACTTCGATAGCCCGCCAGGTCTTAATTTGCTAGGCGATAAACTGCCAAGTAGGCGTCAGGCCGAAGATGGTGTGAAAAGCCGACCGCGCCGGGCGTTGCTGCGCGGCGCGGTCAGGGTGGTTGACGAAGGATTTAGCTCTTACCAGTCGAAGCGCAAGCCAAGCTGCAGCAGGCGGGAATTTCCGCTGATGCTGGTGATGGTTCCGGCTGCGGCCGAAGCCAGGTTGGAAATCGGCAGGCCGAAGTTAGGATGGTTGAACAGGTTGAACATATCGGCTCGGAGCTGGAACTTCTTGCTCTCGGTAACCGGGAAGTTCTTCTGGAGTGAAAGGTCGAAGTCGGTAAAGCTGGGTCCATTGAGCGAATTGCGGCCCACGTTTCCGATGCTGCCGGGGCCGGGTGGGGTAAATCGCGCAACGTTAAAAGCCGGCTTCGTCGGATCGCTGTAGTTAACGCTCACCGGTCCCGTTCCAACGAGATTAGGACGGTCGGCAAACTGGTTGAATCCGCTGAAGTCGGTCGTAGGATCGGCCAACAAGGTGTACGGGAAGCCCGTGTGCCAGGTGGTAATGCCGCCCATGTTCCAGCCGCCGAGGAACTGCTGCACCACCGGATTGGGATTGCGCATGAACATTCTTCCTTTGCCGATGGGCAGTTCATACAGATACGCAATCGTGAGCTGGTTGCGGATGTCGAAGGCCGAAGGGCCGTAGTCCAGTTGCGGGTTTCTGGGATCGGCGAAGGCGCCGGTTTCTCCGGTGCTTCCGAAAAACGACGAGTTGTAGTCCAGGGACTTGGCATAGGTATAAGAACCCTGGAGCGTGAGGCCATAGCTGGACCGCTTCTTCACCGACAGCACGACCGCGTTGTAGTTGGAGCTGCTGGCGAAGGATCCCACCGGCAGGCCCGCAAGCTGCGGGAAGGGGAAGGTGCGATTGGCGCCGTTGACCACAGGCTCGTTGGCATCCACGAACACGCCCAGGCGGCGGCCAAGGGTGCCTATATAGGAGGCCTGGAAAGCGTACTCCTTGCCAACCTGGCGTTCGATTTCCAGGGCGTAGTTCATGGCGTACGCGGTCTTGCCGGTGGTATCCCAGCCGTTGATGCTCAGGATGCCAAGGCCGGAATTATTGACGAATTTGATGTCCTGGTTAAGCGCCAGCCCCCATGTGTAGGCGCTGTTGGCGGGATTCACGGTATTGGCCGGGTTATTCACGTTGCACGGCAGATTGCAGGTTTTGTTGGGCAGCGTGGTGGATAACACAGGCGGGAAGTTTAGGCCCATGTTCACAGGAATGTTGGCAAATACATCGTCGTAGCTCAGCCGGAAGCCGGTGCGGATAACGGTTTTGCCATCGCCGAACACGGCGGGGAATATCTTGGGCGACCACGCCATGCCGATGAAGGGCGCAAAATCCTTCCAGGAGCCATGGAACTGGCCCGAGGCGGGCAGGAAATCTCCGGGTGTGGGAACCATGCTCAAAGCGGAAGGCCCAATTACGTTGGGATTGATGTTGAGGACCAGGTTGGAATCGAGCTTCACCACTCCAACGCCCGGAACGAAGTTGCTGCCGCTGTTACGTTTCTCCGCCAAAGCACCGGGAAGCTCATAGCGCACGCCGTAGTTGAAGGTGAAATTCGGCCGCATCTTCCAGGAGTCTTGAATGTACATATAGTCCGCGTAACGGTTCCATGAGCGGAACGTCTGGTCTGGCCCGCCTGTACGCAGAGCGCCGCTCTTGACTACGCCGTCGGCGAAGTGCTGCCAGTCCTGGAAGGAGATGGCGCCCCGAAAGTTTCCGTTCAGGAAGCGGAAGGTTTCTTCGCGCCGAATCTCTCCGCCGAACTGCAGCGTGTGAGCGCCCAGGTTTTTGGTGACGTTGTCGATGAGCTGATACGTATCCGTGGTGCGGCCCTGAGGCATGTTGGTGCCCGCGCCCAGGCCGAAGTTTGCAAGCGGAACGGCCTTGCTGGAGCTGATCGTAATGCGCGGCAGGCCGCCGTTCAGGGCGTTGGTGGTGGTGTCCACAAATCCCGGCAAAGGATTGCCCGATGCGTCGGTAAAGATTGTGGCCGGGTCGACCTTAACGTCCTGCGGGCCGAAGTCGGTGACGTTGCGCGTAAAGCCGATGCGCGCCACGTTGAGCCAGTTGCCGTGGGAATAGGTCTCCTCGATGATCGCGGATTGCGAGCCCGGAAGGTTGGTAATCGAGCCATCGAAGGGGTTCTGTTGAAGGCTCAACGTGGTCCCTCGCACGTTTGCGTAGTGGCCCATTATGTGATTGTTGGCGCTCAATGTATGGTCGATGCGCAGCAGGAACGTATCGTTATTGTTGTTCTGGTCGACGGTTCCCGCCCAATTGTTCTGGCCCGGAAGCGCATTCGCGATATTGGGTGAAGGAATGAACTGCAAAAGCCTTTGCGAAACCGGATCGGTTACCACGGCGCGCTCGGCCGCGGTCGGCACAATGGACAACTGAGGAATGGGGCTTTTTTCACGGAAGCCTTCAAAGCTCAGGAACCAGAATGTCTTGTCCTTGACTACCCAGCCGCCGACGGTGGCGCCGTATTGTTCGCGGCGCAGCACGTTTCTAGGCTTACCGGCATTGTTCAGGAACCAGTCGTTGGCGTCCAGGGCTTCGTTGCGTCCAAAGAAGAATGCCGATCCGTGATAGGCATTGCCGCCGCTCTTGGTGATGGCTGCGACCTGCGCGCCGCTGCTGCGGCCCAGGTCGGTGCCGGCGATGCTGGTGTTGACGTTGAATTCCTGCACCGCGTCGGCAATGTGAAACCCGTTCAGCGGCCCGTTCACCTGCGGATCGTTAATGCTTGCGCCGTCGAGCGTGAAGTTGTTCGATTGGCTCCGCATTCCGGCAACGTTGATGCCGCCGGCCTGTGTTCCCGGGGCCTGGGTGGTTACGCCGGGCGTGAGCACCGCG
>Ga0209060_10002754_pt1 | contig 15768 bp, 10 predicted proteins | sample Coa_R1_8_FD_187155 | JGI IMG/M metagenome (GOLD analysis project Ga0209060, IMG submission 187155) | Surface soil microbial communities from Centralia Pennsylvania, which are recovering from an underground coalmine fire - Coalmine... | ecosystem: Environmental > Terrestrial > Soil >...
GTCGCAATCCGCCTCAAAGAACGCGTTGGAGAACTGGGTCTCGGCCGGATAGGCGCCCAGGTCGAGATTGCGCTCCGCAAGTTCGGGCGGCACGACCCCCGTCGCCGCCAGCAGCGCGTCCGGCCGGGTCAGGGTTTCGTGGCGCACCCGGACCGACCAGCCGGGGCGCCTGGACCTCACCACCTCCCCGATGCCGTTCCAAACCACCTCGCCCCCGATCCTTAGGGAGTAAAGCGTGTCGCGCAGATCGAGATTGCCCTTTGCGAATAAGGTCAGGCGGCTCAATCGTCCCTCGCTCCGGCCCTTTGCCCACGTCTACTAGCCCAGGGTCGCTGCCGGCGAGAAGACCGCTCGCGCCTCTGGCGGCGACAACCACTACCGTCTGCCGGCCCCGAATCACGGAAACACGGACAGGCACGGCTATGCCCCTTGTGGGGTCTTCCGCGTTCGACACTGTTCAGGGAGGGCATGAGCGGCGGTCCGCGAGGACGCCTAGAGCGCCGGGGGCGGGACACGCCAGACGTGGCTCACAAACGAGCCTCGGATTCAGATCTGTAGCGTTTCCGCTAACGAGGGTCGGTCGAGGAACCGCGGGTCGCTCACCGTTTAGCTAGCCGCGGCGACCCGGCTTCGGTTGCACGCCAGGAGATCGAGCTGATCTGGGCTCTACTCGGCAGGCTCGAGGGCCGCCGCCTCGATAAAGGCGCTGCGGTTGCCGCCGATCTCCTCATAGCTCTCGGCCGCGAGGTTGTTGGCCAGCAACACGTCATGGCTGGCGAGCTCGACGTGCCAGTAGGTCACAGTGTCGGTCTCGACCTGTGTGATGGTCGAGCCGTTGGTCAGCTCGATGGCCGGGATCAGCCAGCCTCCGACGCGGATCCGGTGGTAGGGCGACACATAAAGGTCGCGCTCCGGCTGGTTCGGCCCATAGGCGTGCGCGTCGATGCGGACCGGCCAGGCCAGGCGGGGATCCGATTCAGTGCGGCAGTCGACGTCGGCATGACCCAGCCACGTGATGGGACGCTGCTCGCCCTTCGCGGTGACCACCACGTCGCCGACCCGCAGGGTCTCGACCGCGACGTCGCCCCGGTTGGTTCTGATCCGGGTCCCGGACCGAAAGCAGGCCACTGGCGCCATGGCGATGTCTCCCCTTAGAGGTTGCTAGCCCGCTTGGGCGGTTGATGGTTAGGGGGTGATCGCCGTCTGTCAATCCGGATCTCGCGCCAGCATTTGCGCCGGGGAGTGATTTGAATTGCTAGAGCCGCAAGTGCGCCATTATCGCGGCGTCGTCCGCATACCACTGAGCGATGTTCTTCCGCCCCGTCGGACTCAGCTCGGAAGCAAAGCCCTGTGGAGTAACGTGCGCCTCAACAGGATCGGTCGGGAGGCTGACGTTCGGGGGCAGCCCGAGCAGTTGTTTCAAGCGCTCGAAGTCCTCCGCCAGCCGTTCCGTTCGCCCAACAAACCGGATGTCGGCCCTACGACTCTCGATGTATCCTGAATTGCCGAGCCAATAGCTGTAGTGCCTGTTCAGATGATTGATATCCTGCATGGCGTTGCAGGCGCGGCCACGGAGCGTCGCCTCAGGCGACGAAAGTGACTCTGCCAGCGCGTTGGGTGTTGGGAACACGGCAAAAGCTTGTGCCTCACCTTCCCGCCACGGCGAGTCGTAAAGCGGACGCCCGCGCCGAAGGCGGCTGTTAAACGCGCTTACAAAGCGCTCCACGGGATCGCGCAGGAAGAAGACGACGCCTTCGCCGGCCGGAACGTCCTCGAGCGTTGCGGCATGCTCACGAAGAAGGATGTCGTAGTCCTCGGCAAGTGGACGTAGCGCGGCCTTCACGGCCGACCCGCCAGTCTTGCCGATGTGCAAGACGTGCACCGGCATGTCGTATGTCCCAAAGGCCCTCGCGCTGCATGGACCCTACTATGAGTGGTCGAATGCCGAACATTCGACTCTGTCGCTCGGAGCAGTGTCGGGACGGCGGCCTAAGATCGACGTCCGCGGCGGTCAGCTAGCTGGCGCTCTCAAGCACTTGGTTGCGCAGCTTTACGCGTTCGACCTTGCCGAGGGCGTTCCTCGGGATCGCGGACGTGCGGGCGACTTCGATGTTGTTGGCGAGATGCCGGTCCGCACCGGCCACCGCCTTCTTGATCGCGTCGGCGTCGAGGTCGCGATCGGCGATGTAGATCACGTGCATCCGGTCCAGCCCGACAGCGTCCTTGACGGAAAACGCCGCAGCGTCGCGGACGCCATCGCACTTAAGGGCCAGCGTCTCGATCTCCGCCGGCAGGAACTTCACCCCGCCGATGTTCATCAGGTCGTCGGTGCGCCCCATCACCCGCAGCGTTCCGTCGGCGTCCATGACCGCCAGGTCGCCCGGATGGTACCAGCCGTCCTTGAAGTAGCGCTGGGTCTCCTCCGGTTGTTCGAAGTAGCCGTCGACCACGCAGGCGCCGCGCACGCGCACCTCGCCGAGTTCGCCGGCCGCCGCGCGGGCACCGTCCGGGCGGACCAGTTCGACGGTGGCCGACGGGTGCACGTGGCCGGCGGCGTCCTCGGCGCCCGCCAGCTCGTCCATGTGGCCCTCGGTGATCCCGCCGGACTCGGTTGTTCCGTAGAAGACGAAGATGTCGGACGTCAGCCGCCGCTTGACCTCGGCCGCCAGTGGCTTCGACAGCGACCCGCCGATCACCCCCAGGCTGATCGGAACCGGCGGCCTGAAGTCTGCCGGCAACGCGTCCAACAAGCCCTGGATCTGTAGCGGTGCGGCGACGTAGCACGAGATCTTCAGCCGCGTGAGCGTCTCGGCCCAGCCAAGACCGGCCGCCCGCTGGCAGAGCCGCCCGCCCATAGTCCAGATGGCGACGCCAATCCCGAGACCGCCGACGGTAGAAGGATCGGTTTCGGTGATCACGGCCAGCGAATCCGGATCGGAGAACCGCGCCCGCACCCCTGCCAACAGCGGGGAGTCCAGCGAAACCTGGTTGCGGCGATCGATCATCTCGCGCGTGAGCATCACCTTCTTCGGCGTGCCGGTGGTGCCGGACGAGAGCACGAGGCGGACCGGATCGTCGCCGGCCCGCTTGAGGCTCGGCAGCGGCAGCGGCCGAAAGCGGCGGGTAATCTTCATCCAGCCCGGCCCGACCAACTGCGAGCGCACCTTCACCTCGGGCGGCAACGGACGATCGGCGAAGACGAAGTCTACGCCGCTCCACTTCACCAGCGTCGCATCCACAGGATAGAGGTAGTGCACCCCCATGGTAACCACGCCCAGCGCCTCCAGCGCGAAGGTGAGCAGCCAGTGGGTGTAGAGGTCCGATACCTGGATCAGCGCGCGCGATCCGGGCCTCAGGCCCAGCGGCCGCAACCGGGCGACACAGCGGCGGATGTCGGCATCCATCTCCGCATAGGAATAGCGGTCGAAGGGCGTCGCCATCGCGATCGCGCCCTTGTCCTTCGCCGCTCGCTCGCTGATCAAACGCTCAAACATCGCTCAGCATCCACTTACACCCTAAGCGACAATGGCCAGCCGCCCTGACCGGCGTCAAACGTAGCTGTGACCCAAGGCGTCATGTGCGACGCCGGGTAGCACTCGCAAAAGCGCCAAGCGCGCCGATTGCGTCTACACCCGGCTGGATCTCCCAAGTATCATCGAGGGATATTCGTGCCGGTCCGCGGGCGTCCCATCGAAAGCAAGCAGGACCGTTTTCTTTAGCGGCGCAAGGCAGTCCTATGACCGCCATGGAAGAGACGTTCACGGGGATCGTTCGCGACCGCGCCTGGTGGAGCGAAGAGTCTGCGTCCGGCGTCGGCAGCGAGCTCGAGCAAACCCGTCATCTCCGCCGCGAACTGCCGCTGCTGTTGGCCGAATTAAACATCTCTTCGCTTTGCGACGTCCCCTGCGGCGATTTCAACTGGATGCAACACGTCGACCTTGGCAGCGTCCGCTATGTCGGCGGCGACATTGTCCGTTCGCTCGTCGCCGACAACAGCCGCCGGTTCGGAACGGTCGGTCGCGAGTTCAAATACCTGGATGTAACGACCTCTGACTTGCCAGAGGTCGACGCCGTGCTCTGCCGTGACTGCCTAGTCCATCTGCCTCTCGCCGATATCTTCGGCGCGCTTAGAAACATATGCCGCAGCGGCGCCCGCTATTTGATGACCACCACGTTCAGCTATCGCTCGCTGCCCGCTAACCAGGACTGCAACGTCGGTGACTGGCGCCGCCTGAACTTCGAGTTGCCGCCATTCCACTTTCCGCCGCCGCAGCGCCTTCTGATCGAGGGAACGACCGAGGCTAACGGCGAGTACACGGACAAGAGTCTAGGAGTTTGGGCGGTTAGTCAGATTCGTGCGCGCGTGTCGGAGTCGTTCGGATGAAGGCGCGAGGCGGCGCACTAGGTTAGAAATTAGAATTCGTATCCGAACGCGTCGATATCTTCGCGATATAGCGAGCTTACCAACCTCTTGGAGTGCTCGTTGTAGTAGTTTCGGTAGACACCTCTCGAAGAGGCGTTGGTGTGAGGGATCTTATCGCAAGAAAGGCCAATTCTTCCGAATATATGCCTTGCGTCCGCTTCTAGATTTTCGAATCTACCTACGAAATCGACCATTGATTCTCCGTCTTCGTCGCGCAGGAAGCGGACCTGGCGTTCCCAGTGAACGTGACTGACACGCTGAATAAGATCGAGGTATTCCTCGAAGGATGAGTTGGTACTCAGTCCTATATATTGTCTCAGCGCAGGATTCGTGTCCCGTGTCCAAATATATTGTGAAACTAATCTATCCCATGGATTCCTTACTATACTAAACTTATAGTAACTATAAAATATTTTGCTGCCGACTTCAGACAAGATTTGGCGTGCTAGAAGATGTTGAAGTGCGCCAGTCTGATACTTGTTCCTCATGTCGGCCATCCCCATCCACAGGTCGCTTTCGCTGCGGACCCCCGGCCAAATCACGTCTTCGATGCTGCTCCCGGCAGTCTTGGGAATGTGGATGAAGATGCATTTCAGAGAGTGCGAGATCATCTGGACGCTCTGTCCTCGCGCCGACTGAGCCAGATAGGCGTGATACCATGCTGATGGCGCAAGTGCGGAGACCCCCATGCCGGAACTGAACGAGGCGACAAGGCGCAACATTCAGTCGGCGTTAGCTAGGCTCGATATCGGAAGTGGGCCTATCGTCGTTACTGCGGCGTCGCACGGGCACATCGACCTGTTGCGCAACTGGCTCTGCCACATGACGGCCGTCGGACTCTCCTCGCGCGTTCTGGTGCTGGCAATGGACGAAGAGGTGGCGTCGGGGATTGGAGACGAGGCGGTCGCCGCCCGAGCGGCCTTCGACGGCTCAATCGACGACCTCTGGCGTCAGCGAGCTTTGGTCTGGCGGCTGCTCAGTGACTCACGGGTCGAATTCATACATTCCGATACCGACGCCCTGTGGCTACGCGATCCGCTCGGATTCTGCAGTGAGATCGATGCGGACTTAGTTTTCTCGCAGGGCACGGACTTCCCGCTGTCGACCTTGTCCGTCTGGGAGTTCGTTCTGTGCTGCGGGTTCTTTGTCGCCCGTTCGAGCGCGGCAACCGCGGCGTTATTCGGGGAACTCGCCCGGACCTCGGACGGCGCGTTCGATGATCAGATCGCCCTCAACGAGTTGTTGGTGAGGGCGGAAACTAGGTGGGACAAAGGTTCAACGAGCTCCTTCTATCTGAGTTACGCTGGAAGCAAATTCAGATGCTTCGCGGAGCCAATCCTTGGGAGTTGCGAGGTTATGGACCTCAAGCTCGCACTGTTGCCGCATCAATCCTTTGTGCGACTCCCCCCTGGCGGCGCCCACCCGTTCATAAAACACCTGCTGTTGAAGTATGAAACGCTCGACGACCGGTGTGCGGCACTGCGCGCCCATGGTTGTTGGAAACTAGATACCTAGCGAAGCAGCGGCCCCGGGAAAGACAGCTAGCGCGGTTCGCACGCTCGTTCGGATGTCGGCGGCGCCTTGTGCGACTTCGAGCGACTGGCGCTCCTCGCGAAGTCGGTCCCAATGCTGGTAGTGAAAGATGAAGGGGGTTTCTTGGCCCGTTAGCCGCCAAGCCCAGCCCGGAAAGTTCCATCGGGCGTCGAGTGGCTTGATGCTGAGGCCGAGCCGGCGGGCGGCGACCGGCAACGCCAGCTGGGAAAGGTTTGGCCGCTTGCTGGCTCGCGGCACCGCCGGGTCCTCGTCGATTCGCGCCGCCGTCTCGATCCATGCCATAGCGATCCACGCCGCGAGGTCCCCTGGAACGGCGATCATGCCTGAGTTGTAGTAGGGCGCCGTTGTCACGCCGGTTGCGAGCGTTGGTGGACCGGCTCCGGGGCGGGTGAGCCCGAATTTCGCGTAGACATAGTCCCACACGCTCCCCTCGTGGTGGTTGTGGGATGCCGGCACAGCGGCGACCGAGCTTGGCCATGACTCCGGGGCGCTCATCGCCAGCATATCGCTGTCGAGGAACAGTCCCGGGTCAGGCCCCGCGACGAGCGCCAGAGCCGCGAATTTGTGGCCGATCGGATAGTCGGGCGCCAGTGGATTGCGAATAGGCACGATCCTCACGTCGAGATCGGCGAGAGCCCTTTCGACCTCGGGCTTGAGTGGCCCCGCAGGCGACGGGTGAGCGGCGATCAGCTCAACACTCTGGGGAAAGTGCGCCCGAAGCGACGCAGCGAGCAGCACCGCTTTCGGCTCGATCCGCCCGGCCTGACACACAAAGCAGATTCGATTCATCGCTAGTCTCGCCCTTCGACACAGCCCGCCTCAGCTTCTACCGGCCGAGTCCAGTAGCGCGATCCACTCGGGCAAGACGAACTTCCAGTCGAAGCTGCGGGCGGCTTCCTGAACCGCGCAACACTTGTCGAAAAACGCTGACGGCTCGCGTCGGTAGTAGCGAAGAGTCTCGCTCGCAAAGGCGACGAACTTGTCGGGTTCGATCGGAGCGACGATTCCGGCGCCCTGGTACGCCTTCAGCGGAAAGTGACCCACGGGTGTCCCGATCGCCAGCCTACCGGCGGCAGCGGCCTCCATGACCGGAAGCCCGGCGCCTTCGCTGATCGAGGTGGTGAGGATGGCCTCGACCCGTCTGTAGAACGCCGGCATGTCGTGGAAGGACGTCTGATCCGAGGTCGACCCGGCGACCTCGAAGGCTAGGCCGGCCTGCCCGGCGGCGGCCTCTGCGAGGTATCCGCGTTTGACATCGACGCCCAGGATCACGTTCGACATCGTCGATGTATAGCCGACGGTCTCTAGTCTGGTCGCTGGCTCAGCCTGGAACTCGTCGAAGTCGACGCCGAGCGAAACGACCATCGGGGGCCGCGCGACGCCCTGAAAGATCGAGGCGCAATAGATATTCGAACTGACTGCGCCGTAGGCGGCGAATCTCTCGAAGACCTCGGTTCCGGCCTCGTTGATGAGCATCCTAATGTCCAGCTCGGCGTGCGAGACCACGATCATCTGCTCGTAGGGAACGCGATAGCTGTTATGCAAGTTCTGAACACCGTCGGGCGACGTTATACAGAAGTCATAATATTCTAGCAGACTCTTAAAGTATCCGGCATGATTGTCCTGCCAGTTTATTATATCAACGACGAAACCTTCATTCATCAAGCGCTTTCCGACGTCGTAATAGACCCGGCCGTGCGACCAACGAGGGTAGCCGTAAATCAGAATCCTCGCCCTCGGCGGACGTAAGCCAGTCATCGCGCGTAGTTGCGGGTGCACGATGCACTCCCGGACTCGCTTCCAGTCGACCCTGGGGTCGTTGGCGACCGGCATCTTCGCCGCCGATATCTCGCTCGGCGCGCCGCACCACCCCTCGGAGGCCAGGAAACATTCCCACAGGCTGCAGCCCGTCCGGGACAGCGACACGCGGCCATCCGGTTCGGCACAGACGAACCTCCCCGCTGTCGTCAGCGCGAACATTCCTCGCTCCAGAGGAACGACGTCGAGCCGTGTCTCGAGCGTGACGCCGCCGACCCGGTCGGGTACGTGGCACCGGTCCGACGAGCAGACCAGCCGCGTCAGCAGGGAGCCGTCCTTGGCGGCCAGGCCGACCGCACCTTTGTCGGCCACCAGCGCCGCATTGTCCGGGCTTGAGTCGATCGGCCCGTGCCTGAGTTCCCCCGATGGATCGAGGTATAGCGCCGTGCCGAAAGTGGTGAACAGCCGCGCCGGGGGCTTGTTCGTCATGCCCCTGCACGAACCTCCTCGCGGCGGCGCGTGAAGAAGGCGAGGTTGTCCTTCAGGCGCGGATTCTCAGGATCAAGCTCGACCGCTTTCTCCCCCCAGACGACCGCCAAATCCATGGCATTCAGGTGCCAGGCCGCGATCGCGCCCAGGTCGAACAGCCGAAAGCCCCAGCAGCCCCCGTCGTCGAGGTAACTGCCGGTCCGGCGGGTTTTCTCGATGCCGTTCGAGCATGCCCAGAACAGGTTGAGCCAGTCCTCGTCCGCGTGCAGCTGTTCCGCCATGTCCAGCCAGATTTCGCGGCGATGAGGCGCCTCGGCTCTGGCTCGCTCCAGCCAGGCCATCTTGTTCTTGGGCTGGACGCGAGCGAGGAAGCGCATCGCCTCCGACCTCTCCTCACCCCATGTGCTGGCGGGTAGGCTGAGGTAGCGCTCAAGCATTGCAATCGCCTCGTCGCTGCGCTTGGCCCACACGTATTCCCGAGCAAGCCAAAAGCAAATCTGCGAGTCGTCGGGGTTTTCCTTGTGGGCCAACTCCATGAGCGGCAGATACTGCTGGCGAGTCGGCTTCGACAGATCCTGGACCTCATACATCTCGACGTCGTCGGAATGAGCCGTGATCTCCTGGCCGCCAGAATAGACCAACGCTTCATGCACCGGCCGTCGAAAGGCGTAACCCCAACGCGAATGAAAGTTCTTCGTTGGCCAGGACCTCAGCGGAGTCGGATCGTCCACCGTCGAGCGGTAGGTCGTTCGGCAAAAGAGCGCCGTCGTTTCAGGCTGCCAAGCCGCTTCCAGAGCAGGTCGCCAACCAGGCGCCAGCCAGCGGTCCATGTCCATCGTGCCGCAGATATCGACGTCGTCGGGGATTAGAGCCATGGCGGTGTTGCGCGCGTCGTCGAAGCGCCACGGCCGGATCGCGATTCGATGCACCGTCACGCCGGCCTGCTGTAGACGCTCGACGGTGCCGTCGGTGCTGCCGGTGTCGGCGACGATCCGATAGTCGGCGTCTTTGGCAGACTCGGCCCATCGTTCGACGTTCGCCGCCTCGTTGAGGGCGATCGTATAGATCGCGACTTTCACCGCGCGGATCCGCCTCGCTTGCGGATCGCGACCAGACCTCCCTTCAGCCCGGCGCGACCCAACTCGTAATGGCTGTCGAAGAACAGGATCTCGTGGATCTGCCCAGCCAGTCGGTTCAAGCCCAGCGGATCCAGCGCAGGTCGTTGCCCACCCTGCATTTCGCCAAGGATGTCCTTGGTCAGCGGCGTCCGCGAGGGATCTTCGCCGGGCGGCTGCCAGTCGAGGTCTTCGATGAAGTACCAGCCGCCGCCTTTCAGCAGCGGCCAAAGCTCCATGAGCGTGAGTTGCTGGTCGATGGACGCGTGGCTGCCATCGTCGACGAGGACATCGAACGAACCGAGCTCAAGGTTCGCCGCAGCGGCCTGAAGATCGGCCACCCTCGACTGATCGCACGCGATCGAGGTGAACCGCCTGTCGTTCAGCCCAGCGACGTCATGCAGATCGAGTTCGACGACGTGGCAGAACGGGAAGTAAGCCTGCCATAAGGCGACCGACGGCGGTAGGCGATCCGCGCTGCGCGGACCCTCACGGCGATTGATCTCCATGAGCCGCCGCATCGCGAACCGTCTCTCGCCAAGCAGGCGCTCGTAGATGCGGGCGTAGCCGTGTCGGTTGCCGGTGTGGCGGTTCTTGTCCGTGTCGAAGCGGTCCGCGAGCGTCGCCAAGCCCGGCAGTCGCCCGACCGGGTCGGAAAGGATCGTGATCAGTGACCTGTCGTCCTCGCGGGACGAAACGTTCGTCTTGGCGTTCCACAAGTGAATGCCGACGACGCGGTCGTCATTGAGAAGTTCGCCTAGCTCAGCAAGCGGTCGTTCGAACAAGCCGATCTCGGTCCAGTCGATGGTGTTGAACAGCACCGGGCTGAACACCCACTGCCTTAGCGGCGCCCCCCGGTCGGAAGCGATGTAGTCGGAAAGGAGCTTTGGCCCGACATCGCCGAACTCCCAGCCTTCCTCTCCGAAACTCTTGTCGAGCGACTGGGCGTAGAGGGCCCGCATATGGGGGCTGTACGGCTTCGCGTAGATCACGTTGCCACAAACGAAGTGGCCTTTGCCGCCGTCACGCCACTGCAGATTGAAGAAGTAGTCGCCCTGAAAGCGGAAGGGGCGGAGCATCACGACGTCGGTGTCCATCCACAGACCCCCGCGCTCGTAGAGCACGGCATAGCGGAAGACGTCCGAAACGTAACGGATCTCCGAGCGGGCGAGTACGCGCTCGAACACCTCTTTAGGCACAACGTCCGCGGCATCGCACAGCTCTACGCCGTGCTCTTTCAGGAACTCGAGCTTGGCAGGGGTGTAACTCCACACCCGCACCGGGTGTCCTACGGCGCGCATCGAGCGCGTGGCGGCGATCAAGCTTGCGTGCGACGATGATTCCGACATCACTTCATAGAAGCAATTGATGTGGGGCAGGGCGTCCGCGCTGTCTTGGTCGAGCGAGGCAAGCACTTCGAAGTCGAAGGCACGGGAGGCTTCGCGTCGCTTGCTCGGGCTATCGACCGCGTCTAGGAACTGAGCAAGTTCCAGAAAAACGTCCCGCGTGGATGCGGGCGGCTTTCCGCCGGTGTCCGGTCTGCCGGGGTCGCGCCGCGCCGCGAAGAAGCCCGGCCTCCAACGCCTCTGCTCGGGCGTCACGAGCGGCCCATTCCGCGGCCGGCATGCCTCGCCGAGCGCGTCGTATTCCGCGTGCAGGGCCCTACAGAGACCGACGAACGCCGCCCGACCGTCAATCTGCGAGTCCTGCTCCCAGCGCTTCACACGATCGACAAGATCATAAGCCACGTGCGCCAGCGCGTATGACGCGAGGTGAGGGTCGGCCTCGGCTTCGCGTCCCCCGAACCAATAGTCTGTCTGCTGCCGAACGAACGCTGGCGACAACTCGGCCGACGTGGCGAACCAGCTCTCGCGCTGGGCCTGAGATGTGTAGCGATTGGTTTTCTCCACCCAGTCGCTGACGGTGGCGCAGTGCAGATGATGGATGAATGCGGGCGAGTCGTCGGCCACAACGCGGCGGCTCTCGGACGTCACATCAATACAGCCATGAATGACGGGCTTGAACTCGACCGCGCCTCGACGGAAGAACCTTTCCTTGTAATCCGGCCAGTCGCGCGTGTTGGGATCGAACCGGCCGAGGAAGTAGTTGTGGCGGGGAAGTGAATACACCTCGGCGCTCGGCTGGGCCGCCTCGCTCAGGATGAACTCGATCGCGGCGGGGCTCAGGCACTCGTCGTCGTCTAGGTAGACGATCAGGTCGTGGCTGCAGAGGCTGAGCGCATACTCGCGAGTGTCGTCTGCGGTGGGGGTCCAAGGAACAACGACCACCCGGTCGGCGTACCTGCGCGCAATGTCGAGTGTTCCGTCATCGGAGGATTTGTCGACAACGATCAGTTCATCCGCGAAGCGAAGGGATCGGAGGCAGACCTCGACAATCGACTCTCTGTTGTAGGTGACGACGAAGGCGCTGATCTTCTCGCGCACGGGCGCCGCACCGCCCTCGGGGCGAAATTGGAGAGCGGATGACTCCTCCGAGGTTTTCGGCTCGCGAGGCCAGCCCGAAGGATACCCAAGCGCCTCGATCCGAGCTCCCCGCGCCTCGATTGCCGCCAACTGCGACGGCGAGGGCGCGACGGCCCTGTAAGCGTGGGCGCGAGCAGCGTTGATCGACGGCTGCCGGAGGACGTCACGCACTCCGGTCTCGTTGACCGGCGCGTCGATGAATCGCGGCGCATAGTCCAACATCGACGGATCGAAGGGGACGCCTAGAACGCCAGCCGCTCTCCTGAGCTCGTCGGTCGGATTCAAGAGCAGGTCTTCGAAACGGAAGGAGTGGATGTTTTCCGCGCCGGAATCGACGAGCTCGAGAACCCGCGCCTCCCACTCGAGCCAGCGAAGTACTGCGTTTTCGAAGTTATTGGCGCCGAAGTGGTTCAGCTGGGGGTAGTCGGTGGCCACCGTCGACAGCGCCACGTCGCGAACGTCTCGGCGGACGTGCAGGATCTTCGACCGGGGAAAAAACTCCAAGAGATCGTCGACAAACCAGATGTCATCCGGCGTCTTGAGCACCAGGAGGTCCTTCCCGAGCTCTTGCATGCGGCGGTCGAATAGCTCGCAGACGAACCGCTCAGCTGCTCGCGAGACGTCGGCGGCCGCGACTCCGTGCATTTTCTTGAGCGGGCCATCGTCACTGTCGGTCAGTCGCCGCAGAACGCCGCGCAGAGATTCGTCGCCGCCGTATGCGCCCATCAGCCAAGGCGTCTCTGAGGGCGCGAAAATCGACGCGTGGGCTCCGAGCATTGCGCGGAACAGCGTCGTGCCAGAGCGCGGCACACCCACGATGAAATGGAGCTGAGACTGCGCCGCAGGCTGCGTCTGCCGCCTACGCGCCGCCGTTGCTTGGACTCCGCGGACAATCTCCGCCCCCGACGGCAAAGCCTCAGCGTCTTCGAGAATTGATCGAACGTCTGCGGCGCTCACCGTCGCGATCCATGCTTCGCTGTCGCCAATGCCATAGGTGAGAACGAAGCTGTCCTGACCCGGCCTCCACGCAAGGCCGGCCGCAAACTCCACACCCTGGCTGTGGAGGAAGAAAGGTCGACTCAGCCGCCGCAGACGCATGTCCGCGTCGAACCACACGAAGCGGTGCCGGTACTCACGCTGGCCGCCGGTGAGCACCCTCGTCTCGTGGATGATCACCAGCCAACCGCCGTCGAAGTCGACGACCTGGGAGCCACCCCTGAACATCCGGGCGTCGATGGCAGGCGTCGCCTCTGTGACAGTCTGCGCCTGTTCGTCGACGACTCTGCTCGGGTCGCAGAGATAGACGAACCGCAGGTCGTCCCCGACCACCTGCGGCATCCAATTCTTCTCATGCAGGCGTTCGCCGGGCGGGTGCAGCGGCCCCCAATCGACCAGCTTCGCCGCCTCGTCGGGAGAGGACTCGTCCACGCGGGCCAGAACCTGGTCGCACCAGCCTTCTGAACTCAGCTCGCGGACGCACGAGATGCTCCACAGCTGGTCCCGCCACACAAACGGCCGCATGTCTTCGAAGCCCTGGGCCATGAGCCAGGCCGGCTCCGGCATGTCGGACGGTCGGAGGATCTCTTTGGAAGACCTGATCGAAAGGTCGTCGTCGAGGTCGAGCAGGAAGTTGCGGGTATTGATGTACTCGTCGTTCGGGGTTTCGTACCGGCGAGGGTCGCCATCTGGGAACGCCGGGTTGATGACGTAGTTGACCGCCCGCTGAACGACGAGGAAGCCGTCGCCGCGCCGAATTATCGAAGGATTGGTGGCGTGGTAGCCGGTGGGCGGCGTGAACTCGATCCGCCGGGACGAGAAGGATGGCAGCATCTCGACCGCCGACTTCATGTAGAAGCGCAGGTTGGAGAGGGCCAAATTACGCGGATTGTCTGGAATGCCGCGGTTCAGGGCGAGCCAGTTGCAAGCGGCAAAGCCCCGGTCGGCCACGTTCGGATCGCGCGAATAGTTCGCAACTATCGACAGCTCTTCATGCAGGCCCCAATCGTAGATCCACGCATCGGCGGCATCGCCCGGACGGGGTACCGCCAGGCCGCGGGAAGCGAAGTCGGCGCCCCGGTCGTTCAGGCCTTTGATCCGGCAGTAGCGTGCGCCCCAATAAAGCGCCTCGGCCTGGTGGGGATCGGCAGCCGCCGCCGCTTCGTAGGCTTGGATAACCTGGTCGTCGGGCGCCTCGAGTCGCTCCTTCTCGCGCGCTTGGCCGAGCAGGTCCCGGTACGAGCCGGGAGGCGGACGCTCGCCAGCCCCCTGCTCGAGCTTTTCGATGGCGAAAACCCTGTTCTTGCGAACCCGGATCTGGTCGGTGAGCGGAAGGTTTCCCTCGGCTAGCAGCCGATCGCACACCTCCGCGCTTTCGCGGTATCGCCCCGTCCAGTAGGCGTTGATCGCCAGCTCGTCGAGCAGGCCGTAGTTGTAGATCCAGTCCTCGACGAACAGTCCATCAGTCGGATAAGCGACCCGCAGCCCTTCAGCGGCGAACTGGTATCCGCGCTCGTGGCGCTCATGACTGCGGCAAAAGCGGGCTGCCGCGTGCAACGCCTCCGCGCGCGTGGGGCACGCGGCAGTCGCCTCGACGTAAGCGGCGATGACCTCCTCGTCCGGGTGCTCCAGAGCCTCCTTCAGCCTGCCGATGTTGTAGAGACTGATGAATACTTCCTGCTGCCAGAACCCCAGGCCCACCCGCCGCCGGTAGGCGTCGATCGCCGCCTCTCGCTCGCCGGCGTCGCGCAGCGTGTTGGCCAAATAGAAATTGTACCTTGCAACAAGACCTGGGTCGGTCTCCGTGGCCAGCGCCTCGCGCAGCAGGCGCGCGTCGCGCTCATACTTCTCGACTCGGTTCGAGCCCGTGGCGTGGTCGATGAAGCTGACGCCCTTGAGGTTCAGCGTCTCGCCGCCGCGTACGTCCAGGTACTCATGCGTAACGGCCCGGTACTCGGCAGGCACGTCGCGACGCAGCAGCCGGTTGTTCCAATAGGAGAGTGCTGTCGAACGCTGGACGACCAGATATGCGGCAGCTGTCAGGCTCTCCGCGAAAGTCGGCTCCTGGACCGTCCACTCCATGTCGGCGTCGGCAAACAGGAGGTAGTCGTACTCGAGCTTGGATGCCCTGGCCCGGTTCAGCGCTTCGTTGCGCGCCTGCGCGAAGTTCTCGAAGGGAAAGCTGTGCAACTCGCCCGGGATGCCACGCTCAGCGAAGAAGGCTTCGATGTACTCTTGGGTCCCGTCGGTCGAACCGGTGTCCCCGATCACCCAGCAGGTGATCCAAGGCGCGACGGCGGTGAGACAGCGTTCGAGATTCGCCATCTCGTTCTTGACGATCATGTTGAGGCAGAGAGTCTTGCCGGGCGGGGGCAGCCGTTGTTGCTTGCGCGCTTCCGGTTGGGATTTGCGGCTCTTGCGACGGGCAGAGGGCATTCAAGCCATCCCAATACCGACTACGCTTGCTCACGCAATGGCGATTGCGAGGAGCGCAACGAAACGTCTCCAGCGCACCCCCGGCGCACCGGAATCGTCCGAACCGCAAGCGAGAGTCCTCGCGCTTAGCCGGGACCTACGGCGCAACCACCTCGGCGCCGGAGACGGCGGGCCGGACAGCCTCGGCGGTAGCGGGAACGGCGGGCGCTGGCGGCGGAGGAGGAGGATATAGCAGCGTGCCGATCTCGTCGAAGCCGCCCTCCCATGGGGAGGCGAAGCGGTTCTCGACGCGCTTGGCCGATATTGTCGGGTCGTAGACCGGCGCGCCCGGCATGAGATAGCGCAGCTCGAGTCGCCCCATGGCGGCCAGCAGGCTGGCGCGGGCGATGTATTCGTCGTGGCGGCTTTGCAGAAGCGCGATCTTGGAGTTGGCCAGCTCGAGCTCCGCATTCAGCAGGTCGATGGTCGTGCGCGTGCCGGCCTTCGACTCCACCCGATAGCCCTCGGCCGCGAC
>Ga0209060_10002760_pt1 | contig 15725 bp, 11 predicted proteins | sample Coa_R1_8_FD_187155 | JGI IMG/M metagenome (GOLD analysis project Ga0209060, IMG submission 187155) | Surface soil microbial communities from Centralia Pennsylvania, which are recovering from an underground coalmine fire - Coalmine... | ecosystem: Environmental > Terrestrial > Soil >...
TGTTGGAAAGAGCGCACGCCCTACGACGAATTAGCCTACCAACGTGTGCTGGCGGCTCGGCGACCGACACAGCCAGGGAATAAAGTTGTGGAACTAGGGTGGAAAAATATTGCTGGCTTCAACAAAATAGTGATTGCCGGGGCTTGACGGAAGAGCTCAGAGGTCTCCGCTGCACCTACGGTCGAAAAAAGCACGAGCCAACACGCCTAGCATCTCCCTCAAGCCGAGTCCTCAAGCCACCAAGTTTCCGAAGGGGCTACACGGTCCACGCCGCTGGGTAATTCGCGCAGCTGTTCGAGAGCTTCAAAGGCTACCCCAGATGGGCAGCCGGTACGGCGCCTCCGCTTTGGTACACACAGAAGCGGCCTAGTCACAGCGACAACTCAGCCTAAGACAGAAACAGTGCTCGCCTCGCCTTCCGCGGTCGATTTCGCCAACTGGAGAATGTATTCCGCCGGGACTTGCTCTACTATCTCATTCGTCGTACGGTCGACAATGCGGATCACAGGAAGTCGCAACTTCCGATCCATTTGAAACGTGACCTCATAGTTGCGGAATCGACCAGCCGCGTTCACGGCTCTCACCGCCTGGATCAGGGCGCGGTTTTGAGCCGCCTGCTGTGACGGTACCGGTTCCGGGCTGGGAAGCGTTGCGAAAAGTGGCACTGTCCCCGTAAGTATGTTCATTGCACTCGAGGATCGTGAGCTGGTTTTTTCAATCCGTTCAAATCATTCGGCTCTTCCGCGCAACGGGAGCAAGGGTAGCCATGATCTCTGACATCCTGTTCATAGTTTAGCCGCGTTTGTTTCCACTCATATGCGGCAGCAATAAGGCTGGCAGCATAGCGTGGACGCCAGAAGCGAGCAGTTGTTGGTGATATATACGCCTCTTCTTGTTCTGCTATTAACGCTTTGACCGTTCGAGACAGGTACCTGAACAATCGTTCACGGTATTCGCATGGAATTGTTCTTTGAACCCGTGTCGCAGTTACCGTCATCTCATCCCTCCGTGCTCGTCAGAGATACCATTGCTAGCTCCTCATATATTTTATCGGACGCGCCAGGGAATATTCGGCAGATTTCATTGCCAGTGGCCTAGAGAAAATGAATCTTCAGAGCAGTCACGCGAAATGCCCCAGCACCTTGGGTGTTTTCACGTATACCCATCAAACCGATGGAATATGTCAGTGGAGACATCGCGAAACAATCACGCCGCGGTGTTGACCTATGCTTCTGCCGAGCCGTTTCTACTATGCTCCAACCGGATCTCACCGACCTTTCCGCCCACAGCTCGGGCACGAATCACTGACGATTCGAGTGAACAAGTTGCTGAGATGCGGGGGCACCGCTAAATGTCGAGTATCCGCGCTAGAGGCGGGGAATTCAACACATTTCACCCGTGTGCGGCTAATACCTTGCAAACCTCCGGCAACAGCACATCTTCCATCACGGGCTTATGCAGACACGAGGCGGCACCCAGATGTTTGACGGCAGGAAGAAACGCTCCGCCCAAAAATTCCGACACTGCCAGTACCTTGACGTGCGGAAGCTCGGTACGAATGGAACAGATCAGTTCAATGCCATCTTCCTCGGGCATGCTCAAGTCTAGAATAACTAAATCGAAGAACCGATCTACAACAGCTTTCCAGGCTTCCCGGCCGTCTGCCGCCTCCACAACTAAATACCCTACGTCCTCCAAGGCTCGACGAAACGTCCGGCGTGCGTCGGGATCATCGTCTACAACGAGAATTGTTGGCATATACGGCCTTGGAGTTTTCTTCTCCGTCAATTGCCCATGACCTCCGATCGGCTCCGTGAAGAGAAGCGTGTGAAGCTGCTTCTCGGCGATGTCCTCGTGCCCACTGTGGTCTCATGCATCAGACGAATGTGCTGCCGGTACGAATCCTCGGCGCGGTTCATCCTGACTTGAGTTTCGCGCATCGTCACGTCGAGGGTACTCAAGTCTTCTGAAGCTTCCAGAGCGGCACGGAACTGCCGAACCGCGTGCCAATGTCCCGACACTGCTTCCTTGAGTGTCCGCTGTTTTTCTCTACAGATTCCACAATCTGACATGCGAATCCCGGTCTCCTTTCTACCTGCAGTCGGTGCCATGAGGGGAAACCCGCTTTCGCGGAAATGCGCAGCGGACGCATCCCTAGCGGGATAGCTTCCCCTCTACACCAGGCACGGGATCGGTTTGGCAGGTTAAACACCGCGGGGGATTTGCTGCATACAAAGGAGTTATGAGGAGGTTGATAGCCCAGTGCGGGAAATGGCCACCAGAGCGGGACGCGTGTTGCGGAATTTCACGCTGATGCGCCCAAACTGTTCGGATGGGTGACTCGACAAGAATGTGGGATAGTTGGTACCCCAATATGGTGTTACATCCCCCAAATGGGGGTTGCCAAGAGAGAGTCTCAGTAAAAACCCGAGGACCGAAACGAGTTAGTACTTGGGTCTCGTGGCTGCCCCTGGCCGCTCATTTTCCACGACGCAAACGATGTTTCCGGTGAGCGGGTCTACGATGTCTACGCGAAGATAATCGGACGGCTTCGTAGCAAAGAATCTTTTTGCGGCGCTCTTAGCTCCACTGAGCGACGAAAAGCGCTGCGGCGTCTGACTTTCGCGGTTACCGTTCGGCAAAATCCAATACAAATACACCATTGTGCTTGCATTCTATCTTTCCGCCCACAGAGCACATATAGGCCGTTTGGCGAACGTCGCCTGCTGAGATGTCGGTTTCCCCAGCTCGCTGTTTCGGTGGCGGTAGGGCCGCCGAGAAAAGGAGCTTGTGCAACCAACCCATTCCAATGAAATGTGAAAGCCCTCAAAGGGGGATGCCGTCTTCTATGCACCATCGACCGTAGCCGCCAGACAGTTGTTGTGCATCAAATTTCGCTCCGCTCCGGTAAGACGTACCGTTGAGGTGGTCGTGCAGGCAACTCCTAGGCTAGAATCGGAACCGGCTGGTCAATCGTCGTACGGAAATAAGTAGGTATGCTCATTTTGCATCTAAGAGCCGTCTAAGCCGCCACGACCGGCTGGCTCTTCTTTTTCTGTAGAAAGTGGGGTTTGTATGCTCTGCCGCGAGAAGACCAGACTCTTCAATGCCTACATAACTGCAGTGGATCGGCATGCAGCAGCCGTGAATTCGCTTAGATGCTTAGATGGTGACGATTTCAATAAAGCTCTCGCCCATGCAGAGCTCGCTCGACAGGATGCCGACACTGCAAGATTGGCTCTTGACTATCACAGAGAAACACACGACTGCTGATCGGCTTAAGCTCGCGAACCCGGCCCAAGATCCAGAATGGGAATCTGTCGCCCATTCCCCGTTTGGCGACAACAAAAAGTGCCGAACGGCACTCTCTGATTGGATACGGCGATTCTGGTGGCCGTGGGTTCTGGACTGCCATCCCGCACCGCAGCCGGAATTTTGGCCGATGCTTCCCGCGCAAAACTGTCGGTCGAAAATGACCGGTTCCGACACGCGCTGCTAGGCTGAAATGGGCCTCGTGTTAGAATCGCGCCAATACGCATGAGAATGAGACCTTGGATCACTGGTCTATTGCTCCTGTTGGCTCAGGCCAATACGTGGGCCGCGACCATCAGGAACCACGTGTTTGCTCTCAACCCACCACCCCAGCAAAGCGGATGCGCAGCGCCGTTGCCGGTCGACTATTTTCAGAGCACGGATGCAAGTCTGGTCTTTTGGATCCTACTGCAAATGAATGCGGGCGATGGACTGGCGGTGAGCTGGACTACAACGGCCCGAGTTCTGGATAAGACCGAGCAAGTGCAACCCGTGCCATCGAGTGGCACGTACTGCTACTGGATCTCGGTCCCACTGGCCACTAACCCGGCATCCGATACGGGCGGCACCTGGAGATTCAACGTACAGGCTGGCAGCACCTCCCTGTTCTCGGGCTCAGTGCTCGTAGTTGCCCCGGATACCCCGGCCATTTCCAGAGGAGGTGTGGTAAACAGTGCCTCCGGAACAACTAACGGCGGACTGATTGCTGCCGGGTCCCTGGTATCGATCCACGGGGTGAAGCTCTCATCCGGATCGGCAAAAGCGAAGGCGACGCCGCTGCCGAAGACGCTGGGTGGTGTCAAGGTAACGTTCAATGGAGTCAACGTCGGAATTCTCGCCGTGTCCCCCGACAGGGTAGATGTGCAGGCACCATGGAGCATTCCAAGCGACACCGCCTTTGTGCAGATCAACAACAACGGCACTCTGACCAACATCGAGCGCGCCAGGATCGGATCAGCCGCGCCCGGCGTGTTCTACGATACCTCGACGAGTGCGAATGCTGCCATGGTATATCGCTATCCGAAAAACGGTGGCGCCGGCGGCTGGGTGAGTGCGAAGAATCCGCTGCAACGCGGAGACAAAGCGGTTTTTGCCGCCACGGGCTTGGGAGCCGTCGCCAATCCGCCGCGGGACTTCGCACCCGCGAGAAGCGGCGCGAAAGCTGTGCTTCCGGTCTCAGTTGCGTTCGGCGGCGCGAGTGCTGCGCCGACAACTCCCGCCCTGTCCACAGGGACGAGTCCGGCGCAAGTCGGCGTGACCAATATTTATGTGACCGTGCCCAGCGAGGCGCCCAACGGAGCGGCCGTTCCCGTCACGGTCCGGGTGGCCGGGGCGCTGGCGAACGTCGTCACCGTTCCGATTGCCGGTTCGGTGCCTAAACTCTCGGCGCCAGTATTAGCGTCCATCAGCGGATACCCAGCCGTGGACCCCTCTGCCCCGTACAACCCGACTTCGGCAATCTCGTTGACGGCAAGTCATCTGTATACCGACGTGCTGACCTACATTCGCTTTGCCGACAATTCCGGCTACTCTGCTACGTTACCCGCCATGGCCGTGTATTCGGATCGCGTGATCAGCCTCGTGCCCCCTTATGTCAATCCACAAAACCACACGACGACACAGGGAACGGTCAATTGCTCCATCATTCAATATGTCGCGGGAAGCATTCTGACATCGAATGCGTTGGCCATCCAGATCGCGCCGCTTTATTCCGCGCCCGGGGGTACCGGCCACATGACCGCTAAGTACCTGGCGACCGTTGCGCAGGATGCCCGGGAAGTTGCCGGCGCGTACATATACAGGCAGGAGATCAGCGGGGGCAAGAGATTCAAGGCGGTATCGGCGCAGCGACTGGCGGACCAGATCGTGACCGGGCTTCAGCCATTAGTGGGCGGGGCCGAGGAAGTCGCCGGCGGAAGCGCGAGTTCGATCGACCTCGGCACGCTGAATGGACACTCCGTGACCATAGACAGCAACACGTTAGCTCTGTTCGACGCACTGATCGCAGCTTCCCTTTCAGAGACGGCCAAAGCATACGTTACACCGCCGGTGGTGCTCAGCCAGCTATCGCGCGCGCATCTGGCTAGGAATGTGTCATCCATCGATGCTGCGGAGAAATCGATCATCGGGAGTTTGACGACGTATTTTGGACTCGTTGCCCAATGCAACATGTCGTGGGAAAAGCTCAACGACAACGCGCCCTATTGCCCATCGCCGGCGGAAGCTGTCGGCACCGTCCTGAAAGCCGCAGGAGATTCGCTGGGGGAGGCCGTGGATGCGGTAGCCGAGGATGCCAAGCGATTTGCCGAAGGCCCCGGCTTGATGATCGGGGTGCTGGCGGGCGGCGAAGCGCCGGCGATTCTCGGAAAGCTGGCTAACGACGCCGCCATCGCCAAGGGATCGTTTCACTTTCTGCGCGGGCTCAATGAAAGTGGCGAGGAACAAATGGCCGACTACAAAAGCGCGGCCAAAACGCTGGCGGATCTCTCCGCAGACGGCTTTCAGGATCTGGAGCAGGAGGTTGTAGGCGCCGGCCTCGGCGCGCTCGACAAGAAGTTCGCAAGCATCGGCTCGGAAGACGAAAAGCTGCAAGAAGGTTACAAGGAATTCAGTGAAAGCGGTTTCGGAAAGATCGAAGAGCAATTCGTCAAGAATATGTTCGATGCTCCGGAGAAGCTGACCGAGTCCGAGGACGTTGCGGATGCGAAGGGCGATAATACGCTCGATCAGGACATTGAGAGTGCCCAGCCCGTCGAGATCACTGGGACCGCCACAAATAGCGAGGGAACGGGCCTGCAGAACACAGGAGTGGAATTGACCGATGGCAACGGCGACGATACGCCTTTCGCCTCCGGCGCAACATTTGCCGACGGCAGTTACGACCTGCTCATTCCACAGTCTGCGGTCGGAACTGTCGTTCCGAACAATGCGCTGTTTCAAATAACGGCTCTGGATGAAGACGGCGATATCATTTCATTCGACGGAAGCTCCGTGGATCTGAGTTCCGGCTCGCAATCGCTGGGTACGTCCTCGATCTCCTACGACTCAGACGATGATGGCGACGATGATTCCGACGGATCATTGGCCATTCCGAGGCGCGGACGCGTTGCCGCCGTTATGGAACGCCTGATGCCGGGACAGGCTGCACATCCGAAATTGTTCGATCTGTTTGGAGCGGCCAATGTTTTTGGTCCTGGAAAGTACCCGCCCGAGACGAGAGATCTTCTCGATCCAACGCCAGAAGTGGAGTAGTGGCTGTCGTAGGCAGTGCAACGCTCTCGACATGCAGGTATGCACCGGGCAGGAACTGCTCGGCACCTTGCTTTTAGGACGAGGGAGCGTGCAATGGTCGCTCTCTGGCCATAAGTCGCGCAATCCGCAAGAGGGTGGACGGAGTTCGCCGATATGTGGACCTGGAGGATGGCGTTGCAGTCTCCGGAAAGCAATTTGGCTGGAAAGGCAGCGGGCATTTGACGATGTAGATTAATTTTGTAACTCAGGAATCCTCAAAGTTCCACGGGGTTCAACAAACTTCAACACCGTTCAACACAAGCGCTTATTCTGGAACAGTTTGGAAGTCATTGAATTCTGGGCATTTTTTGAAAACGCCATCATCAGGTTCGGGACCAGGAGGGACTGCCCAATGGACGTCCTTTAGATTCAGCAAATCGAAAGGCGGAGGTTGTTGAAACCTCTGGAATTTTGAGGATTCCACAGATACAAAATCGTCTACAGCGCCAGCCGGTTCCCTGCCCTCGGCGAATAACCCGTTGGAATTCAGCGAGCAACCTTTCAATCTAAGTGGCGGGGCACCTGGTGTTGGACCCCGAGGTCGACGCGGCCAACAAGCTCACGTTGGGCACTGCAAGGTGCCCGTAACGCCGTGCCGGGGGCGGCTTCCGGTACGGAAGAGGCTACGAGTCGCCTCGAGCGCTGAGTCGTCCATTGGGGAGGATGGCGTGGAAGATACTGCCTGCCCCAGGAACACTTTGTACACCCACCGTCCCACCCTGGGCCTCCACAATGCGTTTTGTAAGGGCTAACCCGAGACCAGCACCTTGACCCGCCCGTTTCTGCGTGCGGTCCAGTTGGTGAAAGTCAGCGAATATCGATGACAGTTGTTCTGGTGTCATTCCTGGTCCTTTGTCGAATACTTCCACCCGGAAAGTCTCACCTCCGTGATAGGCCGCGCGAAGGTGCACGGTGCTTCCAGACGGCGAAAACTTAATTGCGTTCGACAAATAGTTATATACAACCTGGCGTAGCCGAATGGGATCGGTTATCACCGTGGCGAGCGGCGAGTCCACGGTCACGGATACCGTGACGTGATTTTCCTCTGCTACCGTACGCAAAACGTCACGGACTTCCGTGAGGAGTCGGTTGACCTCCACCTCCTCCGGCGAGAAGGTCATCTTGCCTAGCTCAACGCGTTCCAGATCGAGCAAGTTGTTCACGAGATCCAGCAGGTGACGGCCACTGGCTAGAATGTCGTGGACATATTCTTTCTGCAGCGGACACAGACTTCCAGCGAGTTCGTCATAAAGTACTTCGGAGAGGCCGATGACCCCGTTTAGAGGCGTGCGCAATTCATGCGACATGTTCGCGAGAAATCGGCTCTTAATCGTTAGCGCATGGCGGGCCGCTTCCAGCGCCTCGACGAGTTCGTCGTTCTTGATCTTTACCTCTAGGGCGTATTGTTCAGTTTTCCGTGACGCCTGTTCGGCGATTTTGCGTTGCCGGTTGTCCAGGAGTGCAGCACGGAGTCCCGCAATCTGACCCCCTTTGCTGTGGATGAGCGTCTCGTGAACTTCAACTGGTATCGGCGAGCCGTCTCTTGAAAGAATTTCCAGCTCAAATGGGACAACCGGTGCGCCACCATTCAGTTTTTCAATCACTGTTTGCCGAACGAAGGTTCGGAGACCGGGAGCGATGAAGTCCCATACGAATTTGCCCACTAGCTCATTCGCGCTGTAGCCAAACAGAGCGCAACTGGCACGATTGACTCTACGAATGATGCCCCCCTCATCGATTTCGTTATAGGCAACCGGCGCCTCCTCGAACAACGACCGGAACCGATTCTCATTTTCATTCGCCTCGTAGGCCAACTGATAATGCTGTGCGGCACGGAGGACAGTGATCTTAAACTCCATCGCGTCCCAGGGCTTGGCAACGTAGGCGTAGATCTGGCCATTGTTAACCGCTCGGACCAGCGCCTGGATATCGGAATAACCGGTGATCAATATGCGAGTTGCATGGGAGAGCTCTTTGGCTCTTTTCAGGAACTCGTCACCGCTGACACCAGGCATGCGTTGATCAGAGAGGATGACAGCGATCTCGTGGTCTTCCAGCACGTGCAACGCGGTTTCGGCGTCGGCAGCCGTCGACACGGTGAAGTCGTCCTCTAGCAGATCGCGTATGGAGGTGAGCATCTGAGGCTCATCGTCGACTACCAGAACCTCTCTATTTTGCTCTAGGTGTGTCATGGCCTAATCTAGTTTGGCCCAATCGCATTGAAAGGCAGACCGCGACCAACTCGCCGCGCACTTCGCTCGGGCAGCGATTCGTTGTTCGATTATGCCGTATGAAGCAGGCGAGGCAAGACCGACACCCTCAGATACGAAACAACGCGATTGAACCATGCTTCTTACCAACAAAGCGGCGACATGCGCAAAGCGTTGACCTGGTGAGATGGCCGCCGAACCTATCAACCATAATGGACCCGGCAGCGGATAAAGACAATATCTAACTAGCAACTAGAGTTGTGCTTACTTTGGTAAGTTCTTTTGCAATGGCCTAGCGCCTGTTGGAAGTTCAGTGGCTAAGTCTGCCGGCTGGACTGAAAATGCCAATAGACTCTTTTGTGGTGTTCGTACGACCGATTTGGGGGGAGGCCATCACGTCAAGGCTAATGTCCGGCATATGTGAGCCTTGAGAATCGTTACCCGGAGCGCACTGGCGTCTATCGCACTTGCTGGGCTGCCTGGGCCTCCGCGAATAAACGGGATAAATCGGCTAGTAGCAGACGCCTGCGGTCGACGGAATCCGGACCATTCTGCTGGAGCAGGTCCTCCAGCTCGCGGGCCTTCTGACTGATTTCCACGTATCCAACTTGCGCTGCCGCGCCCTTCCAGCGGTGGGCTGTGACCTTGGCCGCCGCCGAGTCGAATCCCGTACTCTGTGCATTTATGAGCTGTTGCACCTGCTCCATTCCGTCGGTCGTAAAACTTTGTCGGATTTCTCGAAGTAGCTCTTCTTGAGGATCCTCCTGTTGTGGCAGAGCATGGCCGTTGCTTGGTGCCGCGCCAGTCTGTCCCAAGTATTGTTGTATCAACTTCGGAAAGGTACGAGTGTCGATGGGTTTCGTGATGAATCCCTCGCAGCCAGAGTCAAAGGCCTTTTTCTCGTCACTCTTCATGGCGTAGGCCGTGAGAGCAATCACAACTACCTGGGATGTGGCGGGGTCGGACTTAAGCCGCCGGGTCAACTCCAGACCATCAATTCCGGGCAACTGAATGTCCGTGAGAATGATGCGCGGACGAAAATCCTTGAGGATCTCCAAAGCCTCTTCTGCGGAGCCTGCCGCGCGGACGTCGAAGCCTTCTCGAGTGAGCAAAAAGCGGACCAGTTTCAAATTAACCGGCGTGTCCTCGACAATGAGGACCGGATCGTTTGGCACTTATTTGGCTCCTGTGTGCGCTTGGCCCACGGACACAAGACCCGCTACGCCGTGTCTTGCGATGCCTAATTCTAACTCAAAGTGACAAGGAACAACAGCAGGGGTTAGCACGATGGTCTGGTTTTTCCGAAATGCTTACTTTGGTAGTAAGCGATACCGGACACTTGGTTGACACTGTATTGCCAACCTGAGTATTACCACTCTAGCATCCTATGTCGTTACCAGATGCTATGTTATAGTCTGTGTCAGTGCAAGATGGGAGCCGTTCTCTGACGTTTACGCGATCAAGCATCCTCCCTCTCAGCCTTGCAATGTACTTGACGAACAGCCGCTCCCGTCATATGCCTGCCTCACCGTTGGTATTCGTCCCACTTCTTAGGTTATGGATGTTTTAGTTGCGGACGACGATCCCGTATTCCAAAAGCTGCTGGCTGGACTTTTAAAAAGCTGGGGCCACACTGTCACGGTTGCGGGAGATGGGGAGGAAGCGTGGAAACGGCTACAATCCAATGATAGCCTGAGGCTTTCAATCATCGACTGGGTGATGCCGGGTGTGGACGGGCTTGAAGTGTGCCGGAGAATCCGCAGTGCACCCAAGAGCCACTACGTCTATATCTTGGTGATGACGGCTAAAAAAGACAGCTTGCTCACCGTTATGGAAGCCGGCGCGGATGACTATGTGACCAAGCCGTTCGATCCTCAGGAGCTAAGGCTTCGGATTCGAGCCGGTTGTCGAGTTCTAGAGTTCGAGGAACGCTATCGTGTGATCGCCCAGACCGCCTCAGATGGTATTCTCACGAGCGATGAGACCGGCCGCATTCAATTCGCAAACGCCGCCGCTGCAGCGATATTTGGTTTGAAAAGCGAGGAGCTTATCAACGGCGATTTGGAAGCCTTTGCACCTGGCAGTCTGAATCACTACTGGTCGATGGTTGCTGACGGTGAATCAACCTGTGCGCCGATCGAAGTGACGGGAAGGCATAACACTGGCCGGGAGATTCCTCTAGAAATATCGCTATCGGACTGCCTCCAGGGTCCCCAAAATCACCGGGTGACGGCCGTCATCCGAGATATCACCGATCGAAGGCGCAAGGAGCGCCAAGTCGCCCTCTCTCAAAAACTCGAGTCAATCGGTCAGTTGGCAGCCGGCGTTGCTCACGAAATCAACACGCCGATCCAGTATGTCGGTGACAACCTTAATTTTCTCATGGACTCGTGGAACAGTCTTTTCAGGCTACTGGCAGCCTACCGGGAGCCAGCAAATAATGAATTGACATGCAGCGCTAGAGAAACCCTGTGCATGATACTCAAGCTGGCTGCCGAGATCGATGTTGATTATTTGCAGATGGAGATCCCCAAAGCGATACAGCAGTCGCTGGACGGCGTAAAACGAGTTGCGGAGATTGTCGGGGCAATGAGAGAACTATCGCATCCGGGTGGTGCGGTCAAAGCTGCCGTGGACCTGAACCACGCCATCAAGAATACGATTGTGGTATCGAAAAACACGTGGAAGTATGTCGCGGACTTGACCACTGATTTCGACCCGGATCTGGGATTGGTGAATTGCATTGCCGGAGACGTCAACCAGGTGATGTTGAATCTCATCATCAATGCGGCAGACGCGATTTCCGACCGGGTCAAGAATGGTGATATCGAACGAGGTCGTATTACGGTCTGCACGCGGCGCGAGGGAGACTCCGTTGAAATTCGCGTGTCTGATACCGGCTCTGGGATTCCAGAGGCCGTCCAGTCGAGAATCTTCGACCCCTTTTTCACCACGAAGGGCGTAGGAAAGGGTACGGGGCAGGGCTTAGCGATCGCGCATGCGATTGTCGTGCAGAAGCATCAGGGAACCATTCAGTTTGAAACAAAGAGCGGAGTTGGGACGACTTTCGTAATCCGCCTCCCGATCGGCGATGATCGTACTCCGCCTGAGCGGGCGGAGACCTCGTGTGTTGCCTAAGCTGAATCAAGCCCGTTGTATGAAGCCAGTATGGGAGTAGATACCAACGCCGCAATGGACGGAAGTCTCTTCACTGCTGGTGAAGAGGAATGCCGCATCCATCTGTCGTCAACCTCGAAACGTGCGTTGTTTGTTGACGATGAACAATACGTTCTGGATGGGCTGAAGAGAACGCTTCACAGCTTTCGTACTGAGTGGCAGATCGAATTCAGTACCAGTGGAGCGGAAGCGCTGCGTAAACTGGCGGAGCGTGAATTCGACGTCATCGTCACCGACATGCGCATGCCCGGAATGAGCGGAGCCGAGCTTTTGACTCAGGTTCTCGAACGTTATCCCAACACGGTCAGGATCATGCTTTCGGGTACAGTAGAACATGACGCCGTACTGCGCTCTGCGGCCACAGCCCATCAATACCTATCCAAGCCCTGCGATGCAACAACCTTGCGGGCCACTCTGGACGCGGCTCTTCGAATTCGCTCCATGCTCGCGTCCCCGAGGCTGAGAACACTAATCTCGCGAATGACATCTTTGCCAAGTTTGCCAACGGTGTATGCAGAGTTAGTCAAGTCTTTGGAGAACGAAGAGGTGTCATGCCGCGAGTTGGGCGGGATTATTGCTAAAGACATCGGCATGACAGTAAAGACTCTGCAACTGGCTAATTCCGCGTTTTTCGGCTTAAGTCGCCATGTCGCAAGTCCTGAAGGTGCGGCGGTGTATTTGGGAGTGGATACTATCCGAGCACTCACTCTTTCCACGTCGGTGTTCTCGGCATTTCGGGAGACTGGTCTGACAGACGGTCTCATCGGGCCGTTACAACGGCACAGCATGGAGACCGGAACGTTGGCATCCTCCATTGCCAAGGTGGAGAATCTTCCCAAGAAAGCCTGTGACAGCAGCGTGATCGGTGGCTTCCTTCATGATGTCGGCAAGCTAGTGCTGGCAGTTAATTGCGCAGACGAATACAAAAGTGTGATAGGGGCGGCGCGGGCCGAAGGACGCAGCTGTCATGAACTCGAACAGATCGCCTTTGGAGCCACGCACGCGGAAATCGGCGCCTGCCTGTTATGGCTGTGGGGACTGCCGGACGCCGTCTGCAATGCGGTCGCCTTTCATCATAGCCCCGCCCGATGTTCCGGTACGACATTCACCGCAGCCGCCGCCATTCATGCTGCAGACGCATTGGAATACGAATCCCTAGAGCCCGAGAACACATTGGGCAAAGAATCCATCGACACAGAATTCCTTAGCAATCTGAGATTGATGGACCGTCTTCCGGTATGGCGGCGGCTGCAAACACCAAATGGGAGCAGGACGTGACTAGAAGAATTCTTTTCGTAGACGACGAGCCGCACGTACTCAACGCGCTGGAACGTCAGTTGCGGAAGCAGTTCGAGGTCACCACGGCGGAAGGGCCTCTGCAAGGTTTGCAAGCAATCGAAAAGGATGGTCCTTTTGCGGTAGTGGTGTCGGACCTGCGCATGCCCGTGATGGACGGGATTCAGTTTTTGGCAAAGACCAAGCAGGCGTGCCCCGATAGCATTCGCATCGTTCTATCGGGGCAGGGCGATTTCGCCACCGTTATTGACGCCGTGAATGAAGGAAGCATCTTCCGATTCCTGACGAAGCCTTGCGCGACCGACCAGTTGGCGAAGACACTCCTCGCGGCTCTGGAGCAGTATCGCCTGGTTCAGGCCGAGCGGGAACTCCTTGAGCACACGCTCAGCGGCTGTATCGAGGTTCTCAGCGAAATCCTTAGCCTGATGAACCCGTCTGCGTTTAGCCGCTCTCACCGAATTCGCCGTTACGTCAAACACATGACGAGCCAGCTAGGATTGCCGGACGCCTGGCAATATGAGGTGGCAGCCATGCTTTCGCAGATTGGAAGTGTCACGATCTCCCCAGACGTGATCGAAAAGGTGTATTCAGGCTTCCCGTTGTCCAACTCCGAAGCTGAAGCGTTTGCCTCCCAGTATGAGGTCGCCGGCCGGTTGCTCGCCCGCATTCCGAGGCTGGAAGAGATTGCAAGAATTGTGGCGGGCCAGCATCTGCCAACTGGTGCTGCTTCCGATTGCAAGACTCTCGGCACCATGGAAATCGGCATCCAGATGTTACAGATTGCTAGTTCTTTTGACCAAGGCTTGGTCCGCGGCCTGACACGAGATGGCATTCTTTCTGAGATCAAGGCTCAGCGAAAAGTTAGTGGCGAATTGATCGCAGCGATGCGTACAGCTGAGATACCGCAGTTTGGGGGACAGGCGCGTTCCATGAAGCTTCATGACCTGCGCTGTGGGATGGTCATTGATGGCGAGGTCCGGTCAAAGAACGGAATCTTGTTATATACAAAGGGTCAGGAAGTTACAGAAACTCTGATTGACCGTCTTAAGAACTTTGCTGGGTCCATGGGGATTATAGAACCGATTTCGGCGCTCGTCCCGCAGTCGCACGGGAATGATTTAAAAGTCACGGTTTCCTCGGGCTTCAGGGCGCCACGTGCCGACACTGCGGCCAGTCACTTAGCCCCAACTGTAGCCAGCGAGCTTTTACCATAGTCTCGATAGTTATCCTAATTTGATAACTACCGTCTAACTTATCCTACTGTCAACTCGAAGTATTGCTGAGAGTGCTAACCCGGCGTATTATCTTAATTGACGTAGTCACTTCCATTACGTGCCGGGGCTTCGCCGGCACCCGATGATAAACCCGTGTAGGGCGAGAACTATTACGTTGCACCTCGGTAGAGGCCATTCAGACCCAGCTTAGGCACCAGCAAGACTGCAATGGCTGCGACGCGTTTTGATGGCGAAATATGTCAGGCCGACGCGACTTCCTCGTGTTTGATATTTCCGGAAAGTTCTGCGGCCTTCCCGTGGAAGATCTCTTAGAAATCGTTCCGATGGCCTTGCTTTCAAGGCCCCCCAGCATGCCGGCCATGTTCGAGGGCTTCTTAAATCTTCGGGGCACTGCAGTTCCAGTCGTCTCATTGAGCCGCATGTTTCGACTGGAAAAGAGCCCCCTCGAATTGTATACCCCGATTATTGTGGTCCGGGCACGCGATTGTCCTCTCGCCTTTCTAGTGGATCATGTCACCCAGATTCTCTCGCTTTCCGCCACAGACGCGGTACCGCTCCAGAGAGATCATTCCTTTAATGACTGTGCGGCGGCGCAGGTTACCACGTCAGAGCGCGTCGTTTACATCCTTTCGTTAAAGCGTGTCCTGATCGAGAAAGAAAAGCAATGCTTGATTGAGTTTCAGACGATGGAACAACAGCGTTTGAATGAGCTTCAGGTAACGCTACCGTGATTACTCGATCGACTGTGTCTACGCCTATAGTTCTCGATCCGGCTTTCAGCCAGCTGAAGGAGCACCTAATTGAATCAACTGGTCTCGCCTATTATTTGGACAAGGATTCCGACCTCGCAGAGCGCATTAGTCGGCGTCTGCCCAAGGTCGGCCTGTCCGACTGCGACTCATATCTTCGTCTCTTGAGAGACGGAGAAAATGGTGAAGTCGAGCTGGATGAATTGATTGCGGAGCTAACTATCGGCGAGACCTACTTTTTCCGCTACCGCGAGCAATTCGAAGCTCTCAAATACACAGTTTTGCCCGACCTCATCGCCCGGAACCGAACCAATAGGCGCCTCCGCATCTGGAGTGCCGGGTGCGCAACAGGTGCCGAAGCCTATTCCATTGCCATTTTGCTGAAGCGTGAATTTCTCGGGAGCCTTGCGGGTTGGGATGTGAGTATCATCGGCACCGATATCAACCGCGCCTTC
>Ga0209060_10002763_pt1 | contig 15720 bp, 16 predicted proteins | sample Coa_R1_8_FD_187155 | JGI IMG/M metagenome (GOLD analysis project Ga0209060, IMG submission 187155) | Surface soil microbial communities from Centralia Pennsylvania, which are recovering from an underground coalmine fire - Coalmine... | ecosystem: Environmental > Terrestrial > Soil >...
ACGCCGGGACCAGCGAGGAGGCGATCCTGTTCCGCGTCGGGCTCGACGGCAAAGCAGAAGCGCTGGCCGACTTCGACGCGGAAGAAGTGCGTTCGCTGGCGCGCGGGAACGACGCGCTCTACGTCGCGGTGAACGACTTCGAGCACGGGGCCTCGGCACCGGCGCTGCCGGTCCCGGCGCACGGCACGCGCATCACCGTCTCGCCCACCGGCTCGCCGGCCTCGGCGGGCGCGCTGCCGCGCCCCGGCCAGCGCAAGGCCAAGGCGGCCCTCTACCGGATCGACTCGGACGGCCGCACCGAGCAGGTCTTCTCGATCGGCGACGGCTACTTCACGGCGCTGGCCCTCGACGAGGATGGGAGCGCCTGGGTCGGCACCGGCACCGAAGGACGCGTCTACCGCGTCGATCGCGATCGGAGGGCGGCGCTGGCCATCGATCTGCCGGAGCGGCAGGCCCTGACGCTGCTCCACGCGGGGAAGACCTTCCTGGTCGGCACCGGCGACGTCGGCGGCATCTACCGGGTGCAACCCGCTCCGGCGCGCCAGGCCACCTATCTCTCGCGCGTGCTCGACGGCGAGTTCCACTCGCGCTGGGGGCTCCTGCGCTGGCACGGGGCGCACGAGCTGGGGGTGGAGACCCGCTCGGGGAACACCGCCAAGCCCGACGCGACCTGGTCGGCGTTCGCCGGGCTCGACCACCCTCGCGCCACCGGCGACGGCGGCGTCGGCCTGGTCGGCAGCCCGGCCGCGCGTTACGTGCAATACCGCCTGACGTTCGGCGCCCCCGGCGCCCGCGTCGGGGAGGTGGCGCTGGCCTACCTTCCGCAGAACCAGCGGGCGCGCATCACGGAGCTCACCTCCGGCGACAGCTCGACGGTGCCCGCCGGCACCAGCAGCAGCACGCTGGGCGGGCTGGCCGGCACCTCGCTGGCCCCGGCCGCCACCGCCCGCGCCCACTCGTCCGTCGTCAAGCTGCACTGGAAGGTGGAGAACCTCGACGGTGACGATCTCGCCTACCGGCTCTCCTTCCGCGAGGAGAACGACGCCGTCTGGCGGCCGCTCGGCGGCCCCGACCCGCTGACCAAGACCGACTACGACTGGAACACCGAGGGGCTCCCCGACGGGAGCTACGTGGTCCGCGTGGTCGCCACCGACGAGCGCTCGCAGCCGCGCGACCGCGTCCTCGAGTCGAGCCTCGACTCGGCGCCGATCCTGGTCGACAACCGCAAGCCCGAGGTGGTCGGCCTCACCCCCAAGTACCCGTTCGTCTCGGGGCGGGCGCGCGACGACCAGAGCCCCATCACCAGCCTGGAGTTCGCCATCGACGGCGGCGACTGGCAGGTCCTGTCGCCCAGCGACGGCATCTGCGACGACCTGGTCGAGTCCTTCACCGTGAAGCTGCCCGTGCTGCCGCCCGGTCCGCACGCAGTCACCGTGCGAGCCTGGGACAGCGCCGACAACGTGGGGGCCGCGTCGGTGACGGTGCGGGTGGGATCGAAGTAGACATCGGGTAAGCTTGGCGGCCATGACCGCGCGCGACGACGCCCAGGGCCTTCCGCCCGCGCCGGAGGTGGTGCAGATGGAGGTCGGCCTCCTGCAGAACTTCTGCGAGATCCTCTACTGCCCCGAGTCGCGTGAGGCGGCCATCGTCGACCCGGCCTGGGAGGTGGATCGGCTGCTGGCCGAGGTCACCCGGCTGAACCTGAAGGTGACGGCCGTGCTCATCACCCACACCCACAACGATCACATCGAAGGGGTCGATCTGGTCGTCGAGAAGACCGGCGCCGCGGTGGTGGTCAACCCGCGCGAGGCGGCCGTCCTCCGCGCGCCCGGCCGAATGTTGGTCGAGGTGACCGACGGGCGCGACGTGGCGATCGGCAAGCGCGGCGTGCGGGCGCTCGAGACGCCCGGCCACACCGTCGGCGGCACCTGCTACCTGGCCCAGGGCTACGTCGTGACCGGCGACGTGCTGTTCGTCGGCGGCTGCGGCCGGACCGACTTCCAGGGCGGCGACACCGGCGAGATGTGGAAGAGCCTGCAGCGCCTCATGCGGCTCCCCGAGGAGACGCGCGTCTACCCGGGCCACGACTACGGCGACACGCCGACCTCGACGATCGCCCACGAGATCCGGAGCAATCGATTCTTGCGCTGCGCGACGTTCGAGGAGTTCCAGGCGCTGCGCGAGCGCAAGCGCGCCTAGCGGCGGCGCCCCGCCCGACACGCGCTCAGCGGACGCGGCGCCAGCCCGTTCGTCGGACCAGGTCGCGGAGCGTGCTCCCCATGTCCCAGGAGATGCGGACGCCCGCCATGCCGAGCCCGTCCAGCTGGCGTTCGACGAACAGCGAGACCTGCCAGGTGCGCACGCCGAACGGCAGCTGCCAATCGACGGCGAAGGTGGGGTTGAAACCGAGGCCGCCCGCGCCGCCTCCGGCGTCCTCGGCTCCGCCCCCCAGCTCGATCAGCAGCGTGTCGATCGGAAGCAGGCGAACGACCAGGGCGCCGCGATACATCCGCGTGGACGTCGCGCGCGGGAGATCCGCCTCGCCCATCAGGACCAGCGAGGCCTCGGAGGTGACGACAGCCTCCACCTGCCCCGACGTCACGAACGTGCCGGCTCCGCCGCCTCCCTGCCGATAGCCGCCGTGAACCCCGGCCGACAGCAGCGTCCAGTGGCCCGCCAGGTCGAGCCCGGCCTCGACGAAGTGGGCCGAGTGGATGGTGCCCGACTCGATGTCCATGAGCGCCAGCGTGTGTCGGCTCAGTCGCTCGGCGACGCGATCGCGGACCGCCAGCGCCAGCCCCGCCGGCGCGTGCCCGGCGCCCGCGTCGAAGGTCGCGCCCGGGTGCCAATTCGGGCGCGCCTCGTCGACGGGCGGAATCGACTCTGGCGGCGTCGGCGGTCCGGGCGGCGCCAGCGCGCACGCCGCGCCGACCAGCCCGCCGGCGCCGGTGAAGGCGGGGTTGAAAGGGCCCAACCCCTGCCCGTTCGACAGATGAACCAGGTGCAGCTCGCCGAACAGCGACAGCCGGTCGCCGATCGGCACCTCCAGGCCGGCGCCGAGCTGCAGGACGAAATCGTAGCTGTCGCCGCCGGGAAGGAACGGCCCGCGCAGAAACAGCAGCAGCCCGCCGGACGCCCGCAGGTAGGGGCGAAGAGGCCCCTCGGGGAAGGGGACGAGGCGCGCCGCGAGCTCTCCGCCCGCGCCGCCATGAGCGGTGGTCCCGTCGGGGGCCATCCCCGCGGCGCCCAGCAGGAGGGCGCTGGCCTGCAGGCGAAGGGTCGCGGTGGCGCGCCACTCCAGCCCCACGCCGACCAGCCCGAGGTCGATCCCGGCCACGCGCCCCGGACCGAGCTCGCCCCGCACGTCGGCGAGCAACGAGAGCCGCGAGGCCGGCGTCCACGAAGGGGCGGGACCGGACGGCGCCGGGATCGACGGCGCGGCGATCGGCAGCGGCGCCTCGAGCGCGGAGTCGGCCTGGGCGCGGGCGCCGACGGGCGTTCCCAGCGCGCCCAGGAGCGCGAACGCCGAGAACCACCAACGCGACATCGGTCGGGGAGACTAGCCTGAACCCGCCGCTGCTCGCGTGCGCGCGCGCTCACACCCGCCGGCGCGAGCGGCAGCGCCGACGCCAGCCGAGGAGCGGCACGACGAGCCACGCGCCGCAGGCCCAGGGCTCGCCCGGGATGCCCGCGGAGGCGCAGTTGCACCCAGCTTCGGAGACACCACCGCCCGCCCCGCCTGCAGCCGCCCCGGCGCCGCCGGGACCACCGCCGCCGGCGGGTGAGCCCACGCCGCCGCCCGCGCCGCCGAATCCAGGTGAGCCGGCGCTGCCGCCGCCGCCAGCCGAGCCGCTGGTCCCGCCGCTGCCGGGTGAGCCGGCCCGGCCGCCGCCCCCGCCGGCCGCGCCACCGCCGCCGCCGCCGCCCGCTCCGCCCGCGCCGCCGCCGCCCGCTCCGCCCGCGCCGCCCGGCGGCAGGTACACGAAGTCGCGGATGACGATCTCGACCGGCTGTCCGTCGGACGGCGTGTCGAAGCACCAGAGGTTCATCCCCAGCGGCAGCGCCTGCTGCGGGACGTTCGTCGTCGGGTTCGACGGGGCATACGTCCAGCTGTCGATGAGCCCGCTCGCGCCGTCCACCGGCTGCAGACCGCCGTAGAGCGCGCTGGTGATGCTGGCGCTCGACCAGACGAACCGGGAGGTCGAAAGCGTGGCGCCCCCGAGCGAGAACGTGTAGCTCGTCTCGCCGATGGTGGTGCCGGAGGCCGGGTAATCGGTCCAGTCGCCGTTCGGCCCGTTCGCCTGTCCCCACCGCGAGTACTCGATGTCGATCTCGTTGGTGCCGTCGGTCCCGATCCCCGCCGCCGGCCCGTACGGAAACAGGCCCAGGACCACGTTCTTGTCGTAGGTGTCGATCGGTCCGTCGACCTGCCACTGGTAGGTTCCGAACGCCAGCCGGTCCGTGGTGAACAGCTCCGAGGCGGTCCAGGTGCCCCCGCTGTTGGTGATCCGCAGGTGCAGGTACCCGTTCGCGTCGACCGTCACGTTCTGCGGATCTCCCTGGCAGACACCCGCCATGCCGCCCGAGGTCAGCTGCCAGGTGTGCCCCTTCCAGGAGATCGTCGCGGCCCCGGCCTGGCCGGGGTATCCCCACCCGACCGCCAGCAGAACGGCGACCCCGAGGCTACGGCGGCGCATTCCCAGCATTGTCGCCCATCGCGACGCGCGCCGCGACCAGCACCAGCTCGGGCTCGCCCACACCGGCGGCGTGGTGCAACTCGACCGCGAACGGGCCCTCGCCACCGGCGAGCGCGAGGCGCGCGGTCAGGACGCCGTCGGGCGCCCGGGCCAGCGTCGCCTCCTCGAAGCCGACGAAGCGCCGCACCCAGGGATCGAGCGCCTTGTAGATCGCCTCCTTGGCGGAGAAGGCGCGCAGCACCTCGGCGTCGCGCGCCGGGCCGTCGGGCGGCAGCGCGGCCCGCTCGTCGGGCGTCAGGACGCGGCGGGCGATGTCGGCGCGCAGCGGGCGCAGCTCTTCGACGTCGATCCCCACCGTCGCCAGCGGCTCCGAGGCGCGCGCCGCCAGCGCCACCGCGATGGTCCGCTTGTGGCTCACCGAGCCGACGGCGCCCGCCGGCAGGCACGGCGCCCCGCGCGGCGTCGCCAGGATCGGGCCGGGCGCCTCGACGCCGACCGCCGCCAGCGCCGCGCGCAACGCGACCCGGCCACCGACCCAGGCCGCGCGCGTGGCCTCGGGCATGCCACGCGCGAACGCCGCCTCGCCGGCGTGCAGCGCGCCGGGGGGCTCGAACGCCGCGGCCTCGGGCAGCGCCACGCCGACGCAAGTCCCGAACGGCAGCTCGACGAGGAACCGCCGATCGAAGGCCGCCACGCTCACCTCGCGGCAGCGTCGGCGGCCACCAGCGCGCGCACGTGCTCGAGCAGCGCCTCGCTACCGACGGCGATCGGCAGCAGCGGCGGCAGCCGCCGCGCCAGCCAGACCACCTCCCAGCTGAGCGCGCCGCCCGGCGCCACCGTCTCGTAGGCCCCCTGCGCCTCGACCTCGACGTAGGTGTGGGCGGGGCTGGCGTAGATCTCGATCTGCGCCTCCCCGGGCGCGTGCGCGGCGCGCGGGACCGCGGGGAAGGTCTTCACCAGCAGCGCGTCGCGATCGACGTGCGCCAGCCACCCCTCGCGCCCGTCGGCGAAGTGCTTCTGGTGCTCGGTAATGGCCGCCTTGTCGTAGTCGTACCAGGTGGCGCCCAGCGCGTCGCGCACGCCCAGGTTCGAGGGCGGAAAGCTCCCGTCGCCCGAGGGGTAGAACGTCAGGCCGCCCGGCCCCACGCGCGTGATCTGCCAGGGGGCCGTCTGGATCGGCTCTGGCCCGAGGTTGTGGATCCGGTACTCGAACGTCACGGCGCCGCGCACGCGGTCGGCCGAGAAGCGCTTCTCGATCTCGACGCCCAGGCTGGCGCTGCGCGCGCTGCGCATCACGATCGCCGGCCCCTCGATGGCGGCCTGGTAGGCGTGGTGGTCGACCTCGGGCACCGGCGGCCACCCCCAGGCGCTCTGCGGGCTGGTCCAGAACGTCGACCCGAAGTTACCGGCGTCGATCTCCGGCCCGGTGAGGAGGTTGCGGCCGGCGAGCCGCAGGGCCGTCACGCGGCCCCCCGTGCTGGCGTCCACCTCGAACGAGACGTCGTCCCAGGCCAGCACGTGAAGGTCACCCTGCACGGCCGGCAAGATCGGTTCGCGGTAGGGTTCGCGGTTCGGGCCGGGGTTCGCGCTGGGGGCCACGGCGGAATGCTACCCGGCCGCCACCGCCGCGATCAACGCGAACCGTGCTCGCGCCTAGGCGGCAGCGTGACGCACGCCTCGACCGGGCTGCCGTCCGGGTGGCGGGGGCAAAGCGTGATCCCGCCCGGGGACACCTCGACCATGATGTAGTGGTAGGTGTTGGTCAGCACCTGGACCCACGCCGGGCAGGCCGGGAGCGGCCCCGGCACGCCGACCGGCGGCGGTCCCGCGGCGGCCTGGCAGTGCGGGTTGTAGAGCGGCGCGCCGCCGCCGCCGCTGACGACGTAGGGCAGCTTCCCCTCGGGCGTGTTCCCGACGCCGCGTTCGTAGATGTGGTCGTGCCCCGAGAACAGCACGTCGACGTGGGCGGCCGCGAGAATGGGCGCGTAGTCGTGCACCATGATCGACTCGCCGCCGTGCAGCGCGTGCGACCAGGGGCCTTCGTGGCAGAAGGCGAAGATGGCGCGCGGAGGACGTTCGCGGCGGCGCGCCCCGGCGAGATCCCTGCGCAGCCAGTCGCGTTGCGCGGGGTTCCGCATGTCGTTCGTCGACAGGATCACGAAGTGGACGCCGCCGAGATCGAACGACGTCCACCCCGGCGGCCCCTTGGCCGGAACGCCGAACAGCGACCAGGCGATGGGCGAGCCCGTGCCGTGCCGGTCGGCGTCGTGGTTGCCCAGCGCGGGCACCACCGGCGCGATGGCGCCCATCGGCGCGGTGATCTCGAAGTACTTCTGCCAGTTCGACTCCTCGCTGCCGACGTCGGTCAGGTCGCCGGTGTTGAGGATGAGCGGCGGCGCCTCGCGCACCAGCGCCTCGACGATCGCCCGGTGCGCCGCGTGCCCGGGGTAGCGCATGTCGCCGTAGACGGCGAAGCGGAAGGGCTGCGATGCGGAGGCCACCGTCGGGAAGACGTACGGCCCGGCCGTCGCGGTGTCACCGCCGCCCGCGTCGACGTCGATCGTGTAGCGGAACGCGCCGCCGGACGGCAGTCGGGCGATGGTCAGCGATTGTCGCGTCGCCGAGGGGTGGACCTTGAAGTGACGCCACGCCGTCGTGCTCGGATCGTTGGCGCCGCCCACCGAGAGCGTGGCCACCGCCGGAAGGTCGGTCTCCCAGTTCACGCGAACCCACTCTTGCCCGTCGATCTCTCGAGGCGTCGACAGGTAGGGCCCGCGCACGATCCGGACGCCGCTGGCGGCGCCGACGTCGATCGCGGCGGCGGGCGCCGTCGTCGAGGTCGCGCTGCGGCCGGGCCAGGGGTAGACGGCGATCGCCAGCAGGTTCCCCTCCGGCGCCAGCGACGGGATCGCCGGGGACGGAACCGGGATCGACACCCGCTCGAACTCCGGGCCATGGGGGACGGGGGGTGCGGCGCCGTTCGGCCCCAGCCCGCGGCGCGCCACCTCGCGGCCGTTGAGGTAAGCGATGAACCCGTCCTCGTAGGCGACGCGCAGATCGAGCACGCGCACGTGCGCGGCGTCGGCGACGGAGAACCGCGCGCGAAGCAACAGCGGCGCGCGCGGCACCGCAGGGTACAGCGTACCGGGCGGCGCGGGCGGCGTCCCCGGCAGGTTGCCCCCCGGCAGGAGGTTGCTCGCCGGCAGCGGCGAGAACGGCCCGCCGCCCGGGCCACCCCAGCCGCGATCGTCGAACGCCGGGTCGGTCCAGCCGGCCGGCGGCGCCGTCGCCGAGAGGAAGCGCCAGGGCGCGACGGTGACCGCGACCGCCTTGTCGGCGCGCGCGGCGCCCGCGGCCAGCGCGGCCAGGCCGAAGGCCAGCAGGCCGTGGCGCGTCGGACGCCGCATCAGTTGCGCAGCGCCTGGATCGGCGCCGGGATGCGGCCGCCCAGCCGGACGAAGCGATCGGCGCCGAAGCGGCCGATCGGCTGCACGTAGGCCTCGCCCAGGAGGCCCCCGTAGAGGACCGACTCGCCCGCCTGCTTTCCGGGGACCGGGATGATGCGCACGCCGGTCGCCTTGTTGTTGAACACGCCGATGGCGATCTCGTCGGCGATGACGGCGGCCAGCGTCTCGGCCGTGGTGTCGCCGGGGACCGCCACCATGTCGAGCCCGACGGAGCAGACGGCGCTGAGGCTCTCGAGCCGCTCGAGCGACAGCGCGCCGGCGCGCGCGGCGGCCACCATTCCGGCGTCCTCGCTGACGGGGATGAACGCCCCCGACAGGCCGCCCACCGCGGAGGAGGCCATCACGCCCCCCTTCTTCACGGCGTCGGTCAGCATCGCCAGCGCGGCGACCGAGCCCGGCGCGCCGGCCTTGTCGATCCCCATCTCTTCCAGGATCTCGGCGACCGAGTCGCCGACCGCCGGCGTCGGCGCCAGCGAGAGATCGACGACGCCGAAGCGGACCTCGGCGCCGAGGCGCCGCGCGACCTCGCGCCCGACCAGCTCGCCGGCGCGGGTGACCTTGAACGCCATCCGCTTGATCGTCTCGGCCACGGTCGACAGATCGTACGGCTCGCCCGCGGCGCGCAGCCGCTTGAGCGCCGACAGCACCACGCCCGGCCCCGAGCAGCCGACGTTGACCACGCACTCCCCCTCGCCCACGCCGTGCAGCGCGCCCGCCACGAACGGGTTGTCGTCGGGGATGTTGGCGAAGGTGACCAGGCGCGCGCAGCCGATCCCGCCCGCGGCGGCCGTCGCCTCGGCGGTCGCCTTCACCACCCGCCCCATATCCAGCACCGCGTCGACGTTGATGCCGGCGCGCGTGCTGGCCACGTTCACCGACGAGCAGACGCGCGTGGTGGCGGCCAGCGCCTCGGGGATCGAATCGAGCAGCGCGCGGTCGCCCGGGGTGATCCCCTTCTCGACCAGCGCCGAGAAGCCGCCCACGTAGTCGACGCCCAGCTCACCCGCCGCGCGGTCGAGCGCCAGCGCCGCAGGGACGACGCGCGGCGCCCGCGACGCTTCGGTCACCAGGGCGATCGGCGTGACCGACAGGCGCGTGGTGGTGATCGGCACGGCGAAGTCGGCCTGCACGGCGGTCGTGGTGGGGACCAGCTTGGCCGCCACGCGCATCAGCTTCTCGTAGATGCGCGCCGCCGTCCGCTCCAGCGACTCGGCGGCCGTGTCCCGCAGCGAGACGCCCAGGGTCACCGTGCGCACGTCGAGGCTCTCGCTCTCGATCATGCGCAGGACCTCGCGCACCTCGGAGGCTTCGAACCGCGTCGCCACGCGCCGACACTATACGCGCTGGAGCGCGTTCACGATCTCTTCGTGCATGACCAGGCACTCCGCCCCCAGCGCCGACACGGCCCCGGTGAGGCGCTTCTTGAACTCGGCGAACGACACCTCCAGCCCCGCGGTGTCGACCACGATGATCATGGTGAAGTAGTCGGACACCAGCGTCTGCGCGATGTCGACGATGTCTCCCCCGGCCTCGGCGATCGCCTGCGCGATCTTGGCCACGATGCCGCGCTGGTTCTTGCCGGTGGTGGTGATGACCGCCCGCGGCCCCCGCCGCCGCGCGTCCTCGGCGCAGGAGGCGCACAGGTCATTTTTCCCAGGGAACCCCGAGAGGGTTCCCTCGCCCTCCCGCGACGGACTCCGCGCGGGAGAGCCGCGCTCCGTCGACGCGATCGGCCCTTCGCGTTCCGATCGCTGCGCCTCGGCCGCCACCTGGCGGGTGACCTCCGCGACGAGCCGCCTCAGGCGGTCGTCGTCAACGTCCCGCGCCACCGTCGATCTCCACGCGGTCGACGACGGCGACGACGGCGGCGTCGATCGGGACGTTGGGCTTGCCGCCGGGCGGCAGCTTCTCGCTGACGGCCACGCGCGCCGCGTGCCCGAAGGCGACCAGCACGTCGTCGCCCGGGCCGGCGTCCAGCGTGTCGGCGCAGACGACCAGGTCGTCGGTCGGCTCCGACGGCTGACCGCCGGCCGGCACCGCCCCCGGCGCGACGTCGCCCAGCCGGTACGGCCGGACCAGCAGCAGCTTGAGCCCCTTGGCCTCCGGCCACTTCACCGTCGACCAGACGGTCCCCGCCACGCGCCCGAGGAACATCAGCCCGCCCCCTCGACGATGGCGGCCACCGCCGCGTCGCACAGGAGGTCGCGGTTGTCCGGACCCGGCCGCAGCACGTTGCGGGCGCCCGAGCCGAACGCCACGGTCACGTCCTCGCCCGCCCGCGCGTCGAGGACATCGACGGCGACCACCAGCCGGCCGCTGGGCCGCCCCTCGGCGTCCTGGGCAGCCACCAGCAAGAGCGTCTGGCCGTCGAGCCCGCGCGCCTTGCGCGTGGCCCAGACCTGGCCCACCACGGTGCCGCGGATCATCGCGCCGCCCCGCCGGGGAGCGCCACCGAGAGCGGCCGCGAGATCCCGGGGCCGGCGCCGGGCGCCGACATCCGCGCCGCCTCGAAGTCGAGGTGATCGACGACCCCCAGGACCGCGGCGTCGACCGGGGTGTCGTTCCCCCCCACCGACCAGCGCGCCGGCGCGCCGAGGCAGACGATCACCACGTCGCCGACGCCGGCGTGGACGTCGTCGGTGGCCACCAGGTGGCGGCCGCCGAGGCCTCCGAACGCGGGCTCGTAGAGGGCGTGGGGGCGGACCACCAGCAGCTTCGACCGCTGCAGGCGCGCGTCGCGGCGCGTGGCCCAGACCTCGCCGATGACGCGACCCAGGATCACGTCCCGGCCTCGAGGTGGTGTCCGTCGACGATCCCGATGATCACGTCCTTGTCGGCGACGTCGGCGCCGACGGTCAGATCGCGCACCCGGCTGCCGTGGGCGACGATCACCCGATCGCCCGGCCCGGCGTCCAGCCCGTCGACGGCGACGAGGAGGCGCGTGGTCTCGCCGCCGCTCGCCGTCTCGGGCCGCACCAGCAGCAGCTTGCGCCCACCGAGGCTGGGGGCCTGGCGCGCCGCCCAGAGCCGCCCCACCACCCGGCCCAACAGCATCAGCGCACCGGGACCGGCTTACTTCGCCTTCGTCGTCTTCTTGGCGGCCGGCGCCTTCTTGGCGGCCGGCTTCTCGGCCTTTGGCTTCTCGGCCCGGGCCGGCTTCTCGGCCCTCGGCTTGGCCGCGGCGGCCTGCGCGCGCTCGCCCACCGACAGCATGTCGAGCAGCCGCGCGTTCGAGTACTCGCCCAGCTTGGCGACGAAGTCCTTGTCCTTGCCGTGCTTCAGCTTGTCCGCTGCCGCGGCGGCCAGCTTGTCATGGCCTCCCGCCGTCTTGGTGCGGGTGGCGACCGAATGCAGGCGAATCAGCTTGCCGTTGGCGACGCCCAGGAGCCGCTTGCGCAGATCCTCCTTGGACTCGTCCTCGGAGTCGATGATCCCGACGATCTTGTCGACCAGCTTGTCCTTCCCACCGAACTCGTCTTTGACCCGCGCGAGCGGGCTCTTCTTCAATGCCGCGGACATGGTGCACGTTCTCCTTCGAAGGGCGCGTATTTACCCCAAACCGGGCCGCTTGCCTAGGGGTGGTCCGGCGGTTTGTCCACACCCCCGCCCGAGCCCCGCCCAAGGGGCGGCTCGAGCGCCACGGGTGGCGTTCTCGATCGAGGGCCCCAACTTCAGTGAGGAGGGGGCCCTCTGCTGACGCTGGCCATCATCCTTTTCGTCGTCTGGCTGGTCGGGCTGGCGCTGTTCCAGGCGGCGGGAACGATGATCCGACTGCTCATCGTGCTCTCGGTGGTCGCGCTCATCCTGCGCCTCTCCTGGGGCCGTTCGGCGCGCGCCGACCTTGGGCCCGGCGGGTCACGGCCGGGGGACCGGAGCGGTCGCGTCCGATAGATCCCGGCGCTTTCCCGTGGCCACCGTCCGCACGAGCTGCGGCGCCAGCGCGGCCCCTCGCGTCCCGTCGAGCTTTCGCATCAGCGCCGCGTTCGCCCGCGCCGGAGTATCCCCCGGGGACCTCGTCCGTCAGCCGCGCGCCGTCACCGGGCGCGGAAGGTCAGGCACGGGGCCGTAACGGACGGGCTCTGGCCGCATGCGGATCCGGCTGATCGCCGCTGGCACGACCGCTGCAGTTTGCGGAGAGCCACGGAGGAACCATGCGGAAATTTACCTACGGAATTTCTATTGCCGCGGCGCTGGCCGCGACGCTCGCGCTGGGCGGGGTGGCGCGCGCGGGCGACGTCGAGATCGTGAACCCCAACGCGCCCCCGCCGCCTGCGGCCGTGCCGGTCGCACCCGCTCCGGCGGTCGTGCCGGTGCAGCAAGCGCCGGTCGTCGTGCCACCGTCCGAGCAGCGGGTGTTGCACGAGGACGTGCAGCCGCCGCGCAACGTGATGGCGACCATCACCATCAGCGCGCTCATGGGCGGCATAGCGGGCCTTTTGGTCGGCGGCTCGATCTACTACCTGGCCGACCACCAGGAGCACGCCGGGCGGATCGGGATCTGGGCGGCGGGCGGCGTGCTGCTCGGGACCGGCGTGGGGGTCATCCAGGTGGTGGGCGACGAGAGCCGCGCCGATCGCGCGGTGAGCAGCGTCTGGTCGCCCGATCCGGCCCGCACCTACCGGCTGGCGCTGTACCAGGCCCACTTCTAGACGGGCGCCGGCCGCCCGACTGTCGGGCGCCGCCGGGCGCAACTCGCGCTTGATCGGCTCTCGGCCCCGTGCTCGAAGTGAAGGCATGACGGCTGAGCTGGGGGTGCCGATCGCGCGCGGCCCGGCGGCGCCCGCGAACGCGCGGGTACCGGCCGTCGAGCCCTGGCGGCGCAGCGTGCTTCGCGGGATGTTGACGGTGACGGCGGTGGTGACGCCGCTGCTGGCGGCGCTGGGGATCTTCGTCGGCGCCACCCACCGCGATCCGCAGGATCTGGCCGTCATGATCGCGGCCGGGCTGATCCTGCCGGCGCTCCGCTTCATGCCGGGGATCTGCGTGCGACGGCGAGCGCTGGCGGCGATCCTGACCCTGTTCGCGACCGGGATCTTCCTGCTCGCGCGGGCCGGATTCGCCGCCGGGCTGAGCGTGGTCCTCGTGACCACCTGCGTGCTGGGGGTGGTGACGCTGGGGCGCCGACTGGGGTTCACGATGATCGCGCTCTCGGCGGTGGCGCACGTGGTGATCGGCGTCCTCGTCTCGAATGGGGTCCTGCACCTGGCGGCGCGCGAGGTCGATCCGATGCTGATGCGCAACTGGATCCGGATGGCGGCCTCGACCTCTCTGCTGGCGGTGCTACTGGCCAGCGTGATCGACTTCGTGATCCGCCACGTGGAGGCGAACGCGCGCGCCGCGACGCGCGTCCTCGACGAGCTGCGCGTCGCCTACGAGCGGCTCGGGCAGCTGCACGGGCGGCTCGAGGCGGCCAAGGAGGAGGAGCGCCGCTTCCTGGCCCACGAGCTGCACGACGAGCTCGGCCAGTCGCTCACCGCCCTCAAGCTGCGGCTTCAGCTGGGCGGCCAGGCGCTGGCCGTGCCGCCGAGCGAAAACACCCCGCAGGCGCTGGCGCTGATCGATCAGCTGATCGCGCGGGTGCGGAAGATCTCCGTCGACCTGCGCCCGCCGTTGCTCGACGAGGTGGGGCTCGGCCCCGCGCTCCGCCTCTACCTCGAGGGGCAGGCCGCGCTGTCGAAGCTGCCGATCGACCTCGAGGTCCAGGACGCTTGCCAGGGGGCGCGCCTGGCGCCCGACCTGGAGATCGCCTGCTTCCGCGTGGTGCAGGAGTCGATCACCAACGCCCTCCGCCACGCGAGCGCCCACCGGATCGAGGTCCGCATGGTGCGCGCCGCCGATCGCGTCTCGCTGGCGGTCAAGGACGACGGACGAGGCTTCGACACCGGCGCGCTGGCCGCCGTCGACCTGGCCGGACACCTCGGCATCGTCGGCATGCGCGAGCGCGTGCGCGCCCGGGCCGGCAGCTTCCGCCTCACCTCGCGCCCGGGGAGCGGCACCAGCATCGAGGTTGAGCTCCCGGTCTAGTTGGGGACGGCGGGGAGAGACTGGCCGTCGGCGAGGATCTGGATCGGCTCGGCGCCGACGACGACGAGCCGCAGCGGGCCGCTGACGCCCGAGGGCTGCTCGGTGTCCACGCAGAGCGCGCCCACCGCCTCACCCAGCGAGGTCGCCGCCGGCGCCGCGCGGCGCACGAGCACCGCCGGGCACCCTCGCCGCTCGGCCTTCGCCACCACCTCTTCGCGGTAGCGATCCCAGCGGGTCGTCGAGGCCTTGGCGGCCCGGTACGCGCCCATGACCTTCCACGGGATTGCGCCGCCGTCCTTGGTGCAGGTCGCGACGTAGAGCGCCGACGCCGCGCGCGGGCCCCCCGCCTCGTAGTCCTGGCAGTCGATGGCGTAGACCTGCGTCGGCGTCTGGTGGATCTCCTCGGCGCTGGGGTCGAGCTCCTGAAAGCGGATCCAGCCGGTCGATCCACAGCCGAGGGCGCCGCCGCCGAAGAGGCCGGCGACCCACAGGGCCCGGAACGCGCTCGTCCGCCGCATGAGAACACGGTAGCGCCGCCGCGCCGGGGCGGACTATGCGCGGGCGCACGCCCGATGCGCGGACCGTGCCTAGGTCACGGTTTGGGCCACCAGATCGATGAAGCCGCGGATCCAGATCAGGTTGATCTCGTCCGCCAGCGCCGCGGGCGTCTCGGTGGTGGTCTCGATCGCCGCGGTGTAGGGGACGCCGGCGCGGTGGCAACGATCGGTGATGCTGCCGTCGTGGCAGATGATGAAACCCTCCGGATCGGCGCGCACGTCGCTGCCCGGCTCGTGGCCCGAGTCGACGATGCTGCTGCGGAGCACGGGCACCAGCGACCCCGCGCGCGCCATCAGCGGCCGGTAGGTCGCGAGATCGCCGAACACATAGGCGTAGAACAGCGAGCCGTGGATGAAGTTGTCCTGGTGCAGGTCGAGCGCCGCGGCGGGCGCCGGCGCGGCGTCGAGCGCGCGGGACAGCGCCAGCGTCTCCTTGGGGAGACCGTCGCTCTTCGCGGCCGGGATGACGCGCGAGAACTTCTCGCCGTCGCGCAGCTCGCCGCGCCAGACGCCTGGCGCGAGCTCGTAGCGGAGGAAGTCGTTGTTGGGCTTCTCGCCCGACATGTTGTAGCGGATGTGCGCCTCGAAGCCCGAGGGGTTCACGCACGGGTACATCGCCAGCCCCACGCCGCGCGCGGCGGCGTAGTCGACGATCTCGGCGGTGTGCTCGAGCAGCGTCAGCGGCCCGGCCTTCTCGTCGCCGTGGAAGCCTGCCGTCACCAGGACCGTGCGCGCGCCCGGCGAGCGCAGTCCGACCAGCGGGAAGTCACGTCCGTCCTCGCGGACGCTGCCGTAGCTGAACTCCTCGGCCGGGGCCGGGATCGAGCTACGCCAGCGGCTCAGATAATCGGCGAATAACACCCTCAAGTTTGCCACGTTTGCCGCCGGCCTGCGCCCCGCATAGGCTGAGGCGCGCCATGGCCGACCTCGCCCCGGACCGTCCGAGCCCGCGCCCCGACGCGTCAGCGCGCGCCG
>Ga0209060_10002766_pt1 | contig 15713 bp, 16 predicted proteins | sample Coa_R1_8_FD_187155 | JGI IMG/M metagenome (GOLD analysis project Ga0209060, IMG submission 187155) | Surface soil microbial communities from Centralia Pennsylvania, which are recovering from an underground coalmine fire - Coalmine... | ecosystem: Environmental > Terrestrial > Soil >...
GGACAACGCTGCGCGTTGCCCACAAGGCCCACAGTCGCAACAACAGCAGCAACAGTGCTGAACAAAACGGGAAATGTGTTACCCATGTTGCCGGTTTAAAGTGTTACCTATGTCGTCGGTTGCTCAGGGGTGAGGGGGTTCGGAAGTTTGAGAAAATTCTGCGGCATCCGAACCCCCTCACCCTCGCTCGCGGAGCTTGTCATCGGGCGGCGCTTGGCGCCGACCCGTTGGCTCGCTCGACCTCTCCCCTCCGGGGAGAGGTGAAGGATGGGCTCAACGGCTTTGAATCAACCCCAAACGCATCATACTCTAATGGCTGTGCTGTGAGCCCCGCGCCTCGCATTCCGATTTTCGACGGCCACAACGATGCGCTGTTGCGTCTGTATCGCCACGGCGGTGTCGATGCTATCGCCGGTTTTCTGAACGGCGAGGAGAAAGGCCAGCTCGACCTCGCCAAGGCGCGGCAGGGCGGATTTGCCGGCGGGTTGTTCGCGATCTTTGTGCCGTCGCCTGAGAAAAAGAAAGCGGCGGACGACAAGGCGAGCGATAAGGCGACCGAGCCGAACTTCGCCAGCACGCCGGCGCCGCCGGCAGTCGATACCGCCGAAGCCCAGCGCGCCGTTAACGGCATGGTGTCGCTGCTCTACCGCATCGAGCGGGAGGCAAAGGGACAGCTTCGCATCTGCCGCAGCGTCGCCGAGATCGAGCAGTGCTTCGCGGACGAAGCTGTCGCCGCGGTGCTGCACATCGAGGGCGCCGAGGCGATCGATGCCGATTTCCAGGCTCTCGACGTGCTGCACGCCGCCGGCTTGCGCTCGCTCGGTCCGGTCTGGAGCCGGCCGAATATTTTCGGCGAAGGCGTGCCGTTCCGCTGCCCGTCGTCGCCCGACACCGGGCCGGGCCTGACCGATCTGGGCAAGGCGCTGGTCGGCGCCTGCAACCGGCTCAAGATTCTGATCGACCTGTCGCATCTCAACGAGCGCGGCTTTTGGGACGTCGCCGAACGGAGCGACGCGCCACTGGTCGCCAGCCATTCCAATGCGCACGCGATCTGCCCGCACGCCCGCAACCTGACCGACCGCCAACTCGCCGCCATCGGCCGCTCCGGCGGGCTCGTCGGCGTCAATTTCGCCGTCAGTTTTTTGCGACCGGACGGCGGCCGCGACCGCAACGTGCCGCTCGATTTGATCGTGCAACACGCCGAGCACATGCTGGAGCAGGCCGGCGAGGACAATGTCGGTTTCGGCTCGGATTTCGACGGTGCGCCGATGCCGGCCGCGCTCGGCAACGCCGCCGGCCTGCCGAGGCTGATCGCGGCCTTGCGCGATCGCGGCTTCAGCCGCGGCGTCATCGAAAAGCTGTGCTTTCGCAATTGGCTGCGCGTGCTACGGCGAACTTGGGGAGCGTAGCGATGGAGAGGGTCATGACATCGCAGTGTCTTGCACACGGCGTCGTTCGCGCGGCCTGCGCATCACGGTCGGATTCGACGTGGCGCGGTAAAGCCGTCATCGCGAGGAGCCCCAAGGGCGACGAAGCGATCCAGATTCGGTGCACCAGTCCCTGGATTGCTTCGCGGAGCTTGTCATCGGGCCGGCCACTTCGGGCCGGACCCGTTGGCTCGCAATGACGGTGAGAGCTGTGCGCCTACTTCCCGATCGCGCTCACATCGTTGCCGTCGCGATACGCCGGGTGCTTCCAGCCGTCCTCGTCGTAATCGGCCATGCATTGCTCGACCAGGCCGAGCATCTGCTTGAACTCGCCGTTGGCTTGCGCCTGCTGCAGCGGAAAGATGCGCACCAGCTCGTGGCTGCCCGAGTAGTTCATCTCGTAGAGCTCGTGGCGGGCGCCGAACTCGCTGCCGATGGCGTCCCATAGCAGCTTCATGGTCTTGATGCGCTCCTTGTAGTCGATGTCGTTCGAGCCGCGCACGTACTTGGCCAGATATTTGTCGATGTCGGGATTCTTGAAGTCGCGCGCGTGCGACGGCAAATAGATCAGGCCCGAGGCGACGACCTTCTCGATGATATTGCGCACCGCCGGATAGGCCTCGGTCATGAACAGCCGGTAGGTGCTCGCGGCGCGCCCGTTCGGCAGCACCGCGCCCTCGACCCACGGCTCCGGATTGTGCGCCATGGCGTCGGTCAGCGACCAGAACAGATTGCGCCAGCCGACCACTTCGCCGATCTGCGCCTGCACGCCGCGGAACGCTTCGACGCCGGTGGCGCGCGCCGCCTTGTAGAGAAGCGCGGCGAGGAAATCGAGCTTGACCGCAAGGCGCGTGCAGCCCTGCATGGTGAAGCCGTTGAAGAAGCCGGATTTCGGATAGAACGCTTTCAGCCGCTCGACGTCGCGGTGAATGAACACGTTCTCCCAGGGGATGAACGCATTGTCGAACACGAAGATGGCGTCGTTCTCGTCATAGCGCGAGGTCAGCGGATAATCCCACGGCGAGCCCGACGCGGCGGCGGCAAACTCGTAGGACTGCCGGCAAATCAGCTTGATGCCCGGCGTGTTCATCGGCGCGATGAACATCACCACCATGGCCGGGTCGTTGATCTCCTGGCCCATGTTCTGGCCGAGAAAGTTGTAGTGGGTCAGCGCCGAGTTGGTCGCCACCACCTTGGCGCCCGAGACGTAGATGCCGGCGTCGGTCTCCTTCTGGATGGTGATGTAGACGTCCTTGACCTGCTCGACCGGCTTGTTGCGGTCGATCGGCGGGTTGACCAGCGCGTGGTTGAGAAAAAGCACCGCCTCCTGCGAGCGTTTGTGCCAGGCGCGCGCGTTGTCGGCGAACTTGCCGTAGAATTCGGCATTGGCGCCGAGCGTGTTGAGGAACGCGGCCTTGTAATCGGGGCTGCGGCCGAGCCAGCCGTAAGTGATGCGCGCCCAGGCGGCGATGGCGTCGCGCTGCGCCACCACCTCCTCGCGCGAGTGCGCCGCCTTGAAGAATTTGTGGGTGTAGCCGCCGGACCCGGTATCGGTCGGCGCGGTCAGCACGTCCTTGGTCTTTTTGTCGTGCAGCGCGTCGTAGAGCAGCGCGATCGAGGCCGCCGCGTTGCGGAACGCCGGATGTTTCGTCACGTCCTTGACGCGCTCGCCGTAAATGTAGACCTCGCGGCCGTCGCGCAGCGATTCCACAAACTCGGCGCCGGTGAACGGCCGCTGCTTGCCTTGCAGGATCGCTTCGGGATGGTCGGGCATTGAAACTCTCCGTCGACGCGTACGCCGGATGCGGTGCAGCGGTTTAGCAAATGATTTTGGATTGAGTCGAGGCGGACACGGTTTTCTTCACCTCTCCCCGGAGGGGAGAGGTCGAGCGAAGCGAGGGTGAGGGGGCTCGGATGATGCAGAATTTTCTGAAACGTCCGAACCCCCTCACCCCAACCCTCTCCCCTCCGGGGAGAGGGAGCGCGCCGAGCAAGCTCTAATCCAGCGGCTCGATTTTGACGATCGAGGCGCCGTGGTTGCTGCCGACCCAGAGCACCGGGCGCGGGCCGCGGTCGTCGACGAACACGCGCCTTATGTTGGTCGAGCGCGGCAGCTGATATTCGACGATATTGTCGGTCGCCGGATCGAGGCGCGCCACGCGGTCGGTCAGCATCGAGCCGGTCCAGATCTCGCCGTCCTTGGCCTTGACCACGTCGTACGGCTCGTCCCATGGCGTCGGCAGCTGCCATTCCTTGATGGTGCCGGTCTTCGGATCGAAGCGGCCGATGCCGTTGGCGCCGTATTCGGCGAACCACAGGATGCCTTCGGCGTCGACCCGGCCGCGGCGCGGCCGCGAGAACGGCAGCGGCGTCTTCCAGATCGTCACCTCGTTGGTCTTGGCGTCGCGGCGGCCGATGGTGGCGCCGCCGAAGTTGAGCAGATAGACGTTGTTCTCCAGATCGGTCGGCATGCCGTAGGCATTGATGTGCGTGCCGGCCTTGTCGGCCGCCGCGCCGACATCCTCGTAACGGCCGGTGGCGATGTCGACCCGGTAATGGACGTGGCTGTCCTGGTTGTTGGTCCACACCTTGCCGTCGACGTCGTCATGCTGCGGCGACACCATGGATTCCTGCGTGGTGGCGTTGAGCCACTCTTTGGGCACCGGATAGGCTTTGGCCTGTTTGGTCTTGCGGTCGAATTTGAGGATGCCGCCCTGGTACATCATGGCGAGCCACAGATCGCCTTTCGGGTCGAGCTCGAGATCGAGCGAGCCGGTCGGCTCCTCGGGCCGCAACAGCGGGATCGCATAATCGACGACCTTGCCGGTCGCCGGATCGAGCTCGCCGATGAACTGGCGGGCGAAATCCGAGTACCAGACCATGCCGTCGGGATCCATGATCACGTCGTGCGGCTGCGCGTCCTTGCGCGGCAGATCGTATTCGGTGATGACCACATGGGTGGAGCGGCCTTTCAGCCGCGGCAGGGTCTTGAGCGGAAACTCGATGGTCTCGGCGTTGCTGAGGTTCACGCCGGCCAGATACTCGGCCATCTTTTGCTGGATCGGCTTCGGCATCGGCGAGCGGTCCGAATTGTTGCCGCCGGGCAGGAGGAGCTGCGGGTGCACCGGCGTCGAACCGGGCGCGTAGGTGCCCATGCGCTGGAACACCTGCATGAATTCGGCGGCGTCGTGGGTCGATTGCACGATGCGCTGCAAGGTGTGACAGCCGACGCAATTGGTCAGCGCCGATTTCAGGCGATCGTCGCCCGGCAAACTGAGCAGCCACTCGCCGTTCGACAGCTGGTTGGCGAGCGCCGTGACCTTGCCGAGTGTCAGGTCGGCGGTCGCGGCGTGATCCGGCGCGACGTCGATAGCGTTGGGGCCTTGCAGCGTGTAGCCGACCGCGCGGATCAACAACGTGTAGTGTCCCGGCGTCAAGCGCGCGCTCGGAAAGCTGTAGACGCCCTGTTCGTTGGTGACGACGCTGGTGGTGATGTTGGAGCCGTCGCGCCTGGCGCTGACCAGCACGCCTTCCATCATCGGCTCTTGCGCCGACGTCACCTTGCCGGTGAGCGCGACGCCGCTTTGCGCGGATGCAGCGATCGGGAGCAACAGGGCGGCCCCGATCAGAATCGAGGCGGTCAACCAAACGGACAGGGATGTTTTATGGCGCACAGACGTTGTCTCCTTCGATGTCGCGCGGACCGCCAGCGGCCGCCATCTTCTCAGCCCTTTCCCGGAGAAGCCGGACGGAACGCGGTTCCCACTGCAAGGCCGCGCCGAACGCCCTTATCGCAGCCTCGCGGTCGGCATGGATCATCTCGATTGCTAGGCTTTCAAATTGTTCTTTCGGGATGCGGAGTTGAACGTCCGATGTGCCGCCACTTGCCCCCATTTCGAAGGTAAGAAGAATCGCCGAATCCTTCGGCCACGCGAAGAATACGGCGGAACCGCAACCGTACCAACCTTTGGCGGTGCTGCCCTTACGCCGAAATGAGACTTCATCCATAGCAGCCTCCATTTTTGAAAGAGCCGCCTGCATACAATCGCTAGGGAATGGGTTGCAAGAGATATAATCACGACTGGATTCCCGCTTTCGCGGGAATGAGCGGAAAATGAACGCGCTACTCCGCCGCCACCCGCCGGCACGCTTCCCACAGCCGCGCCGCCGAGGCCGGCATGTCGAGATGGGCGCCGGCGTCGCCCGGGATCGCGTCGGCCACCGCGTTCATCACCGCCGCGATCGCCGCCGTGGTGCCGGCTTCGCCGACGCCCTTGACGCCGAGCGGATTGGTGGTCGCCGGCACGTTGAGCATGGCGTCGCGCAGCGGCGGCATGTCGTCGGCCCGCGGCATGGCATAATCCATGAACGAGCCGGTGACGAGCTGGCCGCTGCCGTCGTAGTGCACGATCTCCATCAGCGCCTGGCCGAGCCCGGCGGCGACCGAGCCGTGCAGCTGGCCCTCGACGATGGTGTGGTCGAGCGGCCGGCCGCAATCGTCGACCGCCGTGTAGGCCGGGATGGTCATGCCGCCGGTCTCCGGATCGATCTCGACTTCGGCGATGTGCACGCCGTTGGGAAACGTCAGCGGCGTCTCGGTCGTGGTCTTGGTGTCGAGGCTCTCGGCAATGTCGCCGCGCGCTTTCAGCTCGGCGGCGCGCCTGGCGACCTCGAACAGCGACACGCGCCGATCGGTGCCGACCACTTCGAAGCGGCCGTCCTTGTAGACGATGTCGGCCTCGCCGGTTTCCAGCATGGCGGCGGCCACCGCCTTGCCCTTATGCAACACCGCCTCGACGGCCTTGACCACCGAATGCCCCGCCGTCATCGCCGAGCGCGAGCCGACCGAGGCGAAGCCCGGCAGCTCGAGCGCCGAATCGCCGTGGCGGTGCGCGATCTTGTCCATCGGTATGCCGAGCCGCTCGGCGATGACGCGCGGAAACACCGTGGCGTGGCCCTGCCCGGTATTTTGCACATTGAGGCTGAGAACGAGCCCATCGTTGCCGGGAAATGTCAGCATCGCGGTTTCGGTCGGCGCGCCGCCGGCGTGTTCGAGCAGGCAGCAGATGCCGAAGCCGCGATACTTGCCGCGCTTCTTCGCCTCGCGGCGGCGCTGCTTGAAGCCGTCGTAATCGGCCAGCGCCAACGCGCGATCGAGGATCGGCTCGAAATCGCCGCTGTCGTAGGTGGTGCCGATCGCGGTCTTGTACGGCATCATCGATTTTTTGATCAGGTTGCGCCGCCGCAGCCGGATGCGGTCGATGCCGGTGACGCGCGCCGCCTCGTCGACCACGCGCTCCAGCACGTAGCTCGCCTCCGGCCGGCCGGCGCCGCGATACGGCGCGGTCGGAATGGTGTTGGTGAACACGCACTTGGTGCTCACCTCGATGGCGCGGATGTCGTACATGCCGGGAAAGCAGCGCGCGAAGTTGGCGGTCGGAATGTTGGCGCCGACCGAGCCCACATAGGCGCCGAGATTGCCGACGTTGCGCACCCGGAGCGCCAGAAATTTTCCTTTGTCGTCGAGCGCCAGCTCGGCTTCCGAATAGATGTCGCGGCACTGGTTGTCGGAGACAAACGCCTCGGCCCGCGTCGACATCCAATGCACCGGCCGGCCGAGCTTTTTGGCCGCCACCATGATGGCGATGTTTTCCGGGTACGCGCCGGTTTTCAGCCCGAACGCGCCGCCGACGTCCTCGGTGATGACGTGGATGCGCTCCTTCGGCATCGCCATGATGCTCGCCATGTTCTCGCGCATGGCGCCGGCGCTCTGCGAGCAGGTGCGCGTCGTGTAGGTGTCGGTCGCCGCGTCATAGCGCGCGGTGGCGCCGCGCGGCTCCATCGAGTTCGCCATCATGCGCTGATTGACGACGGCGATGCGGGCGACGTGCTTGGCCGCGGCGAAGATCGCGTCGAGCGCGCGGGCATTGGCGTCGGGATCGGGGGCGAGGCCGGCCCAATCGACCGCGATATTGCCGGGCGCCTGCGGCCACAATTGCGGCGCGCCGTCGCGCAGCGCCTCGCGGGCATCGACCACCGGCGGCAGCGTCTCGTACTCGACCGCGACCAGCTCGGCGGCGTCCTGCGCCGCCGCCGCAGTTTCGGCGACGATCATGGCGACCGGCTCGCCGACATGCATGACGCGCTCGCCGGCCAGCGCCGGCCGGTGCGGCATCACCAAGGTCTTGCCGCCGCGCCCGGCGACCGGCGGATGCCGGCCGATGCTGCCGATGCCGGCAAAATCCTGGGCCGTCAGCACCCCGACCACCCCGGGCGCCTTGGCGGCGGCCGCGACGTCGACGCGCACGATGCGCGCGCAGGCATGCGGCGAACGCACGAAATGCGCATAGGCCTGGTTCGGCCACGGCGCATCGGCGATATAGCGGCCGCGCCCGCGAACGAGCGGATCGTCCTCGACCCGGCCGTGAAACTCTGCGCGATGCGCGGCGTCCGAATGCGTCGTGGCGTCCATTGGCGATCCTGGAATGCGAGGGGTGGGGCGGCCGCCTTTATAGCGAAAAACGCCGGCCGCTGAAGGGGGACCGGCCGCGCGAAGCGCAGCCCACGCGGTTCTAAGGAAGCGACCCGCGCGGTCGAAAGAAATCGTGCGCGTGTTCGAAGGTCAGGCCGAGATGTGGATCGGCGAGGCGCGCGGTACGCTCACCGCCGGCCAGCTCGTCGTCGTGTCAGCCGGCCGCAAGCACGGCCCCGCCAACAGCGGCCAGAGCGTGCTGCGCATCCAGTCCACCCTCGCCGAGCCCGTCTTCGAAGCCGCGGGAAACTCAGCCGGTGGGTTACGGACGTCCGATGCTTACCTCCCTTACGCGCCTCCATATTTTGAGCCTATACGCATTGCCTAAACGCGGTCGCGTCACGATTTATCTTGGCAAAGCGCATTCCGCAGGAAAAAAACACGTGAAACTTTCCGACGTTTATCCACCGACGGGCCATGTGCAGACCCTCTCATGCGACTGCGGGGGCCCTCTCGATCTGGTATTTGCAGATTTTCACGAAGACGTTTCGGAAATCGATATTGCGATCGTTGGCCTGCCGTATCTCCGATGCGCGAGATGCGGTAAGGACCATCTCCCCGATCTTTCTCGCTTTGCAATTATAAGGCTCCACGAGGAAGCCGTCGCCCGATCATCGCCAGCCGTTAAGGTGACTCATCGCGCATCAGACCAAAAATATGGATTCACACATGTTCATTTCATCTATTCCGCAGATGATTATCGGTACATACCCGGACTGAAACGACCGTGGAATAAAGGTTTCCTTACTCCGGTATTCTTCAACAAAGCGGTACTTCTTAAGTATGACGCGTCACCCGATTACGAAGTGAAGTTTGCTTCCACGACTTATGGCACGATCTACGGAAAGGGTTTTTATATTTCATTCGGCATCAACAAAAATGGAAAGGTGATTATGTGGCTCGGTGACTTGGGGAGTCTCCCCGAGTCGTAACAATATTATTTGCGGTCGGAGAACGTGCCTTCTGATCATTCTATCGCGAGTGAGTTCTACGATGGCCAGATCGGTGTCCAATTCACGAAGCGAACGGTCGAAGACCAACTGTTCGGGCTCCGGTCCGATTTTATCGCGGCGATGCACAATAAACTTGGTGTCAAGATCGCGCATCTCGACGATGAAGTGATTAACGTCGCTGTTGGGTTTAACCCCCCATTGGTAGATACACCAAAGGAGCGCCGGCACGTGGCCGACACCTTGAACAAAATCTATGTCGAATCATGGGACAATGCTGCGTTAGGAAAAGCCATCGCAAATCAAGGAGGTGATCCAAAGAGCCTTGGAACGCTCAAGCGGCTTCAGATGATTCTAGAACAGTTAGCGCCGTCAGGCGGAATTCCATCGCTGATGTCTCCGCTTTTTGTGTTGTACGACCTTCGCGTCGCAGCCTCGCATCTTACTTCAGAGAAAGCGGCCGCCCAGATGATGAAAAAAGTGACCGATCGCCTTTCCCTTCAGGATGGATCGGATTTACAGGCGATTTACGCGCACTTAATTCAGGAACTCTTGAAGACCTTCAGGACATTCGTAGAGCTTTTTGCAACTTCGACCGAAATAACAACCAAGTAGCCTGGGCGACTCACAGCGAAACCAGGAGCAGCGAGCCAGTCATTGCGGGGCTGCCCTTCTCTCCACATAAGCTACGCGCTACGCTGATTGCCGCCTGCTTATGCACGAGCAACAACGCGCACGATCTAGGATCCCGAAATGGACGTCCGACAAATTATTGACGAACTCCAACGATACGAGAGCGAGCTAAACGCCATCCTAGCTCGCTTTAGTTCATCTTCATCCGGGCTTCACATTGACTCTGACGACGATTCTAAATTTAGGCAATACGTCCGGGAACTAATTGATCTTTTCAACGACGCACTTGGCCGCAACTCCTATTCGGCGCAAATAGCGCATGAAGCCAATGAAGGCGTGAGCAACTGGCTCAATTCACCGTCCTACAGAAGTGTGGAAAATATCCTGTCCGTCGTTCGGGCAGCGCTGACTCGATTTAACCGCAATCCCAATTTGCTGATGCGAAGGCAGGCAACGCAGAATCTGCGGCATCGTGAGAACATATTCATCGTTCATGGACGCAACGAGGCGAAGTGGCGGGAATTAAAAGATATTGTGAAATCACAATTTCAGCTCAACCCGATTGTGCTGATGGAAGAGCCGGAGCGCGGAAGCGAAACCGTGATTGAAAAATTTGAGCGATATGCTGAGACGTGTAGTTATGCTATTGCCCTCTTCACTCCAGACGACGAGGTAACCTCCGGCGGACACACATATTTGCAAGCTCGTCCGAACGTCGTGTATGAGCTTGGTTGGTTCTGCGGAAGACTAGGCAGGTCGGGCGTGATGCTGTTGCTTCAAACGGGGACGACTCTCTTCTCCGATTTTGGTGGCATCATTCGGAAGGAATTTTCAAACAATATATCGGAGAAGACTGGCGAGATTCGCGCGAGCCTAGTCGCAGCCGGAATCATAGACCCGAGCTAGAGCTTCCGCGAGCGTTCGCGCCGCCTATCGTTTCCCAGGGACGGCAATTGAGCCGGTGGGTTACGCGCCTGCGGCGCTAACCCACCCTACGCGCTCCGCACCCGCTCGCGCATCGCCATGACGAAACGCTCCAGCGTGGCCGGATCGTAGGCGCGCGGCGGCGCGGCGCCCCAGACCGGCTTCGGCCACAGCGCATCGTGCCTCGTTCGCGCGACGATGTGGATATGCAGTTGCGGCACGACGTTGCCGATCGCGGCCAGGTTGAGCTTGTCGCAACGCGTCTGTTGCTTCAGCGCGCGCGGGACCAGCGCTAGCTCGTTCGCAAGCGCCGCCTGGTCGGCGCCCAAAAAATGGAACAGCTCGGTCGCGCCCGCCCGCCGCGGCTCCAGGATGATGCGCGCCTACCAACGGCCGTGGAAAATCTGTTTGACGCAGCCGGTGGCGATGTCGTCGCAGAGCACGGCATGCGTTTGAGCGTCGATGACGCGGGTGTGCTTGTCGAGATCGGGATCGATCGCCTTCAACGACACGACATTCACCGTGCCCTTTTGGCGTGCCACCGCGATGCTGCCCTTGCCCATCTCTCTGACCTTGAAGCCGACGAAATAGGCGACCGGATAATCCTCGGCCGCGCATGCCCACGGCTTTTCCTTTTTGTATTTGGCATGCGGATCGGAGAAACCCTGGAACAGATTGAGGTCGAAATCACCCGATCCGGACTGCTCCTCCTTGACGACGACCTGGGTCGAAAAGAATGCCGGACCGCCGGCGCGTTGATCGGCGATCAGCTTGTCGATGTCGGCGGCGTCATAACGGCGAGCCTTGCGCAAGGCGTCGATGTGCTCCGCGAACGGGCCCATCCTGATCGTGCCCGCCGAGCAAAACTTGATCGGCTCCGCCGCGCTTGCGCTTGCGGTCGCGCCAAGCAAGCCGCAGCCGACAAGTGCGATCCACCGCAAGGCGGTGCAACAATACGTCCCCATGACGGTCGGCACCGTAACGCGGATTGCGTAAAGCACAACAGATGCAGCGCGTAGCGCGTAGGGCGGATTAGCCGAAGGCGTAATCCGCCGCGATGCTGCAACGACCCGATGGCGGATTACGCTTCGCTAATCCGCCCTACGAGCTACGTCACTCCGCCGCGCTCGCCGGCGGCAGCGCGATGGTTTCGACCTTTGACAGATCGAGCTTGCGCGAAGCGTGATCGATGTCAAGGCCGACGACATTGCCGTTCGCGTCGAAATCGACAACCAAGCCCTCGACGATTTCGCGGGTTTCCGCGCCCGGCGTGTTCGTAAGCTCGATGTAGAGGCTGTCGGTCTCGGGATAGTAATGGAGCTTCATCGCACGCCCTCGCGGAAATTGCGGTCGAAGAACGCGTTGTGGACCGTCTCGCCGTCCCCCAGAGTCACGACGCGAAGGTAGCGCGGTCGCGCGTCGCGGCGTCGCTCGTCGTGCTCCCGGCTTACACCAGCTCCATGCGCAATTGCCGCCCGACCGCTTGGGCCGCGCGCGTCAGCGTTCCGAGCGTCACCGACTCGTTGTCCGGATCGAGCAGCCGATCAAGCTGCGCGCGGCTGGTCCGCATTCGCTTCGCCAGATTCGATTTCGTCAAGCCCTGATCTTGCATCAGCGCATCGAGTTGACGCGCGATCACGCGTTTGATGGCGCGCGCGGTCACCTCCTCGTAGATGCCGTCCTGTTTGAGGAAGTCGTCGAAGGACGATCCGATCTTGCCCTTCTTCTTCATGCGATGTCCCTTCTTCGTTTCAACGCGAGTTCAAGGTCCGCATCGGGTGTTTTCTGCGTTTTCTTGATAAATCCATGCAGCAGCACCATTCGTCCGTGTTGGACACAGAACAACACGCGCGCGATGCGCCCTTGGGTCAGGTCGCTGCGCACTTCCCAAAGCCCCTTGCCGAGCGACCTGACCAACGGCATCCCGGTCGGCCAGGAAAACTCCACGTCCTTGATGTCCTCGCCGATGATCTTGCGATCCTCGGGGCCAAGAGCCTTGAGCCAATCGCGAACCGGCTCGCGGCTGGAAGGCAGTTGGTAGAACGCAGCTGGCAGTCGCTTCACGGCCACCCCTGATCCAGCAATGTATCACTTTTGGTACATCCATTCAATCGGAAATCGGCCTCCCCAATCAACCACATAGCGCGCGTAGCCCGGATGAGCGACCCTCCTACGCTCGCTGCGCGAGCTACGGCGCGGGTTTGAGTCCGCCGAAGCGCGGAGCGCGTAGGCGGAAGCGATATCCGGGATCGGCAGAGAGGGCCGCAATTTTGATCCCGGATTACGCTTCGCTCATCCGGGCTACGAATCTTCTTTGCCGCCAATCGCAAAAAACGCCCTTTCCGCGCCTCGGGTCGCGCACGAGCCAATGCGAACGGAGCCAAAAGCCTTGCGATCTCAATGGCCTGCAACATGCGAACGAATCATTTGACATGCGGCGCGCGCCGTCATTAGAGGCGGATCAAATTCCTCGCTCGCAAAGGACGCCGCCCGGCCGGCAAGCCAGGCGGTTGGAGCGAGTGCGGTGCCTGCGCGCGGACTTGCCCTCCGCGCCCGGGCGGCTCTGGGCATCACGCGCTCCGGTACTACGGCCGGTGTGAGGGGTGCTGCCTCTGGACTGGGACAGGCGGGCACGGATAACGCCCGCGACACGGCACGCGATCTTCGCCCCGGTTGGCGGTCCATAAGGTCGCTTGCTCCCGCCACGTCCCAGGAAGCCTGGCCTGGAGCTGAGCCGGCACGGTGAAAACCGGCCGGCGAGAGCCGCGATGGAACGCCGAGAGGCGAGCCGCCCCGTTGGGCGGCGCCGCGCCCGAAGCCGCGGCGAACGGTAACGTTCGACCGCGGTGGCGCGGCTCGTGACTACGCGTCTCTCGGCGTTCCGTCTCCTTTTTTATTTTTTGGTTTGTAGGGTGGGCTGAGCGAAGCGAAGCCCACGCGGTCTTACGAAACGAAACGATATACGCGTGGGCACGGCGCTTCGCGCCTTTGCCCACCCTACAGATCGGGCATCAAACAAACCTCGGACGCAAAAAACGCGCCGCGAGAACGCTCCTTCATGTCGTCATTGCCGGGCTTGACCCGGCAATCTATGCGGCGGCGCCGCTTCTGAAAACTCACCGTTTGCTTCGCTTCAGCATGGACCGCCGGGTCAAGCCCGGCGGTGACGAGAGAGGGGCCATGACCAAAACAAACAACTTCCCCCGCACCTACGAGGAGCATCTCACCCGCGAGGAATTTCGTGCGCGCTTCGAGGCCGAGAAGCTGCGCGTGCGGCGTCACTATTGCAGCTTGTTCAAGTTCTGGCGGGCCTGCCGGTCAAAACCGTGCCGCCGGATGCGCGCCTGCATGGGCGATCCGAGCGCCTGCCTCACGCGCTGCAACGGCGAACTGCCTGACCGCCACGTCTTGTTCGCCGCGCGGCAGGCGCTCGTCGCGGCGATGCCGTCCAACTGTCCGGCGCCGGAGCGCGAAGCCCGCCTCTTCATGGCCAACGAAACGGACGCCGACTGGCGCTGCCCGCTGCCGCCCGCCGGTTGGAAACGAATGAGCCAGCGCAACAAACGGAGAAGACGGCGGCGATGAGGCGCTGTTCATGCTTTCCCGCGCAACGTGCGGGGCACGATGAAAAGGGTGCCTTGCACTCGCTTTGCCGTCGTCGCACAACAGCCCCGCCACGGGGGACCTGAGCCAAATGCCGCGCACCATCGACACTCACACGCACGTGCTCGACGACGACACGATCAAGCTTCTGCAGAAGGAGATTCCGAGCCTCGGGCTGAAGCTCTCGCCGTTCGATGCCGACAATTCGCTGATCGAGGTGGCGGGGGTGCCGTACCGGCCGTTTCCGCGCGGCGGCCACAATATCGAGCGCCGGCTGGCCGACATGGAGGCGACCGAGGTCGACGTGCACGTGCTGTCGGCGGCGCCGCAGACCTGGCTGTACGGCCAGGATGCCGCGATCGGCATCGCGGCGGCGGCGATTCAGAACGAAGGCATTGCGCGGCTGGTCAAGCAAAAGCCCGACCGCTTTGTCGGCATCGCTACCCTACCGATGCAGGCGCCGGAACAAGCCGCCGCGGAATTGCGCCGCGCCATGACCAGCCTCGGGCTGCGCGGCGCCATGATCGGCTCCAACGTCGGCGGCAAGAATCTCGACGATCCGAGCTTTGCGCCGTTGTGGGCGACGGCTGCCGAGCTCGACGCCTTCTTCATGATTCATCCCGGCAATGTCGCCGGCGCCGACCGGCTGCGCTCCTACTATCTCAACAATCTGATCGGCAATCCTCTCGACACCACGATCGCGGCCGCTTGCCTGATCTTCGGCGGCGTGTTGGAGCGCCATCCCAATTTCAAGCCCGTGATGGTGCACGGCGGCGGCTTCACGCCGTATCAGGGCGGCCGCTGGGTGCATGGCTGGCACGTTCGCCCCGAGCCGAAGGTGCATCTGAAACATTCGCCGGAAAAATACCTCGAGCGCTTCCGTTACGACACGATCTGTCACTCCAAGGCGTCGCTCGAATTTCTGATCGCCACGGCCGGCGCCGACCGCGTGTTTCTCGGCAGCGATTATCCGTACGACATGGGCATGATGGATTGCGTGCGGCATGTGCGCTCGCTCGACATCGCGCCGGCCGATCGCGACGCCATCCTGGGCGGCCATGCGGCGTCGCTTCTGGGCCTGTGAACGAATAGAACCCGCGCGCGTTTCCTTCATGCCAGCGGTGACGGGGTGCCATCAGGCGACTTCACGGAGCGGATTATGAGCGACAGCGAACATTATCGGAACGGAGTTTCGCGACGCGTGATGATTACCGGAACGGCCGTGGCGGTCGGCGCAGCCGCCGCAGGCGCTGCGGTGACGCGCGCCGCGGCGCAGCAGAAGATCAGTCAGGCCGACGCCAAATATGTGGATCATCCGAACAACAATCAGCAATGCGACGGATGCATCCAGTTTCAGCCGCCGAGCGCCTGCAAGATCGTCGACGGCAACATCAGCCCGAAGGGCTGGTGCCAGTTCTTCGGCGCCAAGAGTTGAGCGCCGGGTCAGCGCATGACGGTTTAGCATTTAAAGCTGAGAGGCTTCCTTCACCTCTCCCCGGAGGGGAGAGGTCGAGCGAGGTCCAAACCGGCTACATGGGTGACAGAATAGACTGACGACATGGGTGACAGGTCAACTGATCGGCAGGGAGGGCCTTGCCGATGGTTTGGAAAGAGACCTGCGCCATGGAAGAACGGGTGCGCTTT
>Ga0209060_10002773_pt1 | contig 15690 bp, 7 predicted proteins | sample Coa_R1_8_FD_187155 | JGI IMG/M metagenome (GOLD analysis project Ga0209060, IMG submission 187155) | Surface soil microbial communities from Centralia Pennsylvania, which are recovering from an underground coalmine fire - Coalmine... | ecosystem: Environmental > Terrestrial > Soil > Unclassified...
GTGGCTTGGGTGGCCTCGGCGGCGGTGGAGTCGGAGGCTTCGGCGGCGCTGGCTTCGGCGGCGCACTCGGTTTCGGTGGTTAATGCATGCCGCTTCCCAACAGACCGGGCCGGCTTCCGGAAAGGAAGCCGGCCCGGTCTGTTTCTGTCACTGGCCACCTTTTCCTAATCCTCCTCCTCGGCCGCTACCTTGGACTTGCTGACGATCTGTTGCTGGACGTTGCCCGGCACCAGATCGTAGTGGCTGAACTCCATCGCATACGAGCCCTGTCCCTGGGTGATACTGCCGAGCTGCGCTGCGTATCGGGTCACCTCGGCCAGGGGCACCTTCGCCTTGATCACTGCCAAGTCGCCGGGCAGACTGTCCTGATTTTCGATCCGAGCCCGCTTCGTATTCAGGTCGCCGAGAATCGCGCCGGTGTACTTGGAGGGAATCGTCACCTCCAGGTCAACAATCGGCTCCAGTAAGACCGGACGGGCTCCCAGGAAGGCATTCTTGAACGCGACCCGGCCAGCGGTCTTGAAAGCAGCTTCGGAGCTATCCACGGGATGGTCTTTGCCGAAGAAAACTTCCACCGCCACATCCTGGATCCGGTAGCCGGCCAACGCCCCACGGTCCAGCACCTCCTTGCAGCCCTTTTCGACCGCCGGAACGAATTGGTTGGGGATGGAGCCGCCGACGATGCAATCGATAAAGGCGAAATTGTGGTCAGCATCGTAATGGGCGGAACGCATTTTTTCGAAGCGGGACTTGTTGGCAAACTGCTCCAGCAGCTGCTCATCGGTGGTGATTTCGCGGGGCAACGGATAAACCCGAAGATGAACCTCGCCAAACTGCCCGCGGCCACCCGTCTGCTTTTTGTGACGGTGCATCGCTTCGGCATTGGTGGTGATCGTCTCCCGATAGGGGATTTTCGGTTCCTTGGTCACAACTTCCAAATCAAACCGGCGCTTGAGGCGATGCTGGATCACGTCGAGGTGGAGCTGACTCATACCGGTGATGACCAGCTCCTTGGTCTGGTTATCGCGCGTGATATGGAACGTCGGATCTTCGTCAGCAATTTTGCTCAGGCTCGTGGAAATCTTCTGCTCGTCGCCGCGGGACTTCGGCTCCACGGCCAAGCCGAACATGGGCGTCGGAAACGCCGGGCGCGGCAGCTTGGGCGCATGGGCGCTGGCAGCGATGGTGTCGCCAATATGGAGATCTTCCACCTTGGCCACGGCCACGATGTCTCCGGGAATCGCTTCCGGCACCGTATCGTGTTGCTTACCCTGCATCAACAGCAGCCCACCGGAGCGGGCTGATTTGCCGGTGCGGACATTGACGAGTGGCTGCTCCCCGGTCAACTTGCCCGAATAGATCCGAAAGTAGCTGAGGTTGCCGACGAACCGGTCAGAAAGTGTCTTGAAAACCTGGCCGATAAAGTCGGCCGACTCGTCGGCCTGGATCGGTACCGATGCAGCTTTGTCCCCCTGTCCTTTGGTGGCGGTGCGTGGCCGGCCTTGCACCGGCGAGAGCGCGTACGCAGCCAATGACTCGAGCAGCTCCGCGATGCCGATGTCCTTTTTGGCCGACGTGCAAAAAATCGGCACGATGGTGCCGGCGGCGAGCGCTTTGGGAAGGGCCGCGGTCAATTCCTCGGCGCTGACGTTGCCTTCGAGCAGGTATTTCTCCATGAGGGCGTCGTCGCATTCGACAATGGCATCCACCAGCTTGGAGCGCGCTTCCGCCACATCGATCAAACATCCGGCCGGGACCTGTTCCGGCGGGTTGAGCACATTGACGACGCCGCTGAATTGAGCCCCTTGGCCGCTCGGAGCATCGAGGAGCACACAGCCTTTGCCAAAGGTTTCCCGAATCGCGTTGAGCAAATCCTCGAAGCGAATATTGTCGGCGTCCATCTTATTGATGATGAGCATGCGTGCGCAGCCGCGGCGGCCAGCTTCATGGAACATCCGCCGCGTATTCACCTCGATGCCATTGGGCGCAGAGACGACGATGAGTGCGTTTTCCACCGGGTCTAGCGCTTCCAGTGCCGCGCCGACGAAATCGGGATATCCCGGGGTATCGAGAAGGTTGATCTTCTTCCCCTTGTATTCCAGATGGAGGACACTGGTATCGATGGAAAAATGGCGTTTCTTCTCTTCCTCGTCGTAATCGGAGACGCTGGTGCCCTCTTCCACGCTGCCGCGGCGGTCGACGGCTCCGGCTTTGAACAATAGCGCATCCGCCAAGGAGGTTTTCCCTGCCGCACCGTGCCCGACGAGTGCCAGATTGCGGATGTCTTCTGTTCGATATTTGGCCATGCTTTCACTCGATTTCTGATCTGTGGTTAGCGGTTCGTTGCTTGGCACCACAAGTCCCTGGCAGCGAACGCCTAACGCAAGACGAGATGATGATAGTCACTTTGGTATACACGTCAAGCCGCCGCCGCGGCAATGGCCGCACCGAGGTCGAATCGTCCTTCGTACAGGGCCCGGCCAATGATGCATCCGGCTACCTGGAGGCCGGCCAGCCGGCGAACATCCTCCAGCGTGCTGATCCCGCCCGAAGCAATGATCGGCATGCGCACCTCCCTGACCAGCTCAGCAGTTGCTTCGAAGTTCGGTCCTGCCAACATGCCATCGCGGCTGATATCGGTGTAGACCAGCGCAGCCAGCGGCCAAGGTTCATATTGCCGAGCCAGATCCAAGGCCGAACAGTCGGATACCTCTAACCAACCGTCGGTAGCCACGCGGCCCTGCTTGGCATCGATGCCGAGCACTATTTTTCCGGGGTAGCGGTGGCAGACGCGTTCGAACCAGGCCGGGTCTTTGAGCGCTTGTGTGCCCACCACCACCCGCTCCACGCCCAAGCCGAACGCGTGCACAAGGTCGGCATCGGTGCGAAGGCCGCCGCCGAGCTGGCAGGGCACCCCGGCCGCTTCCGCGATGCGACGGATGCTGTCGCCGTTGACCGCATGCCCGGCTTTCGCACCGTCGAGGTCTACGATGTGCAGAACTGTGGCTCCCTGGCTGACCCAGCGGCGGGCCACGGCCACCGGATCGCTGCCGAAGACCGTTTCGCGGTCATAATCGCCTTGCTGGAGCCGGACACATTGGCCACCCCGCAAATCGATGGCCGGAAGGATGAGCACGCTGGGTTCCCTCGACTTGGCTCGGTGTCCATGGTGCCTGCTTCGTTGAAAAATGAAGTGTACCGAATGTAGGGGAAATTGTGAAGGAGTCCGAGTTGGGCGCACTGGCTCTTTCGAATGAGATGGAGTTGCGAAGTGGCAAGAGCGGCAGGACTTATCCCGTTTCCGGCTCAGGGCATGATCGTCCTCGCCGGACGGAACCCGACATCGACGAAGAACTGCATGGGCGGATCCGAACTACGAGCGGCAGAGCGGACACTGGAGGCAGGATTATTGAACGAGCCGCCACGGTACACACGGCCGTACTCGGCCGGGGTGGTTAAGACGCCTTCTTTATCCTCAAACACCTTGTCGCCTTCCGGCTTGGGATAGTCATCGTAGATCTCCTGGCACCAGCAGTAGACATTGCCGAGCATATCGAACAAACCGAAATCATTCGGCTTCAGGCTGCCTACCGGCCAGGTCCGCTTCTTCGCATTATCGCTATACCAGGCATACTTGGGCAGCAACTCGTCGGTCTCGCCAAAGTACCGGCTCGTCCCCGCCTTCGCACGGATGGCATATTCCATTTCCGCTTCTGTCGGCAAGCGGTAGCCGATGCGGTGCAGATAATTCGGAGCCAGCCGCATGCCTGGCCGGTATTTCGGATCGGTTCGTCCCGGATAGAGAGCGCAGGCAGCGGCGAGCGGCCCGAACGGTCCACCCAGGAGGCCCATGGTGCTACCGGCCAGCGCCGGCATAGTCCAGCGGACGTGCAGGGGCTCATAACACCACTCGCTCGGAGGCAGTCCTTCCCGTTTGCTCAACCAGTTGCAATACTCGGCTGCCTGATACCATGTGACGTTGATCACCGGACAATCCTCGGTCGGCGCCCATTGAGCGATGTCGGAGTGATGGGGTTTGAACTGCGAGAATTCGGCCACCGTCACCGGCTTGGCGGCAAGGGCGAACGTCCGCGCAATTCGCATTTTGTGCGGGGTCTCTTTGTCTTCCCGACCGACTTCGCTCGGGGGCGATCCCATCAAGAACTCGGCCGGGCCAGGAAGCACGATCATCGTCTGGCCCTCCACGGTGACATACCACTGGGGAGGCGTGTTTTCTTTGGGGTCGGCCAATTGCTTCTTGATGTGTGCCAGCTGATTCTCACGCCCCAGCTTATCGCCGGCCCATTCTCTGTTTCGCTGTTCCAGCCACGCTCGTTGCTCCCACTTCCGCAGGAGCCATTCGGCCGCCGCACGCAGGCCCGGATCGGCAGCGGCGCGATAAATGTCCTGAAGCTGGGGCAACAGTAGAGTGCGTGTGTCCGGGGACAACTCGCTCTTTCCGAACTCGCCCAGGCTCAGCAGCAACGCCCGGCGAATGGTGGGGTCGGCCTCTTCCTGGAACCGCTTGATGAGGATCCCTGCGCCGACTTCCAGTGGACCCAGGCGATGGACCAAGTAGCTTCGCGCACGCGGATCCGGCCCGTGTTTCAGCAGCGGCCAGACTTTCTCGGGCCGGTTCCAGCGCAGGAGCGTCACGGCCGCGTTCGCCTGCCGCTTCGCTAGCCTCTCCTTGGCCTCGTCGTTGGCACTGAGTGAGAGGGTGCGGTCGATCTCGCCAACTAGCACGGGCAGCCCCCGTTCACCCTGTTCTTTGAACTTGCGATAGAGGACGGCGTACTGCTTCTCATCCGCGTCCAGGAGTAGGTCGGCCAGGACCTGCGGCTGATCGGCCGCGTAGTCGGCCAAGAGGTTGGTTGCCACGTTGCGTTCCGCGGCGCGTTCCGGCCGGTGATTGCGGTAGACCGCGGACAGAGGTGCAAGCAGCTGGTTCTTGATGGGTCGAAACGCTTCGGACCAGACCCGCAGGAAGATCAGGTTTTCCCGCATGAGCCGGGAAACCACCACAATGCTGCCCTTGTTCCATTTCCCACTTTCCGGGTCGTATTTTGCCAACGCTGCCCCCGCGGGTAATTGTTGTGATTCCTTGCTTTTTTCCGGTGATTCGACCACGGTCCATAATCGGTCAAGCAATTGTTCCTTGTGAGGGAGCAACGCATCTCGGATTACACAAACCTCCGCTGGTTCCGCGTCGAGCAATCGATCGTACAGGTATTCCACCCTCGATGGGTCTACTGACAATAGAGCCAAATTTGCACGTAATTTAGCCTGCAGGGAAGAGGACGCCGCCTCAGCAATCGTTGCAAGCCTGGGTTCTACCCAGTGGCGATAGGTATCAAGCTCGGCAATGATATTGGGAACCTGTTCGATCTTGGCATCGATAAGATGGTCGACCAGCCCGGCCGTGAGGGTGGCTTGTTGCCGATAGAGGTTCCAACACCAGAATACCGTTACCACTGCCAAGGACACTGCAAGCACGCCTCGCACTGCATGGTATCGAGTCGCCTTCCACATCATCTTGCGTTGTGGCGGCGTCCAGTGTTTCTTCTGTGTCAGCCATCGAATCTGGAAGGACTGTACCATCGAGGGCAATTGCCGGTTCTCCGGGCGGGCATTCCACACGGTTGATCGGTCCGCCAGCAGCAGCTCGGCTCTTCCGCGGCGGGTCTCTTTCTGTTTGCGGGTCAGCCAATCGCGCAGCGATGGCACCAAATAATCGTGAGTGAGCTGGTAGAAAAGCGTGGCAGGTAGTGGGGAGAAGATGGCGGGTGGCGGGTGGCCGGTGGTGGAAGAAGAGACTGCAATGTTCTCTGGCTGCTTCCTGTCTTTTTCTCCCGCCACCCGCCATCCGCCACCCGCCACCAATTCCGGTTCGGTCGGCGTGATGAGGCGGACCTCGCCTTCCAGGATGCGGAGCAGGTCATCAAAATCCCTGGGCCGATTGCCATAGCCTGACGCTTCCAGTAAGTCGGCGTAGGAGCGCATATGACCTTTGATGTCGCTGCCCGCTTCAGGCAGCAGGGCTTTCAACACGGCCTGGGCCGCTTTCTGGTGCAGCCGATGCTGCGGTGGTGCGGTCGAGCCGGTGAAGGTTTCTTCGAGGAAGGTAACGCCCACGCCTTCCGCGCCGCCGACTTCTTTCAGCGTGGCCGGAGTCCACGGTTTTCCTTTGACCATCTCGGCAAACAGGGCCAAGCGGACGGGGATGATTTTGTTGTCGCGTCCCAAGCCCGCCACGGCTTGCTCCAGAAATTTGCTTTGCTCTTTCGTGAGTTCTTTCGCTCCGTCCGGCAAGGTCCCCAACGCCTGGCCAAAAGCTGCGAGCACCTTCCTCGCATGGCGAGTATCAAAGAGGTCGACCGCGGCCGAGTTCTGACCTTCAAACAGACGAACTTCCAGAGCCTGCAGGAAGCGGGTGGCTGCCATCCAGAAATCATCCCGTACCATGAGCAAGCACTGGACCCGGCCGCCATCGCATTGCCGCAGGGCTTGCACCAGCTCCGTGTTCTCATCCAGTGGCCAAGCATGGAGCCATTGCTCGAACTGATCGACCACGAGCAACAGCTTTTCCCCCACGTCCAGAAACCGCCCCTTACGGATCGCAGCCAACGATTCGCCCAGGCCCAAGTGTCCGGGCAAGTTCGGTACGTGCCGCTGCATTCCCCTCAGCAAACGGAGTTCCGTTTCCGAGGTGGCCGCCTCCACATACACGACGGTCACCCAGTTCGCCAGCCGCGGCACCAGGCCTGCTTTCACGAGCGACGACTTGCCACAGCCGGACGCCCCGTAGATGAGTCCTACCGAAAAGGTACTGTCCGGTTCCGTTGTCTCAATCCGGGACTTCCAGAAGCGGATGCTTTCCGGCATACCATTTCGGTCCCGCGGCCCCGGCAGCAGTTCGAGGAAGAAGTCGGCGTCTCCAGCATCGAAGGAGCGCAAGCCTTTCGGCACGATCTTGATCGCATGCTGGCCGAGGGGCGTCGGCGCGGGGCTGGGCATCGGCGTGGCTACTTCCGCCTCGCTTCGGATTCCACCCGTGACGACGGACTTCTCTTCCAGCAGCGCTCCGGCCAAGAAGTGGCGCAGATCGTCGGCCATGTCCTTGGCCGTCGAGTAGCGCTCCGTGGCTCGTTTCGCCAAAGCTTTGAGACAAATACGGTCCAATTCCTTCGGGATGCGGTCATCGAATTGCCGAGACGGACGTGCCTCCAGACTGATGATCTGTTCCAGCAATTCCCCCTGAGAATCTCCCTTGAACGGCCGGCGGCCGGTAAGCAGCTCATAGAGGACGACGCCCAGGCTAAAGATGTCGGACCGGCCATCGACGCGATGCCCTTCTCCACGGGCTTGCTCCGGGCTCATGTAGGCGGGTGTGCCGGCGAAGTTTGGTCCCTTGTCGCAATCCTGTTCGCGGAGGGCCAGCCCGAAATCGGCGACGAATGGCTTGCCGCTCTGATCGAGCAGAATATTACCCGGCTTGATGTCGCGATGCACAAGCCCTTGCTTGTGGGCATGGTGCAGCGTCTCCGCCACGGTAGCCGTGAGTTGCACCGCTTCATCCAACGACAGGCGAGCCTGCCGAAGCCGCTTGGCAAGATCGGTGCCATCGATGTATTTCGAGACGACGAAGCAGGGAAAAAAATCGGTGCTGCCGACGTCGAAGACCGGCACGATGTTGGGATGGTCGAGGTTGGCGACCGTGCGGGCTTCGCTCAAATAGGCTTCGGCATGGGCCGCATTGGTCACCAGATGGGGATGGGGAACCTTGATCGCCACCGGCCGGTTCAACTGGTCGTCATGAGCCAGGTAGACGCGCCCAAAGCCCCCTTCTCCAAGGACTTTCTCTATCCGATAGCGATCGATATACTCCTTCGGCTCAACGGACAGAGGAATCGCATCTGGCCGAGGTCCGGGCCCTGTGGAATGCGGCGGTGCCGTTTTATGAGGATCGACGTAGCTCTGTGCTGGTCCCTTTTCTCGACTCGCAACCGCATCCGCGAGCCAATCGGAATCGAGCTCCGGAAAGCGCTTGCCATAGTCCGCCAGTTGCGGTTCTTCCCGGTGGAGGCGACGGTAGTAGATATCCAGCAGAATGAATTCTTTCAGGAAGACGAGCCGCTCCGAAGGGGCAGCCGTGCCGAGATGAGACTCGATGGAAGGCCGCTCTTTGGGAGAACCAGCCGCTTTCCAGGCACTCTCGAAACGGTCGCACGCTTCGTCCACCTGTTTCGCCAGGAGCAGCGAGTAGGAAGTCGAGTTCTTGAGGGCGGGTTCGCTCATCCTGGAGCTCCTCGTTGCAGCAATCCAGGGTGGCAAAAAGGCAAACGGAGCCAACCGCTTTCAGGAAAGCAGTCCAAGGTGCATCCCACGGTTTGGAATTTCTGGCTAATCCGTACCGACAATTGTAAGGGCGGGACCACCACCCCGCAACCGGATTTGCCCCGCGTGGGCCTGCGATCCGCAGGAGATAGTAGCGGATAAGATCGCAACCGCATGCCGCGGGATGATGATCTGCCAAGAAGTGCATCCGGGCTCAAGCTCACACAATTCATGTCGCCGCTCGGAGCGGAAAGATAGCTCAGCTGGTGCGTGGCTCACCCGCCGTTGATGCCGTGGAAAACGCTATAGGCTTCATTGCGGAAAAGCGTATTGTTGCTCCACGGTTCGCCGCCGGAGGCGGTATTGTTGGCGGTCAAAAGAATTTGGTAGACATCCAGGACGGTATTGTTGGATACGCCAAAGGCCTGACCGCTGGCACCGATGTTCCAGGAATAGGCGCCTAAACCATTGCTGTTGACCGTGAAGCCGTTGGCCTGCCCAGTGGTACCCCCTAAGGAGAGCGTGGTCGTGAAGACTTCCAACGTAGTGGCCAGGACTTCGGCATCCAAGCCTGTTCCCTTGGATACGAGGAAGAGGCTTTGGTAATAGCTGCTGATCTGCGCATTGGTGAAGGGGCTTAGATTCGGCGGCCCATTCGCGCCCCCATAGAGATTGGGAAACGTCGTCGCCAACCATTGCCCCAAGGTCTGGCCCGCAGAGGTCAGTCCAAAGCGGCGGACCAGCTCCTGTCCCTGCAGACCGGCCCAGAAGCTGATGGGCTTGATCAATCCCGCCTGCACGAACTGTCCCAGGCTGGATACCATGGCCGTGCCCTGGACGGTGGTCGGCATCCCTTGGCGGGAGAGGGTGATGGTCATCGTGTCCGACGCTGCGGCGGCATAAGTATGGCTGGCGGTGACCGTGAATACGCCGCCACTCAAGGTAATCGTGCCAGCAACGGCGCCGCTGTTATCGCCCCACGCGATGCTGGCCGAGTAACTGGAAATCGGACCGGGACCGCTCGGATCGGTGAAGGTCGCTACCGTTCCAGTGAACGGGGCACCGGCCGTGGGGCTGATATTCACTGCCATGGCGGAGAGGCCAGAATTCGACACTGTGGCCGTATCGGTCACCATGGTCGGCAATGCCAATTCGTGATTGATCGTCACGGTGATGCTGTAGCTGCCTCCTGCCGCATACGTATGGTTGCCGCTGACGGTGAAGACACCGTTGGCAAAACTAATCGTGCCGGTCGAGGGCGTGGTGCTATCGCCCCAGTTGATACTGGCGGAGTAGTGCGTGCCGTCATTGGCTTCGGCCCCGGCTGGATCGGTGTAGGTGGCCACGGTTTGCGTGGCCGAAAGGCTCCCTTGCGCCGCCGTCACAGAGTAGCCACCGCTGGCTATCACGATCGGATCGGACACGCCGACCGTGAAGGTCTTCTGTTGTGTATCGCCCAGGGCATCGGCGATCTGGACCGTGGCGGTGTAGCTGCCTTCCTCGGCATAGGTGTGTGTCTGGCCGGGAATCATCCCGGTGCTGGTAAGCGCCAGGGACGTCGTGTTGCCATCTCCCCACCGGATAGTGCTCGACCAGCTGCTCACGCCGGGTTGGGCATCGCTGAACGAGCCCAGACTGAAGGATTGGGCGCTCCCTTCGAGGGCGACTTGGGGGCTGGTCGGAGCGCTGGAGACCAGCTGATCTTCGAACGCTCCAATGTCAATGATCCCGTTGATGATGCGCGCGAATCCCGTGTCACGTTGGTCGGTAGCCGGAGCGCCAGTATTGTCTCCTTGGTCGATGGCAGGACTGCCGAATCCCAGAGCCATCGTTTGGGTGGGGCCACTGTTATTGGCCAGGGGTAGGAGCAGTGGATCGAGGTTGAAAATATCGCTGAGCGCAAAGCCGGAGCCACCGGTTGGGTTGCGGATCAGGTTGTGGCCTTGCGAGCCGATATTCCCAGAAATGTCCCCTCCGACATTGCCCGAGATGATGGCGTTCTTCGTAAACAGCGTTCCTCCATTGTTGATCAGGCCTCCCCCTCCCATGTTGTTCGCCAGAGTAGTGTTGAATAGCCTCAGCGTGCCGCCAAAGTTATAAATGCCCCCACCCCCACCTGAGGCAAAAGCCGTATTGCCGGTGATGGTGCTGTTCTGAACGATCGCTGTACCCGTTCCAATGTTTCCAATGCCGGCGCCGACAGATGCGTTGTTTCCCGAAATTGTCGAGTTGGTAATAGTCAAATTGGCTCCGCTATCGTTCAAAATGCCGCCGCCTAGGAACCCGTAGTTGTTCGAAATAGCGACGTCCTTGAGCGATAACATTCCTCCATTATCGATGCCGCCGGCGCCGTTGAAGTTATATCCGCCGGTGATGGTCAGGCCGGAGACCGTGCCGGTTACGCTGCTATTGACCCGGAGAACGGTGTAGCCCCTGGTGCCGCTAACGGTGAGGGCGATCGGGCCGGAGACAGCGGGGCCGCTGATCATTACCCCAACGCTCGTGTTGGACAAGGTCAGCGTGCCGAGGCTGAGGGTGATGGTCTGCGGCGTGGCGAAGACGGTGGCGTCGAACATGACCACGTTGGGTGTGGTGTTGGACACGAGCGGGTTGCTGCTATTGTTGGCCCACTCGATCGCTTCCCGCAGCGTGCCGATGTTCGAAGAATCGCCGACAAGGCCGCCGATGAAGTTGGCGGTGACGATGTTGAGCGAGCTGGCCTCCCAGGCACCAATGTCGGGCGTCGTGCCGGCGTTGGCCATGCTGCCGGGTCCGGTGGAGGCACCGCGGACGGCTCCACGCTCGTCGATGGTCACACCGTTGGCTGGATCGCCGCTGTTGAGGGCCGGGCTGTTGAAGCGCAGCGACATGGTCTGAGTCGGGCCGCCATAATTGCCTAGCGCGTTCAAATGCGGATCGGCGCCCGTGATCGTGGTCATTGCCATGAAGCCGGAGCTGCCGCCCGTGTTGCCGATGAGGTTGTAGCCTTTGTCATCGAACCCAAACCCGGATACGTCCGGATCCATGTTCGCCATGGCCCCACCGGGGCCATTGTCGATGTTCATGGCAATGATGGTGCTATCGACCGAGACGGAGGTAAAGCTACTGAAGATCCCGCCGCCAGCCCCTCCCCCGGGACTACCAGAGTTGAAACCGTTGCCTCCATGGCCACCCGTCGCTGTATTGTTGGCGATGGTGCTGGAAGTAATGGTAACCATGCTGCTCTCGGCTGCGTAGATGCCACCGCCGAGGCCGCCCCCGCCGCCGCCCCCGCCGCCCTTACCTTGGTTCGCGCCAGGTTTCAACTGGCCAGTCCCACCGGTTCCGCCAAGGAGGGTGCTAAAGCCTCCAATGCCGGCTTTGTTCCCATTTGGGCCGGATGCGCCGCCGCCCCCGCCGCCCCCACCGGCACCGCCGGAGCCGCCATTGCCACCATTGAAACTAGCTGTGGCGCCGCTGCCGCCGCCCCCAGCACCGCCCGCTTCGACAGCTCCGTCACTCCCATTCGTGCCGGCCCCGCTCATGCTGGCAGCGGCACCCATGCCGCCGTTCCCTCCGCCATTGCCACCATAGCGCTGGTCGGTTCCCGACACTCCATTGGCATTGCCCCCATCCCCTCCGATGGCGTAATTGCCGGAGATGGTGCTGTCCGTAATATTCACGGTGCTCGCGGAATACAGGATGCCACTCGTATAAATGGCTCCTCCGCGTCCTGCTCCGCCGCCACCGCCGCCGCCGCTGCTGTTGTTTACCGACTGGCCATTGCCGCCGATCGCCTGGTTACCTGAGATCGTCGAGCGCATCACGTTGAGCGTGCCTTGGTTGAAAATGCCGCCGCCAAAGCCGGTAGTACCAGGGAAGATACCGTCGCTACCCTTAGCTATACTGTTTGTGATCGCGTCATCGATGAGGGTCAAATTGCCCTGATTGAAGATCGCACCGCCACCCGAGCGACCTCCACTGAGGAGGTTAGCAGTGAAGCCTTGGGTCATCGTCAGGCCGGTGATCTTAACCGTCCCATCGCTAACATTGAACACGCGCGAGTGCATATTCCCACTGACCGTGAGCAAATCGGCCCCGAGTCCGATGATCGTCAGGTTGAAATTGATGCCCAGTTCCCCGTTCGTCAACAGGATGGTCTGATGCGCTAAACCTGGATTGAAGATGACGGTATCGCCGGGGGCGCTGTTGTTGATGGTGAATCGCAGCGAACCAGCCGGCCCGGGAGAGGGGCCATCACTGTTGTTCAACACGGTCAGAGTAGCCGGTGCCAAGCGTTCTTCGAGGACCTCCAGCCAGAGCTTGGCCCACGGCCTTGAGTGTACGTCGCGCGGGCCGCCGCTGTTTCTGCGGGGATGGCAGCGAGGAATGGGCTTCATTGCCTTCTGTATCCAAGAGCGGATGGTCATGGAACCTGTCCTCGTATGGAACGCGCCGGCGAACGACCAACACCATGCTCGGGCAGCAGATAGGCGAGACTTGACCCACGTTGTGGGCACGGTCACGCAACGAAAAGAGATCGCCTTGCCGATCTCGACTGCGTGAAGCGTCTCTTTGAAAAGCCGACCAAAGAACAAGCCGGACAATCAGAAGGACTGGCGAGCGGAGCAGCTCTTCTAACATACGTCTCGAGTCTTTATCGCTACCTACAGTAACAGACGCAAGTGCCTTGTCAAGAACAAAGAGGGCACTTTTGGGAAAAAAAGCATCTCGAAAGTTGGTGGAATATCTGTACGCGACGGCGGCAGCTGACTCTTCCGAGGAACCCCCTCCCTGGGTATGGAGGCCACCATGCCGTCTAGCCCCCTGTCAGCGGAGCAACGTGCCGCCGCGCAGGCGCTCGTCCAAACGATCCACTAGGCTATGCAGGCAGAGGTCGACGAACTCGCCCGTACCCTGATTACGACCGAGGATGCTCAGCTCTTCGGCGCCAACGAATTCAAGCTCCGCGCCCTCGCCCACAAGCTGGCGCAAAAAAACGGCTCCCAAGAGGCCAGCGTAAGCTGGCCGCAGTGCGGCCAAGTGGCCGCGTTCCACGCGCACCGCCCGCACAAGCCCACGGGTCTGGTCGGTCCCATCCGCTACCGCCGCGCCCACTATCTGTGTCGCCGCTGCGGCAAGGGCCTGTTCCCCGTCGATCAACAGGCGGGGCTGGCGGCGCGGCATCTGACCCCGGGACTGGAGTGGGTCGCCCCCTTGGCCGGAAGGGTCGCCGATAGTTTCGAGAAGGCAGCCGAACTGGTCCACGAGATGGCAGGCGTCCGGCTGGGAGAGTCCACCGTGGAGCGCATCAGTTGCGGTCGTTCGCCCTGGGCTTGTTGCAGTTCCAGCCTGGCGCAGGCCGTGAGGGCTTGATGGCCCGGTTTTCCAAGGCGGTGACCAGAGACAGGACTTCGGCCTCGACATGGAAGACGTCGCCGCGACGGGGGATCGCGGGCAGGGCCAGCTCTTGCCCGGCCTGCAAACCGCTGCCGCTATCGCAGATAATCGCCTGGGGCGCGAAGCCATACACTTGCAGTTCCGGCAAGCGCATGCCCCAGGTGACGCTGTCGCGGTGCTCCTCTTGGCTCAATCGGGAACCAGCCGGTACAAGCCTTTCTTGATGTTGGGTTCCGTCCGGCGAGGACGCGGATACCCTGATGGAGAGTCCAGCGCCAACTCCATCTCATCGGCTGTTCTGGGGGACTCATGGAACAGTCTGGTTTTCCCAGCGGCTGCGAATCAGCTGCAGCTTGCGTTCGATGGTGCGTGGCGAGCGCTGCAGCTTGGCGGCGATCTGCTCTGTCGTGTCGCCTTCCATCTTCCACAAAGCAATGGAACGCAGTTCGACGTCCGCCAGGCTATTCAATAGACGCCGACATTCCTCGGCCATCTGAGCGGCAAATTCTGGCGTGGGTTCTCGGGCCAGGACCGCGTTCAATCCCTCTTCCGCCTCCTGACCGCCACGGGGACCGATCAACGCCGATTCCCCGCGCACCAAGCCCCCGCCACGCTTTAGCCGGCGCTCATCCCGCCGGACGTTGAGCACCTTGCGCGAGGTCAGGACGACGAGCAAGGCCCAGAGATTATCTCGGTCAAAAAGCGCCGGGAATTGCCCCTTTTGAGCGCCGCGGCAGAAACTATCAAAGACGCTCAGGGCCACATCTTCTTCATCTACCACACGGCGGGGAAGATCTTTGAACTTTTTGAGTGCCAGCCCGGCCAAGCGCTGGAAATAGCGATCCCAGAGGTTTTGGGCGGCTGCCGAATCGCCGGCCTGGAGTTGGTCCAGCCACTGACTCACGGAGCCTTTGGAAAGCATCTGCTTTTACCCCAGGTCGATGCCGGGTGAGGATGATCCCTAGCGCCCATTGTAAGTCGTCCCGCCGCGAGGCAATAAGTGCTCTTCTAGTCACTGACGGCCCTCTTCTCCACCGCCCGCTCCATTTTTTGCGTTTGTTTGAAAACCATGTCGGGCGGAAGAGCCATTCGGTTATTTCCAAGACAGGAGCGGACGACGGCCGGAAGTCACGGTCGGCCGGCTCGCTCGGAAAGAGTTTTGGGAGACCAAAGTCATGTTGTTCCACACAATGTTCACGACTCGGCCCAGCACGAAGAAGCATGCAGCGAAGTTTTCGAAGGACGTGAAACGGACCGGGCACCGTCCGCAGCTGGAAACGCTCGAGGATCGGCTGGTTCCATCCGTGGCAGACGGAGCGGTTCTGGTTTGCAGTGCTCCGTCGTTCTTTTCGGCACAGGACCAGTCTTCCTATCCCACCGGCATCATCGCCGTGGACCCCAGCACCGGGGAGCAAGCGGCGGTCTCCACCGGCGGGCTTTTCTCTCTGCCCACGTACATCGCCGAAGGCTCGGACGGCACGCTGTATGTCACCGACCTGGGCCAGCTCGACTCGACCGGCAACCCTCTGCCGAACACGGGCTCCATCATCAAGGTGGATCCGAACCGTGCTAACGGTGCCAACCAAATCCTGCTCGTGTCTGGATTGAACGGACCTAATGCCATCACGATCGTCAACGGTCTGTTGTACGTTGCCAATTTGGGAGACTCCACGGGCTTGGTCCACGAGATAGTGCAGATTGATCCGACCACGGGCCGAGAACACGTAATCTCCCAGAATGGTGGCGAGGGCTTCTCCGTGCCGACCGGCGTCACCGCCGGTATCGGAAACACTATTTACGTGGCGGATGAACCGGGAAACGTACAGGGTGCCGATCCGGGCGCCATCTGGGAGGTGAACCTTGATACCGGGAAGCAAACGCTGATTGCGCATGGCGGGCTACTGGACCATCCATCGGATCTTGCCACCGCCCCCAATGGGGATCTCCTGGTGGGCAACACGGGAAACGCTGGCA
>Ga0209060_10002774_pt1 | contig 15688 bp, 14 predicted proteins | sample Coa_R1_8_FD_187155 | JGI IMG/M metagenome (GOLD analysis project Ga0209060, IMG submission 187155) | Surface soil microbial communities from Centralia Pennsylvania, which are recovering from an underground coalmine fire - Coalmine... | ecosystem: Environmental > Terrestrial > Soil >...
CCGTTCGGCGTGCACTTGCCGCTGCCGCACACGCCGTTGCCGCCGCCGCAGTTCCGGCCCGCGCCGATGCAGTTGCCGCCCACGCAGCAGCCGCCGTTGTCGCAGGTGTTGGCCGCGCAGCAGGCCTGGTTGTTGCCGCCGCACGTGGCGCCCGCGGTCCCGGCCGCGCCGTTCGTTCCGGCAGCGCCGTTTCCGGCCGCGCCGCTGATGCCGGCGGCGCCCTGTCCGGCTCCGCCCCCCGCGCCGCCGCTGGCGCCGGCCGTGCCGTTGGTCCCGGCTGCGCCCGAACCGGCCGCGCCGCCCGTCCCCGCGCCGCCGTTCGTTCCCGCGCCGCCCGAGCTGCCCGCGGTGCCGGTGTGTCCGGCCGCGCCGCCGCCGCCACCGCTGCCATTCTTGCCGGCCTGTCCGCCGGTCCCGGAGGCACCCGCGTTGCCGGAGGCGCCCGCGTTGCCCGAGGCGCCCGCGTTGCCCGAGGCGCCCGCGTTGCCGGAGGCGCCCGCGTTGCCCGAGGCGCCGCCGTTTCCGGTCTCACCCGCGCTCCCGGACACGCCGGCGTTACCGGAGGCGCCGCCGTTTCCGGTCGCGCCGCCTTTCCCGGTCGCCCCGCCGGTCGCGTTGGAACCGCCCGTTGCCTTCTGCCCGGCTCCGCCCCCTTCGCCGCCGGTGGCCTCTCCACCGCCGCTGCCTCCGCAGCCGCAGGCCAGGACCACGAGGGCGAGACACGACACCAGCGTCAACCGACCCGTTCGCACCATCGGAAACCTCCACTCAAAGAGATTTATGGGGGGAGCTGCCGCGATTAGTGCTGTTTTGCGTTCAAGAGTCACGCAAAAAGGTTGTGGCAATAATTTCCTGTAGGGGAAATCACCGCCCCGGAGCGACGTTTACGAAGAACCGATGCAGCGAGAACGCCAGGGGACGCTGGTCCACCCCCGATTGGTTCGGTTGGCCCCTCTCGGTCGAGAAGGTGATCTCGGTGCGTCCCGGCGGGAGCAGGAACGGGCCCAGGTGAACGGGCAACAGGCTGGCCGGAACGTTCAGGACGCGGCGGAGGTCGACGCCCGGCGTGCCGGCGCCCACGGTGATCGTCCGGGCGGTCACCGCGCGAAGCTTGAGATCGAGCGTCACCGCCCGCGGCTCGACGCCCGGGTTGTAGAGCGCGAGCACCGCCGGCCCCGACGCCCACCGCCAGGTCTCGCGCCCCTCGTGCTCGGGCGGGAACCACCCCGTCTCGTAGCGCGCGGTGACGCCGCCCGCGAAGGTCGTCTGCTCGGAGGCGGTGACCGAGTCGACGAGGGCGGGCAGGGTGGCCACGCCCAGGTTGCCGGCGACGAGCAGCGCCAGGCCGCCCCGGCCGCGCGGCACCAGCCGGTTGAAGGCCAGCGTCAGCGGCAGGAGGACCCGCGCCGCCGACGACGGAAACCCCTCCCAGACCGGCCACCCGAGCAGCGGCACGAACAGCGAGAACGACGCCCCGACGCGCCACCACGGCTCGCCGGGGCGCCGGCGGGTGGCGATGAACCAGACCTGGACCGCCAGGCCGGTGAGCACCAGAAGCTCGCTGCGCACGCCCACGCTGAACCCCTCCGTGTGCCAGGAGGCGACGAGCTCGCGCGCCTTGCGCGGCAGCGCGAGGAACGGCGGCGCCAGGTTGCGCAGGCCGTCGGTGTGCCCGTAGCGCGCGGCGAGGACGGCCGTCCACAGGAAGATCGGGCCCGCCGCCACCAGGGCCAGGCGGATCGCCTTGCGCCGCGCCTCCCCGGTCGGCGCGCTCGGCCAGAGGGCGGCGATCGCCAGGACGCTCGTCTCGCGCACCAGCCCGGCGAGGGCCAGCAGGAGCGCCGCGGGCCCGTCCCGCCCCTTCTCCAGCTGGCGGACCGCGATCGCGATCACCAGCAGCGCCGGCCCGTCGGTCAGGCTGCGCGTGGCGCTGACGACCATCCCCGCGCCGAACACCGACCCCACCCAGCGGAGGAGGTCGTCGAGCTCGCCGGGCGGGAACCACCAGCGGGCCAGCAGCGCCGCCAGCAGTCCCAGGCAGACCAGGTTCGCCAGCGCGAAGAGCTGGATGATCCGCGCCGGCCGCCCCCGCCCGAGGGCGTGCACGACCAGCGGCAGCAGGATGCGCCCTTCGCGGTAGGCGGGGGCGTCCAGCGCCCGCGCCAGCGCGGGATCGAACGGAGTCGCGGCGGCCGCGATCTGGGCGTAGAACTGGCCGTCGTAACCGTCCGAGCCCTCGTACGTGTAGAGGGGGACGTCCGCCAGCTGCGGGAGGCGCCGGGGAGTGAAGTGATCGCCAAACAGGACCAACGACGACAAGCCGGTCTGTCGATCGCTGAATTGCCCGAGCTCGCGGGCGAACAGCGCGAGCGTGGCGAGATAGAGGAGCGCGAAGCCGACGCGCCGGGCGGACAAGAGGGCCGTGCGCGGGGTCGCCACGTCGCGGGCCAGCTTACCTCTGACGCGCGTCTTCGGGATCGCCGACCGGCATGACCCCCGCGCGGCGCAGGCTGCTCGTCGACGTCGTCGTGGTCCTGGGGGCGATCGCGCTCGGGCTGGCGCTCACCGCGGGCGGCGTGGCCACCTGGGACTCCTACGCGCACTACGAGCGGAGCCGCTGGCTGGTGCACACGCTGGGCCTGCCGTCGACCCGAACGGCGAACGGGCTCGACGAGACGATGAAGTGGTACGGGCCCCTGTGGGCGCTGGGCCTCGGCCTGGTGTCGGAGACGGCGCTTCGGTTCGTGCACGATCCCGACTGGGTCCAGCACGCTTTCAACTTCGCGCTCTTCCCGGTGGGGCTCTACGCCGTCGCCCGGCTGCTGGTCAGGGCCGGCGCGCGCCCGTCGACGGCGGCGCTGGCGGTCGCGCTGCTGGTGGGCGCGATCCGGTTGGGCGGCCACGCGCTGCTGAACGTCAACGACTTCCCGATGGCGATGCTCTCGCTGCTGGTGATGCTGTACCTCTGGGTCCGGCTGCGCGAGCTCGATGCGGCCGCGCGCGCCGCGGGCGGCCTCCCGCTCCGCACGCTGGCGGCGCTGGGGATCGTGGCGACGGTGCCGTTTCTGGTGCGGCCTCCGGTGGCGCTGCAGCTCTGCACGCTGGTGGGCTTCCTGGCGCTCTACGCCGCCACCGCCCTCCGCGGCGCGAGGCGGGCGCGCCGGGTGGCGCTCTGCGCCTGGCCGCTCGCCGCCGGGGTGGTGTTCGCCGTCGCGCTCTGGCCCGCGCTGTGGGAGCGCGGGCGGGCGCTGCCGCTTCGCCGCGGGCTGCTCGAGTTCACGCACTTCCACTGGGTCGGGACGGTGCGCTTCTTCGGGCGAGACGCGATGTCGAACGCCCTGCCGCGCAGCTACCCGCTGCTCTGGCTCCCGGTGATGCTCACGCCGGCGGCCTTCGTGCTGCTGCTGGCGGGCCTCGGGCGGGCGGCGCTGCGGCCGCGCGCCGCGACGTCGGCGGCCCGGTCGTTCGTCCTGCCCCGACCGGGAGGCGGCACCATCGACGTCTCGCTCTGCCGCTGGCTGGCGCTCCACGCGGCGCTGCTCTGGCTGGGGGTGCTGCTCCTGCACCCGACCGTCTACGACGAGGAGCGCCACCTGCTGTTTCTCTACCCGCCGCTGCTGGTCCTGGCGGCGCTGGGGCTCGACGACCTGAGCGAGAGGGTCAAGGTCGCGCTCGCCGTGCTGGTGGCTGCCGGGGCGCTGGTCTCCTACGCGCAGTGGGGACGGTATGCCTACGTCTACGAGAGCCCGCTCGTCGGCGGGCGCACCGTCGGCGCGCACCGGTTCATGGGCGACTACTGGGGCGCTTGCGTCCCGCTGGCCGTCGACGCGCTCGCCGGGCGCGTCCCGCCCGGGGCCGACGTCGCCGTCCCAGGCCCGCTCGATCCTGCGCTGGTGCAGTACGCCCGCCGCCGCGCGGGGCCCCTCGCGCGGCCGGGGTTCGGCCCGTACAGGATCATGCTGGCGCCGGTCCGCTGGCCCGCCTACGTCATCCTGAGCAACCGCAACGGCCGCAACGACCCCGGCCTCCGCGCCGTCGCCGACGGGCGCCTGCGCGAGCTGTGGCGCGCCGACATGCCGCCGGGAGATCCGGCCTGCGTGCTCGTCGAGTACGACGGACTTGGCGGGCGGGCGGCGGCGCGGTAAACGAACGGTATGGAGCTCTCCGACCTGAACCAGGACGAACGGACCGCGCTCGTCGGGCTGATGAAGCTGATCGTGATGTCTGACGGCGAGGTGTCGGAGGACGAGCTCGAGCACGTGGAGACGCTGGTCGACGCCTTCGGCGACGAGGGGTACCAGCGGACGCTCGACGCGTTCGAGAAGCGGTTCCACGACGAGGCGAGCTTCCGGAAGTTCCTGCAGGGGATCGGGCGCCAGGAGGCGCGCGACCTGATCTTCGGGACGGTGCTGGAGAGCGCCGGCGAGGGCGTGCTCGATCAGGCGGAGACCGGCCTCGTCGACTGGCTGGCCGACACCTGGCAGGTCAAGATCGAGATCGCCGACGACGCCGACGGCGGGACTCGCTGAAGCGTCGGGCCGTTCACCGTCGATTTAACCAAGCTCGTGTGGGCCGGAAACGTGCCTGAAACAGGCGCGCCCCCATCCTGATCGACGAGGAGAACGGCGGGCTCACCATGCCGCTCAACCGACAAGACGCGCTACGCCTCCTGCACTTCTGCCTGGGGCCGGATGACTCCGGCAGCGTCGATCTGGCCGACGACGGCGCCGCGCTGGTGACCGTGGCGCCGGCCGAATCGCCGGCCGGCGTGGCGGCGGTTCGCACGTTCGAGGCGGCGACCTTCGACGAGGCGCTGCGGCAGGCGGCCGACGCCGGGATGCTCAAGGCCGCCTGCGTCGAGAAGCAGATCGCCTTCCTGTCGCGCGAGGGGGACCGCGAGGCGCGCACGACGCCCGAGCCGGCGCCGGTGCGGCCGCCGCCGCGCGATCTCTTCCCCCGCCTGGTCACGGCGACGGCGTCGCTGCTGCACGAGCTGCAGGTCGAGCGCGGGATGTCCGCCATCTGCGCCGCCTCGTCGGGGCGCCACTTCAGGCGCGAGCTGCCGCGCCAGCGGCAGCGCGTCGACGGCCGGCGCGAGCGCCTGTCGGGGGTGCGGCGCGAGCTGGCCGAGCCGCTGGGGGGGACGCTGGTGCGCCGCCTGGAGAAGGTCGACACCCATCTGCGCGCGGTGATCAAGGCGCGCGCGGCGCTCGACGAGGGCGGGATCGGCGCGCCGGACGTGGTGGCGACCTACTCGGCGGCCGCCCTCGAGCTCTTGGGGATCGGCGACGGCGCGCTGGTGGCCTTCGCCGCAGGCGCGCAGCACGCCGGCGCCCTGGCCGCGGTGGCCTTGCTGTACGCGAAGGAGAAGACCGGCATCGAGCGCGCCCGGATGGGCGCGGCGTTCGCGGCGCGGTCGTTCTCCGACGAGGATCGGCAGGCGCTGGCGGCGCTGGTGTCGGCGGGGCGCAGCTACCTTCACATCTTCTCGGCCACCGCCCCGCGCCCGGCCGAGGAGCTGCTGGCGCGGGCGCTGGCCTCGACGGTGGAGGCCGACCTCGGGCGCGCCGAGCAGCTGATCCTCGAAGGCCGAGAGGACGAGACCGATCTGGACGCCCGCGGATGGTTCAACCTCACCTCGCGCAAGATCGAGCTCCTGAGCGAGGTCGGCGCGGCGACGCTGGGGCTGCTGGTGGCCGGCTAGGACATTTCTGTCGCGGGGCCGACGGCGGTTCGGCCCCGGGATCGAAAATGTGGGCGGGAGATCGGGCGGGGGACCGTGGTCCGCCGCTTGCAGCCCCGACGAGAGCGATGAGCGATCGAAGCGGTCCGAGAATTCTCGGCTTGATGCTCCTGGCCGCCGGGGCCGTGGCGGCGGCTCCGGGATGCGGGACCAAGTGCAACACCAGCTGTCTCTCGCCGGGGAACTACCTCTACACCCCGACGGGCCTTCCCGCGGCCCTGGTGGACGTCACGGCGGACGCCCCCTGCGTCGCGAAGCTGTGGCCCGCTGACGGCGGGCTGGCGCAGGTGCAGGTCACCGACGACACGGCGACGAGCGGCGCGGTCTGCGTCCTGCACGGGCACCTGGCGGATGGTCGGGTGGTCACCGCGACCGTCACGTTCGGGCAGGCGAGCAGCGACAGCTGCTGTCCCACCTACGCGGCGAGCGGGGGACAGTTCGGGCTCTCCGACGCCGGCGCCGGGTAGTGGTCAGCCGCGCTCGCCGTCGGGCGGGATGGCGACGGCGATGCGGCCCGCCTCGACGCGGACCGGGTATGACGGGAGGCGGACGGCCTCGTCGTCGAGGCACTGTCCGGTCCGCAGATCGAAGCTCTGCTTGAAGATGGGCGAGGCGATCTTGGGGATGCCCTGGCGGTCGCCGACGATGCCCCGGGCGATCACGAAGGCGTCGCTGAACGGATCGAAGTTGCCCACCGCGTAGACCTCGGCGCCGTCGCCGACGCGGACCAGCGCGATCTGCCGGCCGTCGATCAGCGCGGCGACGCCGGTGTCGGGGGTGATGTCGTCGAGCGCGCAGACGTCGATCCAGGCGGGCGCCTCGTCGAGCTGGACGGCGACGGCGGACACGTCAGCGGCCTCCCGCGGCCACCACCAGGCTCGGCGAGCGGATCGCCTTCTCCGACCAGGTGGCCGGGCGGTGCTGGCCGCGCTCGGCGATGTTGACGATGCTCGGATCGACGGCGTCGGTGTTCACGAAGGCGCGGAACTGTTGCAACGTCTCGCGGTCCTCGAGCGCCTTCTTCCACTCGCAGGCGTAGGTGTCGACCACGTGGGCCATCTCGGCCTCCAGCTCGGCGCAGATGCCGAGGGAGTCGTCGATGATGACGCTCTTGAGGTAGTCCAGGCCCCCCTCGAGGTTGTTGAGCCAGGTGGCCGTCCGCTGCAGCCGATCGGCCGTGCGGACGTAGAACATCAGGAAGCGGTCGATGTACTTGAGCAGCGTCGCCTCGTCGAGGTCGGTGGCGAACAGCTGCGCGTGCTGCGGCTTCATGCCGCCGTTGCCGCAGAGGTAGAGGTTGTACCCCTTCTCGGTGGCGATGATGCCGAAGTCCTTCCCCTGCGCCTCGGCGCACTCGCGCGCGCAGCCCGACACGGCCGACTTGAGCTTGTGCGGCGAGCGGAGCCCCTTGTAGCGGTTCTCGACCCGGATGGCGAGGCCGACCGAGTCCTGCACGCCGTAGCGGCACCAGGTGCTGCCGACGCAGGATTTCACGGTGCGCAGCGCCTTGCCGTAGGCGTGCCCCGACTCGAACCCCGCGTCGACGAGCTCGCGCCAGATGTGCGGCAGCTGCTCGAGGCGCGCGCCGAACATGTCGATGCGCTGCGCGCCGGTGATCTTGGTGTAGAGGCCGTACTTGCCGGCGATCTGGCCGATGGCCACCAGGCCGGCCGGCGTGATCTCGCCGCCGGCGACGCGGGGGACGATCGAGTACGTCCCGTCGCGCTGGATGTTGGCCATGTAGCGATCGTTGGTGTCCTGCAGCGGCCGGTGCTTCGGCTTGAGCACGTGCTCGTTCCAGGCCGAGGCGAGGATGGAGGCCACGGCCGGCTTGCAGATCTCGCAGCCGCGCCCGCGCCCGTGCTGCGCGAGGAGCGCGTCGAACGTCTTGTGCTGGTGGAACCGGACCAGCGAGTACAGCTCTTGCCGGCTGTGCGGGAAGTGCTCGCACAGGTGGTTGCTGACCGCCACGCCGGCCTTCTTGAGCTCGGCCTTCAGCAGGTCGGTGACCAGCGGGACGCAGGAGCCGCAGGTGGTCCCCGCCTTGGTGCAGCTCTTCACCGCGCCGACCGCGGTCAGCTTCTGGTCGCGGATCGCGCTGCAGATCTCCCCCTTGCTCACGTTGTTGCACGAGCAGATCTGCGCGCCGTCGGGCAGCGCGGTGACGCCCATGCCCGCCGGGCGCTCGCCCTTGCTGGCCGGGAGGATCAGCGCCTCCGGCTCGGGCGGCAGCACGACGCGGCTCTGGGTCAGCTGCAGGAGCTCGCCGTAGGCGCTGGCGTCCCCCACCAGCATCCCACCGAGGAGGTGCTTGCGATCGGGCGAGAGGACCAGCTTCTTGTAGAGCGCCGCGCTGGTGTCCAGCAAGCTGACCACGTGCGTGCCGGCGTGGTTGCCGAAGGCGTCGCCGAAGCTGGCCACGTCGACCCCCATCAACTTGAGCTTGGTGCTCATGTCGAACCCGGTGAACACCGCCTCGGGCGCGCCGGGGCAGAGCGCCGCCGCCGCCGCACGGGCCATCTGGTAGCCGGGCGCCACCAGGCCGTAGCAGCGCCCCTCGTACGAGGCGCACTCGCCGATGGCGTAGATCGCGGGGTCCTCGGTGCGGCAGCTCTGATCGACGACGATCCCGCCGCGCTCGCCGACCGGCAGCCCGGCGCCGCGCGCCAGCTCGTCGCGCGGCCGGATGCCGGCCGAGAAGACCAGCAGGTCGACGTCCAGCTCGTCGCCGTTGGCGAAGCGGAGCGCGCGCACGCGGCCGTCCTCCCCGAGGATCTCCTTGGTCGAGGTCGCCGTGTGGACCTCGACGCCCAGGTCCTCGATGCGCCGGCGCAGCACCGCGCCGCCGGTCTCGTCGAGCTGCAGCGCCATCAGCCGCGGCGCGAACTCGATCACGTGCACCTTCATCCCCAGCTTCTGGAGCGCGTACGCCGCCTCCAGGCCCAGAAGGCCGCCGCCGATGACCGCGCCGACGCCGCCCGCGTGGGCGCCCGCCCAGTCCCGGATCGCCTCCAGGTCCTCGATGGTCCGGTAGACGAAGCAGCCGCGCGCGTCGCGGCCCGGGATCGGCGGCACGAATGCCGACGAGCCGGTGGCCAGGACCAGGCGGTCGTAGGGGAGCTCCTCGCCGCCGACCGTGAGGACGCGCCGCGCCCGGTCGAGGCCGGTCGCGCGCGCGTTGAGGCGCACCGCGAACCCCGCCGCCTCGTACTGCCCCGGCGCCGGGAGGGTCATCTCCTCGGGCGTGCGGCCGTCGAAGAAGGTCGAAAGCCCGACGCGATCGTAGGCCAGGCGCGGCTCCTCGCCGACGAGGGTGACCTGGTAGCGCGGCCCAGCGTCGTCGTGTTGCTTCTGCTGCTGCGCGGCCACCACCTCGAGAAAGCGGTGGCTGACCATCCCGCTTCCGACGACGACCAACCGTTGAGACCGTCGTTCTTCCATACAGACACGCTACCGGCGCGTCTGTTTCCGAACGGTCAATCGTTGGTCAAATGTAGGTATCCGTGGCCGGCGCCCGGCTCATCTGTCGCTGGAGACGGTGGCGCTCAGCACGAGCGCGGTCGCCACGACGACGCCGATCGCCGTCAGCAGCGGCCAGTGGTCGCGCGCCCAGGCGGCCGGATCGTCGGCGAACCGGACCTTGGTCGGCGCCGGCGTCAGCAGGAGCGGGGGGCCCATCGCCGCGGCCGAGGTGTCCGCCGACGGGATCGGGCCCGGCTGGGCCGCGCCGGCCGTGGCGACGCTGGGCGGCGGGGCCCCCGGGGTCGGCTGCTCGAGCACCGCCCGGCGGGCCTCCTCGTCGAGCCGCATCACGGCGGCGTCGATCTGCCCCTGTTCGCCCGTGATGGGGACCAGGGCGGAGTCGCGGCGCGCGCCGGTGGCGACCTCGACCAGGCTGAGCTCCAGCGGCGCGCCGGGGCCTCCCTTGGGCGCGGCCACCAGCGCGTAGCGCGCGCCCATGCGCCGCGCGTGCGCCGCGGCCGTGGCGTCGTCGAGCGTCAGCGCCGCGCGCGCCGGGACATCCACCTCCAGCGACGGCTGACCGAACGGCACCACGGTGCCCCAGGGGGCAAAGCCAATCTGCTCGACGCGGACCACGTGCTCGCCCTGGACCAGGTCGCGGAAGGTGACGCCGCCCGCGATCGGCATCAGCGGCCCACCGTCGAGCGACACCTGCGCGTCGGGCGGCCCCTTGACCACCAGCGTGCCGCGCGGGCGCTTCTTGACGAGCTCGACCGCGCGCGCGAAGTCGAACACCACCTGGGGCGGCAGCTCGCGCGGGTTCAGCGCGCGCGCGGGCGTGATCGTCGCCGCGCGCAGGTAGTCGTCGAACGCCTTCGTTCGCGCGTCGGTCGGCGCGGCGGCGGGCTGGGCGTTCCAGTCGGCGCGCGCGGTCGCCATGGCGCGGTAGAGATAGAGGTCGGACAGCGCGGCGGCGTCGAGGCCGGCCCCGCCCGTGGCCGCCACCTCGGCGGCAGCCCCGTCGAGATCGTGCGAGGCCTCCGCGAAGGCCAGCTTTTGCGCGTTCAGGATCCCCATGCGCGTTTCGGTCGGCGCCTTTGGCTCGGGCGGCGCGGGCACGTCGACCACCTCGACGGGGCGCAGGTTGTAGCGGGTGGCCGCCGCGGTGAACCGCCCGCGCGCGACGTCGTTCTCGGGCGCGTCCGGCAGGTGCGCGAAGATCGGGTGCACCAGGGGCGGCGCGTCGGCGGCGCGCGCCGCGGGGGCCAGCGCCAGCGCCAACGAGAGCCCCGACGCCACCAGGGCGACGCCGAGGACTCGGGACCCGGCGCGGAGTATTCGGGACCGCATCCGCGAATTCTGCCGCCCGGGCGGGCGGCGTCAATTTAGTTTCGGGCCGATCCGCTACCGGATTTGCCGCCCCTCGGGTTTCGGCCCTAGACGGTGGTCTTGACCTTGAACGACCGCTTGATGTTCCCGAACCAGAACCCGCAGCCGAGGACGATCACCAGGATCAGCACCGGCGCGCTCATCATCGAGAAGTGCGGCGCGGCCAGCATGGCGAACACCAGCGGGCCCGAGGCGTAGGTGTTGAAGCGCGAGGCCTTGCCCGCGGTCGCCGCCAGCTTGGCGGCGTCGGGGTGGGGCGAGCCGCTGGCCATGCCGCCCAGGATCAGCTTCTGGCGCGGCCAGATCACGAACCAGACGTTGAACCACATGATCGACCCCAGGGCGGCGCCGAACAGGATCCACATCGCGCGCCCCGACATCCCGCCGTCGGGCGAGCTGATGAGGTGCTGCGGTCCGAGGTAGTCCTTGCCGAACAGCAGCCAGCCGAAGATGAAGGTGTACATCGCGCCCCAGCGGAACCACCAGAACGCGCGCAGCAGCAGCGCCGGGTTGACCTTCGGTTTGAGCTCCTTGTCGAGCCCCCCCTGGAACGGGACGTTCACCAGGTTGAAGAAGTAGAGGTGCCCCATCCAGATGATCCCGAAGATGACGTGGGCCCACCGCAGGATCAGGTCCGCCGTGAGGTCGACAAACTGTTTGTCCATGGCCGGGGCATACCACCGTCCCGGGGTTCCGGGAAGCAGGGCCGAGGTTCCCGGCCGGCCGGCTATGGCGCGGCGGGCCGTTCGCGCAGCCAGTCCAGCAGCCGGTCGGCGTCCGCGCGCCGGTAGCCACCGAAGCCCCCGTCGGAGAAAGGTCGCAGCGCCCGTTCGGCGTCGGCGATCCGCCCGAGGCGCACCAGGCAGAGCGCGCGGTTGAACCGCGCCTCCGGGACGAAGGCCCCGTGGGGGTAGCGGCGCAGGTAGTCGTCCCACGCGGCCAGCGCGCGGGCCGGCTCGCCGCCGCCGAAGTGCGCGCGGTGGGCCTGCCCGTAGGCGGCCGCTTCCGCGCCCGACGCGGCAGGCGCGCGCGGGACCTCGGTGGTGAGCGCCACGGCGGGTGGAATGACCACCGTGCCGTGTCGCCCTTGCCGCTCGCGCGTCGCTCGGTCCGTCGCCGGTTCGGCGATCGTCGTCGCCGCCGGCCGTCGCCAGCGCTGCGCCAGCGTGGTCCCCGCGAGCGAAGCCGTTCCCAGGACCAGGACCCCAGCAACGGTGGACAGCGCGACTCGCCGGGGCGTCAGCGGGCCTCGCGGACCGCGGCCGGCCACATCCAGCACGCGCGCCCGCGTCGCCGCCGCGTCGTCGGTGGCCGCGGTCATCTCCTTGAACGCCCGCACGAGGGCGGCGAACGAATCAGGCTGGCGCCGCATCAGCCGCGCTCCCCGGCCAGCAGATCGCGAAGCCTCCGCCGGGCGTGAAACAGGCGCGTCCGGATGGTCGCCTCCGGCGCGTCGGCGATCGCGGCCGCCTGCCCGGCGGTCAGCTCCTCGACCTCGCACAGCACGAACGCCACCCGTTGCGGCAACGGCAGATCGTCGAGGGCCGCCGCCAGCCGCGCCCCCAGCTCGCGCCGATAGGTGTCGTGCTCGGGACCGAGCGGGCCCGGTCTGTCGACCGCGCGCATCCGCGCCAGCGCGCGCAGTCGACGCTGGGCCGCGCGGCGATGGCGGCGCACGCGCTTGACGGCGATCCCGAGCAGAAACGCCTCCAGATCCGCGTCGCCTCGAAATCCCTTGGCCGCGCGCGGAAGCAGCGTGAACACGTCCTGGACGACGTCCTCGGCCGCCGCCGGATCGGAGAGCAAGCGGCGCGCGAGGGTCCGCACCCGCCCGTGCCACCGATCGAAGGCCAGCGCGAGCGCCCGGAGGTCACCCGCGGCGAGCCGACCCGCGAGCTCCGGCTCGCCGAGCTCTTCCGGCGCCGCCGGCGTCACGGCGGCCGCCACGGATGGCCAGCGGATCTTCATGGCAGGGTGTACCGGAGGCCGACGGTGCTCGAGCCGAACCAGTCCTCGTCGTGAGCCCCCGTGATGTGGACACCGAGCCTGAGCAGAACGGCCACCGAATCGCCGACGGGCACCGCGGCGGCGACGGTCCCGCGCGCGTACGCCCCGATCTCGTAGGACGGGTGGTAGTCGATCGTCTGATAGAAGCTATCCCCGGAGAGAACGTTGGTCTCCAGAAACTGGGCCGCTTCCAGCCCCAGGCCGAGCGTGGCCTCCAAGGCCCAGCGTCGATGACGCCAGGTCCGGCCGGCGAAGACATCGACGCCGAGAAGCTGCGGAGCCGCTCCGTTCCGGTCGTACGTCCCGGCCACTCTCACGCCGCCGATGAATTGCGTCGCGCCGGGACGCGCCTGAAGCTCGACCTCCCAGGCCGTGCTCATGAGCCCGAACGAGAGCGGCCAGACGCAGCAGGCGGGAGACTGGATGGCGGCGATCACCGGACCGGCGGCGGCGCTCACGGACCATTCGGTCGCGTCGGGGGCGGCCGGCCGGGTCGCGACCGCCGTGGCCGCGGGAGAGCCGGTCCGCGCGATCGCGTCCGTGCCGGGCGAGGCGTCCGCGCCCAGCGCCGACCTTCCGATCGAGACGAACGTGACGAGGGCGCCGATGCCCAGCAGACCGGAACGGAGGGGAGCCTTCATGTCTTCACCTCGCCCAAGGGAACCCTTTCGTGCATGCGCATCCACGCTCGCCTCATGGGAGCGTGTACCGCACCCCGATGGTGCTCGCGGCGAACCATTGCTCATTGCGCGAGGCGTTCAGGTGAGCGCCGAGTTGCAGGACGCCCTCCAGCGCGCCGCTCAGCGGGACCGTCGCAGCGACCGACCCACGGGCGAAGAGATCGAGGTAGTAGGTGACGTAGGTACCGCTGGAAAAACCTCCATTCATGGCGGTGTAGGTGTCAATTCCGACGGTGCTCGCCGCCTCGGGGCCGGCGCCGATCGTCGCCTCCAAGGTGCAATACTTGTGGGGCCAGTCAGCGCCGACGAAGACCTCGGCGCCGATGAGCTGCGGGCCGACGCCGTTTCCGGAGTTGTTGTAGGTCCCCTCCAGCGCGCCCCCGACGACGAGACGCTCGCGTTCCCGTCGCCGCTGGACGGCTATCTGCCACATCGTGCTCGGTTCCAGGCCAAACCCGGCTGACCAGGGGTACGAGGACTGATGTCCGAGACCTGCGACGAGGGGGCCGATGGAGCCGGTCACCGACCAGCGCAGGGGCGACGGTGGTGTCCGGCGCGCGACGCGAACGGCGATGGCCGGTCCAGGGGGAAAATCGGGGAGGGGAGGGGGCGCCGCCGGCGCGGCCGCGGGAGGCGTGGCCGGCGGCGCGGGAGGCGGCTCGGTGGCCGGGAGGCTGGCGGGGAGCGCGGGCGCGGTCGCGGCCGGGGGAGACTCGGGTGGCATCTGCGCGATGATGGGGCTCACCTGATCGCGCGCGAGGTTTCCGGCCAACCAGGCGATCGCGTGCAGCCAGGCCGCGTGGTCGGCGGGCGCTGGAATGACCCGCACGGTCGGCGCGGCGTCGCTGGCCCGCAGGGACATGGCGATCCGATCGCGCTCGAGCGCCACGATCAGGGCGCGCTCGGACCGGTCGCTCGCCGTCTGTGTCGGGGCGGCGACCGAGACGCGCAGCTCGGCGCCGATGGCGCGCCGGATCTCGGCGGCGTCGGCGCCGAGGGCCGGAGGTGCCTCGATGACGACCAGGAGCGATCCGTCCGCCGCGTGCGCCGGCGTCGCGGCCAGGGCCGCGACCACCCCCAGCGCGCTCAGGCAAGCACCCTTCCCAGGTGACCTCATGCCTTCATGTCGCCCCAAGGCGACGTTTCGTTCAAATCGACGCGTTCGCGGCGTCCGGCGACTGGCGACGTTACTTGAGCGCGCCGATCAGGCTGTTGGCCCGCTCCGGGTTGGCCTTGCACTCGAGCAGCGCGCGCAGCATGAGGGGCACCACGATGGTGGCGTCGGATTCGACGACGAACATCGGGGTCTCGGCGGTCAGCTTGTCCCAGGTGATCTTCTCGTTCGGCGTCGCGCCCGAGTACGAGCCGTAGGAGGTCGTCGAGTCGGAGATCTGGCAGAAGTAGGCCCAGGGCTTCACCGGCTGCTCGAGGTCGTACTTGATCGACGGCACCACGCAGATCGGGAAGTCGCCCGCGATGCCGCCGCCGATCTGGAAGAAGCCGCAGCCCGCGCCCGCCGACAGCTCGCGGTACTGGTCGTAGAAGGCCGCCATGTACTCGATGCCCGACTTGGCGATGGCGGCCGTGCACTCGCCGGTCTTCACGTGCGAGGCGAAGATGTTGCCGAACGTCGAGTCCTCGTAGCCGGGGACGACGACGGGGAGCTTGGCCTCCGCTGCGGCCAGCAGCCAGCACTGGTCGGGGCGGCCCTGGAAAAGCTGGGGGTCGATGGTCTGGACCAGCTCGTAGAAGTACTCGTGCCAGAAGCGGCGCTCACCCTTCTCGCTGGCCCGCTTCCAGGTCGGGACGACGTACTTCTCGACGGCGCGAAAGGCCTCGTCCTCGGGGATGCTGGTGTCGGTCACGCGGCGCATCCGATCGTTCAGGATGCGGGTGTCGTCGGCCTTGGTGAAGTAGCGGTAGTCGGGGAAGTCCTTGTAGTGCTCGTGCGCCACCAGCCGGAACAGCGACTCCTCGAGGTTGGCGCCGGTCACCGAGAGCCCGTGGATGAGCCCGGCGCGGATGGCGGGGGCCAGCGTGATCCCGAGCTGCGCCGACGACATCGCGCCCGCCACCGCCCAGAACATCTTGCCGCCCCGCTCGACGTGCCGCCAGTAGGCGATGGTGGCGTCGCGCGTGGCGCGGGCGTTGAAGTTCTTGTAGTTGTCGAGGATCAGCTCGAGGACGGGCAGCGAGGGCGAAGCGGGTGACATGGCGTTTTCGCGCACCCTAGCACAAGCGGTGCGTGTAACCGTGGCATCTCGGTGACGGCATTCCGGGACTCGAAACGCCTGTATGCTATAGGCGGATCTGACCCCGTGCCCGTCTCGAACGCCGTCCGTCCATCGCGTCCATCCGTCAGAACCGCGCTCGCCGCCGTCACGCTCGCGCTCGGCGGCTTCGCCTG
>Ga0209060_10002776_pt1 | contig 15686 bp, 15 predicted proteins | sample Coa_R1_8_FD_187155 | JGI IMG/M metagenome (GOLD analysis project Ga0209060, IMG submission 187155) | Surface soil microbial communities from Centralia Pennsylvania, which are recovering from an underground coalmine fire - Coalmine... | ecosystem: Environmental > Terrestrial > Soil >...
CAACTGGTGCAGCCCATCGCCGATACCGCTCGACGGCAGGGGACGCGCGCCAAGCAACGACTGTGTGTAGAACCAAATCAGCAGCGCAATTGCAGTTAGAAGAATCCTTCGAATCGGCCGGCTGCTCTTCGAAAAAATCATTTGCCTGCGCCGGTCAGTTCAAACGCCAGTTCTCGCAGGCGCCGCAAATCCAGCTTTCCCGTGCCCAAATAGGGAAGCGCTTCGATTCGCAGAAAATTGTCCGCGCGCGGCTTCCACAACGCGGGTAGATCGGCCTTTGCAAATCCTTCGAGCGTCGCGGCCAGATTTTCTTCCGAAAGGGTTGTGAGCACGATCAATCGTTCGCCCTTCTTTTCGTCTGGCACAGCCGTCACGGCAAAGACTTGCTCTGTCGCTTGCGCGATCTCCTGCAGTTTTTCTTCGACCTTGATGTGCGGCACCATTTCGCCGCCAATCTTGCTGAACCGGCTCAGCCGATCGGTAATCCGGAGGAATCCGTCCTCGTCCACCGCCGCGATATCGCCGGTGTTGTACCAGCCGTCTTTTAAAACTTCCGCCGTCTTTTCCGGCCGCTTCAAGTACCCCTGCATGATATTTGGCCCGCGAACGAGCAACAGCCCGGGCTCGCCGACGTCGCGCAGTTCGCCCGTCTCGGGATCGACAATTCGAATTGCGATTCCTGGTAATGGATGGCCAATCGTCCCGCGCTTCGCGCCGACTTGGCGGAATTGCGCCGCACGAAAGTCAAAAGTGTTGACAGCTACGACTGGAGAACACTCCGTGCATCCGTATCCCTCAAGTGGCCGAATCCCAAACTGATCTTCAAACGCGATCGAAATGCGGTCCGGCAGCTTCTCGGCGCCAGCCATCACGATTCGCAGACTCCCAAAATCTTCAGCCGTGCAGCGCCGCGTGTAGGCGTTTAAGAATGTCGGCGTCGCCAGGAGCATTGTCACCGAATGTTGGCTTACGAGCGCGCCAATCGCCCGCGAATCGAGCGGGCTCGGATGAAAAACCGCGCCGATTCCCGACGCAGCCGGCAGACAAAGTGTTCCCGTAAATCCGAACGAATGAAAAAAGGGAAGTATTCCCAAAATTCGATCGGATTTGTGCAGCATGAAAATTTGCAGCAATTGCGCGACGTTCGAAGCAAGATTGTAGTGCGACAAGACTACGCCCTTTGGCTCGCCCGTCGATCCGCTGGAAAAAATCACGGTCGCTGTGTCATCCAGCGTTGTTTTCCGCGCAGCTCCGCAGAATTTTTGCAGCGCTCCTGTTGGCAAGAATAGCGCGCCGAACAGTGCGGCTAGCTTTTCGCCAAATCTCGGGTTCGCCGCCAAATCCTCTGCGTAGATCACTTCGCCAGGAGGCTCAACTTTTACTTTCTCCAGGAACAATTTCGACGTCACGACTGTTTTCAGTTCGCACTGCTTTGCGCACGATTCCAGCGCCTCACGTGAGACCGTGTAGTTCAAATTTACTGGGACTTTGCCCATCAGCATCGCTGCGTAGTTCACCAGCGGGCCGGGAATCGATGGCGGCAGGAACAAGCCGACCATCGCCTGGTCTTTCCAGTGCTTCCGCAAGCGCCGCGCCAGAAAAATCGACTTCGTCAGCGCCGAAAAATAACTCAGCCGCGGCGTCCGCCCATCCGCCATCGCGAACCGGAGTGGGTGCCGCCGCGCCGTGTGAATGAATGCTCGCGAAATCGTCTGCAAACGATCCTTGCGCGCGGCAAACGCGTCTACTCCCAGTTCTTGCACGTTGCGGCGTACTTCTTTTGCGGCCGTCGTCCCAGCTAACGGCGTGCCGAACGTCACATGCACGGGATACGGAATCTTGCGCGGAAACTTCCAGAGAAACTTGCCGCCCGCGAAACTGAAAATCGATCCCCACACGCCGTCGATATGGACAGGAATAATCGGCGCGTCCACACCCTTCATGATTCGTTCGAGGCCGCGCCGGAAAGGAAGCATTTGCCCGATTCGCGTCATCTGTCCTTCAGGAAAAATGCATAGCAGCTCGCCGTTCTTCAGCGCGTCCGTCGCCGCTCTCAACGAATGAATCAGTTCTCGTGGCCCCTGGTTTGACGCGATTGGAATCACACCCATAATTTTCGCGAACGGCTTGACCAGCCAGTGCTCGTACGATCCCTTGAACATTAGAAATCGAATCGGCCGGTCCGTGCTCGCAATCAATAAAACTCCGTCGACCATCGACGAGTGGTTCGGGCACAGCATCGCTCCGCCTCGCGCCGGAACATTCTCTCCGCCCTTCGTATGAATGCGGTAAAGGGTATGCGTTGCAAACCAAAGCAGCAGCCGCAACAACGAATCTGGTAGCAAGTAGACGACATATGCCGCCGCTACCAAGGAAAGAAAGGCAGTCCAGATGAAAAACGTCGCGAGGTTGACGTTGAAAAACGCCGTCAGCACGTAGTAGATGGCAGAGGCAGCTAGAACACCCACGAATGAGAGAAAATTGGCAAACGCGATGACACTGCCTTTATGACTCTCTTCCGGCCGATGCTGAATCAGCGCATTGATCGGGACGACAAAGAAGCCGCCCGCAAATCCCAGGCCGCCGAGAAATGCCATGACTTGCGGAAAGCTCAAACCGTGCGCAGAGATCAAAAAACCGAATGCGGTCATCCCTACCGCGCCCAGCGGCACGAGGCCATATTCGATCTTTCCGCCGGAAAGATACCCGGCTGCGAAACTCCCAATTCCAATGCCAATGGCGAGGGCGCCCTGAAGATAGCCGCCATGCGTTTCATCGAGATGGAGAATGTCGCGACCGTAAAACACGACAACAAATTGCAACAACGCGCCCAAAAACCAAAAATACGTGTTGCCTACCACCGCCAGGTGGAGGGCTCTGTCTTTCAAAACTATGCGCGCCTGAGTGCCGAGATCTCCAAGTAGGTTCCATCTGAATTTCTTTTGCACATCTAGGGCCGGGACCTTCGATATTCCAAAACTGGCGCCGAGCCCGACGAGCGAGAAAATACCAAAAAGAACGCTTGCTAGGGACTCGCGTCCACGAAACATCTGGGCGAAAATCGGGCCTAGTACTGCTCCCAAAATTACTGCCAGAAATGTTGTAAGCTCCAAGATGCCGTTGCCCCATGAAAGCGATTCCTCAGGGAGCAATTCTGGTAGTAACCCGTACTTTGATGGTCCGAAGAATGCCGCTTGGGTGCTCGCCAGAAAAATCACCGCGAAAGCCATCGTCCGACTGCCGTGTGTAAAGGCGTATAAGCCGAACAACATCGCGGCTATTTCAAATACCTTCGTCCCTATCGTGACTGAGCGCTTGCTGTAGCGGTCTGCGAGGTAGCCCCCGGTCATCGAAAACAACAGGAAAGGCACGGCAAAGAGATTTCCAACAATGAAAACGAGAAAGTCTTTTTGCTCTTGCGTCGGGTTTTGGCCAAGCACAAGAAAGATCACGAAGAACTTCAACCCGTTGTCATTAAACGCGCCCTGGAATTGCGTGACAATCAAGCTCCAGAAACCAAGGCGCCAGCGGCGGCCTTCTTCGGCCATGCGAATTCCTCCGTGCTTGCAATGATGCCTAGAGCGTAGCTGGTATCCTCCCCCAGCGGCACGCGGAAAACATCAGTTTTTCGCAAGAACTAACAACCACTTCGCTGCGCTCTTGCTTGCTTTCGCCGATTACCGGAAAATAGTTCTCTTATGGCGGTGTGCCCAGTAGTCGCTGTGTCTGCAGCTCCGCGCCCAACGGAGTCAAAATTCGCATGGCGGATAAATTGACGAACAACAAACGCCTCGTTGCCTATTTTTCGATGGAGATCGCGCTCGAGAATTCCATGCCGTCCTACTCGGGCGGCCTGGGAGTTCTAGCCGGCGACACCATCCGCGCTGCGGCGGATCTCAAGTTGCCGATGGTCGCCATCTCTTTGCTTTACCGCAAAGGCTACTTCACGCAAGTCCTCTCCGAAGATGGCGTTCAATCGGAAGAGCCTGTCGAGTGGCGAGTGGAAGATTTTCTCAAGGAAGAAAAAGCGCGCATCAGCGTGCCTCTCGAAAACCGTCGCGTCGAACTTCGCGCCTGGCGCTATGATGCCGTCGGCGCGCGCGGCTACGTCGTTCCGGTCTATTTTCTTGACGCTGACCTTCCTTCCAATGAGGAGCGCGATCGCAATCTGACGGGCAGCCTCTATGGAGGCGATTCCTATTACCGCCTCTGCCAGGAAGTTTTGCTGGGCATCGGCGGCGTCCGCATGCTGCGCGGACTCGGCTACGAAGACATCTCTCGCTATCACATGAACGAAGGCCACGCCGCACTTTTGACGCTCGAACTTCTCGGCGAAGAAGCCGCTAAAGCCGGCCGCAAGTCCGTGATCGGCGACGACATCGAAAAAGTTCGCAATAGGTGCGTTTTCACCACCCATACGCCTGTGCCCGCCGGCCACGACCGTTTTCCGATCGAACTCTTGACTCGCGCCTTTCCTGCGCAAACCGAATTCTTCGATCTTAAGGACGCTTCTTCCGCCGACCTCATCAAACGCGTCCTTCAGGCCGAAACAAATTTCCCGGCCCTGCAGGACGCCGCCCGTCACGGCGCCTCCGTCAACATGACGCATCTCGCGCTGGGGCTGAGCAATTTCGTAAACGGAGTCGCCAAAAAGCACGGCGAAGTCTCCCGTCGCATGTTCCCGGAATTTCTGATTGAAGCTATCACCAACGGCGTTCACGCCGGCACTTGGGCTGCTCCCGCATTTCAGCAACTCTTTGATCGCTACATTCCGAGCTGGCGCGAAGACAATTACAGCCTTCGTGGCGCTCTCGGCCTTCCCGCCGAAGAGGTATGGGCCGCGCACCTCATCTCCAAACACGATCTTTTCGAGACCGTTCGCCGCAAAACCGGCCTCAAGCTCGATCCCGACGTCTTCACCATCGGCTTCGCACGCCGTGCTACTGGCTATAAACGGGCGGACCTGATTCTTTCCGATCTCGACCGCCTCCGCGAAATCGCCAAGCACTCTGGAAAATTCCAGATCATTTACGCCGGCAAAGCGCACCCGAACGACAGCGGCGGCAAGGAACTCATCAGGAAAATTTTCAAAGCGAAAAAAGCACTCAAGAAAGCCGTTCACACCGTCTTTCTCGACAACTACAACATGGAAGTTGGGGGAAAAATTACGGCAGGGGTCGACCTTTGGCTCAACACACCGCAATTTCCCCTCGAAGCGAGCGGCACCAGCGGCATGAAAGCTGCGCTCAACGGCGTGCCGAGCTTAAGCATTCTCGACGGCTGGTGGGTGGAAGGTCACATCGAGGGTGTCACTGGCTGGTCCATCGGCGAACTGCACCGCGGCACCGAGGTTTCGACGGATAATGCCGGCGAAGCCGAATCGCTCTATCACAAACTCGAGCACGTCATTCTGCCGCTCTATTACAACGACCGCCAAAAATTTCTCGAAGTCATGCTCCATGCGATCGCCATCAACGGCTCCTTCTTCAACACCCAGCGCATGGTCCAGCAATACGTCACCGACGCCTATCTCCGTTAGCGTATTTTGATTCTGTTGTAGGGCTTCTTTCCGGAGAGGCTCGTCCTGCCTACCGTGGTTCGGCTTTACTGCTTTTCAGTTCGGATCGCCCGGTTTTCTCTTCGTCCCGCGCAACTCCGCGTCCATATCCTTAATATTCGACTTCGCAAAATAATCGAAAAAGTCCCACTTCCCATACTTCTCTGTCACTTCCGGGAGCACCGCCGCAACCAAATCGTCGCCGCCCTTCTTTTCGGCCTCTGCCGCTTTCACCCAGCTTCGCAAATCGCCCAAATAGCCCGCAAATGCCGCTACGTCATCTAACGTTCCCACATCGCCATGCCCTGGCACTTCCGTTCCCGCAAACTTCGTTCGAAACGCCGCATCGACCGTAAGAGTCTTGCTCCAGTCGGTCGTCGTTGCATCGATCAAATTCGGCAGTGTCGCCCGCCAGAACAAATCCCCCCAAAACGTTACGTTCGCATCCGGAATCCTGACTACGGAATCCCCGCCCGTGTGTCCCAGTAAGTGCGTGACTTCGATTTTGCGCGAGCCTAAAAAAATCGTGAGCGCACCTTCGTAAGCCTCATTGGGTGAGCCGAGACTTTCCACTTCCGTCTTTTGCTCCGGCTTTATGTCTTTGCCAAAGAATTTCAGATTCTCCGTGTGGATCCACTCCCGCACATTCTTATGAGCAATCACAACCGCGCCCGCATCCTGAAAAATCTTGTTCCCCGCCACATGGTCCAGATGATAGTGCGTATTCACAACGAACCGGATCGGCCGCCCGGTCAATTTTCGAATCTCGGAAAGCAATGCCCGCGCTGCCTTCTCATTTTCAAAAGTGTCGATCACCAGGACGCCGTCGTCGCCAATCACGAATCCGGCATTCGCGCCCGCATCTCCTTTCGCATCGTCAATCGCCGCATACACGCCGTGTCCCAGCGGTTTCAAAGTGAAAGGCAGTGTCTCTTGTGTTTCTGCCGAAACCGCGACGGCCGTCGCGGCGAAAAGAAGAACGCCAAATATCCGTCGGATACTCATGGCCCAGAATCCTATCGCATTTCGCGAGGTTCGGTGACTACCGGAGCCGGTTTTTGTAAACGGCCATTCCCACCGCCGCATCCATCCCCAGTTTTTCCAGCGCAACGATCTCGCGCTGCGTCTTAATTCCACCCGCGGCGATGATCGAATGCTCCGTCGCCTTTCGCAGCGATCGAAACCATTTCAGATTCGCGCCTGTCATCGTTCCTTCGCGATCCACATCCGTGCAAAGAAACGCTGTGCAATACGGCGCCAATTCAGCCATCACTTCTGGCGCTCTGCGCGCCAGCGACTTTTTCCACCCGCGCACGGTAATCTTCCCCCGCCAGGTATCCAGCGCAATCACCACACGCTTTCGCGAAACCATTCTCCTGAATTCTTTCAACAACCTCCAATTGATTTCGCTTTCCGCAAAAACCGCGCTCCCCAAAATCACCTGTTCCGCGCCAAGTTTCACCAATCGCTTCGCTCGCACCACGGTTCGAATTCCGCCGCCAACGCGCACCTTCATCTTGTATTTAGTCTTTGCGCGGCGGCACAACTCTTCGACCAATTCGTTGTTCTCGCCTCTCCGCATCGCCGCATCCAGATCAATCACATGCAGCCATTCATAATCCTTGAATCGCTCCAACTGCCCAAACACATCCGCCACCGCCAACTCGCGCCGCAGCCCATGCACCAACTGCACCGCCTGCCCATCCTGCAAATCGATGCACGGAATCAACACGGAAATCGCACCTCGACACTTCGCGCCGCCAAGAATTCCTTCAGCTTCCGGATCGACTGCACACCATCATGAAAAATTGAAGCTGCCAACGCCGCGTCCGCAAGTCCCGCAGTAAATATCTCTACAAAGTCTTCCGGTTTTTTCGCGCCTCCCGAGGCAATCACGGGCACGCTCACCTGCCCGGAAATCGCCGCCGTCAAAGCCACATCAAACCCGCTCTGCGTCCCGTCCTTGTCCATTGACGTCAGCAAAATCTCTCCGGCCCCCGCTTCTACTCCTCGCCGAGCCCAAGTCAGTGCATCGAGTCTCGCCGAGTCGCGCCCTCCGCGCACCCGCACATCCCAATGCTCTCCTTCGCGCTTCGCATCAATTGCCAACACCACGGCCTGCGCGCCAAACTCCCGCGACACCTCGGAAATCAGCTCCGGACGCTCCACTGCTGCCGTATTCACAGTCACCTTGTCAGCGCCAGCTTCCACTACGGCTCGTGCGTCATCCAATGTTCGAATCCCGCCCCCCGCCGTCAGCGGAATCGCCAGTTGTTCCGCCACGCGCCGGATCGTCTCCAAAAAAGTCGGCCGCCTATCGCGCGATGCCGCAATATCCAGCACCACCAACTCGTCTGCTCCCTCCGCGTTGTACCGCGCCGCCAATTCCGCCGGATCTCCCGCGTCGCGCAGCCCCACAAAATTCACGCCTTTCACGACGCGCTCGCCGTCCACGTCGAGGCAGGGAATAATCCGCCGCGCCAGCCTCATGCCGCTATCCCCAAAAAATTCTCAAGCAACTTCGCCCCCGCACTTCCGCTCTTTTCCGGATGGAACTGAACCGCGCACATTTGCCCGACTTCCACGACCGCGCCAAACTCCACGCCGTACTCGCATGCCGCAACGGTCTCGCCGTTCGCCGCACCCGCCGCAAACGTATGCGCAAAATAAAAATAGTCGTCACCGTTAAGCCCGGTGAGCAATCGCGATTCGCGCCGCACGTTCAACCGGTTCCATCCCATGTGTGGCAATTTCACGCTGCCCGGCAGGGCGCGAATCTTCCCCGGCAAAATCCCAAGCCCCGCCAAATCCGGCGCCTCTTCGCTCGATTGATAAAGCGCCTGCAAACCAAGGCAAATTCCGAGAAACGGTCTCCCGCGGAGCAACGCGTCCACCAGCGGCGCTCGCAATCCACCGGCGTCCAGTGCACGAATCAGTGAGGCGTAGTGTCCCTGCCCGGGCAAAACAATCGCGCTCGCGGCCGCCAGGGCCTCCACTGTTGCGACTCGTTCCGTCGTCGCGCCCAACTTTCGCAACGCGCGCTCCACCGACGGCACATTTCCCCCGCCGTAATCCAGAATGGCCACCTTCATAGCAGCTCTTTCGTACTCGGCAGGACATTCTTCAATCGCTTGTCCCGCGCCACCGCAAATCGCAACGCTCGCGCAAACGCTTTGAACATCGCCTCCACCTGGTGATGCGAAGACCGCCCGTACAAACAGCGCAAGTGCACATTTGCCCGCGCCGCTGACGCAAATCCGCCAAAAAAATCTTCCAGCAACTCCACTTGAAATTCCCCCACCTGCTCAGCCTTGATTTTCGCGTTCACCACGCAATATGGCCGCCCGCTCAAATCGACCGCCGCCGCGGCCAATGTTTCATCCATCGGCATCAGGAAATATCCCGCGCGCAAAATTCCTTTTTTGTTTCCAATTGCCTCCGCCACCGCTTCGCCCAAAGCAATCCCTACATCCTCGACGGTATGGTGCTGGTCCACGTCCAGATCGCCCTTCACCGCAATCGTCAAATCGAACGCGCCGTGCCGCGCCACCAGATCCAGCATGTGATCGAAGAATCGAATCCCCGTCGTGATTTTCGCTTTTCCGCGGCCATCCAAATCAATCCGAAGCCGAATATCTGTCTCCGCCGTCTTTCGGTGAATCGTCCCCACGCGCTTCATCTAACGGTTCTCCCACAATCTCTGAATCTCGCGCACCAGCGTTTCCATCTCTCGTCGAGTCCCAATCCCAATCCGCACAAATCCCGGCGCGATCACCTTGCTCCGGTCGCGCAACAGAATCCCTTTCTTCTCCAGTCGGGCAAACAGCGTCGGTCCACTCGCGCCGAAATCTGCCAACAGAAAATTCCCCGCGCTTGGAAATTCCCGCGCTCCCAACTCGCGCAACTCTTTTGAGAACCACTCTCGAGTCTGCAATATCTCTCGAACGTGTGCCCGCATCGTTTTCCGATCGCCAACCGCCGCAACCGCTCCCGCCAGCCCTGCCAGATTGATCGGATACGGCGGCATCGCGCGCCGCACCAGTTCGAGCGAATCCCGCCGCGCAATCACTCCGCCCAATCGCAAGCTCGCCAGTCCCGCCGCCTTCGAGAATGTCCGCGCCACGAAAAGATTCGGAAACTTGCGAATCCACGGCACCGTCGTCAGCCCGGAATACTCCGCATATGCTTCGTCAAACACGACCGCCGTTCGCGGCGCCGCTTTCAAAATCTTCCGCAACCCAGCGAAGGGAACCAGCGTGCCCGTCGGGTTGTTTGGATTCGCCAAAAAGAAAACGCGCGGTTTATTCCTCAGCGCGTGCAGCACGTCGTCCAGCGGAAACCGCATCTCCTCGTTGTACCGGCAGACATCAATTCGCGCCCCATAAATCTCCGCGTAATACCGGTACATCGGAAACGTCGGCTCACAAATCAGAATTCGCGATCCCTTGTCCACAAACGCATCGAAAAAAACGCGCAGCGCGTCGTCGCCGCCATTGGTCAGAACCAATTCCTCTTGCGCTACGCCAAAATACCGCGCCAGTTTTGCGGTTCCCTCCAGCACCTCCGGATACATCGCAAGTTTCTTCTCGCTCAATCGCGCCAGTGCCCGTCGCACGGCCGGCGAACAACCCGCCGTGTTCTCATTGAAATCGAGCCGAATCTTGCCCCAGCGCCCTTCCGCTGGTGGCTCGTACGTCTTCCGCTCCAGAATCTCCCGCCGCACCGGCAGTTTCGTCTTCATCGACGCACCTCGACTGCCTTCGCATGCGCATGCAAACCTTCCGCTTTCGCAAGCGTCAACACATCGTCCGCCAATTTCTTAAATCCTTTTGCGCTCACATTCTGCACGCTGATGCACTTCACAAAATCCGCCGCGGATAGCCCGCCGCGCCGCCGTGCCCAGCCACCCGTTGGCAGCACGTGATTGCTCCCGCTCGCATAATCTCCAAGCGGCTGCGCCGCCAGCGGCCCGAGAAACACCGTTCCAGCCGCCCGCACTCGCGTCAACATTTCCTCCGGCCGGTCCGGCAAACTCAAATGTTCCGGCGCCAGTCGGTTGATAAACGCAAACGCCACTTCGACAGTGTCGGTAACCAAAATCGCACCGCTCGTTTCCGTCGAAATGGACGCAAAGCCCGGCGGCAATTCGCCCAACAGCCATTTAACTTCCCGCTGAACTTCCCGCGCCAGTTGCTCCGAAGTCGTCACAAAAAAACTTCCCGCATCTTTCGCGTGCTCCGCCTGCGCCAGTAAATCCGCAGCAATCCATCGCGCGTTTCCCCGGTCCGCATAAACCACCGCCTCGGTCGGCCCTGCCGGCAAATCAATCGCGCAATCGCTCGACACAATCTGCTTTGCCGCCGTCACAAACTGATTGCCCGGCCCAAAAATCTTTTCCACGCGCGGCACGTTCTTCGTTCCGTACGCCAACGCGCCAATCGCCTGCGCCCCGCCGATTGTCGCGATTCTTTGCACACCCAAAATCGCCGCCGCGGCAAGCAACGCCTCATTCGGTCGCGGACATGCCACCACAATTTCCTTCACGCCCGCCACCTGCGCTGGCGCCACCGCCATAATCAGCGTCGAAAGCAGCGCAAACTTCCCGCCCGGCACGTAACACCCGATCCGCTCAATCGCTTCCACGCGCTGCGAAATCCGCACACCACTGTCCGTTTCCATGCTCCACGGCTTCGGCAATTGTTGCTTCGCCACCCGCCGCACATTTCGCACTGCGTGCTCAATCGCGCGCACCAACTCCTTATCCGCGGTGCTCCTTGCCGCACGAATCTCTTTCTCCGTAATCCAAAATCCCTCAGCAGCCAAGTCAATTCCATCCAGCTTCTTAGTCCACTCAGTCAGCGCCTTGTCTCCGCGCTTTCTCACGTCCGCCACAATCTCCGCCGCCACGCGCTCCGCTTCTGCGTCCCGCGTCTCACGCGCCGCAAAAATCTTCTTCTCGGTCGCCGCCGTCAGTTTTCGGATCTTCATCAGAGCACTATCTTGTTCAACGGATATTCCACGATTCCCTGCGCCTTCGCCGCTTTCAATTTTGGCAAAATTTGCCGCACCACCGTTTCTTCAATAATCGTATTGATAGCCACCCAATCCGGATCGCTCAGCGCAGAAATCGTCGGCTTCTTCAACGCCGGAAGCACGTTCAACACACCCTCTAAATCGTTCCGGTGAACATTCAGCAACAATCCGACCTTGCTCGCAGCCGCAATCGCGCCCTGCAACATCAAAATCAAATTCTCCACCTTCTCGCGTTTCGCCGCATCCCCCGCCGCTTTCCGGTTCATAATAAAAACCGTCGCCGACTCCAGCACGGTATCCACGACCCGCAACCGATTCGCGCGCAGCGACGATCCCGTCTCCGTCACTTCCACAATCGCATCCGCCAGTTGCGGCACTTTCACCTCCGTCGCTCCCCACGAAAATTCCACTCGCGCTTTGACTCCAAATCTCTCCAGGTATTTCTCGGTGATCCGCACCACTTCCGTCGCAATCACTTTTCCTTCGAGATCCCGCGCATCTCGAATCGGTGAATCCTCGGGCACTGCCAGCACCCATCGCACTCGCGCCAGTCTCTGTTTCGCATACACCAGCTCCGCCAGCTCTTCGACGTCCGCGCCCGTCTCCACCACCCAGTCGTGCCCCGTAATCCCTGCGTCCAGTGCTCCTGTCTCGACGTATCGCGCCATCTCCTGCGCCCGTACCATCAAACATTCGATTTCCGGATCGTCAATCGTCGGCACATAACTCCGCGACCCCAAAGTGATCTTCCACCCGGCCCGCGCAAACAACTCAATCGTCGCGTCCTGCAAGCTCCCCTTCGGAATCCCCAGCTTCAACTTTCCCTCGCTCATTGCTTTCCCTCCGGCCCGTAAACCCGCTCCGGCGCGAACGTCTTCCGCTCCGTCACACGTGCTTCGCCCCGTTCGTCCAATACCCGAAAAAAGCAGCTCCGGTATCCTTCATGGCAGACTCCTGGCCCCACCGCATCCACGCGCGCCAGAATCGTGTCCGCATCGCAGTCAATGCGCAGCTCGCGCACCTTCAGCACGTGGCCGCTCGATTCGCCCTTTTTCCAAAGCTTGTTCCGCGACCGGCTGAAAAACACCACCTCACCCGTCCGCTGCGTTTCCGCCAGCGCCGTCTCATTCATGAATCCCAGCATCAACACATCGCCGGTCGTAAAATCCTGCACAATCGCCGGAATCAATCCGCCGCTCTTTCCATACGCGAGTTCCACTTCTGCCTCCTGAATTCTTTTTCCATCAAAAAGCCGGCCAAAAACACAAAACCCGCTGGGCTTTATCTCGCCAGCGGGCTAATGGGTGCTTTGTCTTTCGAAATCTCTAGGCACACTCCACAGCACGCGGCTTTTCGCCGTGATGATGATGCCCGTGCGTGTGGTGGTTTAGAATCATGAATCAGCAGAGTAAAGGAAACTCGCGCGCCGTGTCAATTGCTATGCGTGAATGAGAAATCTTTTACGCCCGCGGCCCCGACTTGCCGCCCTTCACATTCATTGTCGTCAACAACTCCACCGCGACTCCAAACTTTTTATTTCCCACGTCTTCCACGCGAACTACTCGCGCGACATACTCGCAATTCATCGGATCGTGCGCCGACGTATACGGAAAAGTCACGAACACGCGCATCCCAACGTAGTATTTCGCCGTCCGCGTCAAAAAGTAGATGCCTTCGCGTGACGCGTTCACGCTCGTTGGAATATCCTCGAAGTGTTCGTCTCGCGGATCGGACGGCCGCACCTTCACCGGTCGCGCAATCTTTGCTCGACGGCTTCGCCTCTTATCCGAGCGCTTTTCCTCGACGAGCACGGGCACTTCAGTGGGGTTCTTGCTTTCCATCGGTACTTCCCACTATCTTCGGTAAACCGTGTAACGTCAACGGGGTGCGGCGTATCAGATACCCCGAAACACTTAAGAAACTGGCCTCTGGAGAGGGCACCCATGACCGACAAACTCAAGAAAGATAACGCCGCTTGGCGCCAACAACTCACGCAGAATCAATACTTTGTAACCCGCCAAAAGGGCACTGAGCCACCCTTCACGGGCGAATATGAAGACACCGAAACAGCGGGCACCTACAAGTGTGTCTGCTGCGGTCAGCCGCTTTTCCGCTCCGAATCCAAGTTCCACTCCGGCTCCGGCTGGCCCAGTTTTTATGCCCCCACCGGCGAAGAAGCGGTCGAAACCGAAACTGACATGAGCCACGGCATGCGCCGCGTCGAAGTGAAATGCAGCAAGTGCGATGCGCACCTGGGACACGTCTTCGACGATGGGCCCAAGCCGACAGGCCTTCGCTACTGCATTAATTCAGTTGCTTTGGATTTGGAAGAAGACTAACCCTTAGAAGCTACGATCACGCGGCGGGGCAGGAGCAGGCGACCAGTTCCGCCGCCGGATCACGTTCCCACACACCCAGCAAAAGCACCTTCGATCCATTCGGATAGCGAAACACGTAGTAAACGCTCTCGGGGCCTTCTACTTCGAAAAACCCAGGCCTCCGCGGATCGGGCCGCGATGGCGCTTCCGTCGCCAGCAAGAGGCGCAGTTCCGCAACCTGCTCAGGTGTATGATTCCTGAGGTCTTCCAATACCGGCGGTAGTTTGTGCAAGTTCATCTTTTTGTTTCCGTTCCGCCACATGCAGCTCTTCGTTCCCTCTGCTATAAAGACGAATCAGCTCGAAAAATGTTTCATCCAAAAGTACAGAAAGTTCGGGGTCCGCAACCGGCAGTATTTCCTCTGGCAGGGCCAAGATAAACGCCGGATTACAGTCTAAATTGGACTGTTCCCCCCGGCGTATAGTGTTCGTTAAATTTGTCCCAATCAGTAACGCGTATCTTGCATAGTGACTCCGGCATCAAATTCATATCAGGTTGGTTCGACCTCGTGTTTCGCCTGCGTTAGTACTGAAATCGGTACTTGCGCGAACGCGGTGTTCTTGCGATAGTTTCGCAACCACTACATTCGTCGGAGTCCCAGTGAAAAAAGCGGCAGACAAATCTACCAATAGCGAAAAGAAAACTTTCGATACCGACAAGCGCAGAAAGCACCACCATTGGCTCGTTACTCTCGCCTATGCAGACGGCGAGAAATTCGGCCGCGTCTACACCGACAAGGAAAAGGCAACGCGCTTCGCCAACCGCCAGCGCAAATCGCCGATGGTCAAATCTGCCCGCGTCGCGCAGGTCTCCTGATTACTGTTATCGTTGCTCCAGAACTGTCTTTGATGTGGACTTGTGACTTCTCGCGAACGCGTGTTATAAAAGAAGGGTCAACCGGGCGGCCTTAGTATAGTGGTAGTACGGAACCTTGCCAAGGTTCAGGTGTCGGTTCGATTCCGATAGGCCGCTCCATTATCCCCTCACATTCAGTCTTCTCTAATTGCGGGCTGTGCCGACTCAAGTCTTCGTCTGAGCTTCCGTCTGCCTGATTTTTTTCCGAAATCCAAGGCTCAGCGAAACGTTGCAACGGCGTACTAAGGTAGAACCAGTGCCGCTCCATAAATGTCAGGAAGTGACCGGTCGATTGCGATTACAGGTCTTCCGTCGCCTGTCAGCGCGATGAACGCACAGCGACTAGCTCCGCGCTCAAGCTCGTGCTCAAACGAAGCTACTTTCACGAGCTTTCCGGAAGCGACCTCGATTTTGTAAAGTGGCTCCCCGCTCTCCAGCAAATCCTGAAAGTAAACACTCCTGCCGTCCGCCGTCCAAGCTGGCACTCCCAGAAGCCTCCCCTTGGCCAGCCGCTTCCAGGTTTTTCGATGCGTATCGTAGACCGCAATTCCATGATGCTCATCCGAAACTGCTGCAATCCATCGATTGTCCGGCGACCAACGAGGCAAGTACATCCCCTCCGAATCGGGCACCGATTCCATCTTTCGCGTTTCCCAATCCACCGTCACGAGCCTATCGACGGCATTCGTTTGCCCGTTTCCATTCCCGTCGGTTTTCGCCATCACCAGAACCCGTCCGTCCCCCGACCAATCCGGGTCTCTCAAGTTATCCTCTCCCGGCGCAATCGCTTCAGGGCGCCCTCCCTCTTGTCGGATAACGTAAACGTTTGTCTTTTCCGGAGACTGATGGCCGCTGAACGCCAC
>Ga0209060_10002781_pt1 | contig 15668 bp, 14 predicted proteins | sample Coa_R1_8_FD_187155 | JGI IMG/M metagenome (GOLD analysis project Ga0209060, IMG submission 187155) | Surface soil microbial communities from Centralia Pennsylvania, which are recovering from an underground coalmine fire - Coalmine... | ecosystem: Environmental > Terrestrial > Soil >...
AATCGATGCCAATCGGTAGGTTCGGGCGAAAAGGATCACTCCTGCCCGTAGTGCACCACCCGCTCCATACCCGATCTGACGTTCGGGCCGCGTTTTTCATGGCGAACTAGACTAATGGAGCGATCGCCGCAGCCGGCATTCTGGAAGGATCGCTGTGTATTCGTGACCGGGGCGACCGGCGTGGTGGGCGCGTGGCTGGTCAAGAACCTGGTCGCCGGGGGTGCGCGCGTGGTGGCGCTCGTGCGCGACGCCGACCCCCAGTCGGAACTGTATCGCAGTGGGGCCGTGGCACGCGTGTCCGTCGTGAACGGCGCCCTCGAACACTTCGGGACCGTGGAACGGGCGCTCAACGAGCACGAGGTGGACACCGTGTTCCATCTCGGGGCGCAGACGCTCGTCCCGACGGCCTATCGGTATCCGCTGCCCACCTTAGAGGCCAATATTCGAGGGACGTATCACGTCCTCGAGGCATGCCGGCTCCATGGCCAGCTCGTGCGGCGCGTGGTCGTGGCGTCGAGCGACAAGGCCTACGGCGAGCACGCCGACCTCCCTTACACGGAGGACATGGAGCTTCGCGGCCGCCACCCGTACGAGGTCTCGAAGACCTGCGCGGATCTCATCGCCCAGGCCTACCATCACACGTACCGGCTGCCGGTCGCCATCGTGCGGTGCGGCAACGTATACGGCGGCGGCGACTTGAACTGGAGCCGCCTCGTCCCCGGGGTCATCCGAGCGTTCCTCAGAGGGGAACGGCCGGTGATCCGAAGCGACGGGACGTATGTGCGGGACTACACCTACGTCAAGGACGCCGTCCGCGCGTACCTGCGGGTGGCGGAGTGCCTGGAAGACGAAGGTGTGCGCGGGCAGGCGTTTAACTTCAGTGGCGAGGCGCCCGTGACCGTTCTGCGCCTCACCGAGACACTGCAGGAGTTGATGGGATGCCGGCATCTCGCGCCCGACATCCGCGCCACCGCCGCCGCCGAGATTCGCCACCAGCAGCTCTCCACGGCCAAGGCCCGCAAGGTGCTGGGGTGGCGGGCGGTGCACACGCTGGAGGCCGGCCTCCGTGAGACCATCGAGTGGTACCGAACGTTCCTCGGGGACCACGCAGCATGATCGACGGCGTGCGGATTCACCCGCTGCGGCAGATCCCGGACGAACGCGGCCGGGTGATGCACATGCTGCGGCGGGACGATCCGCATTTCATACAGTTCGGCGAGATCTACTTCTCCGTCGTCTATCCGAACGTCGTCAAGGGATGGCACCGGCACGACCGCATGGTGCTAAACTACGCCGTGGTCTCCGGCATGATCAAGCTCGTGTTGTACGATGACCGGGAAACATCGCGGACGCGCGGGGACCTCATGGAGCTCTTTGTCGGCGACGCGAACTACGTCCTGGTCACGATACCGCCGGGCATCTGGAATGGTTTCAAGGGAATCGGCGTCGCGCCGGCGATCGTCGCCAACTGCGCGACGGAGCCGTACGACCCCGACGAGATTTCGCGCCTCGATCCCTTGGGCGGCAAGATTCCCTACGACTGGGCGCTCAAGCACGCATAGCCCGCGCAATGACGGCGCTCATCGTGGGCGGCTCGGGGCTGGTGGGGGGCGCACTGCGGCACGCCCTTGAGCGAGCGCGGATCGCCGCGGCAATCACCAGGTTTCGGGGCGAGCGGGACGGCGCGATCGAGCTGGACGTGCGGGATGAGGGGAGCGTGCGGGCGTGTGTCCGGCGCGTTCATCCGGACCTCGTCTTTCTCGCGGTCAACAACCCCGGCGGCGTGGACCGGTGCGAGGACCGCCCGGACGAGGCGGATGCCCTGCACGTTCAAGGGACCCGCCACGTGACGGAGGCCGCCGCGGACTGCGGCGCCACGCTCGTCTTCTACTCGACGGACTACGTCTTTGACGGCACCGCGGCGCCGTACGCGGAAGAGGACCGCCCCCGCCCGCTCAACCACTACGGCCGCGCAAAGCTGGCCGCCGAGCGGATCATCCACGATCTCACGCCGGCGCACTTGATCATCCGGACCACGGCGGTGTTCGGCTGGGACCGTAGCTCACGCAACCTCGCCATGCAGGTGTGGGAGCGCCTTCAATCGGGCGGCACGATGCGCGTGCCGAACGATCAGCAGTGCACGCCGACGCTCGCCGACGATCTCGCCGAGGTAAGCGTGCGCCTCGTCGAGCGCAACGTCCGCGGTGTGGTGCACGTCGTGGGCCGGGACCGGATGGTTCGCGCCCAGATGGCGAAGGCGCTGGCGCAGGCGATGGGGTTGGATCCCGACCGCATCATACCCGTGCCCACGGCCGAATCGGGACAGCGGGCGCCCCGGCCGCTTGAGGCTGTGCTCCGCACGGACAAGATGGCGCGGCTCCTCGGCGAGGAGCCCCTGGACTTCGACGAAGCCCTGCGGCGATTCCGCCGGCAGTGGCTGGCTGACGCGCGCGCCTAACGAGAACGCGCGGCCGCCGCGCGACTACACCCGGGAGGGCGCGCCCCGGCGAAGCCCGGCCACGACCTCTCCGAGCATCGCCGCCGCGAAGTCCGCCTCGGCCTCCGTCGTCCGGCGGCCGAGCGTGAGGCGGACGGCCGCCGCGGCGAGCTCGGGCACCAAACCCAACGCCAGCAACACGTGCGAGGGTTCGACGCTGCCGGAGCTGCACGCGGACCCCGAGCTCACCGCGACGCCCCGCAGATCCAACCCGATGACGAGCGATTGGCCGTCGGTGCCCTCGAACGACAGGTTAACGTTGTTCGGGAGGCGGCGCCCACGGTCGCCGTTGAGGTGCGCTCCCGGGATCTCGAGCGCCTTTGCAACGAGACGGTCTCGGAGCGCCTCCACGCGGTGCCGCTCGTCGTCCATCAGCTCACCGGCCACGTGCAGCGCGGCGCCGAGGCCGACGATCCCGGGAACGTTCTCCGTTCCGCCGCGCCTGCCGCGCTCGTGCTCGCCTCCATGCTGAAGACGCCGGCAGGGAGTCCCGCGGCGCACGTACAGCGCCCCGACGCCTTTCGGTCCATACCGCTTGTGCCCGGAGATCGACAGGAGATCCACGTCGAGCTCGTCCACCCGCACGGGCAGCGACCCGACCATCTGCGTGGCGTCGGTATGGAACGGGACCCTGCGCTCGCGTGTGAGCCGTCCGATTTCGGCCACGGGCTGCACGGTGCCGACCTCGTTGTTGGCGGCCATGATCGTCACGAGCACGGTGTCCGGCCGCAACGCGCGGCGGACATCGTCCGGATCGACCAAGCCGCGGCCATCAACCGGGATGTACGTGACGGTGTATCCACGCGCTTCGAGAAACCGGCACGGCTCCAAGACCGCGGAGTGCTCGATCGCGGAGGTGACGATGTGCCGGCCACGTTCCTCCTGGGCCAGCGCCGTCCCGAGCACCGCCAGGTTATCGGCTTCGGTCGCTCCGCTCGTGAACACGATCTCGGCAGGACGAGCCCCGATGACGCCGGCAACCTGCACGCGCGCCGTGTCGACGCCGGCGCGCGCTTCCTGTCCAAAGCTGTGGAGACTACTGGCATTGCCGGGCCGGTCCGAAAAATACGGCAGCATCGCTTCGAGCACCCGGGCATCTACGGGCGTCGTGGCCGCATGGTCGAGATAAACACGCATCGATCCAGTCCCTCGCTCGTCTCGTGTACCGCCGCGGCTCCCGCGGCAGATAGCCGCTGTCGTTGGACGGCGCCGCGACTCCCTCCATTATATCCGGATCCATCCGGGCGCGGAGCGAGGAAGGCGCGAGAGGGTGCGGGCTCCGCTCAACGATCCGCCCGGCGTGCTCCGGCCGAGGCCGCGGGCGTCGCGTCCCCGGCCGGACGAGCCCCGGGATCCGCGCCGCCGCGGGCCGGCGCCGCGGCGTGCGCCCGCGCCACACCGTCTGTCCCCTCTCCCTGGCTGCGGCGCCGTGCCATCGCGTATTGCTCCTCCAAAAACGGTCCCCGCGCGTCCCTCCGAAGAAGCCGCACCTTGTCACCGCAGGCAAGCACGAGCCGCGCCAGCAGCTGCGTGGGATCGTTGCGGAAGGCGAGCGCAGCGGCGTGGAGGCTCGCCGATCCCCGGCCGGCGAGGCATAGACCGATGGCGATCTCCACCCACGCCCGGGCGACGAGCCGCCGCGTTTCCCGGGACGGGCCGCACGAACGGACGATACCGGCGCACAAAGCCGTCGCCGCATCGAACGGGGATGCCGCGCGAAGCACGACGGTTCGCGCAAACCAGGAGATCGCACGCCGCGCCTGCGGCAGGCGCGCCAGGCGCCGATACTCGGCGAGATGCGCGAGCACCTGTGACACGCACTCGGGATCTGGAAGATCACGGAGCGGCCTGGCGATTGCGAGCAGATCGCGCAGATTGCCAAGTTCCATCACATCGACGACGCGCCGCTGGAACGCCGGCGACGCATCCGGGACGAGGGCCAAAGCGTCGTTGATGATCTCCCGATACAGCGTCCGGCTTCTGCCGGTCACGATGAGCGTGAGAAACATGCCGTCACGCGACCATCGGCGGATCGCGACCGGACCCGGGATGCAAACAAAGGGGACATGCCGTGCGAGCCGGAGCCACATCTCGTAGTCCTCGATGCCGAGGGCGCGAAACTCGCCGGCGCGCTCGAACGCCGATCGGCGAACCAGCACCCCGAGCACGCTGCCGCTGAGGAAGTTTCCGCGAAGCAGCAGCGCCCGGAACACATCGCCGGAGGGCCCCTCAAAGGCGCCGGCCGGGCCGTCCGGCAGCGGCACGCCGTCGACCGTGCTCAGGCAGGGGCTGTACGCGACCCCAAGCTCAGGGTGCGCCTCCAACGCCGCCACCTGCGCGCGAAACCGGTGCGGCAGCCACACGTCGTCGTCATCGAGAAATGCCACGTACTTGCCGCGGCTCGCCGCGATCCCGATGTTGCGCGACGCGCTCAATCCCCGATTCACGGGGTTGCGGATGTACCGGGCGGGGTACCGCGCGACCACGGCTTTGGTGCCATCCGTGGAGGCATCGTCAACGACAATCGTCTCTAAGTCGAACGCGTCGCCTTTGCCCACGACACCCATCACGGAATCCAACGCCTCGCGCAGCAGGGCGGACCTATTGTAGGTCGTCACAATGGCGCTCACGAGCGGGCGCTCGCGCCCCGCGTGTGCGACCTCGGCGCGCCCGTGTCCCCGGCTCACGCCGACCCGCGGTTGCGCCACAACCGCCGCACGTAGCGGCCCGCCGCCCGGACGGGGAGGGGTAGCGCGCTTCGCAGGATGCGCCGCGCCACGCCGTCCCGCGGCGCAGCGCCGGCGGCGCCCGGCACCCATCGCAGCGTGTCGATGAAACTCTGCCGCTCCGCGTTCGCGATCAGCAGGCGCGGCAACCAGTACGGGACGTCCGCATCGCACCGTGCCCAGCGCACGGTCACGGCAGCCCGGTATCCTGCTGCCTCGACAGCGGCCGCCACCCGATCGTCGACGTGCCCGAACGGGTACGCAAACGTGGCCGGCGCGGCGCCGACCTGCGCCGTGATCACCTCCCGGCACCGTCCGACCTCGTCCCGCAGCGCCGTATCGGAGAGGGCAACCAGCGATGGGTGGGACACGGAATGCCCGCCCAGGCTGATCCCCGCGGCGACCATCCGGCGCGCCTCCGCCCACGTGAGCGGCCGCGGGGCGTCGCCTGCGCCATCGCCCAGGGCATCCAGCGCGGCGTCGCGCGCGGAGGCGTCGAGCACCCGCAGGCGACTGTGCACTGTGCCGTACAGACGGCTCAGTTCCTCGGAGGTCTCGGGGACCACATCCGGTTCACCCCCGGCCAGCGCCGCGGGGAGGCGACGGCCGGCGTACCGGGGGAGATGCCACGCCAGCCGATCCCACCAAAAGGCCGCACCGCTGTCGATGTTGCCGGTTGCCAGGAATACCGTCGCGGGGATGCCAACACGCCGAAGGACGGGAAGCGCGTGCTCGTAGTTGTCGGCGTACCCATCATCGAACGTGATGGCGACCATGGGGCGGGTTGCATGGCGACCGGGGAGCGCGGCAACGAGCTCGTCCAGCGGCACGACGTGGTAGCGGCGCGCCACGTATTCCATGTGCTGCCGAAAACGTCTGACATCGACGCAGAGATCGTACGGGGCCAGCAGCTGATACGGATCAGGCGGCAGCGTCTCGACGACGCGATGATAGCAGAGGATAAACCCATCCCCCACGCAGGCTCCCCCCGTTGCCTCAATTTCCAAATACGACGTCAGGCATGCGGTGCGCCGAGCGCGCGCCGCATGCGCCGCCACGGCGTCTCGACCAGGTGCTTCATGCGCCAGCATGACCGCTCCGCGTACGGCAGCCGCTTCCAGCACCACACCAACCCGGGTACCGGGTCGTCGCGCGAAAACCACTGGGTCTCCTCGACGCCGCGCAACGAGGCAAGCCATTGCCACGGGGTCAGCTTGCCTTCCCGTGCGTACGTCACCGCGGTCAGGATATCTTCCTCGAGCATCCACTTGCGTCCCGGGCGCAGGGAGAACTGCGGGACTGCCTGACCCGTCAGATCGAGGTAGCATACGCGAACGACGTCCATGCCGTTCGGCGCGGTGAACAGCCGGAACACGCCGCTGACGCGCGCGTTGATGTCGAGGAGTTTGTAGAGTCCATCGCGCGCGTCATAGCGGTACCCGATACCCACAGGGCCCTGGTAGCCCACGGCTTTCATGAATCGCCTGGTCGTTTCGGCCACCGTCTCGTTCGGAACGCAGATCGCGAGCGAGGCGACGCCGGTGTGCGCGGGCCACTGGCGGAGCTTGCGCCCCGTGAACACGGCGCGGCATTCGGACTGCCGGTCGAAGTAGGCGTTGCACATCCACACCGCGTCGTCGCCGCCGGGAATGTACTCCTGGATCATCACGTCGGGAACACCGGGGGTGCCCGCCCGCTCGTACAACTCCAGCAGATCGCGCGCCGCGTGGACGATCTTCATCGTCCATCGGCCGGGCCCCATCGGATCCGCGCCCTTCAACAGCAGCGGAAAGCGCGCGCCGCCCTCGTCGAGAAACCGCACAACATCCTCGCGCGAGCGCGGCAGAATCGTCTCCGGGGTCGGAACGCCGCTCTGCTTTGCCGCGAGGAACATCTGCCACTTGTTGGCCAGGCCGCGGATCAGCGTGGGGGATACTCGCGGAAACTCGAACCCCTGATCGAGGACGCCGGCATGATCCGCGACGAAGATCGCGGCCGGGTCTGTTGTCTGCAGCAGCAGCGGGCGCCCGCCGGCGCGGCGGCCGATCTTGGCGAGGAACCGCAGCGACTCGTCCGCCGGAACGGAAGGATCCCAGGCAAACGTCCCTTTCCAGTACCGGGAGAACGAGACCGGGAGCACGCCGCGATCGTGCACCAGGTATGCGGGGATCCCAAGCCGGCCGAGCGTCCGCGCGACGCCCAACGCGCCGGACCCGGAGCTGGCGTCCTGGCTGCCATGGGCCCACGCGAGCACGATCACCGGGACGGAGGTATCCACGCGACCTGCGTAATCTGCCGGTCCGGTGTCCGCGCTGGACGTCGACGCCGAATGTTTGTCGGTCGAAATTACGACCACCCGAGATACCAGTCGACCAGGGCGCTCATCGTGCGCACGCCGTGGTTCTGCGGGATCCGCAGCTCATCAACATCGGCCCCTTGGAGGATTCGACCGTCCAGGTATCGTTTCCCCAGCTTCTCCTGCGTCCAGCCGATGACCGCGTCGACGCTCGGGGTATCGATGTTCGCCATGCCCGCGATCGCCTTGACAACCGCGAGGCCGTACGGGACGTCCTCCCGGAGGTAACGATATTGAAAATCTGGCACGAACTCGCCCGGCGCCCGTTCCCGGACGGGAACCTTGCGGGCCTGAATGGGCCCGGTGCGGAAGCACGTGGCAACGGTCGTGACGTCTGCGGTGCGGGCCGCGTAGGACAAGCGCAGCCAATCAAGGATCGGCAACACGCCCGAAAGATCCAGCCGATGGTCGCTTCGCGACTCCACCGCACGCGCGGTCGCGACCACCTCGTCTGACAGCCGTTCGACGAATTCCCCGGTCCGATCGCTGGCGCCGCCGTACAGGCGCGGGATGGTCTCGTCCCGAAACGATTCGCCTGACCACTCGGCGAACCATCCGTACATGAGGCCGGGGTGGATGATTTGGCCTGGGTTCCCGAGCGTCACATTCAGAAAGTTCGGCGTCGGCACGATCCGCGTACCGAGCAGCGTCGAGAGCTGCATGGCAATGCCGGGAGCGTCGGCGTGCGGGAGCGACCCCATTGACACGGTTTCTTTGGCCGCGCCGACATGCACCGTCTGTTTTGTTTGATCGACCCGTGTCGACCAGGGCAGCGTTTGGAGGCCGAAGACCCGGCGGCCTCCCCGCGGGCGGATGCCGGACACCTTTCGCGTCACGTCGAACTCGAACCCGCTGCGGGCCGGGAGCGTGCCGACGATGGCACGGTCGTTCAGGTGAGGCGCGATTCGATCGAGAATCGCGGCATGCGCGAATGCCGGAACGGAGATCAGCACGAGGTCGGCCTGCGGAATGACTTCTGCCGGGTTCGACGAAACGACGCGCACCCGATCTGCCCGGCCGGCGACCACGCCCGTGGAACGGAGGCCTTCATCCGAGAACACGACCCGGCGCAGGTGTTCCGCCTTCTCGGGAGACCCCCGCAGCCAAAGAACGTCGCCGTCAAAGTTTCTGGAAGCAACGACGGCGAGCGTGTAGGCGCCGTTTCCGCCGCCGCAGATCGCGAGTACCTTGGACCGAGATGCGGGCTCGGCCGCCGCGTGGATCGTCATTGCAAAGGCTCCAAGTCCTGGCACTGTATCAATGTAGTTAGGCACCACTGTACGATCGACGGGGGAATGTCACCACCGGCCGATCGAAGGATATCTATCCATCTCTCGACGATAGCGTCTCAAGGGAACACACCGCGTGACCGCCAGCTCGTGGGAGGAAGGATTGCTTACGAGCAACCCGAAACACCGCGCACGTGAGATCGCAGATCAACAATCGAACGTATGGTCGGGCGATAGTTGAGGTTATCGGCCGTGACGACATCGCAGTCGCGAAGTTCCCGGTTGACGAGGCTGATTCGAGATCACTGGAACGAGCGCGCGTCCACATTCGACGAGGAACCCGGCCATGGCCTCCGTGGCCGGGAGCAACACGGCGCTTGGGTCACGCTGCTGGCCACCCTGACCGGCGGCGGCCCCGCGCGTGTGCTGGACGTTGGCTGTGGCACCGGGTTCCTTACGCTTCTCCTGGCAGAGATGGGACATTTGGTCACGGGCATCGATCTGGCCGAACGAATGCTCACGGCTGCGGAGGAAAAAGCGCGCCGCGCAAGCCTCTCCGTGGAATTTCGCCTTGAGAATGCAACGTCGCTTCGCGACCCTGATGCCACGTATGACGTGGTGATCGCCCGGCATGTCATTTGGGCGCTCCCGGATCCGTCGGTCGGTGTAAAGGAATGGTTGCGTGTCCTCAAGCCCGGCGGCAGGCTCGCCCTGATCGAAGGGCAGTGGTCCTCCGACGATGCCGCGGGCATGGGCTCGAGAACGACCCAGATCACGTTAGCCGCGCGCGCACGGGCGGTGCTGAGGATCCTATACTACGGCGCCAAGGAGCACCAGCTCGGGCGCGTACCGGCGAAACTGCGTACGCTGCGGTACCATGCGGCGCAGAGGACGCTGCCGTTTTCAGGAGGTGCGCCCGCAGACCGCCTCGTCACTCTATTAGAGGCCCACGGTGTCTCCGATGTGGCCGTCACACCGCTCATGGATCCCGCGCTTTGGGGCGAACGCTCCCAGTATCCTCGCTATTTGGCGGTCGGCGTTTGGCGCTAGGCCAAGTTCTGCTGCCGCGTTTCCTCGTGACACAAACTGGCTGAAGCAGTTTACAATGTCTCAACACTAAAATGCGGCAAAGTACGGCCGCGTTCACCGATCGATCTCCCCCGATCGAAGGAATGCGGCTCCCCCCGTAGAGGGATGGCCCTCGTCGCTTTCGGCAGGCTATGCTGGCTGCGCGTCGGGGTGGACGCTTGAATACTCGACTTTGGCTGCCCCGCAGGGAGTTCCGTCGATGGCGTCAGGCTCCCCGCAACCACGCCTCACGAAACTCATTCGCTTGCATTGGAACGACCGTGCCACCACGTTCGACGCCGAAGCCGATCACGGTGTGCACAGCCGGGATCAGCGTGATGCATGGGCCAATCTGCTGTCGGGCATCGCGGGAACCGAGCCGAGGTGCGTGCTCGACGTCGGCTGCGGCACCGGCGTCCTCACCCTGATGCTGGCCGAAATAGGGCATGCGGTAACCGGGGTAGACTTTGCTCCGCGAATGCTTAAGATCGCGGAGCAGAAATCGCGCCAGGCCGGCCTGGCGGTGCGCTTTCGCCTCGAGAATGTCACCGCGTTGAGCGATCCTGACGCCACATACGATATTGTCATCGCCCGCCACGTGATCTGGGCGCTGCCGGATCCCGTTCTCGGTGTCAGGGAGTGGCTTCGCGTCCTTCGACCCGGAGGCCGGCTCGCGTTGATCGAAGGGCACCGCTACTCGAAACCGGAAACGCCTGCGCTTCCCACGGCCAAGAAGACGCCGGCGGAGTCGATACGATCGGTGTTGAGGATCTTCTACTACGGGGTGAAAGAAAGAAAAACGGCTCTGATCCCGGCGAAGTTGCGTTATCTCACGTATCGACGTGCCCAAACTGAACTACCGTTCCCCGGTGGGCTGCCGGCCGAGCGTCTCGTCGCGCTCCTGCAGGCGGAAGGGATTCGTGATCTCAGGCTTACGCCGATCATGGACCCCGCTTTATGGGGCGGTGACCCGCAGTACCCGCGCTACCTGGCTGTGGGTACCCGCGCCTAGCCTCGGAGCAGCGCACTCGCGTTTAAACCGCCCGGCGCGACCTTCCTCGCCGGTTCAGCCGCTGGCGCAGCGATCGCAGCGCCCATGCACGATCAGTGAGGCTCCCCGCAATGTAAATCTGCGGCCCGCACGCCGGACAAGCGGCATCAACACCGTGGGATCGACGGAAAGATCCACGACACGGCGGCAGTTGTCGCACACCAGGTGGCCGTGGGGATCGGTGTTGGGCTCCCACCGGGTCGCGCCGAGCGAAACGGGGATCGGCTCGATGAGCTCGAGATCGGCGAGCTCGCGCAGGATGGCATATACGGTCTTAAGGGCGAATCCGGGGACGGCGTCCCGCAGGCCTGAGTGCAGCTCCTCCGCGGTAGGATGGCCCTCCGCGCGCTCCAGCGCCCGGAACACCGCCGTCCGCTGGGCGGTGATGCTGCGGCCCCGTGACCGGAACTTAGCGATCGCCTCGGTTGTCGAAAATCGCCCCACGCGAAATCGTCACTCTCTTACGGATGCCAGTTATCCACAAGCGCGCGCGCAGCCTTGTCCCACAAGGCGTCCATGGGCGCCGGCAGCTCGCACGCTTGACGGCCATTCTTGACGATATCACTATAGAATCGCTTAGGCAATCGTGGCGCCAATTTCGTCCGGAGCGTGATGATACGGCATGGTCCGTCGCGGGTTCGGCTGGAGCACGGTCCTCCTCGTGCTGGCCGCTCTGTCGGTCATCGGTGTGATCGTCTGGCAGGCGGTGACCGCGGGCGGCTCCCCGGACCCGACTGCGAAGCACCTGAGCCGCGCCGCCGCCATTACCGACACCGGCGTGCTCGTGTTCCGCGAAGGTCTGGAATCGATCCTCGTGCTGTCCGCGATCACGGCAAGCCTCTCCCGGACGCAATCCCGCTGGGCGCGCCCGGTCGCCGCCGGTGCGGGCGCCGCCTTCCTCGCGACCCTCGCCATGTGGTTCATCGTGGTGGCGATCCTCTCCGACGTCAACGCCTCGGAGCTCGACCTCCAGGCAGCGACCGGCCTCCTGGCCGTGCTCGTCCTGCTCGTGATCATGAACTGGTTCTTCCATCGAGTTTACTGGACCGGCTGGATCAGCCATCATACGGAGCGGGAACGCGCGCTGCTCCGCGACCGGGCGGCGTCTTCCGCGGCGGTGTTCCGCGGCCTTGCGCTCCTGGGATTCACCTCCGTGTACCGCGAGGGCTTCGAGGTGGTGCTGTTCCTGCAGAGCCTCCGGCTCCAGGTGGGCGCCCACGTCGTGCTGCTCGGCAGCCTCCTCGGCCTGGGCCTCACGCTGATCGTGGCCGCGCTCAATTTTCTCTCGCATCGCCGTCTGCCGTACCGGAAGATGCTGGTCCTCACCGGGATGCTGCTCGGCGTGGTGCTGGTCGTGATGGTGGGTGAGACGGTCCAGGAAATGCAGCAGGCGCACTGGATCGCCACGACGAGGCTGTTGTCCTTCGAGCTACCGGCGTGGATGAACGTCTGGTTCTCGCTGTACAACAGCCTGGAGAGCCTCACGGCCCAGGTCATCACCGTGGTCGCCGTGATAGGCTCCTACCTCGTTGCCGAGCGCGTGCGTGGGCTGCGGCCGCGCCGCCGTGTGGAGATGCCGGTGCAGGAGGCCCGCTAGGCCGGCGTCATCCGTGGCCCGGCCGGCTGCCTGCCGCTCGCACGCCGGATCTTCACCGTCAGTCGACGGGGAGCAGGTCGCAAAACATCCACGCCTCGCGCTGCACCACCTCGCCGCGCCGCACGCGCACCGGATGCCGGAATGCCGGTCCGGCCCAGACGAACGTGTGGAACTCGCCGTTCTCGCCGCACGGATCGACCCGCGCCGGCAGGTCCGCAAGCAACGCACGGTCAAACCCGCGTCCCGCGAACGCGGCAGGCAGCACACGCGTGTCCACGCACGTCAGGATCGCCTCGAACCCGCGATCGATAAACTCGCGCGCGAGATCGCGGGTGTTGCGGTGCCACACCGGGAAGAGCGGGCGCAGCCCCGTGCCCGTGAGGCGCTCCTCACGGTACCGCCGGATATCCTCGAGGAACAAGTCGCCGAACGCGACCGCGGCGACACCGTTCGTGCGATGCCGGGTCAGGGCGCGCGTCATAGCGGCTTCATACGCCGCGTTGGATGCCTCCTGTGGGATGGTCACGATGTCGAGGGCCAGATTCAGCGCCTCGGCCTGCCGCCGGACGAGATCGACCCGCACGCCGTGCATGCTCACCCGCTCGAACCCCTCCGTTACCGTCGTGAGCAGCGCGGCGACGGTCCACCCGCCGTCCGCCAGCAACTCCGTTAGGGCAAGACAGCTGTCCTTGCCGCCGCTCCACGACAGGAGCACGCGTTCGACCACGGCTCAGTGAAAGAGGTTCAAGAGGTTGGACGGCAACCCGGGCACTTGAGGAAGTTGAGGGAGCTGCGGAAGTTGCAGCGGCCCGGACGGCCGGGCGGCCGGCGTCGATCCGGCCTGACCCCGCAGCAGCTGCGGTGTGCCGGCCAGGGCGAACTGAGGATTGTCGAATCGACCGCGCGCGCTAAACGGCACGCGGGCGCCCGTGATGCCCGCGGCCGCGGGCAGTGCGTGACCCAGCGCCTGGCCGGCCAGTGACATGGCGGTGCCGACCGGCGATCCGCCCGTTGCCTGCGTGTCGACCACCGCGATCCCCGCGTAGTCGATGGTTCGATCGAATCCAAAGCTCCCGTGCGCGGTACCGCTCAACGTATCGGCGTCCAGTTTGAGGTTTTTGCTGATGCCGCGCTCGCCGGCCAGCCGGAGGTCGCCGCCGAAATACCGAAAGCGCGTACTGCCGGATGGCGCGGCGAGGTGCAGGGCCTGCGCCAGCTGTGTGAGGCTCCCCAAGCGGTTGTTGAGATCGAGCCCAGGGAACGAGCCGTTCCGCACCGCAAACACCCCGTCGCCCGTGAGCGCCGCGATCGGGTCCCGCCCCAAGGCGGTGGCCAGGGCAAACGCTCCATCCAGCGCGCCCGTGATCCTCGGGGTCCCGGGTGCGAGCGTACGGGCCAAAGCGCCGACATCGATGCCGGTCGCGCGTACGGTACCGCTCAGCGGGAGCCCTGGGGCGCCGTAGTCGAGCAACGCCGCCCCCTGGGCGACGCCCCCGTAGGCCGCGAACCGGTACCGATCGATGCGGATTCGCGTGCCGTTCAGGCTGAACCGGCCGCTGACCTGGCTGAGCGCAAGCGGCGACAGCGTCACCGCGGGCGCCGAAAAGGTTCCGCCGCCCGTTACCAGCGGCCCCTGCGGCCGCCCGAGCGAAGCCGTGATGGTAGCCCCGGCGTCGAGCCGACCCGCAACCGGTGCGCCGGGGGCGAGCGCCGCGGCGACGCGCGCAAGGTTCAACGCGCGGGCCCGTGCGGTCATCGTGGCCGGGACGGCCGCGGCCGCATAGTCCACGGCCGCCGTCCCCTCGACCGTCCCGCCGTACGCCGCCAGCCGGTACCCGTCGACGCGGAGGCGATCCGAGTATACGCTCACCCGCCCGTCGACCTGTTCGGCCTCGAACGGGGCAAGCCCGAGCCGGCCAACCGTGACGACGCCGCGGGCCAACAGCCGTCGGGGCCCCTGCGGGGCCGCAACGGCGCTCCCAGCCTCGTGAGTCATGAGCCCGGCGACCCGGTCGACGTCCAGCGCCGGCACCCGCAGCGTGAACGTCGCGAACGGCGGATCGAGCGCGGTGAGCTTCACGGTACCGCTCGCGCGCAGCGTGTCAAGCGCTGCAGTAAACGTGCTTGCGGCTGCGCCGTTCTCAACAGTGAGCTGCCCACTCTCGAAGACAATCGGCTTCGTGAGTCCGGCCACCTGGAGCCGGACGTGTCTGAGCGCCGCGGCGAGCCGGAGCCCGCGCAGCCATCCGGCGGTGGTGGGATCGACGCCGGTGATATCCGCGTCGAGCCCGCTGAGCGCGAACCCCGGGACGATGTGTCCGGTGTGCGCGTCGACCGAGGCCGAGACCAGCCCTAGATCCCGGATGGTGATCCGGCCGACCGTCCCGACCCGAATGAACGGTGCCCCGGGCGCCGCACCTCCCCTGCCGGCTGCCGCGCGACCGGCTGTGGCTAGATCAAAATTAGTCCGCCCGCCCGCGGCGGTGAGCACCGTCAGCCGGACCCCGGTCAGCGCGACGCGAGTCACCTCGATCTGCCGCGACCAAAGTCCCCGTAACGTCACCCCCAAATCCAGCGCGCTGACGGCGAGCGCGTCTCCCGCGGGGAACCCGCCAGGATTTGCTACGCGGACGTTTTGGGCGTGGATGTGAAGCGACGGGAACACGTAGAGGCGGAGCGCGTCCATGCGCACATCGCGGCCCGTGGCGCCCTTGAGGAGTTGTACCACGAGCGGCCGAAACCGGTCCATCGGCATCAGCCACGGCACCGCGACGGCGGCGGCGAGCCCCGCGGCCAGCACCGCCGCGCCGGCGCGCACCCACCACCGCTGATACCAGCGCCCCTGGGCTTCCACGGTCAGCGCACCCTCCCGTCGCTCACCCTCGCGACTCACTCGGCCCCCCGCCCCCGCGCTCTTCCGCTTCCGGCGCCCGTGCTCCTCCGTGCGGTCTATGCGCGCGGCCGGATCGGTGATCCCGCCCTGAGACCATGCGTGTCGCCCGCCGATCGAGTTGCTCGGCGTGTTGCCTCAAAAGTCCTGGTCACCGAAGTAAGGGGTGATGCCTCAAAATGGTGGTCACCCAGAGTCCGCCCTTGACGCCCTTGTCGTTGTCTTGCTCGCGGCCGCCGCGCGGGGATGCGTTG
>Ga0209060_10002784_pt1 | contig 15660 bp, 15 predicted proteins | sample Coa_R1_8_FD_187155 | JGI IMG/M metagenome (GOLD analysis project Ga0209060, IMG submission 187155) | Surface soil microbial communities from Centralia Pennsylvania, which are recovering from an underground coalmine fire - Coalmine... | ecosystem: Environmental > Terrestrial > Soil >...
AAGGTGGTCATGGAGCTGGCGGGGCTGGGGACGGTGGAGGCGGAGTTTACGTGAGGTGAGGGAGGTCCTCCGCGGTGGCACGTCCACGTGAGAACGGCCCAGCTCCATCCCCATGTCGCCCCGGCGCAGGCCGGGGCCCATAACCCCAGGGCGGAGTTCTTACGAAGGTCGTCGACCGTTAGGGCCTATACCATCGGGGCCTGTTGAGAGATTCCGCGGTATAAGCCCCGGCCTGCGCCGGGGCGACATCGAGTGTGCTCCCCAATCTCCGCATTCAACGTCCACCCATCACCGCACCCCCTCATTCCCGCGGCGTGATAGCGCCCAGGTCATGGGATAGGCAGCGTCCCCAAAAGCATCGAGGGCGCAGGGAAGACCGGGTGCCCGCCAGGCACCCACGGCTCCCGCGCAAAAAAGGGTTGCGCGAGCGCGCGGCAGCAACAGGTGTCGGCGGCATCACGCCAGCCTTCCCTGCGCAGTGGCTTTACGGTGTCCTCCGTGCTCTTCCCGGTGAACCAGCTCTTGCCACCGTCGCCCGCGCGAGACCTTTGGAGTCCTGCGCGAGCTTGACGCGTGCATGGGCGCGCCAGAACCACACGGCTTCTTCCGTACGCGGAAAATGCCGGTCGTCTTAGGCCTTCCCGCGTCCACCGCATTCCACCCAACGTCCGTGACGATCGCGATACGCCCCTCGATTGAGAGATGGAACAAAAAGGGAACATAACGTATAGTCAAGGGCGAGTCAAGGAGACCGCACAAAGACAGGTTGTCTGCGCATTTCCTTGAGTGGCTATAGCTGTTCTGCTATATATATGGGGGCGGTGTGACGAAACCCGTTGTATGGATCGGATCGTCGCGTGAGGACCTGCGAGCCTTTCCGGACGAGGTGCGTCGCGTCATGGGTTATGCGATCAATCGCGCGCAAGACGGCGCAGAGCATCCGCGGGCGAAGGCGTTGAGGGGCTTCGGTGGCCGCAGCGTATTGGAGGTGGTCGACGACGAGGACGGCGACACCTATCGCGCCGTGTACACAGTCCGCTTTGCTGGTGTGATTTACCTCCTCCATGCGTTCCAGAAAAAGTCGAAAAGAGGCATCGAGACGCCGAAGCACGAGATCGAGGTCATCAGGGCACGGCTGAAAGTAGCCGAGGCCCACTACCGGGCGAACTATGGAAACGTAGGATGAGCAAAGACGACAAGGTGACGTTGAGCAGCGGAAATGTCTTCGCCGATCTCGGGTTCGCCCATCCCGAGGAGGAGCTTCTTAAGGCCAAGCTCGTTGGTGAGATCCATGAGATCGTCAAACGGCGCAAGCTGACCCAGGCCAAGGCCGCCGCTCTGCTCGGATTGAAGCAGCCGGACGTTTCCGTGCTCCTTAATGGTCGCGTGGGCAAGTTTTCGATTGAGCGCTTGGTTCGTTGCCTGGATCGGCTGGATTGCAAGGTCGACCTGGTTGTTCGTCAAAAATCACGGAGCAAGGCTCGGGTTGCGACCGAGGCCACGTGAGATGTGGAAGAAGCCGTGATCAAGGCCTGATCGAGCAACTCCTCGTCCGCCCAATGTGAGGAACAAGCCAGGAGAGCAGAAATCAATGACGGGGCGTCCGACGTTGAAAGAGGTGGAAGCGGCGGCCCGCATTCTACATGAGGCAGGGCTGCGCCATCATTGGTGGGACCTCTATTCGGAAGTCTTACGACGAACTCGCTTCCACCGATCCCATCGGCAAGAACGAATTTGATGCAATCGTCGAATCTATGTTGATCGCGGCCAGCTTGGCTCGCTCATGATCCGTACACCCACAATTCGGCCTACGGGATGGCCCGCGGCGCCGTTCGCCTCGAAACCCAAACGGCCTCCGGCAGGGGAGCTACCGGAGGCCGTGGAGTACATCGCTTGGCCCGCGCCTAGGTTCGCGAGGCGTTGCGATGTGGGAGCTCGTTGAAGGGGAGGGTGGTGGGAGCTTGTTTTCTCGTCCTTCTTGAAATTTTGATCTCGCCCGGGGCTTACCCCTCTTCCTGACCCTCCCCCGCAAGGGGGGAGGGGAAACTGCTAGCTCGCTTCACGTCGTTGTCGCGGTCGTCCGTTGCGATTCGGCCCGAGGCTCACGCTTCTGGCGCCCGCCAGCACTCACACCGCGCTAGAACGGCAGCAGCACGTCCATGACCTGTTGCCCGTATCTTGGCTGCTGGAAGTCGGAGATCTGGCCCCGTCCGCCGTAGGAGATGCGGGCCTGGGCAATCTTGGAGGAGTCGATGGTGTTGTCGCTCTGGATGTCCTCGGGGCGCACGATGCCGGCGACGATCAGTTCGCGCATCTCGTAATTGACCCTGATCTCCTGCTTGCCCTCGACCACGAGGTTGCCGTTCGGCAGCACCTGGGTGACCACGGCCGCGACGTTGGTCTGCAAGGTTTCCTGGCGCTGGATCGAGCCCTTGCCGTCATATTGCGAACTCGAATCCGTGGTCAGGATGCGGCCGGGCAGAATCTTGTGCGCCTGGGTGATCGTCTGCGCGCCGATGAAATCGGTGATCCCTGAGTCTTCCTTGCTGGTGCGGTCGCGCTGGGTCTCGTTGGCGAAGTTCGCGGAGTCGGTGATGTTCACCGTCACCGTCAGCAGGTCGCCGATCTGGTGCGCGCGCTGGTCCTTGAAGAAGGAACGCGAGCCGTTCCGCCACAGCGAATTGGGATTGTAGGACACCGCCTCCGGCTTCGGCATCGGCATCGACACCGGCTTGTAGCCGGGCTGGGTCGTCGGATTGTCGATCGAAGTGAGCTTCGGGGTCTCGCCGATCTGGCTCAGGCGGTTGATCGCCGAGCATCCGCTCGCCGTCGAGAGAATGCCAAGCAGCGCCGTAGTGACGAGGATGCGGTGACGGCTGGATCTGTAAGCCGAAGCGGACTTGTTGCAACTGATACTGGAGCTGGACATGAACTTTACTCTGGCTTGGAGGTGACCGGCGAATTGGTGCCTGGGCTGGTTCCTTGGCTGATTCCTTGGGCGAGCGCGGCGGTGGTGGTCGGCTCTGCGCTTGCGATCGCCGCGGTGTCGGAGACGACGACGGGCTCTGGCGTTGCGATCTGGATGCTCACCTGGCCGCGGCCGGTGACCACGCCAGACACCGTGCGCTTGGATTGCGGGTTGAGCACGCTGACCACGTCGCCCTCGGCGCCGCTGTCGAGCGCCTTGCCGCGGGTCGTCAGGTAGATGCCCGCGGTCTGGTAGATCAGCGTGACGTTCTGGTCGCGCTGGACGAGATCGGGCTTTGACAGATCCGCCACCCTTACTGGCTGGCCGGCGCGCATCGAATGGCGCATCTGCATGCCGATCGCGCTGTCGCGCACGGCGGGGTCGCCGCCGACGTCCGCCTTGGGCCGCCGTTCCACGACGATGTCGGACGCCTTGAGGATGTCCGAGCGCTCCACACTGCGGGTCAGGATCACGGCGTCCACTGTCTCGATCGCGACGCCCGTGAAGCGCAACTGGGTCGGCGCATTGCCGGCATCGTTGGCGATCGAGAGAGTCACGTCGAAGTGGCCGCCGCGTGTCTCATAGCGCACCGCGGTCACCTCCAGAGCACCGGAGTTGGAGGCATCGAGCCTGGTGTCCTGCAAGTCGCGGTCGAAGGCCAGGGTGAGATTGGCGGCTTCTCCGAGATTGCCGCGGTGGGCGAGCGCCTCAGACACCGCCGCCTGGATGTCCTTGGCGGTCACGGTGCGCGCAAGTCGCGTCACCGAAACGTCCTTGAGGTCGTGGGTATTGACGCCGATGACCTGGTGCTGCCTCAGCACCGAGAGCACCTGCGCGACCGGCAGCACGCCTGTGGTGCCGAGATCGGGCGCCCGATAGACCGGGACCAGCGCGAAGGTGCCGGCATTGTCGATGAGGTCGCCGACCCGCACCACGTCGGAGGTGACCGCGACGTTGGCGCGCAGCATCGGCACGGCGAGGGCGTCGTCGGCGTCGCCCGCCCATGCCGGAGTGGCAGCGAGAGCGAACAGGGCGGTTGCGAACAGGAGGGGGCGGATCATCATCGTCAGCCTCCGTCAGCGGAACAGCGCGGTGGTGGATTGCATCATCTCGTCGGCGGCGGAGATCACCTTGGCGTTCATCTCGTAAGCGCGCTGCGCCGCGATCAGGTCGCTCATCTCTGAGACCACGTCGACATTGGCCTGTTCGAGGCTGCCCTGCGTGATGGTGCCGAAGCCTTCCGCGCCGGCGTTGCCATCCTGCGGCGGGCCCGAGGCGGGCGTGTCCTGGTACTGGTTGTTGCCGACCGGCAGAAGCCCGGCCTTGTTGATGAAGCGCGTCAGCGCGATCGTCCCGACGATCTGCGAGGTGGTCGAGCCTGGCAGCGTCACCGAGACCTGACCCTGCGAGTTCACCGTGAGGCCGGAGGCATTGTTGGGGATGGTGATGGTCGGCTGCACCAGGTTGCCCATCGCGGTGACGATGCGGCCCTGGTTGTCCATCTGGAAGGTGCCGTCGCGGGTGTACTGGAAAGTGCCGTCAGGCATCTGGATCTTGAAGAAGCCTTCGCCGGTGATGGCGAGGTCGAGGTCGTTGCCGGTCTGCGACAGCGTGCCTTGCGTCATCGAGCGCGGCGTGCCGACGGTCTTCACGCCGCCTCCGAGATCGATGCCGACGGGAAGAATGGTGCCCTGTTCGGATGCCTGTGCGCCGATGCGGCGGACGTGCTCGTAGATCAGGTCCTCGAACGCGGCCGTTTGCTTCTTGTAGCCGGTGGTACGCAGGTTCGCGATATTGTTGGAGATCACCTGAACGTTGAGTTCCTGTGCCGCCATTCCGGTCGCTGCGGTGTGAAGCGCCTGCATTTCAGTTACTCCTCAAATCGTTTGTCTTGCGCTACCTGCTGCCTCAAGCTCAGGACGGGACGTTGGCGAGCTGCTCGATCGCGTTCTTGTGCAGGTCGCTCTGCTGCTGAAGGATGTTGGCGATCTCCGTATAGGCGCGCGTCACCTGGATCATGTTGGCCATTTCGGAGACCACGTTGACGTTGGATTTCTCGACAAAGCCCTGGCGCACCGCCGATTTCGTATCCTGCTGGGCGATGTTGCCGTCGGGTGCGGAAAACAGGTTGTTGCCCTGCTTCAACAGCTTCTGCGCGTCGGCGAAGCTGACAAGGCGGAGCTTGCCGCGGATCGAATCCGCCCGGCTCGTGCCCTCGAGCACGGTGATGGTGCCGTCGGGCGAGATGCTGATGTCGTGGTCGGTCTGTTGAAACACGATCGGGCCGGAGGTGCCGAGCACCGGATCGCCGGAATTGGTGACGAGCTGGCCGACATTGTTGATCTGCAGATTGCCGTCGCGGGTATAGCGTTCGCCGCCCTGGGTCTGCACTGCGAGAAAGCCGGCACCGTCGATCGCAACGTCGAGCGGATTGCTGGTCGGCTGCGCCGCGCCTTGCGAGAAATTGTGAAAGGTGCCGCGATCCTGCACGTAGGAAACGCGCCGGTCCGCGCCGTTGAAATTGTCCTCGTGCGCGCCCGAGCTCAGATACTCCTCGAACAGCGATTCGTCGGCCTTGTAGCCAACGGTGTTGACGTTCGCGATGTTGTTGGCGAGCACGTCGAGTTGCCGCTCCAACACCGCCTGTCGCGATAGTCCGACGAGAAGCGCATTCTCCATCGGTGGTTCTCCCCTTTTTCGACCAGGCCCGCCGAGGACAGCCCTCCCAGACCGTTCTCCGCCCGATTTCCGAACCGCACCGGCTCTCCCAAGCCCGCGCCGCTTCGCCATCGTGAGGAGAGCGAATGTCGTGCCAACTCGGAAAATGAAGCGGTCTTAAGCGCTTAGACGTTTTGCTGGGAGCGCGAGGGCAGGCAGAAAGGTCTTGTTGACCATGTTTGCCCGGCAACTTTTTCCCACTCACCGCGCAAAAGAAAGCTTCCATTAACCATTGCTACCTTAGCGTCGGCGGGAGAATGGGCGCGTGCGTAGCGCCGGGGGCCATCGTATCGCGTCGTTCAAGCCCGTCTGGCGGCATCGCTCTCCTTGACCGAGATCGGACCGAGCGACCAATGGCTGAAAACGAACAGGCGGAAAGCGCGGGCACAGATGCGGGTTCTACCGCCGCGCCCAAGAGCAAGCTCAAGCTCGTCATCATCGTCGTCGCCGCGTTCGCCATCCTTGGCGGCGGTGCGGCGACCTATTTTCTTTTCTTCCGCCACGCGGCGACCGGCGACGAGCAGCACGCCGAAGCCCCGCCGCCAAAACCGCCGGCCTATGTCGAAGTGCCGGACATGTTGGTCAACCTGGTCGGCGCACCCGGCGAGCGCGTGCAATATCTGAAGGTGAAGGTCGTGCTCGAGGTGAAGGAGGAGAAGCAGATCGAGGAGCTCAAGCCGACGATGCCGCGCGTCACCGATATCTTCCAGACTTACCTGCGCGAGCTCAGACCAGCCGACCTCAACGGTTCGGCCGGACTGTTCCGCCTCAAGGAAGAGCTGACGCGGCGGGTCAACGTCGCTGTGGCGCCGATCAAGGTCAGCGCCGTGCTGTTCAAGGAAATCGTGGTTCAGTAGCGGGACGGGACTGAACGATCATGGCGGGCAACGATCCTGTCGACCAAGATGCCATAGCCGCCCAGTGGGAAGCCTCGCTTGATTCCGAGGACCCGGCAGGCGCGGCGGAAGCGGCCGCAGCCAACGAACTCACGGAGTCGATGGCGCTGCAATGGGCCGCCATGGTCGAGGACGGCAGCCGCGACTTCGGAGGCAAGAACGGCGGCGAACGCGTTCTGTCCCAGGAAGAAATCGACAACTTGCTCGGTTTCACCGTCGGCGACGTCAGCCTCGACGAGAATTCCGGCATTCGCGCCATCATCGACTCGGCGATGGTGTCCTACGAGCGTCTGCCGATGCTCGAAATCGTCTTCGATCGCCTGGTGCGGCTGCTCACGACCAGCTTGCGCAATTTCACGAGCGACAACGTCGAAGTCTCGCTCGACCGCATCACCTCGGTGCGCTTCGGCGACTACATGAACTCGATCCCGCTACCGGCGGTTTTGAGCGTGTTCAAGGCGGAGGAGTGGGAAAATTTCGGGCTTGCCACGGTCGATTCCAACCTGATCTATTCGATCATCGACGTGCTGCTCGGCGGCCGGCGTGGCAATTCCTCGCTGCGCATCGAAGGCCGGCCCTACACCACGATCGAGACCAACCTGGTCAAGCGCCTGATCGAGGTCGTGCTGTCGGATGCCGAGCAGGCGTTCCGGCCGCTGTCGCCGGTCAAATTCTCCATCGACCGGCTCGAGACCAATCCGCGCTTTGCCGCGATCTCGCGCCCTGCGAACGCGGCGATCCTGGTGCGCCTGCGCATCGACATGGAAGACCGCGGCGGCAATGTCGAGCTGTTGTTGCCTTATGCGACCATCGAACCGATCCGCAACGTGTTGTTGCAGATGTTCATGGGCGAAAAATTCGGCCGCGATCCGATCTGGGAAGGTCACTTTGCCACCGAGGTCGCTCTCGCCGAGATCGCCGTCGACGCCGTGCTCTACGAATCCGAGATCCCGCTCAAGCAGCTGATGCGACTCAAGGTCGGCGACACCTTGCCGCTCGAGATGAGGAAGGATGCGCTGGTGTCGGTGCGCTGCGGCAGCGTCACGCTGACGGAAGGGCGGATGGGCCGGGTTGGCGACCGCGTCGCGATCCGCGTGACAAAGCCGCTCCGCAAGCCGAAGACGACGCTGGCGATGTTCGAGAAGCTGGACGAGCAGAACAAGATGATGGATGCCACATGAACCATTCATTAGGTCTGACGATCGAAACGCTGGTGGCCATCCTGCTGATGGTGACGATCGGCTACTGCATGCTCCTGAACTCCCGCCTGAAGCGGCTGAGGGCGGACGAGCATTCGCTCAAGGCCGTGATCGCCGAACTCCTGACGGCGACCGAGATCGCCGAGCGCGCCATCGGCGGGTTGAAGCATACCGTGCGCGACGTCAACGAGAATCTCGGCAATCAGATCGCGACGGCGACGCAATTGTCCGAGCATCTCAAGCGCCAGCTCGCCGAGGGCGACCACGTGGTGCGCCGCCTGACCAAGATCGCGATCGCGGCGCGGCCGCAATCGGCGGAGGCGGCGAAGCAAGTGGCCGAGGAAACGTCCAAGGAATCGTCCAAGGCATCATCAAAGGAAGCGTTCAAGGAATCGCCGCGCGAGCTGTTCAGGGAATCGTTGAGGGAGCCCGCGACGCGGCCGACGAGCGAAAGGCTCTCGGGCGCCAAAGCGGTGGCAGCCGCCGCGCAGGCCTTCACTGAACGCAGAAGGACCGGTGGCCTTGCGGCATGAAGTCGTTCCGTAACATCCGCGTCATCCCGGTCGTCGTCACCGCGATCTTCTGCCTAATGGTGCTGAAGGTCGCAGGCCTGGTGCTCGATGGCGGCTATGTCTTCGACTACGATCCGCAGTCGACCAAGCCGTCCTGGGCGCAGGACATGCTCAATTACCCGGGCGGGCCGCCGAAGGTGGATGAGGTCGACGTCACCGGCTCGGTCGACGGCAAGAAGGAGGGCGCACCCAAGCCGGCCACGCCGGAGACAAAGCCCGAGGGCGTCGTGATTCACCCCGAGAACGAGCCGCCTTCGATATTGCCGTCCGAGCGGGCGGTCCTGGAGCGACTGCAAGCACGCCGGCAGGAGCTTGAAACGCGGGCGCGCGAGATCGACATCCGCGAGAGCTTGTTGAAGGAAGCCGAGAAGCGGATCGAGAGCAAGGTCGGGGAGATGAAGGCGATCGAAGCCAAGAACGCGGCGATCAACGATCAAAAGGCCGAAGCCGAGAACGCCCGCTTCAAGGGCATCGTCACCACCTATGAGAACATGAAGCCGAAGGATGCCGCCAAGGTGTTCGACCGGCTCGAAATGCCTGTCCTGATCGAGATCGCCTCGCAGATCGCGCCGCGGAAGATGTCCGACATCATGGGGCTGATGCAGCCGGATGCGGCCGAACGGTTGACCGTGGAGCTGGCGCGCCGTGCGAGCGGCGATCAATCGGCTGCCGGCTCGTCCGAGCTTCCCAAGATCGAAGGCAAGATCCTGCCGCAGAAGTAAGTCGAACGAGGCACCTCGAAGCGTCAGGCGTTCGTCATGCGAGCTTGTTCACCGAGGACGACGAGCTCGATGGTTGAGCTTTCGTCACCGGGACGGAGTATGTGTTGTGGCCCACCGTGAACACCACATTGCCGTTCGATCCGTCGGTAGATGAAATCGTTGCGCCGGCGAACATGATGCTGTTCTTGGATACGGTGCCGGTGCCCTGGTGCAACACGCCGTTCACCGTGAGGTTCACCTGCGCATCCAGCCCGTTGATCGACACGACCTGAACGCTCGCGACTTGACCGTTCTGGCGCGAAAAGCCGCTCCAGTTTCCGACCAGCTTGTTCTGATCGGTTGTCGAGCTTTGTTTGGAGAGGATCGCGGTCCACTTCGCGCTGCCCGTTGAAAATTCGAAAGCCGCCTGGCTTCCGTTGCGCGTGCCGATGGTGACGTCACCGAAGCTGATCGTCGCGCCGTTGACGTCGCCGAACCCGCGATCCGTATGCCCGTTATGGGTATATTCGACCTGCGCCTGAGTGCCGCGAATGTTGATGACCTTGAACTCAACCGGCTGATTGCCCTGGCTGCTCGTGCCCTTCCAGTCACCGAGCAGATTGCTCTGGTGATAGATCCGCTCGTTGACAGGTGAGATCTGGCTGGTGCTTGAGGAGATGGCTGTCATCGCGGAGCCAGTTTTCGATTGCCGCAGGTTCGCCTGTCGAATTGGAGCCTCGCCTAGTGGACTCCGCGTGAGTGAGCGACCAGTAGGGCAGCTGTGCGGTTAATGGGTGCTTAAAGTCGGTGGAGGGGCGGCCGTCTTCAGCTGCGGTCGATTGCCTCATGTCGCCCAGTGTCCTGATTGCGAAGTTCGCTTGACGAAAGACTGAAGCGGACTTCCAAACCGCCACTCTCACCTTGACGTCGTCCGGCGCATTCGAGCCGCTGACTTGGCCGGGATGCAGAACTCAAAAGACCTAAACACGAACGCCAAATAGGTATTCCGGGCAGATATCGCGACGGCTTCCGCGCTTGGCTGTTTTGTGGCGCGCTCAATCTGTACACTCAACGGCCGTTTTGTCGCCCAAGGGACTAGTCCAACAGAGGAGCGCAGATTTCAACCCTTGTTAACGCCTCGAGCCGCAGGCTGCCCTAAGCCATCAAACAGTTGAGGGCGAACCCATGCGAAACAATTGGATATTGACGCCGTTTGAAACAGCGATCTTCGTCGGAGCCGCGATGCTTATGGTCGGCGGATTTGTGATGGTCGGCCTCGGCTGACTCCTCTATCCGCCCATTTGTTTTGCAACCCGCACCCGGATGGACCGCGGCTAAAGGTCGGACTGGCGAAGATCATTGGGCTAGCTGAGAGACCCGCGCATGAGCTATTTCAGGCTGCCTCTGGGTTGGCAGTGGCTGGCGCTGAACCCCATCCGCAGCGTCCTCGGCGGGCGCTATAGTCGTCCCACGGGAGAAGCGACCAGGTTCAACTGCCCAAACTGCGGAGCGGCATATCAGGTTGTGCGTGTCGAAGCTCCGGCGACGCACAACGAGCGGCTGACGTGCCTGAGCTGCGGCGGTCCTCTCCGCAATCGAGAGCGCAAGTTCGCGCTTAAGTATTTCCGCACAAGCGACGGAGCAGAACCGGGTCGATGAACGGGCGAGGGCCGAGGTTTTGAGTTTTCCACACCTGTCCCTGAGGACAATATTCCGCGCCGCGTTTTTTCCGTCAGATGACCGAACATGACGCGTGATACCTGGCTTTTCCGCATCTCGCTTCTATGGTGCACCGCCCTGGCGGGCGCGATGCTGTACATGGCTCTCGTGCATTGAGGCTACCTCAATCGGCAGCGCAAACGCATTTCCGCCGCCCATTTGTATTGGGGCTGTCATATCTTCCCGATACGCTGGTCTAATGGAAAACGAGACTTGGTTTCGGGCATCGGTTATTTGTGCCGGTGTACTGACCACGGTCCTGGCGATGTGGGTCATTTTCAGCGTGTGACGCCGCCTCAGTTGGCGGCCTCTTTCAGCGAACGACATCATCCAGGCGAAAGTCCCGGCAAAGCTCACCGCGCCAAGCACGGCGATGGCGGTAAAGACACGCTATACGGTGTCCACCCCGCACCGCCGCCCCGGAGGAGCGGCGCGGCATGCGCGCGTGTTGGAGCCGCGTTTCGAAGTGATCAAACGTGATCCTTCAGTGCTCTGGATGGAATCGGCCGGTAGTCATTTCGAGGCAGGTCAAAAGCTCGACATAGCTTTTATCGCCGCCGATGTCGGCCTCGCCGATGCAAGATTTCTGCGCCGATGCGCTAAATTCAGACCAGCGTTTGGTCAGCTCGTTCTTTGCATCTGTTTCGTCTTTCGTGCAGGATTCCGGCGTGGCGATGGCAGCACCTACCACTTCTTGGCGGCAGTTTCGGGCGATATCGAACCTAGGTGGTCCGTCGGCGGCGCCGGCGCGATCAATGGCAAATGCAGGGATAATCGTAGCCAGAGCAAAAATGCAGGTACGCATCATTGGTCTCCTGGTGGGTTATGGGTTGCATCAACGATAGCCCGTCACAGCGACGACATTCCTATTGCAGTTGAAGTCCGGCCGCACGTCGGCGCCGCGTTTGCCGCAGGCCGTGCGATCACCCACCATTCATCCTCACCAGGGCCATCAGTGCCGCAAAGACAAGCGTGGTGACTCCGCCGAAGGTGATGGCGGGGTAAAAATAACGCATAATGCCGAACGCCTCCACTCTCGACTTAGGCGCCTCAACCAAGCAACTCGAGGGGGAACTTGCGGTCATCGATGCTGGCGTTGCGAAGCCGCCTGTTGCCTGATGCGACCGGGCGTTTGACCGAACCCCTGATCCTTCTTACCGAACGCGCTGGCACCGACCGTTGATTGGTCGGTAGTTGCGGTGCATGCAGGCAAGTCTGCCGTTGGGCAGTTGCGGAACGGGAAATGGATCGCCCCAGTCCGTTGGCTGATTTCGCGGATGAAGTTGGTCATAGTAGGGCTCAGGCGGACTCCAGCCGCCCGGCCCGTAGCCACGTGGCCAATAGTATTGCGCCGATGCTGTGCTGATTTGGCTGATGATCGCTGCAGTGCAGAGAACGGCTGCAAGAATGCCCCTCATGGCTGGTCCTCAAGGTTGATGCACATCATCGATAGTCGATCGCCAATACAGGCTTTTGTTCCATTGAGGAGGCGGCGTTATGCGCCTACAAGTGGGAGCGGGACGGAGGTGCTTCGATGCCGGACCGCAACTTCGAAATACTGCAGCTTTGGTGGGCTGATCGCCATATCGAAAGAGCCGAGCAACTTATTGAGGACCAACAGTTCGAACTTAGGAAACTGCGGCTCAAGGGCCACGACACCAACCTCCTAGAACACACCCTTCAGGTCTTCGAAGATAGTCTTCGGACAATGTACCAGCACCGCAAAATCATCGTTTCGATCATCCAGCAGATCGACCGAGGCTTGGTCTAGGGCGTCGTCGATCACGCGGCAGCAGGCGCTTTTGCGGTAACTAGTGGAGCGGATTTGACGTTCGCTACCCGCCCGCGGCGTTTCTCTTATGCGAACGTCAAATCCAAAGCTCCACTAGCATCAATCATTTGCTAGTGGTCCTTTGATTCTAACATTCGCAAAAAGTGCCCGCCGAGAAGGGATGCGAATGTTAGAATCGGACCACGAGATGGACGACGGGCAGCGCTGCCGCAGCTTTTGTTCAGTGCCGCGTTCGGAGCGAAATTGCGAATCAGAAAGCGGCCCCTGGGGCTACAGGAGCCGCTCCCACCCTCCGGAAGGGGGGCTTGGGGGCTGAAAAATCCGGCGGGCAGAATTAAACCTATGCTCAAACCATCAAAAGGCGAGCTGCCAAAAAGAGTGTAGGCTTCTCAGCGGTTCCCAAACTTCCAATCGCCATACTGGCTCAAAAGTCGAAATGGTCAGGCATATTTAACAAGTCCTTAATTCGCCAATTCTAGATTCACCCGGGGTGGCGCCTCGCACGCCCAGTCGAACCGGATGACATCTTGAAAATGGCGCGACCGGCAGCCATCGACTTTTCTGCGCAAACCCGCGGCATCGCGCGGACCGTCCGCGGCTATTTTGGCGCGCTCGCGTGGTTTGCGATCACTCTCTTTATAATCTGCATCGTCTCGCTGTCGCCGGCTTCGGGCCAGTCGGACCCGGTCAAGGCCGAGGCGAGTCTTGCCGCACCCAACGGCTTTGCGCGGCTGGTTCTCAAATTCGCAAGCGACGTCGGCAGCGAGGTGACCACGGCGGGCTCCATCATCGTGATCCGCTTCGATCATCCGATCGACATCAATGTCGACCGCCTGTCGGAGTCGGCACCAGACTATATCTCAGCCGCGCGGCTCGACCCCGACGGCACCGGGCTCCGCCTGTCGCTAGCGCGGCGGGCGAAGATCAACACCATGACGGCAGGCGAGCGGTTGTTCGTCGACCTTCTGCCCGATGAATGGACCGGTCCACCGCCGCCGCTGCCGATGGAGGTGGTGCGGGAGCTCGCCGAGCGGGCGAGGGCGGCCGAACGCGCATTGCGCCAGCAGCGCGCCGAGGCGGTCGCAAAGAAGCGTCCCGCCATCCGCGTGCGCGCGCTGGTGCAGCCGACCTTCGTTCGTTTCGTGTTCGAAATGCCCGATGGCGTCGGCGCCTCGTCCGTGTTGAACGACCAGACGCTGACGCTGCAGTTCTCTTCGCTTCTCACCTTCGATCTTGCGGACGCGAAGGTCGCCGCGCCACCGAACGTCGCATCGATCGAGCAGAAGATCGAGGGAGACGCGACCTGGGTGGTGATCGGCCTGATCGGCGACGTCGATGTGCACTCTTTCCGCGAGGACAAGAACTACATCATTGATGTTGCCTTCCAGCAGGCGGACCGGCCGAAAACGGCGGCCGCTGCGATTGCGGAGGCCTCCCATGGCGCTGCGACCGGCGAGAAGCCGGTGGCAGAACAACGCCAGCCAGACGACATCACGCCGCCGACCTCGGAGACGATCGCGCGGGAAATGAAGACGGACAAGAAGCCGGAGGCGGAGGTGGCAAAATCCCAGCCGCCTGCGGCGTCCGAGTCCCCCGTAACGGCTCAGCAGCACGTTAGCGCCGAGCCTGCGCCATCCACCTCCGAAGCACCGCAGAAGGACACGACGCCGGCGAGTGCGGAAGTGCCCAAGATGGAAGCGCCGAAGCCGGAAGCCGCCAAGATAGAGGCTCCCAAAATCGAGGCACCCAACCAAACTCCAAAGGCTGACGCGCCCAAGGACGCACCGAAAGCAGAAAGCCCGAAGGCCGAAGCCCCAATAGCCGAACCATCGAAAAAGATGACGGCGGCGCCGGCAACTTCGCGCCCCGCTGAAACCAGGCCGGACGCAAGCGGGCCCGCCGAGGCCGCCAGCGTCGATGCCTGGCGCGACAGCGATGGCCTGCGCCTGACCTTTTCGTTTCCGAGCGCGACGCCCGCGGCCTCGTTCCGTCGCGGCGACACGATCTGGCTGGTGTTCGATTCCGAGAGTCCGCTCGACGTGGAGCCGATCCGCGCCAAGGGCGGGGCGATCATCGGCGAGGTTAGCCGCATACCGATCGACAAGGGGCAGGCGATCCGCATTCGCCTCAATCGCCCGCTGATGCATTCGCTGGTCACCGACGAGCACGCAAGCGGCTCGAGCTGGATCCTCACCTTTGCCGACAAGGTGCAGATACCACCCCAACCGCTGATGGTGTTGCGCAACATCACCGATCCCGCGCTCGCCAACATCGCCGTGCCGTTCGCCCGTCCGGGGCTGTTGCATCGGCTGGTCGATCCGGACGCCGGCGATACGCTGATGGTGGTAACGGCCTCGCCGCCGATCCGAGGCTTTATCAAGCGGCAGGACTTCGTGGATTTTTCGTTGCTCGACACCGTCCAGGGTATCGCCATCCGTCCGAACTCGGACGAGGTCGCAGTGGAGGTCTCGCCCGACAAGGTCATCGTCGGTAAGCCCGGGGGGCTTACGATCTCCTCGGTCGATATCACGGCCGAACGCGCGCCGATCGCCGTGCGTCCGATCTTCGATATCGACGAGTGGCACAAGAACCAGAAAGAACCTTTTGTCGCGCGCGAGGACGAGCTGGTCCGCGCCGCCGCTCTGGCTGAGCCGGACGAGCGCGGCGAGGCGCGGCTTGCACTGGCAAAATTCTACATGGCGCGCGGCTTTTATTGGGAGGCGCGCGGGCAGACCGCGTTTCTGCTGACCGACCCCAATCCGAAGTTCGAGCAGTTCCCGGCACTGATGGTGCATGCGATCGCGTGCATCCTGACCAACCGGCCCGACCTCGCGATGAAGGATCTGGCCAATCCCGCGATCGGCAACAATTACGACTCGCAACTGTGGAAGGCGCTTGCCTATGCACGCCAGCGCAAATGGGCCGATGCGCGCGAGAAATTCAAGAACGTCGAGTTCGCGATCGCAGCGCTGCCGCTGGACATGCAGCGCATCGTCACCATCGAGGCGATGCGTGCCTCGCTCGAGGTCAAGGACTTTGCCGGTGCAGCCAAGCGCCGCGCCGAGCTCGACGTGATCGGCCTGAGCGACGAGCTG
>Ga0209060_10002787_pt1 | contig 15642 bp, 15 predicted proteins | sample Coa_R1_8_FD_187155 | JGI IMG/M metagenome (GOLD analysis project Ga0209060, IMG submission 187155) | Surface soil microbial communities from Centralia Pennsylvania, which are recovering from an underground coalmine fire - Coalmine... | ecosystem: Environmental > Terrestrial > Soil >...
GAACCCATACCATCAACGTCCAATACAGCGGTGACCCCAACTATTTTGGAAGTGGCATAGGGGGATTCTTCCCGATAGCGATAATCAAGAGCGGGACCACTGTTGCCGTTGCCGCTCCTCCTACTCCCGGCACAGCCCTCGCGGGGCAGCAATTGACGCTCACGGCGAATCTATCGGTGGGCCCTACCGGTCCAGGCGTTCCCCTGCCGGGCGGAACAATTACGTTCTTAGATGGGACGGTCACCTTGGGAACCGCGCCCCTGGTAAGTTCGACGGGGACCGGGACGCTAACGGACACGGCCACTCTTACGATTTCTACGCTAGCCGCCGGAACCCACACCATCAACGTCCAATACAGCGGTGACCCCAACTATTTTGGTAGTTCGGGCGTAGCGTTCCCGATCACCATTCAAAACACGCCCACCGGAACGGGAGTCTCGGTCCGGCCGGTCGACGCGAACACCGGCACATCGCCCGTGACGTTGACGTTTGCCGGCGGAGTCACGCAGGCCGGAGTGACAAGCCTGACCATCTCCACTACCGGTCCGGCGACACCGTCAGGCTTCGCGGCCGGTACACCAGCTACTTACTTTAATCTGAGCACGACGGCTCTCTTCACGCCCCCCATCACCGTTTGCATCAACTATACCGGTATGTCCTTCCCGTCCAACACGCCCGCGCTATTCCACTATGAGAATTCCATGTGGGTGAATGTAACCACTTCCGTGGACACGATCAACATGATCGTCTGCGGGAGCGTGACGTCGCTTTCTCCGTTCGCGATATTCGCGCCACCGCCTGTGCTGACGATCGCCGCCAATAGTGCAACGCGGCGGTATGGCCAGGCGAATCCAACGTTCGGCGTCAGCTATAACGGATTCGTGAATGGCGATGGTCCCTCGAGCCTTTCCGGCACGCTCTTGTGCAGCAGTCCTGCGACTCCCGCGAGCCCGGTGGGGACCTATCCGATTGCGTGCTCCGGTTTGACTTCATCGAAGTACACCATCATGTATGCGCCTGGAGTCTTGACGACTACGCCGGCGCCTCTGACGGTCACTGCCGCGAACCAGCAGCGGGTCTACGGCGCCACGAACCCGGCGCTCACCGGCACGATCGCGGGCATTCAAAATGGCGACAACATCACCGCGACCTACACCACGACAGCGACGCCGGCGAGCGCTGTCGGCGTGTATGCGATTGTGCCGGTACTGGCCGACCCGGGAGCCAAGCTGGGCAACTATGGCGTGACCTTGATCAACGGCGCGTTGACGGTGATACCGGCCTCGACGACCACCGGGTTGAGCGTGGTACCCAATCCTTCGACGTTTGGCCAATCGGTTACGCTGACCGCGACAGTCACCCCAGTTGCGCCGGGCGCCGGGACTCCGACCGGTACGGTGACATTCCGGGACGGGAGCGTGACCTTGGCGACCAGGGCGCTCGGCAGCGCGGACACCGCCACGTTCACGACCGCCTCGCTGGCAGCGGGGAACCACTCTTTAACCGCGTCGTACGGTGGAGATCCGTCTTTCATCGCCAGTGCTTCCTCCACCATCAGCGATCAAGTGCTTTGCGGCGTTTTGATCAGCCTGTCCCCATCGAGCGTGCCCGTAGGCGGGAGCACTACCGTGACAGGAAAAGTGATCTCATGCTCCACCACGACGGAAACCGTGACGATCAAGTTCACATCGAGCGGACCCTCGCAACCGAACAGCTGTCGCAGCACGAAGTCTGAAGTGTTCACGACCCCGCCATTTCCGCTGGCCCCGAATACGTCACAGACGATATCGTTTCCGTTCAAGGTACCCAACTCGGTGTGTCCCGGAGCGTACTCGATCACGTCCGAGACCCTGGTCAACGGCGTGGCTGTGGATAGCTCGACAGCGTCGCTGACGATCACCACCCGTTAGCCACCGCTAGGCGCGGACACCAAGTCGAAACCGCAGCGGCCTTTTAGACCGGCATGGTCGCGCGGACGTGGTTTTCCATCGAGCGCAGGATACCTCCGGGCTCGGCTACGCTCATCGCGGCGATGCCATTGGCCCGTTCCTGCGTGTCGGCAACGGCATAGATTCGCAGCTCATCTGCGTTGCCGGATGGACGAACGTGGGCGACCTCGCCGTTGGAAAAAATAATCCGAACGCCGTCAAGGAAGTTCAGCCGCGCGATTTCGCCGAAACCAGCGGCCGCGGGGAAGAACTGCTGTAATTCTTCCTTAATCTGATTCAGTCTGGAGACCACCCCGGCCGGCAGGCCCATGTCGCGGCCGTGGGTATCAACCACTCGCAGCTCCGGGCGGAAGTTCCCTTCCTGCAGATCCGCAACGCCGGGCGAAAATCGCTTGACAATTTGCCGGCTAACCGGCAGCGGAAAATTTTTGAGCAACGCGGCCCGGCTGTATCGGGGTGGCAGCCGGGCGAATCGTTCCGTCAAAGAGCAATCTGCCTCCTGCGCCGCGAACAGCGCTCCGAGAATGGGCAACACCGCGTCCCGAGTGGCTAGTCTCGACAGGATTCTCCCATTCCGCGCGATGTCGGAGCCGGTGAGAAAACCGCCGTTGGCTTCCCACCCACACACAGTTTTTCCGCCGCGGAGCCGCGCCCGCTCCAGCCCTTCGATCACGTAAGGCGAACCAATTTTGGTTTTGGGTTCGAGCGCGTGGCGCAATCTCCCGCGATCAATGGCATCGTTGCAACTGATCGGCACCACCACGGCATCGGCGCCCAGGAATTCGGCGACGACCATTCCCACCAGATCGCCGCCGAAGAACCGGACCGTCCCCTCGGGATCGACCCCCAAAACCAGCGGTCGGTCGCTGTCGCCGTCGGCCGAGACTGCGGCCCACACCGGACCATACGCTCGCATGACGTCCCGGACATGATTCTCGATGACGGCGAGCTGGGCGGCGTCGATATTCTCCGTATCGATTGGAACAAACGTCTCGCTGCGGCCCACGGGAACCGGTTCGGCTCCGAATGCCGTCAGAATTTCCACCAGGAAATCGCGCGCCACCGCGGAATGCTGGTACACAACGATGCGCTTGCCGGTTAAAGCCAGCGCCTCAAAGAAATCGGTATAACGGCGGAAGTACGCATTTCGAGCGTCGTCCCGTTGCGGCGGCAGTTCGCGATGACCGGCTTTGAACATGCCGCTCTCGTCAAAGGGGGAGTCGGCGTATGCCTGATCGTACAGCGTGGTGCGAACACGCTGGACGAATTCGGCGATCGGCGATTCGTGCTGTTTGAGCAGTTCGCCCTGCGCTGTATTCAGTTTGTAACCGTTTCGGTCAAACGGGATGTGACTGCCGGTCACCATGATGCTGGCGCGCTCGCGCGAGAGTGCGTAATAAGCGAGGGCGGGCGTGGGGATACATCCCAAATTGACGGGATCCATTCCCCGATCCAGAACTGCCTGGACTACGGCTTGGCAGATCTCGCCGCGTCCCTTTTCGGATGGCACGAAACGCGTCGAGCTCGGCCGCAAATCATAGGCGAAGTAAAACTCATCCCCCGCGCGGATGCCGCCTTCGGAGCGAGGCAGCGATTGCAGATACTCCAGCTCGGCGCAGACATTGATATAGGCCTCTAACTGGGTAAGATGGATGACTTCGCCACGCCGTCCGCTCGTCCCGAATCGGAGCTCTCGCGGTTGATAGTTGAGGCGGGCGCTCAGACGCGGCCCTGATGCGTGCATAGCCCTATGATACGGTGTTGGACCGTTCGCCGCGGCATCTCTGGAAGCGAAGATTACTTGAAAAGCGCGGCGCTTGCGAGGATCAGACCGGCCCACGCCAGCGCGCCCGTCGCAATGCCGACAAGCATACCGCGCGCGGCGCCTTGCCGGTTGACCACGCGTTCCTCGTGATCCGCAAGCGCAATCGCCGCCTGGTCCGAATCGGTGAGTTCCTGGTGCTGGTGGCTTCTGTCTATCGAAGCATCTGCTGTCACTAACGGGGCGGTGCCCATAACCGGAGAATAAAGCACGGCACCGCAAGGGGTCGATATACCACTGGTAAATCAGGTCCTGTTAACCGTACTAAGGTCTCCCCGATGCGCTTCCAATTGTGGCGCTGAAGAAACGTTAACTTTCCACGGCCTTGCGGACCCTGGTTGCGATCTCGGACCCGGTCTCTTGGCCGGCGAATTTGATTTCACGATAAAAACCGCGAGGTCCCGTGATCCGCACGGCGTAAGCCGGCGGCCTTCGAGCGGGCACGACCCAAGCCTCGTGGTGGGCCAACAGGTTCGAGCCTGCCAACGCGATGGCCTCGCGCACCGTTTCCCGACGATCCACCGGGATTCCTTTTACATCAACAATCTCAATTCGCGTCATGATTGATAGTCAAGTCCCTGCCAAAGCGGGTACGTCTCATATTGTGAGCTCTTTGTAGGGAATCGTCGAGTCACAATCGTACTGATGCCGTGTAGAACCTTACGGCACATCGCTTTCTCAACGCGGACTCGTTACTCCAATTACCTTCCGCCCTTTGAATTTCTCCGGCGGTACGCCTCTGCAACGTCGTTCATTTGCGGTGCATTCAAGCGCGATGGATCGCAACCGGCTAGGCCCTGGAGGCAGTTCTTGAAGTTGCGATCGCGCGCTGCGGTCACGACCGCCTCCCGTTCGGCAGGGGTGAGTTGGAACAGATCGCAGCTAACAAATCCGCTTCGGCAGTTATTCAGATTACGCGTCCGTTTGGATTCCCTTACCGCGGCGGCCTGCTTCGCGTCCAGAGCTGTCGGATCGCACGTGAAAGAATTTTTCAGGCACTCCTGCAGGTTTCGCTGCTGAGAAGCTTGAGCGACGGCGAGGACCTGCTTGGGATTCAGAACGGTGGGATCACATCCCAAAGCACCGTTCAAGCACTTGTCTAGATTCCGGGCGCTGGCTGCCGACGAGACCGCCGGTACCTGTTTCGAGTCCAGAATGGTAGGGTTGCACGCGGGCGCCCCACTCAGGCAATTGTCGAAATTCCGTTGGCGTCTGGCTGCTGTGACCGAGTCCAGTTCCTTCGGAGCTAGCAGGAGCGGGTCACATTCCGGGCTCTGCCGCAGGCATTTTTCATAGTTGCGCTGCTTATAAGCAGCCGCAACCGCGGCGGCCTCGGCCGGATTCAGGGCGGTGAGATCACACCCGGCCTTCCCCGCCCGGCAATCGTTCAAATTCAGTTGCCGTGCGGCGGCGGCAACCTGGTCGATTTCGGCCGGCGACAACTGCGACAAATCGCAGGCTCCTAGTCCCGCAATGCACTGACTGACCCGCGGCTGGGGCGGCTTTTTTGGCTGGGACGATCCCAGGTGTGCCAGGGCCGCGATCACCAGAGCAAGTCGGAGAGCCATCAGCCCTTAGGTTACAACATCCCGACCGTTGGCTCGTCAGCTCTCCCAAGGCGCTATGTCACTGATTCTAATACACGTACAGTACCTACGGTACGAAAACGGTCCCATTAAGTGCTACAGATCTCACAATTGTGGCTAGTATTGGAATGTACTCGAAGATTAGTGATGCTTAAGCCATTTCCGCGCCTGATCGTGCTCGCTATCACAATTGGCGCCTGCGCGGTTCTGGTCGGGCAGACCTCAGTGCCGGCAACTCTCTCGCTCTCGTCGGCTTCGGCCGTGTCGGGCCAGACGGTCGCACTGGATCTGGAATTGAATTCCTCCGCGGCCAACCCCCTCGCCACGGTCCAATGGGCGGTCGCGTACCCCTACGGCGCCATCGATGCGGTGAGGCTGGGCGACACCAATGACGTTTTGGGAAAATCTCTGACTTGCGGTGCTGCCGGCGGCACGTTTAACTGTATTCTCACCGGCCCCAATCAGGACGGGATTCGGAACGGGCATCTCGCTACAATTCTCGTCACGGTCTCCAGAACAGCGGCGGGCAGCGTCAATATCGGCCTGACGAACGCGCTCGGGGCATCGGCGAACGCCGATCCGCTGCCGGTCACAGCTCAGGGCGGAGTCGTCACGATAATCTCCGGGCCCTCGACGGGACCCTCGATCACCTCGTTTAGCTGTATTCCCAACGACATTATGGCTACGAGCGAGACTTCCTGCACGGTCATGCTGGCGACCTCCGTTTCCAGCGACACGGCGATCTCTATTCTCAGCAGCAGCTCGGTGCTGCAAGTGCCGGCAGTGGTGGTTCTGCCTGCGGGAACAAACAAGACAACGTTTACCGGAGTCACTGGAACCACGCTCAGCAGCCAGCTAGTGACGGTGTCTGCAGTGCTGAACGGCACCGTGACGCGAACTGGCGTGACCGTCGAGCCAAGCAATCCGTTGCCTGTTATTTCGTCTCTAGCTCCAGGCAGTGCAGCAGCCGGCGGCGGGAGCTTCACCCTGGCCGTCAACGGATCGAATTTCGTGAACTCTTCGACCGTGTTGTGGAACAACTCTGCGCGGCCCACAACGTTTGTCGGTCCGAACTTGTTGACGGCGTCGATTGGCGCCAGCGACATTGCGAGTGCGGGCACGGCGTTAGTAACGGTTTCCACGCCGGGGCCGGGTGGAGGTATTTCGGGCGGCCTCCCGTTCACGATTTCCTCCACCGGTCCTTTGGTAACCCAGGTACAAAACGGGGCCAGTTTCGTGCCCGGCCCGGTGGCACCGGGATCGTTCATCGCCATCACGGGCAGTAACCTGGCCGACCAGGATATACAAACGGATCTGACGCCGCTACCGACGGTGCTCTCCAACGTCAGCGTGAGCGTGAACAATATCGCCGTGCCGTTAAAGGGAATCAATCCCAACCAAATCAATGCGCAACTTCCCTGGAACTTATTGCCGGCGGGCACGACGGGCGGCGCCGCGGACCTGGTGCTGACGAATTCGCTGGGAAGGTCCACTCCCATCAAAGTTCAACTTCTTTCCGTTGCTCCGGGATTGTTCTATGCCATGACCGATCGCAGCGGCGTGCAGCATCCAGCCGCGGTCAATGGCAGCGATGGGTCGTTGCCGTTGCCGGCCGATATCACGTATCCCGGGTACACTTCGCGGCCGGCGATGATAGGCGATCCGGCTGGCATCGTTCTGTTCGCCACCGGCCTCGGTCCGGTGACGAATCAGCCGGACAACGGCGCCCCGGGATTGGATGTGCCTCCGTATAGCACTACGATGCAGGCTCCGGCTGTGTCGATTGGCGGCGTCCCGGCACAAGTCGTGTTTTCGGGGCTCTCTCCACAATTTCCAGGCGTATATCAGCTCAATGTCATCGTTCAGCCCGGAACGCCGACGGGCAGCGCCGTGCCAGTCCAGATAAGCCTCAACGGGATTACCACGAGCGATCAGCTCAAAATCGCCATATCCAATTGATAAGGTTTCCCTTCGGAGACTGCGTCCCAGCGGGACCAGTGGCTCGCTGGTACCCCAACCGGCGGTACGGTTCCCTCCCTTCTTCTGGGCATGACAGTACTTTGGGACGGTTTCGCTTACCGTTACGCTGATTTCGTGGCGGCACGCGATCGGAAGGAGCCATTCGACATGAAAACGTCCAGGGGGTTGACGACGGCGGTTGCCCTGCTCGCGGGAGCGATATCGCTGCAGGGGCAGGAAGGCTTGAATTTGATCCGAGCCGGGCAGACGCACCCCGCTGCCGGCGTCGCGACAACCCAGATCAAGAGCGTGAACCGGCTTCTCAGCGGCCAAGGCTGGGAGACCACGATTGTGCTGATGGACCTGGGATCGACCGCGGTCAGCTTTCGTCAATCATTCTTCGGCGGCAATGGAGCGGCGGCCTCCTTTAATGTGAACCTGCCGCCAAACAATACGAACCTGACGACGTCGGCGCTGCAGGGGATGATCGGTCCCTCAGGGATGGTGAGCTTTACGTTGACGGGCGACGGCTCCTCGCTGCAGGAGGGGTGGTCCCTGCTGACCTATGACGGCATTCCGAACCAACTCAGCGGCTACTCCGTTCTCCGGCACAAGATGGCGGGCGGGACCGTCACCTTTGAAGCAACGTTTCCTTTCGACAACATGATGGATTCCTCCGCGCGGATGCCCTTCGACAACACGCGTGGATTCCAGACGCAGTTAACCATCGTAAATCCGGCCTCCAACCTGAGCGCGCAAGTGCAGCTCACCTATATCAATGCGCAGGGGCAGGTGACACTGTTGGATTCGATCGGGTTGAAACCTGGCGAACAAGCGACTCTGACGCTGCCCAACACATACCCGGATCTGGCGAATCAGGCAGGCACGGTCGCCATCCTCGCCAACATCAATTGCCTTTCGGTATCCGGCCTGCGCTTGAATCCAACCAGCGGATCGGTGGCCGCACTCCCCGTGATGGATTTCACCGCCGGTGTTGCGCTCCAGTAGGGCGAGGCGTTTCGCCCAATTCCGTATCGATCGATGCGAACCCTTTCGCACGAGCAGCGCGAGGGATGGGAAAATTCCCGGGAGCGGTGATCGTGATAGATCGTAATGGCGTGCTCCTGCGAGAATATTGTCAGGCATGTCAGTGGAGATTCCGGGGGAAACGGGAGGACGGGAGCGCGGCATGCGGATTGTTTCATTGCTGGCGAGCGCCACCGAGATCGTGTGCGCACTGGACGCGGGCGAAAGCCTGGTGGGGCGCTCGCATGAGTGCGACAACCCGCCGTGGGTGCGACGGCTGCCGGCGTGCAGCGAGCCGGCTTTCGATATTTCCGTATCGAGCCGCGAGATTGATACCGAAGTCAACCGGCGGATTCGGTCGGGAGAGCCGCTGTACCGCATCCATACGGACCAGATTCGCGAACTCGCGCCCGATCTGCTGATCGCGCAATCCCATTGCGAAGTGTGCGCGGTGACTCCCGGCGATGTGCAACGCAGCGGCTGTGAAACTCCCGCGCGGAGCGTGCTGGGGCTGAGCGCCGGCTCGCTGGATGGCATTTTCGGGAGCATCCGCGAAATCGCGCAGGCGATCCACAAAGAAGAGCGAGGCTGCGCCGTGATCGAGCGCGAACGGCAAAGGCTGCAAGCGGTGCGCGAGAAAACCGCGAATTCGAGACGCCCCTCGGTGGTGATGCTGGAGTGGGCCGACCCCGTTTTTGCGATGGGAAATTGGGGGCCGGAGCTGGTCGAGATCGCCAATGGCGAGCTGCTGCTCGGGAAACGGAATCAGCATTCCCGGGCGATCGCGGGCGAAGAGGTTCGCCGCGCTGATCCGGAGGTCCTGATCGTCGCTCCGTGCGGGTTCAACCTGGAACGCGCCTGCAAGGAACTTCCGGTGCTCGAAGGGCAGAGCTGGTGGAAAGGGCTGCAGGCGGTGCGGACGGGCAAGGTGTCGTTCGCGGACGGCAATCTCTTCTTCAACCGCTCGGGGATGACGATTACACGGACCGCGGAAATCCTGGCCGAGATCCTGCACGGGGTGATCTCCGAAAGTCCCAGCCAAGGCGCGCACTGGCGCTGGATCGGCCAGCTAGCGCGGTCGTGAAACCCAGGTCGAGAGGTACGATTCGTGGCTGAGCACTTCCACCTCCCGGTCGGAGGCGCGGCGGTACTCGTCGAGCGCGCGTTCCCGAAGCTTCTCGATGACTTCCAGGCGGCGCCGCTCCGCCAGAAGCTTTTGCCTCTGCGCATCCAGGCTGATTTGACGCGTTTGCAGTTCCAGCTGGAGGGCCTGCCGGTCGAGCAGGGTTTTGTGCCGGAATGCCGCGAGCGCACTCAGGTCGGGCGCGGCCAAAGCCTGCTGGGCGGAGAACTCCTGCTCAATGGCGAGGCGCTCCGCCGCCTGGCGCGCCAGTTTTCCCTCGGTTTCCGCGACCTGCAGGCGGCAGTCGCGCAATTTTTCCTCCTCAATCCGACATACGCGCTGCTGCCATTGCAGAATCCGTTGCAGGCGAAATTCGAAGCGGCGCACGGATTTCAAAGCCTCGCGGCAATGGCTCGAAGCCGGTCGCACGTTTCCGGGAAGGCCGACTTCTCGGAACTCGCCTGGCGCAGAAAAGCGGTAATTTCGGGCTGCAGCTGAATCGCGGCATCCAGTTTGGGATTCTTACCCGGCACATAGGCGCCGAGATCAATCAAATCGCGGGAGTCTTCCAGGACCGCGAGGGCCTCGCGAATCTTAATACCGGCGGAAATCAGATCGGCGGGCGCGAGCTGGGAAGCCAGGCGGCTGATGGAATGCGAGATGTCGATCGCCGGGTAGTGGCCGGCGGCGGCGAGACGACGTGAGAGAACGATGTGCCCATCGAGAATCGCGCGAACGGCATCGGCGATCGGCTCGTTGAAATCATCTCCTTCCACCAGCACGGTGAAGAAACCGGTGATGGATCCACCGGCGAAATTGCCGGCGCGTTCGAGGATCCTGGGAAGCAGGTTGAAGACCGAAGGCGGATAGCCTTTTTGGCCGGGAGGCTCGCCGCCCGCCAACCCGATCTCGCGCTGCGCCATCGCAAGCCGCGTGACCGAATCCATGATCAGCAGGACATTGGCGCCCTGGTCGCGAAAGTATTCGGCGACGGCGAGGGCCACGAAACAGGCGCGGACGCGCAGGGGCGCGGGTTGATCGGAGGTCGCGCAGACGACGATGGAACGCCGGGCGCCCTCGGGGCCCATTTCATGCTCCAAGAATCCGCGTACTTCGCGGTTCCGCTCGCCGATGAGGGCAATGACGGTGACATCAGCCGAGTTGTGGCGTGTCATGCAGCCGAGCAAGGTGCTTTTGCCAACTCCGCTGCCGCCGAAAATTCCCATGCGCTGGCCTTTGCCGCTGAGCGCCAAGGCATCGAGGGCGCGTATGCCGGTGACAATGGGTTCGGTGATGTGCTCGCGGTCCAGAGGGCTGCCGGCCGGCGGATACAATCGGTAATGGGCTTGCGGCCGTATTCTCGGTTTTCGATCGATCGGGCGCCCAAAGCCATCCAGGACGCGGCCGACGAGGTCGGGCCCAACCGGCACCAGAGCTTCCTGTTGCCGCGCGTACACGCGATCTTTGAGCTGGATGCCATCGATTTCTTCGAGAGGCATGGACAGCACCAGACCGTCCCGGAAGCCAATCACCTGAGTGCGAATGCGGCGGCCGGAGGAAGAGTGCACCTCACAGAACTCGCCGACTGCCGCGGCGGGTCCGCGCGAAGCAACCAGCATCCCGATCAATTCGACCACTTCCCCGGACCACGGCAGCAGTTCGGCGTCGCGTACCTGGTCGAGGTAGGGCTGAAGATTGAGGCTGGACGGAGAGGTCACTCGCGCTCCTGCAGGCGATCGGCAAAGCCACGCTCGATTTCGCGAAGCTGAGTTTCGACCGAAGCATCCAGCAAGCCGTTCGCGGTTTCAAACAGAGCGCCGCCGCGAGATTGAGCGGCGTCGGTTACGATTTCGATATCCGCGCCGCGTCCGAGTTGGGCCAGAGTCGCCCGTAGCAGCGGCTCCTGTTCGGGATGCACACGCACGCGGCAGACCTGCTGGCCCGCAAGTTTTTCCAGGGCGCCTCGCACGAGGGCAGCCAAGGCCGCGGGATCCACAGAGAGTTCCCGATGCAAAATGCGGCGGGCGATTTCGATCGAGAGTTGTACGACGTCGGCTTCGGCACGGCGGATTACCTGCCCGCGCGTGGCCGCCACATCGGCGGCCGCCTGTGCCAGTCGTTCCACGGCCGCGCACACTTCGGCTTCGAGTTTCTGGCGGGCGGCGGTTTCGCCTTCGCGGACTCCGGATTCAAACGCCACCTGGAGCTGTTGGTGAACTTGCGCCTCGAGTTCGGCATTGCCCACCGGAGTGAGAGGCGGCGATCCGGAAGGCACCGCCGGTCCACGGGGACGCGCCGGCGGCGGTGCGGCAGGGCGCGAGCCGCTGGTCCGCCATGTAACGGCCTCGACATCGCTATCGGCACCGGGAAGAACTCTGCTCAGCGTCGCCATGCGCGCAGCCGTTACGACTTGTTGTCCTGCAGCCAGAGACGGACGACATTGGCGGCCGTGCTGACGTCGCGTTTCGCCAGTTGCCGCACGCGCTCGGTGATTTCCAACTCATCGTCTCCGAGCGGTTGGCTGGCGGCGGCGAGTTGGCCTGCCGGAAGATTGGCCTCCAACTCGGATGGGCGTGAGCCGGCTTCCAGCTGCTGGGCCGAGTCGGTTTCCAGGCGCCGTTTCGGACCCATGAAGCGGAAAATCGCGAAGAGCAGCAAGACTATGGCGATAATTCCCGCGCTGATGGGGCCGATGAGATCCTTGTATTGGTTGAGCAGTTGCAGCCATTTGGGCCCGGAAAACTTGGGCGCGGCCTTGGAAGGTTCGCCGCCCGGCGGCATTTCCGGGTTCAGAGTGGTTTCGAACGGCAGGCTCTCGATGATGAGCTGATCGCCGCGCTCGGTGTTGAGCCCTGTGGCGGCCGTGAGGAGGCCTTTGATGCTCTGAACGGTTTCGGGCTTGGGGGGTTCCAGCACGCGGTGGCGCGCGGCTCCCTGGCCCTCCCAATGAGCCGTCTGGTCCAATAGCACGGAGAGGGACATGCGCTTAATCATGCCCTGGGGAATGCGCGTATGGCGCACGATCCGGCTGCTTTGGAAGGTGGCATTTTCGCTGCGGCGAGCGCTGCCCGAGCCACCGGCGGATGGGGTGGAGTTACCGCGGGGCAGATTGGAGGCAGTGCCGGGAATGCCCGCGGAGATTCCGCGATCGACCACGTCTTCGGTCTTCTGCGAAGACAGCATCACCGATTTCGTCGGATCAAACGTTTCTTCCTGCTGGTCGCCGCTGGTCAGGTCAATATCGACCGAAGCGCCGGCGCGGAACCGATCGGGACCGAGCACCGGCTCCAAAGTGGCGCGGATTTTGGTGACCAGGTCCTTTTCAAACTGCTGGCGGAGCTCCAAGGCTTCCGCCGTGGACTGGGATCCGTCGGGACCGCCAAGACGGCGCGGCCGGCTCAACAGGTTGCCGTTCATATCGACTACCGATACCGATTCCGGCGCCAGCCCCTCAACCGCGCTGGCGACCAGGTTCGTGATAGCGATGACATTCTGGGGAGAGATTTGCGCGTGCGGCCGGAGCTTGACCATAATGCTCGCCTTGGCGGGCTGCTGCTGCTCCAGGAACACGGAATCCTTGGCCATCGTGATGTGGACTCGCGCCTGTTCCACTTCGGCCAGAGACATGACGGAACGCTCCAACTCGCCTTCGAGCGCGCGCTGATAATTGATGTGTTCCACGAACTCGGTGGCGCCGAAGTTACTCTTATCGAAGAGCTCGAATCCGATGCGGCCGGTTTTGGGAAGGCCGGCCGCCGCTAAGGTCAAACGCGACTCAGCCTGCTTGGCCGAAGGCACCAGCACGGTGGCGCCGTTGTCGGCCAGGCGGTATTCCACGCCGCTTTCCCGCAGCTTCTGCACAACCGCCGCCGCATCTTCGGGCGCCATCGAGGTGTACAGCGGACGGAAATCGCTTTCATGCCGCCATTGGCTGAAGGCGTAGAGGCCCGCTACCGTCAGCACGGCGACGGCAATGATCGAAATTCGTTGGGAGTTGGAAAGGCTGTCCCAGAGCTTCTTCACAGGTTCGTCAGCTCCGGAGCCTTACATCTGCATCTGCATAATCTGCTGATAAGCGTCCACAACCTTGTTGCGGACCTGCAGGCCGAGATCGAAAGTAATATTGGCTTTCTGCACAGCCAGCGCCGCGGTGTGGAGCTCTTCGTTCTCGCCGTTCAGAAACTTCTGCACGGATACGGCGGCATTGCTGCCGGCCGATTCGATGGTTTCAATCGCTCCGTTCAGCACGCTTTGAAATGCTCCCGGCTGAGATGCCTGACCGGGCGCCTGAATGGCCGCAAGGTTTGGAATCGAAGAAATCGGGGATATCGGACCTGACATGAAATTCTCCTGGGTCAGCGTAGGATGTCGATGGAACGCTGAATCATGTCCTTGACGGACGAAATGGCGGAAACATTGGCCTGGTAGCCTCGGGTGGCGCTCATCAGATCCACCATGTCTTCGGCCGGATTCATGCGCGGCATGGCGACATAGCCGTCTTTATCGGCGTCGGGATGTCCGGGCATGTAACGGCGTTCGGGTTCACGGCCATCCACAGAGATGCCGGCAACCGTGACCCCCATCAGAGAACTGCCCATCTGCTCGTCCAGCAGAGAGGAAAACGCGGAAGGCACAGGCGTGCTCGAGAAGACCGCGTCTTTCCGGCGGTAGGGTCCGCCCTCGGCGGTGCGTGTGGTTTCCGAATTGGCGATGTTTTCCACGAGTAATTCGGAGCGGACGCGCTGCGCCGCCATTCCGGATGCGCTGACTGACAATGCCGATAACAGGCTCATGCAGAGGTCTTCCCTTCGTGAATAGCGCTCTTGATCAGGGAGAGGTTGCCGCGGACCAGAACCGAGGCCAGCGTAAACCGCAGATCGTTCTCGGCGAGCAGGCGCGCCTCCCGGTCCAGGCTCACGTTATTGCCGTCGTTTTTCACCGGCAGATCGGGGACTTCGACGGGCAATGGATTATCGAGATAGCTGGCGGCCTGCAATTCCGCCTGAAAGTTCAGGTCTTTGGTCTTATAGCCGGGTGTGTCGACGTTCGCGATATTGGAGGAGACGACCTTCTGGCGGGCGCTCAGAAGATCCATGTAGCGTTCGAGACTGGTGGTCAAGCCGTCGATCACAGCAGGTCTAGTGAAGCAAGCGGCGTACCATGGCGGCACACTGCTATCTGCGTGAAAATGCGGATGCGGGAGTTCAAAAACGACGTCAACGAAGTGACGCGTCACGGGCTTGACAGAGCGTCACACGTCCAGACGCATCGTCGGCGGCATGGGCAACGGGCCAGGCACGTACTGCTTTACCTTGGGAATTTGCCGGAGCTGAAGTATCAGACACGCCCTGCCGGCCTGCACCATGGTGCGCGTCCATTCCAGCACTTCTTGAGTCAGCGCTGCGATTTCCCCGACGCGAGGATCGCCCGGAGGCAGCGCGCGCGCGTGGCCTTCGGCCGCTTCGCAAAACGCCAGCACCTGACGCTGAATTTCTTCATAGCGCTGCGTTTCGACAGCCGCGCGCAACTCTTTCTGAATTCGGGACAGTGACTCGCGCATGAGATTAGCCCGCAGTCCCGGTGCCGCTATTGGAATTGTTGGCGCCCGGCAGCATGGTCGCGAACAGGTTTGTCATATACGTCAGCTTGGATTGCAACAGCGACAGCGTCGTGTCGGCGGCCGAAAGCTGTTGGGTGAGGTTGGTTTGAAATGTGTTGATGAGGTTCTGCTGAGCCGCGATCTGATCGTTTTCGTTGGAAATCGAATTCTGCAGCGCGTTCAGGCTGTCCTGAATGATCCCCGATGCCGGATCCGTCAACGATGTCATGGTGCTGCTGGCCGACTGCAGAAATCCGCCGGACGAGATGCTGCCGAGGAATTGCTGGACGGTGCTCGCATTCGCGCTGCCGAGGACTGTCGCATCGAAGCTCAAATGGCCCGTGGCCGGGTCGAGCGTGAGTCCCAGGTCCGCCAGCGTGGTGAACCCGTTCGCGCCGCCGGAGTATTCGGTAATCGAGGTCAACGCCTGCCCCAGCTGCAGCACCGTGCCGTCCCCCGCCAGCGCCCCCGCGTTTTGCCCGTGCTGCGCGTTGAGGGCGTCGACAGCTGCGTTGTACGCGGATACGAAGTTCGAAAGGCTATTGCTGAGCGAACTGGAATTCTGGGCCACCGTGACG
>Ga0209060_10002788_pt1 | contig 15641 bp, 16 predicted proteins | sample Coa_R1_8_FD_187155 | JGI IMG/M metagenome (GOLD analysis project Ga0209060, IMG submission 187155) | Surface soil microbial communities from Centralia Pennsylvania, which are recovering from an underground coalmine fire - Coalmine... | ecosystem: Environmental > Terrestrial > Soil >...
TGACAATTCCGTCTCTATGCCCCGTCGAGCCGCATGATCGCGAGTGCGAGCGCCTGGGCGCGCGGCACGATCGAGTCCATCTCAAGATACTCATCGGGCGAATGGGCGCGCCCGCCGATCGGGCCGACGGCGCAGATCGTGGGGGCGCCGACGCTCGCGGCGAAACCTGAGTCCGCGCAGCCGCCTGCGAACACGCCTTCGACGGTCTGGCCGAGCGAGCGCGCGCAGGCGGCGTAGTGCTCGAACAGACGACGCGATGCGTCGCTCGCGACCAGCGGCTCGAACTCGCCGGTGATTTCGAGGCTCGCACGGCTGCCCGGCACGTTGGCTTCGCCAACAATGCTTTTGATCGCCGCCAACGTCTTCTCGCCCTCCTCCGGACGAATGAATCGCAAGTCGAGTTCGGCGGTGGCGTGCGGGGCGACGGTGTTGACGGTCTGGCCGCCCGCAATGGTGCCGACGTTGCAGCTGATGCCGTTCGGCAGATCGGTGAGCGCATGCAGCTTGACGATCTTGCGGGCGAGTTCTTCGATGGCGCTGATGCCGTCCGCGAGATTGTTCCCCGCGTGGGCCGCCTTGCCGACCACATCGATGCGCATGAATTTGCCGCCCTTGCGCCCGGTGACGATGCCGCCGCCCGGACGGCCGGGCTCGCTGTTGAACACCGCACGGGCGGTGCGGGCGGTTTCCTTGATCAGGGCCTTGGAGGACGGCGAGCCGATCTCCTCGTCCGCCGTGAACAGCGCCATGACCGGCGAGGGCGCGGCGCTAAACCGCGCGAGCGCTGCGAGGACGAAGGCATTGATGACAACGCCGGCTTTCATGTCGCAGCAGCCGGGACCCGAGCCGCGGCCGTCGACAACGCGGAACGGCCGCCGGCCCGCTTCGCCGGCCGGATACACGGTGTCGCGATGGCCGAGCAGCAGCACCGGCGCATTCGCGCCGCCGCCTGCCCCGCCGTCAACGGATGCCCGGATGGCATCGCCAAAGCGATTGTTGGGAATGACCGAGAACGCCACGCCGTGCGCAGCCAGAAACGCGCGCAGCCGCGCCCCCACCGCGTCCACGCCTGCCTTGTCGTAACTGCCGCTGTCGATGTCGACCAGCGCGCCGACCAGTTCCACCATGGCGCCCTTCTGGGCGGCAAGCCAATCCAGCACCAATGTTTCGGTTGCAGCCGGTTCGGTCATCGGGACCTCGTTTCGGAGGAAACAAGACAGAAGATAAGACGGAAGCGCTCGTTTATCATTGGCTGGCCTGATCACCGAGTCGAAAGGTGGGGAGATCAAACATGGCAATTCGGCTTGCTTCGGCGTTGTGTGGCGCGGTTGTGTTCTCAGCGATGATTGCCGCCGCGCCGGCTGCGGCGCAATCCTCCCAGCGCGGCGGAGCTTCGGCGCCGGCGCAGCCGACGGTTCTCGGTCCCGCGATGCTGCGTCCCGGCACGGCCGATCTCTCGTGCGGCGCGGGCCCGGCCGGCCTCGGATCGTGGGAGGCGGGACGCATCGAGCAAACCCTGTCGCTCGACGGCGCGCAGCGCACCAAATTCAACGGCCTCAAGACCGCGTCGGAACGGGCGATCCAATACCTCAACGAAAGCTGTCCGAAGAACGATCCCGTCACCCCGACCGGCCGCCTGGAAGCTCTGGAGCGACGGCTTTCCGCCATGCTGGAGGCGGTGCGGACCGTCCAGCCTGCGCTGGACGATTTCTATGCGACACTGACGGATGAGCAGAAGGCGCGCCTCACGGCCCTCGCGGGGTCAAATGAAGAGGATACGACCTATCGCGATCGCCAGGGCCGCGTGCATCACCGCCGCAGCGGCGGCCGCCATTTCCGCTTCCGCCTGCCGCTGCCGATCCCATTTTGATTGGGGCAGATCACGGCTGGATCGCGACGTCGTAGGGTGGGCAAAGTCGCCTGCCGCAGCTGATGGTATTACGCATCCGACTCGCGCGACTTTGCCCACGTGGTCAATCGGCGAGGTCGGACCGCGTGGGCAAAATCGCCGCTCATGCCGACGTAAAGCATTCACGCCGAGGCAAGGCGATTTTGCCCACCCTACCTGCGACTTCAGCTTACAGCCGGATGCGCAGCCATGCGGCCAGTTCGCCGACGACGCCGCGGCGGAACAGCAGCACGCAAGCCACGAAGATGACGCCTTGGATGATCGTCACCCACTGGCCGAAGCCGACCAGCTGGGTCTGCATGGCGACGATAATGGCCGCACCCACCGCCGGCCCGAAGATGGTGCCGAGGCCGCCCACGAGCGTCATCAGGACCACCTCGCCGGACATCTGCCACTGCACATCCGAGAGCGAGGCAAGCCCGACCGCGATCGCCTTGGTGGCGCCCGCGAGCCCGGCGAGCGTGGCCGACAGCACGAAGGCGACGAGCTTGTAGCGCTCGGTCTTGTAGCCGAGCGAAACCGCGCGGGGTTCGTTTTCGCGGATCGCCTTGAGGACTTCGCCGAACGGCGAATGGACGATGCGATAGATGAGTACGAACGCGGCGAGAAACACGACGGCCACAAACACATACATGGCCATGTTGTCGGAGAGATCGACGGCGCCGAACAGCCGGCCGCGCGGCACCGCCTGGATGCCGTCCTCGCCGCCAGTAAACTTCGCCTGCAGGGCGAAGAAATACATCATCTGGGCAAGAGCCAGCGTGATCATCGCGAAATAGATGCCCTGGCGACGGATCGCGAGGCTGCCGGCGATCACCCCGAGCGCGCCCGCGAACAACGTGCCGCCCAGAATGGCAAGCTCGGGCGTGAGCGGCGGCAGCGGGATGACGAGCCAGTTCCACGTGCCGGCCCAATACGGCAGGCTGACGGCGCCGACCTTGGCAAGATGCGCCGCCACGTAGGCGGCCCAGCCGAAAAACATCGCGTGCCCGAACGAAAGCAGTCCCCCATAGCCGATCAGCAGGTTGAACGCACAGGCGAACAGCGCGAGGCACAGCGCCCGCATCAGGTCGACCGGGTAGAGGCTGAACGGGGGGAGCGGGCCGAGGACCAGCACCGCCACCATCACGGCGAACGCAATCCCGGTGCTGCTGACCCTTGCGGGCTTCTTCACCATGACGACGTTTTCCGCGACCACGTCACGCGCTCCGCCCGAACAGGCCCGCGGGGCGGATCAGCAGCACGATCGCCATGATGACGAAGATCACCGTGTTCGACGCCTCCGGGAAGAACACCTTGGTCAGCCCCTCGATAATCCCGAGACCGAACCCTGTCACGATCGCGCCGAGGATCGAGCCCATGCCGCCGATCACCACCACGGCGAACACCACGATGATCAGCTCGGAGCCCATCTGCGGGCTGACATTGTAGATCGGCGCTGCCAGAACGCCGGCGAGCGCCGCCAGGGCGACGCCGAATCCGTAGGTCAGCATGATCATGCGCGGAACGTTGATGCCGAAGGCGCGCACCAGCGCCGGGTTCTCGGTCGCGGCCCGCAGATAGGCGCCGAGCTTCGTGCGTTCGATCACGAACCAGGTGCCAAAGCACACGACGATCGAGAACAGGATCACCCACGCGCGATAATTGGGCAGGAACATGAATCCGAGGTTCTGCGCGCCCTGCAGGGATTCCGGCACTCGGTAAGGCAGTCCGGAAGAGCCGAAGCGATGCCGGAACGCGCCCTCGATGATGAGGGCGAGTCCGAACGTCAGCAGCAGCCCGTAGAGATGATCGAGCCGGTAGAGCCATTGCAGGAACAACCGTTCGATCACGATACCAAGGGCGCCCACGATGATGGGCGCCAGCACCAGCGCGGGCCAGTAGCCGATGTCGAAATAGTCGAGCAGCAGGAAGGCCGTGAAAGCGCCCATCATGTATTGTGCGCCGTGGGTGAAATTGATGATGTTGAGCATTCCGAAAATGACCGCGAGCCCGAGGCTCAGCAGTGCATAGAACGAACCGTTGATCAGGCCGACCAGGAGCTGGCCGAACAACGCCGTCGAGGGAATGCCGAAGATTTCGAACATGGAGGCCCTCTGCATCCCTCCCCGTCTTCGGGGAGGGTGGCCGAGCGAAGCGAGGCCGGGTGGGGGGTCGCGGGCGCTGCCGGTCAGGCGCCTTTGAACTGCCATCCGTCGCCGGGGCCCCACCCGGCGCCTTCGGCGCCACCCTCCCCGAAGACGGGGAGGGAGAAGAAGCTCATCCCTGCACCAGCGGGCAGCCGCCTTCGCGGAGCGGCCGGAAGGCCTCGGCGGCCGGGATGGTGGCGCGGCTCTTGTAGAAGTCGCCCGGGTACTTGGATTCAGCGGGCTTCTTCACTTCGAACAGATAGGCGTCGTGAATCTTGCGGCCGTCGGCGCGCACGGTGCCTTTTCCGAACAGCGGATCGTCGGTCGGCATTTCTTTCATCTTCGCCGTGACGGCTTTGCCGTCCGCGTCCGACTTCAGCGCTGCGACGGCCTTCAGATAGTGTGTGATGGCCGAATAGACGCCCGCCTGAACCATGGTGGGGAATTTGCCGGGGCGCTCCGCCTGCCAGCGCTTGGTCCAGGCGCGGTTGTTGTCGTTCATGTCCCAGTACCAGGTCTCGGTGAGGACCAAGCCCTGCGCGGTAGGCAAGCCGAGCGCGGCCACGTCGCTCGCGAACACCAGCAGGCCGGCAAGGCTCTGGCCTCCCTTGGTGATGCCGAATTCCGCCGCCTGCTTGATCGAGTTGATGGTGTCGCCGCCCGCATTGGCGAGCCCGATGACCTTGGCGCGCGAGGCCTGGGCCTGCAGCAGGAACGAGGAGAAGTCGTTATTGTTGAGCGGGTGGCGGACCTTGCCCAGTACTTTGCCGCCATTGGCTTCGACAACTGCGGCAGTGTCACGCTCCAGCGCCTGCCCGAAGGCATAATCGGCCGTGATGAAGAACCAGGTGTCGCCGCCTGTCTTGACCATCGCCTTGCCGGTGCCGTTGGCGAGATTCCAGGTGTCGTAGGTCCAGTGGATGGTGTTGGCGTTGCATTTCGGACCGGTGAGGTCGGACGCCGCCGCGCCCGACACCAGGAAGACCTTGTTCTTTTGGCGGGCGATCTCGCTCACCGCGAGGGCGACGCCGGAATTCGGAACGTCGACGATCACGTCGACCTTGTCGACATCGAACCAGGAGCCGGCGAGGCTCGACCCCACGTCGGGCTTGTTCTGGTGATCGCCGCTGATGATCTCGACCTTCATGCCCTTGGCGGCCGGGTTGAAATCGGCGACGGCGAGCTTCGCGGCGGCCACCGAGCCAGCGCCTCCGATATCGGAATAAAGGCTCGACATGTCGCTCAGGACGCCGATCTTGACGACGCCATCGGTGTATTGCGCGAAGGCGGAGCTGCTCGCCAGGAGCGCCGCCACCAGGATCACGTCGCGTGTCGTTTTCATTCTTTTCCTCCATGCCGGGCCGGCGGCCCTTGTTTTCTTCCCCTCCCCCGCGAGCGGGGGAGGGAAAAGACTCAAACGCCGAGATATTCGTGCAGCTTGTCCCGATTTGCGTCGAGTTGCGGTTGGGCAAAGGCTTCGACCACGCGGCCATGCTCCATCACATAGTAGCGGTCCGCCACGGTCGCGGCGAAGTGGAAATTCTGCTCGACCAGGACAATGGTAAACCCCTGCTCCTTGAGCGCCCGGATGGTCCGGCCGATCTGCCGGATGATCACCGGCGCCAAGCCCTCCGTTGGTTCATCAAGCAATAGCAGGCGCGCGCCGGTCCGCAGGATGCGACCGATTGCCAGCATCTGCTGTTCCCCGCCGGACAGCTTGGTTCCCTGGCTGCGCAGCCGCTCCCTGAGGTTCGGAAACAGTTCGAAGATACGCTCGCGGGCAAGGCCGCCGGGCCGCACCACCGGCGGCAGCTCCAGATTTTCCTCGACATCGAGGCTCGCAAAGATGCCGCGTTCTTCCGGGCAGAACGCAATGCCGGCGCGGGCGATGACATTGGAGGAGAGCCCGATCAGCTCGCGGTCCTCAAACCGCACCGAGCCGGTGCGCCGGGAAACGATGCCCATGATCGACTTGAGCGTGGTGGTCTTGCCGGCGCCGTTGCGGCCAAGCAGCGTCACCACTTCGCCCGCATCGACCTCAAAGCTCACGCCATGCAGCACGTGGGACTCGCCGTACCAGGCCTGCAGATCCCTGACGGCGAGGAGCGGACTAGTCATGGCCCACCCCCATGTAGGCCTCGCGCACCTCAGGGTTGGCTGAGACTTCCCGGTAACCGCCCTCGGCCAGGATTCGACCGCGCGTGAGCACCGTGATGCGGTCGGACAGCGTGGCGACCACGCTCAAATTGTGTTCCACCATCAGGACGGTCCTGTTCGCCGCGGCGGCCTTGATGAGCGCCGCGATGCGATCGATGTCCTCGTGTCCCATGCCGGCCGTTGGCTCGTCGAGCAGCAGCATTTCGGGATCGAGCGCGAGCGTCGTCGCGAGTTCCAGCGCCCGTTTGGCGCCGTATGGCAGTTCGATTGCCGCAGTACTCGCGTAGGCCGCGAGGCCGACATCAGCGATCAGCGCCATCGCGCGATCGTTGAGGCCGTCGAGCACCCGGTTCGAGCGCCAGAAATCGAACGATCCGCCGCGCTTGCGTTGCAGCGCAATGCGCACGTTCTCCAGGACGGTGAGATGCGGAAACACGGCCGAGATTTGAAACGAGCGCACGAGTCCGAGCTGCGCCACATCGGCCGGCGCCAACGCGGTGATGTCCTCGCCCTTGTAAAGGATGCGGCCGCGCGTGGGTTTAAGGAACCGGGTAAGCAGGTTGAAGCAGGTGGTCTTGCCGGCGCCGTTCGGGCCGATCAGGGCGTGGATGGTGCCGCGCGCGACCTGCAGATTGACGTCGCTCACGGCGACGAACCCGGCGAAATCCTTGGTAAGGCTCTCGGTCTTGAGGATGATCTCTGCCGTCATTGCGTCGGCCCCGTTTGGCCGGTTCCCTTGAGGGCCCGACTAAGCACTATCTTTTTATCCTGCCGCGGGGAAGTTGCCCGGTCCGGCGGAACGCCGCAGGCGTGGTGTTGAACTGCGCCTTGAAAGCGCGATTGAAGGCCGCCTCCGAGCCGTACCCGACGATGGCGGCGATCTCGCTTATTTTCGCCGTGCCGGCGCGCAGGTGGTCGGCGGCGAGATCGAGCCGCCACGCTGCCAGATATTTCAGCGGCGTCTGGCCGACCGCCTGGGCAAAGCGCGACGCGAAAGCCGAGCGGGACAGGCCCGCGAGATCGGCGAGCGCTTCGACCGTCCAGTCGCGCGCCGGGTCGTCGTGAATGGCGGAAAGCGCCTTACCGATTTGCGGATCGGTGAGCACGCTCAGCCAACCGATATTGCGCGGATTTTTCGCGCCCCATTCGCGGATCGTCTGAATGAACAGCAGGTCAAGCAGGCGCGCGATCATGATCGCGGAACCGGGTTTGTGGTGGCGCGTCTCGTCGATCATGAATTGCGCGATCAGCCGCAACCATTCGAACGATGGCCCTGGCTGGTGCCGGATGTGCATCAGCGGCGGCAGAACGGTCAAAAGCTTCGGCGCGAGAACGCCCGCGAACGAGAATTGACCGCAGACGACATGCGTCTGCTCTCCACCGCCGCCAAGCTTGTAGACGGCGCCTTCGCGCGCCGCATGCTTCTTGAGCGCCGTGTCTAGCGGCAACGGCTTGATCTTCGGGTCGCTGCTGAGAACGTGGCCGGCGCCGAGCGGCAGAATCGCAAAGTCGCCGGTCTCAATGCGCGTCGGCTTGGCGCCTTTGACGGTGATCCAGGCAGCGCCGCGTTCGACGATATGGAAGTGCGACACCGGCTTGCGAAAGCTGAGACTCCAGGGCGCGGAATATTCGTTCGCGCAAACGAATTCGCCCCGCATCCGTACGAGCGACAGCACGTCCGACATCGCATCGGGCACTCCGCTGATCTGCGGCATCGCGGTCGCTCCATCATGTTTGAGGTTATGCTGGACGCTCGATCAAGAAATCGAGCGTTCCGGATATAGATCGATCGACGATCGTGATCATAAATCTGCGCGCGATCAAGTTGACGATTGATCTTGTGAACACATCCAGGCGCGTTCCCACCGCAGCAGCGAGTCACGGTCCGCGGCTCGCGCCTGGTCCAACGCGATCGGAATCCGTTTCATGTTTCATCCTTAAGGCGGGGCTCTGAAGGAGACGTGATGACAATCCATTCGGAAAATGTGTCACCGGTGTCGCGCCGCGATTTTCTTATCGTGGCCGCCGGCGGGCTTCTGCTCTCGTCAGGAGCATTTGCGCAGAGCACTGGGAACCGCGAGACCGCACTCAATGCGTGGCTGCGCATCGCACCGGACGACACGGTAACAATCCTGCTCTCGCAATCCGAGATGGGTCAGGGCATCTCGACCACCTTGCCGGCGGCACTGGTGGACGAACTCGGCGCCGACTGGTCAAAGGTCAAGACCGAGTTTTCCCCGTTCGATCCCGCTTATCAGCATCCGCAATACGGATGGATGTTCACGGGCAATTCGGAATCGAGTTCGACCTTCTATCCGATCACGCGCACCATGGGGGCCGCTGCCCGCGAAATGCTGGCTGCAGTCGCGGCGAGAAGGCTCAACGTCGATGCGGCAAGCCTGATCGTTCGCGACGGCATCGTGGCGCATCCCGCATCGGGCCGCATGGTTCGTTTTGGCGCGCTCGCAGCGGAAGCCGCGACGTTGCCCGTACCCAGCGCACCGCGGCTGAAGGACAAATCCGAACTCAAGCTGATTGGCAAACCGCTCGCGCGACGCGATATCCCGGGAAAGACCGATGGCACTGCGGTGTTCGGCATTGATGTGCGCGTGCCCGGCATGGCCATCGCGGCGATCAGGCGGGCGCCGTCGCCGGGCGGCAAGCTCGTGAGCTACGACAGGGCTGGCATACTGGCTAGAAAGGGAGTGATCGCGGCCGTCGAGATCAACGCAGGACTTGCCGTCGTCGCCGACCGTTATTGGACCGCCAAGCAGGCGCTGGATGACGGCAAGCTCGTCTTTGCGGCGGGTCCGCTCGGCGACTATTCGACCGCCGGGCAGCGCGCCGATTACACCCGGCGCCTCGCCTCCGGGGAATTCCTGGTCAAGAAGAAGGCTGGCGATGCGGCAGCGCAGTTGAGCGGAGCGGACGGGGTGTTTTCCGCCGTCTATGAAATCCCCATGCAGGCGCACGCCACCATGGAGCCGATGAATTGCACCGCCCACGTCACGGCGGATCGCTGCGAGCTGTGGGCGCCGACGCAGGGCGTGGAAATCACCCACCATGTGGCCCGGCAGATCACCGGCCTGCCGGACGACCGCATCATCATTCACCGCACGCTTCTCGGCGGCGGCTTTGGCCGGCGGCTGCTTGCCGACTTCACCCGCATTGCGATCGAAGCGTCGCGGCAGGCAGGCCGCCCCGTCAAGGTGATCTGGAGCCGCGAGGAGGACATCACCTATGACGCGTTCCGGCCTGCGATGACGCATGCGGTCAGGGCGCGCCTCGGCGCAAACCGCCTGCCGGTCGCGATCGCCCACCGCGTCGTGTCGCCGTCGCATCTGCTGTTCGTCTTTCCGCGCACCAAGATGGACGCGGCGCCGCCATGGGATCGCCCGATCGATCCACCGCGCGCCTATGACGGAATGGCGGTCGAGGGCCTGGTCGAGACGCCCTACGACATTCCGCACGAGCTTGTCGAACAGAGCTTCGTCGACACTCCGCTTACCGTCTCGGTCTGGCGCACGACGGGTCACGGGCCGAACAACTTTGTGCTGGAAAGTTTCGTCGATGAGCTGGCGCACGCGGCGGGTCGCGATCCCCTCGCCTATCGATTGTCGCTTGCCGCCAAGGATGTACGCGCGGTCGCGGTGCTCAAGGCCGTTGCCGAGATATCGAAATGGTCGAGCCGGGCGCCGGCGGGAAGGAGCCGCGGCCTCGCCCTCGCCAAAGCCTTCAACGGCTATGTCGCGCAGGTGGTCGAGGTCTCGGTAACCGGCAAAGACGTCCATGCCCACCGTGTATGGACGGCGCTGGATTGCGGCCAGACGCTCGACCCGGGGATCGCAACAGCCAACGCGGAGGGCGGCGTTATCTGGGGGCTTTCGAGCCTGCGGACCGAGATTGCGTTTGAGCGGGGCGTTCCCCTGCAGACCAATTTCGACGGCTTCGATCCGTTGCACCTGTGGGAATCGCCGGCGATCGAAACGCGTTTCGTCGAGAGCGGCGCGAAAGTCGGGGGTACCGGCGAACTCGGTCCGGTGCCGACCTCGGCGGCGTTCTGCAATGCGGTGTTCGCTGCCACCGGCGAGCGCATCCGCTCGCTTCCACTGTCGCGGCATGGCTTCCGGCTGGTCTGAGGAGGACAAAATGATTCAATTGACCGTGAACGGTCAGCGGCAGGACATCGACGCCGATCCTGACACACCGCTGCTGTGGGTGCTGCGCGACGACCTCGGGCTCACCGGCACCAAATTCGGTTGCGGGATCGCGGCCTGCGGCGCCTGCACGGTGCATGTGAACGGCGCCCCGGTGCGCTCCTGCTCGCTGCCGCTGAGCGAGGCGGCCGGCAAGAACGTCACCACCATTGAAGGGCTTTCGGCCGACCGGAACCACGCATTGCAGAAGGCCTGGATCGCCGAACAGGTGCCGCAGTGCGGCTACTGCCAGTCCGGCATGCTCATGGCCGCAGCCGCGTTGCTGAGGCAGATCCCCAAGCCGAGCGATGCCGACATCGATGCTGCGATCACCAACATCTGCCGGTGCGGCACCTATCAACGCGTGCGCCGCGCCATCCAGCGCGCAGCGGGAGGCGGCGCATGATGCGGGCTGTAATAACTTTCGCGGGCCTGGCGTCGGTGCTCGCCGTCGCGGGCGCCGCGTCGGGCGCCGGCACCCGCGAGACTTCGCTCGCGGCGTTCGCTGTGATGGACCAGGTGCTGACCGGTCCACGGTGCCAGAACTGTCACACGCTGACAGGCTTTCCTCGCCAGGGCGACGATCGGCATCCGCATCGATTCAACGTGATGCGCGGAGATAGCGGACATGGCGCCAAGGGCTTGCCGTGTTCCACCTGTCACGGCCGCGCCAATAACCCGTCGAGCGGCGTTCCGGGCGCCGACGAAGACTGGCACCTCGCGCCGCTCAGCATGGGATGGGAGGGCTTAAGTCCGGCGCTGCGCTGCGCGCACTTGAAGGACCCGCGGCGCAACGGTGGCCGCTCCGGCGCGGCCCTGATCGACCACCTTCAGACCCCGCTCGTTACATGGGCGTGGTCGCCCGGCGCCGACGCGCATGGGGTGGCGAGAACGCTGCCGCCTGTCTCTCATGCCGAATTCATGCAGGCCGCGAAGACGTGGGTTGCGACGGGTGCCGTCTGCCCCGACTGACGCGCTTTTCGCGCGCCTCGATTCTGACCCTGCGCCCTCAACATTGCGATTGATCGCCGCAGGAGTGTCATACCGCTCGACCAGACGAACCACATAGGAGTTGCGCTTGCATCGCGTTGCGGTGGGGAGACGCGAGCGCGCCGACGCCGCCGCGAACAAGATCGCAAGCAAGAAAACCTCAAAGTTGAAGGAGGGCATCGTGAGCATCCATGCCCGGCCGTCTAAGGAGGTTTCGGATCGCCTTCATCCGCGGATTTACATGGCCGCGGCGGGCCTATTGGTTTGGTTTGTGATTGCAGCCTGGCTGCTGTTCGGCGGTCCAGGCTATATCGGACTCGCTCTGGCCATGATCAGCGTGCTGGTATTCATGGCCATCGCCATACCGCTGGCGCTGTGGCGCACCAATGTGAGGTCCCAACGATCAAACCTTCCATCGCGGGCTGCTGAACAAAAATCCGAAACCTTGGAAATGTGGTTGCGAGGCCAATTCGCCACCTGGACGGACCACGAAAAAGGTTCGACAGCCGCCATCGAGATCCTGCTGCCGCTTGCGGCTGTGGCGTTCGGTATCACCGCACTGGGAATCGTGTTCGCATTGGCCCGCGCGGGAGCGGGCTAGCGTCCGGTTATATCGGGCTCTGCCGGGCGCGACCGTCCGCCGAGAGGACGGCTTGGCTCGCGTCAGTCCGGCCTCGAATTGGGAATCGTGCCGTTTCGAACCTCCCCTATCCGCTTGCGGGCAACCTAGGGAAGGAGATGTCCGCCCGACTACTCGGTCGGCACCGCCATGCTGATGAGATTGCTGGACTGGAACTCCCTGACCAGGCGGTCAAGCTCATCCTTGCCGAGATAGGTGCGCGAAACGCGGACCCGGTACATGCCGCCCGGTCCGCCTGGACGCGGGCCATCGACGATCACGGCGTCCCGCGAGTCGAGAAAACGGGTCACGTCCGCCATGCTGGCCTGTGGCGAGAACCTCACCAGAATGAAGGCACCGATCTCGAACCCGCGCGTGGGAGAGGGCGCCGATGCTGTCTCGAAAGACGAGCCGCCTTCACTGCGATCCCCCAGCGACAATTTGGCGATGATGCCGGCCTGCAGCAGGATGACGACGACGGCGGCACCGGCCGCGAACGCAAATGTGCGCGGCGTCAGCCAATCCCTCAGCCATGCGCCCAATCCGCCCTGTGCGGGAGTCCGCGCCGTCTTGCGCTCCTTGTCGATCGCCTTGAACAGGTTTTCCATCACCCGTGCCGACGGCACGCCGAGTGCTTCGTTGAGGAGGATGGCCTCGTTCATTTCCTCGCGCACCAGCTCCAGGTGACGCTCGAGTTCCGCGTCGGCCGCTAGCGCCGCTTCGACCTGATCAGCCTCGGTCCGATCGAGCGTGCCAGCCGCATACCAGGGCAGCAGCGCCTCAAGGTCGTCCGCCGACATCTTCTGGTTCGTTTCATTCATGGCCAACCTCGATCAATTCCCGCCGCCTTTAGCAGCTCCGAAAGTTTCTTGCGCGCATAGAACATCCGCGTCTTTACGGTTGCCTCCGGGATGCCAACGATCTGTGCCACTTCCTCGACCGATTTTTCGTGATAGTAGACAAGATCGATAACTTCCCGATGTTCCGGCGAAAGCAGCTGCAAGCACCTCCGTAACGCCGCACTCTTGTCCTTCTTCTGGACCGACACTTCGGGATCGTCCGAGTTGTCCTCGATCGCTCCCGCCATCTCTTCGTCCAACTCCTCCTCGGGCTTGCGCCGCATCGAGGAAAGGGCCTTGAAACGCGCGATGGCAAGCAGCCAAGTCGAAACTGCACTTCGACCCTCGAACCTGTCAGCCTGACGCCACACATCCAGGAACACTTCGCTGATCAGATCCTCGGCCATTGCCTGATTGCCGACGAGGCGAAGCACAAACCGATACACGCGCGCCTGATGGCGAGCGAACAGAACCTGCATCGCGAGCCGGTCGCCTTGGGCGATCCTGCCGATCAGGACTTCGTCTGAGGCAGAAAGGTTCGCACTCAACGATCAACTCGTAGGGTTTGTCGCAGCGAGGATGAATTCGGTTCAAATAGTTGAGAAGGATTATCACGGCACGAAATACGCCAACGTGTGCCCGGCACCGTCGCCTCCCAATCCATCCATCGGCGGAGATTGCCTCCACCCGCCCTCGGGAATCGTAAAATGCCTTTAAACCCTTTGCTCCGCAAGAAAATCCGGCGCGACCTATTGGGCCCGACGAGACCATTCACAAGCCGTGCGCCCACGCCCGACTACCAAAATACCTACTTCGATTACGAATTTGCAACCCCGCTTCCGAATCCATTCGCACGGCGCGCACCGCGCAAGATGCTGGGATGTCGGATTTCCGACCAAGGTGGCGCGGTTGCAACAGTCGTGCCGTGGTGGACCGGAACGAGCAGGGCCGCAATCGGCCCTACTTCGTGACCACGATGAAATCTGTATCCCGGCCAGTCTCCTCACCGAGCCCATGATCAGAGAGGAGCAGCGACGCGCCCGGCCCCACCAACGGGGCGATGCGCTCAAGCGCTTCCGGCGGCAGTTCGATGCGATCAAGCGCATCGGCTGCAGCTTGGCGCAGGGCCCCGGCTGTCGCAGGTGTGGGCCGCTCCTCGCGCGCAGCATGGCCCTTGCGCTTTCCGGTCGCGGGGCCCGCGGACCGGTCAACGCCAATCGAGACCGCGAGCCAGTGAATCCTTTCGCTGTCGTCCGCAGGCCGGTAGGCGGTGAAAACGTGGGTGCCGAGCGGCATCTCGGGATGCGCGATCGTGACCGGGGTCTCGAACACAGGCGCAAAGCCCTTGCGCACGAACAGTTTGCCCGCCTTGCGGCTGACGAACAGCGAGACCGGACCCGCATGCAGGGAGGGGTCGGCGGCCTTTGGGCCCGGCGCCGGCTCGGTCGCGGATGGCGCTGCCGCCGGCCCCGTTTCGACAGGCGTGTCGACGGTGCCTACCGGATCAAGCTGAGGCGATGCGGATGCAGGACTCGCGGATGGGGACTGCCCAGAACTGTCAGGTTCGCCAGTCCCGTGCGCCGAGGCGTCAGTCGAAGCCACCATTACGGCGCCGGTGATCCCATCGGATTTGTCGGAATTTGCGATCGTATTCGGCGTCGCCGCGCCATCGGCCTCGGGGTCGGGCGACTTGACGAGTCCGGCAAGGCGCGGATGGCTGATTTCATAAGGCGCTGCATCATCGCGGGTGACGACGACACGCGCTCCCACCTTGGTCATACCCCACAGACGTACCGCAAATCGTTCCGGCAGGCGGATGCAGCCGTGTGAGGCTGGATAGCCGGGCACTACACCCGCGTGCAGCGCGACCCCCGACCAGGTAATGCGCTGCATGTAGGGCATCGGTGCATTGCTGTATAGGTTGGAACGGTGCCATCTTTGCTTTTGGATGACGCTGAACACACCCGTCGGGGTCGGGTGTCCCGCCATGCCGCTGGAAATCGGGGAAACGGCGATCGGCGTGCCGTTGTCATAGACCGTCACTTTTTGGCTGCCGATCGAGACCGCAAGAATGAGCGGACCCGTGGGCTGTTTCGGCGCCTCCGATTTCGTTTGCTCTGAAGCCTTAGCGGAATTGCCTCGCTGGCGCGCGTGATGCGATCTCGGTATGCCCCAGTCGGAGCCTAGATCCCAAAACGGCGTATATTCGCCGTACCGATGAGCTGCCGCTGGCGTCGACATCCCGTTGAGACAGGCGAGCGTAAGCGACGTTGTTGCCGCCAAGCCCCAACCCGCCCGCCGCCGCAGGCGGGAATTGGAAGGTCCCAAGCGCTCCTCACCAGACAATAGAATAGCAATCTCTTTCCGCGGCACAAAAAACCCCCGTCCGGTTGATGACGTTAAGTCCGTTCGCCGGCAGAAGGCCCGCGTCCAGGTGTTTAACAGTAGATTCATCATGTAACGGAATTGTTCCAATCAATCGTTAAGATCGGAAAGGTGCCGCACTCTCAGTGGGGCACATCGACCGGGCGCATTTAAGGCAACAAGATACTGCCCAAGAATTGTGGCAGTGTCTGCGACAGGAAAGGGACCAGAACCTACGGACTTGCGACCACGCGCTTTGCGATCGGTGCCCATTTTTGCACCTCGCTCGCAACGAAGTCCGTCACTGCTTGGGGCGACATCGGCTCCGCCGTAATGGCGTCGTCGGCGAGGCGACGTCGCACGGCCGGCGTCGCCCATGCGGCATTGACCGCGCGATTGAGCTTTTGCACCACATCCTCAGGTAGACCGGCTGGTCCC
>Ga0209060_10002792_pt1 | contig 15631 bp, 14 predicted proteins | sample Coa_R1_8_FD_187155 | JGI IMG/M metagenome (GOLD analysis project Ga0209060, IMG submission 187155) | Surface soil microbial communities from Centralia Pennsylvania, which are recovering from an underground coalmine fire - Coalmine... | ecosystem: Environmental > Terrestrial > Soil >...
TCCCGTTTTCCGAGTCGGAACAGCCGATTAAATCGTCCGCCTGCGGAGCGTCGGATTGGCAAAGTCCTATGGGCAGTTCGGCACAGGGCGCGCACGATGACTCCCATGCAGATTCCCGAACTCGAGACGCCGCGGCTTCGCTTGCGCGCCATCGCCGAGACCGACTGGCCGGCCATCCTCGCTTACATGTCGGATCCCGCCGTCACCGCTTTTCTTCCCGACGGCACCCTCGATGAAGACGCATCGCGCCGCTTTGCACGCGAACAATCGGGCGAAGAAGCGAAGGCCGTCGCCGTGATCGCGAAGGCGAGCGGCGAGCTGATCGGTCACATGCCGTTCCATCCCTGGTTCGCGCCCGAGACCTTCGAGATCGGCTGGGCCTTCCACCGCGCGCACCAGAAAAAGGGCTACGCCACCGAAGCGGCGCGCGCGCTGCTCGCGCATGCCTTTGGTGCGCTGAACGCGCATCGGGTCATCGCCACCTGCCAGCCGGAAAACACCGCCTCATGGCGCGTGGCGGAGAAAATCGGAATGCGGCGCGAGGCGCATTTCCGTTCTGCGCTCTATCGCGCGCCCGGCGTTTGGTGGGACGAATGTTTCTACGCCCTGCTCGCGGAGGAATACCGCGCGCGCTGAACCAACTCTGCGTGGATCAGCGGGGCGCAACGAGCTCCCTGGATTCCGGACGGGCTAGTACCGGTAATGCTCCGGCTTGTACGGCCCCGCCGGCGCAATCCCGATATACTCCGATTGCTTGCGCGTCAGCTCTGTCAGTTTTACGCCGATCTTGGCGAGATGCAGCCGCGCTACTTTCTCGTCGAGCTGCTTGGGCAGCGTATAGACCTTCTTCTCGTAGCGGCCGGGATTCTTGAACAGCTCCATCTGCGCCAGCGTCTGGTTGGTGAAGGACGCGCTCATCACGAAGCTCGGATGGCCCATGGCATTGCCAAGATTCACCAGCCGCCCTTCCGAGAGCAGGATGATCCGCTTCTTGTGGGGAAATTCGATCTCGTCGACCTGCGGCTTCACATTGTGCCAGGCGTAATTGCGCAGCGCCGAAACCTGGATCTCCGAATCGAAATGGCCGATGTTGCAGACGATGGCGCGGTCCTTCATCGCGCGCATATGGTCGATGGTGATGACGTCGACGTTGCCGGTCGCGGTGACGAAGATGTCGGCGCGCGGCGCCGCCTCGTCCATCGTCGTCACCTCATAGCCTTCCATCGCCGCCTGCAGCGCGCAGATGGGGTCGATCTCCGCCACCATCACGCGGCAGCCGGCTTGCCTTAGGCTCGCGGCCGAGCCTTTGCCCACATCGCCGAAGCCCGCGACCATGGCGACCTTTCCGGCCATCATCACGTCCGTGCCGCGGCGGATGCCGTCGACCAGCGACTCGCGGCAGCCATAGAGATTGTCGAACTTCGATTTGGTCACGCTGTCATTGACGTTGATCGCCGGGAAGAGAAGCTTTCCTTCCTTTTCCATCTGGTAGAGGCGATGGACGCCGGTCGTCGTCTCTTCGGTGACGCCCTTGATGTTCTGCGCGAGCTTGGCGTACCAGCCGGGCTTCGTTTTCAGCCGCTGCTTGATCGCGGCGTAGAGCACTTCCTCTTCCTCGTTGGCGGGCTCATCGAGAAAGCGCGTGTCGCCTTTCTCGGCGCGGGCGCCGAGATGCACGAGCAGGGTGGCATCGCCGCCATCGTCGAGGATCATGTTGGGCGTGCCGCCGTCCGCCCATTCGAAAATCTTGTGCGTGTAGTCCCAGTAGTCCTTGAGACTCTCGCCCTTGACGGCGAAGACCGGCGTGCCGCCGGCCGCGATCGCGGCCGCGGCGTGGTCTTGCGTCGAATAGATATTGCACGAGGCCCAGCGCACATCGGCGCCGAGCGCTTTCAGCGTCTCGATCAGCACCGCGGTCTGGATCGTCATGTGCAGGGAACCGGCGATGCGCGCGCCCTTGAGCGGCTTTGCGGCGGCGAACTCCTCGCGCGTCGCCATCAACCCGGGCATCTCGGTCTCGGCGATGGCGATTTCCCGCCGCCCGAATTCGGCAAGGGCGATGTCTTTGACGGCATAATCCTGGGCCATGGGCGGTCTCTCCGGCGGGCGCGTCGGGCCTATAGCAGCCTCCAACCGCCTCCGCAAGAAACACATAAAGAAATATGCATGTCTTTATCTCTCCAAAAAAGGGAGCGGCGCGTCCCCTTCCTTCCCCGCGGAGCGGGCGGCCGGAGGCATGCCGTCTTGCGTCGGCGAAGAAGCCTCGCATCCTGTGCTGGTGACTCTCTGTCTCACGCTCGACCAGCCCGATCTCGAAGTGCTTTCGCGCTCGCGCCGGCTGCATTTCGGAGACGAGGGCGGCGGCCGCATTTCTATCCTCAATGGCCGCGCGCGCGATTTCGAAGGCGGAACGCCTTCGACGGACCTCTCGCTCAAATGGATGGCCTCGGGCAGCGCCGCCTATGAAAGCGGGGGACGCTCCTACCGGCTGAAGGGCGACAACCACCTGCTGCTCAATCCGGGCGAGCCTTATCGCCTGCGCTTTCTCGGCGCGAGCGAGAGCTTCACGGTCTCCTTCTCCCACGCGCTGTCCGTTTCCGCCTGGGGCGGAAAGGCGTCCGTGCTTCCCGAATTTCCGACCGTCGCCGGCCGTTCGCCCGCGCAGCTCGGCGCGCATCTGTCCCAATTGCGCGAGGAGTCTCTCGAACACGATCCCGACGGCGAAAGACTGATCGAAATTTCCATGGCGCTTCTCGGCGAGATAGCCGCGCTCGCCCGAATCCGCTGCCGGCAGGAAAGCCGCATCCGGGCCGCGCGCCGGGCAACGCGCGAAGAATTGCTGCGCCGGCTCGCGCGCGCCGAAGATTATCTTCTGGGAGCGCGCGGAAAATTGACTCTCGAAGCCGCCGCGAGCGCGGCCGCGCTGTCGCCGTTTCACCTGATCGCGGTGTTTCGCGCGGTGCATGGCGAAACGCCGCTCGCCTTTGCCGCGCGCGCCAGGCTCGAAACCGCGCGCGACGCGCTCATGCTCACCAACGATCCGATCGAGACGATCGCGCGGCGCGCCGGCTACGAAAGCCGCACGGCTTTCGATCGCGCCTTCCGCCGCCGCTTCGGCACCACGCCCGGCGCCCTGCGCAACTGACGGAAAATCTCCCCCGCCCCTTGCGGGCGGGGCCAGGGGTGGGGCGCCAACACGCGCCATTTACGGGCGGGCGCAGGGGGCGGGATGCCGCCGCACCAAACTTCCCAATTCCGGCGGATGCGCGTGCCTCCGCTGCGCCGTATCAAAGCGCCCATGAAATGGAGAACGCCATGACCGACGCAGCCGCACTTTTTGCCCACGCTGAAAAAGACGACGCCCAGGGTTTGATCGCCGCACTCGGCGCCCGCGAGCCCTCGAGCGTGCTCAGCGAAAATGGCGAGACGCTCTTTCTCTTTTCGCTCTATCGCGGCCGCGCGAAATGCGTCGAGGCGCTGAAGGGCCGGGCGCTCACGCTGCACGAAGCTGCCGCGGCCGGCGACGCCAGGCGTGTTGAGGCCTGTCTCATCGCGGCGCCCTGGACGATCGCCACGCTATCCGCCGATGGCTGGCCGGCGCTCCATCTTGCGGCGTTTCTGGGCCATGACGACGTGCTGGCGGTCCTGCTCGCGCGCGGCGCCGATGCGCGGCAATGGGCGCGTTCGATGGAGCAGAATCTTGCCATTCATGCCGCGGCCGCCGGACGGCGCCTCGGCCGCGACGCCTACACCAGACTCATCGCCGCGACCGGTGATCCCGATGTGCCGCAGAAGGCGGGCTACACCGCGCTGATGATCGCGGCGGGAAACGGGTTCATTGCCGGCGTCGATGCGCTTCTCGCCGCGGGCGCCGATCCGCGCAAGAAGCTCGCAGACGGTCGCGATGCCGCGCACTTCGCGCGCGAACGCGGCCATGCCGACCTCGCGCGGAGACTTTCCTGACGCCAGCGAACGCCCGTGTCAGCGGCGCCACTTCAATGTGTGGAGGCAGCTCCGATGAGGCCGGATGAAGTTGTCCCTCCCACACCGCTTTGTCATTCCCGGCGACCCCTTCCTCGCCGTCGATGCGGGCATGGGGGCGAGGGAAGGGGATCCACAGATTTTCCTCCGGTGACAGCAACTGCCGTCCCCATCGCGCGGACGTGTCCTTATAAATGCGCGATCACCTGGATCTCCACGATTCCGGTATCGAGCGCGAGTCCCGTCGTACCGACCGCCGTCCATGCCGGATGCGGCGCTTTGATGAACTCGTCCTTCACCTGGATGAAGGCCTGAAGCTGCGCATTGCGATCGCCTTCGAAGTTCGGGCCGCTCCAGATGTGGAAGGTGTTGATCATCGCAACCTGCGTGAAACCCGCGCCGGCTGCTTCGAGCGTCGCGCCGATCTCGCCGAAGGCGCGGCGGAGCTGGCTCTTGAAGGCTTCGACGTCCCTCCCTTCGCCTTTCTGCGGGCCGGCGATCACGCCCGAGACATAGAGCACGTTGCCCGCGCGTCGCGCCGGCGCGAATTTGAAATTGTCATAGAGGAACGCGCCGCGCTCGGAGGGAACGAACACCTCTCCGCCGTGGGAAGGAATGCGCTTCGGAAAATCTGCCATGGTGTCGCTCTCAAGGATTGTCTCGCAGCACTATGCGCTTTTCCGGCGCTCCGCGCCTAGCCGCGCTCCTTTTTCCTCCCCAGCGAGGCAACGTCTCTTCTTCCCCGCCTCCACAATCAAACCCGCTTCACAAAACCCTCCGGCCTCCTGCGAGAATTTTGTTTTCGGTCGTCGTCACGTTCCGGCCGTTCCGTTCGTCATGGGTATGACGCGCCGCGCCGGGGCGATGTGACAGGAGAAGCCAAGTGCCTGAACCAACCGTGAATGTTCGCTATATGGTCGACAATGTGGAGGCCGCGGTGCAGTGGTACGTGAAGCATCTCGGCTTCACGCCGTTCGGGCCATCCTCGCCGGCCTTCGCCTCGGTGACGAAAGGTCCATTGCGCCTCCTGCTCAGCGGCAAGATGAGTTCGGCCGGCCGTGCGATGCCCGATGGAGCTGAGCCCAAGCCGGGAGGCTGGAACCGATTCCAGCACGTGGTCGACGACATCGAGACGGAAGTCGCGCGATTGAAGGCCGAGGGCATCAGCTTCCGGAACGAGATCGTTCGCGGGCCGGGCGGCGCGCAAGTTCTTGTCGTCGATCCCTCCGGCAATCTTGTCGAGGTGTTCCAACCGGCTTTTATCCCGTCATGACGAGCCCGGACGCGACCGCATCCGCGGGCCTGCAAGATATTCGCGGCGACAAGGACCGAATTCTGCGTCGTCGCTGGAGCGTCATCGCGACCCTGATCGCGATCGCTGTTTTCGCGGAGGCGGTCTTCGCCGGCGCGATGTTGTCGGGTGTTGATTGGGCGCGCGGCGCCCACGCCGCAGGTGCGACCGTTGCGATCGCATTGTCGCTCTTCGCTGGCCTGTTCGCCGCCGTCAGCCTTCGTGGGATCTCACGGGGGCCAAGGCTCATGTTGATGCTGCTCTCTTTGGCTGTACTGCTCGTCCTTCAGGCCGTCATTGGTGCCCTGACGGCGAAGGGCGCCAACCTCGTATGGCTTCATGTTCCCTTGGGGGTCGCGCTCTTTGCGTTCGCGAGGCAAGCGATCACCGCCGCGAGCCGCTTGCAGCTGGAGTGACGATTGGAGCGCGCGAACATGGAGGAGGGCGGGGGCGGTGCCTGCAACGTGTTGTTTCTCTGCACCGGAAATTCGGCGCGGTCGATCATCGCCGAGGTCATCCTCAATAGAATCGGGAGCGGCAGATTTCGCGCTTGTTCCGCCGGCTCTCGTCCTTCAGGTGTGGTCAATCCGGACGCGCTCGCGCTTCTTAGGAAGTTGGGGTTCGATGTCGCCGGCTTGCGATCCAAAAGCTGGGACGAATTCTCCGCCCATCCCAGGCTCGACTTCGTCTTCACGCTCTGTGACAGCGTGGCGAACGAGGCTTGCCCGATCTGGCCCGGCCAACCGGTCACAGCACACTGGGGTATTCCAAATCCGGCGGCGGTAAAAGGCACGCCGGAGGACGTGGCCGGCGCATTTCGCGATGCCTACGACGCCCTCGAGCAACGGATTGCTGCATTCGTAAGTCTGCCGCTTCCCCGCCTCGACAGGATGTCGCTGAAGCGCCGGCTCGATGCCATGGGAACACACTCTAGTTGCTCGCTCGCTCCTCCCCCGTTGCGAAACGACTGTGGGAGAGCCTGCCCCGCACTTGTTGCGGGGTGCTGAGCGCCGAACGCGCGAAGCGGGAGGGGGCTTTCGCCGCGAAGCGGCGAGCGGGGGGTAGTACAGGACGCTGGACGAAATCCGTTTCCGCGTTGAACGGGACGTCCCGTTACTCGCGTTCCAGCACCAGCAGGTTCGGGGCGGCTTGATCCGTTTTTTCCACCTTGATCGTCAGCGTCTTCCGGTCGGACGAGAGCGTCAGGGTCCGCGTGTCGATGATGTTCGCTCCGCTTTTCTCTGTGTACGCCAGGCTCGCGCGATCGCGGCGCAGGCCGGAGGCGATGAGGCCAGGGGTCGTGCCGGCGACAGGGTGCTCGCGCCCGTCGAACGTGATGCTTTTGACGGATCCTGGCGCGACGAATGAAAGCCCTTCGCCCCGGTAAGGCTGGATTTTCAGTTCGTACTGCAAGCCCAATGGTCGGGTCGTGCTCTCCCAGAGGCCCGCGAAGCCGGACGTTCCGGACCGTCGCGCGTACACATAGTCGATGCTTGTCGTCGAACCATCCGGCTGCACACCCTTGAAGGCATCGTGCAGAGTCTTGTTGTCGTCGGAAAGTTTCCAGATGGCCGAAACGATGATCGCGCCGGCTTTCTTGCGGACGACTTTCAGCGTGTGGGAATCCGTGATGGTGATCGCGAGTGTTGTCCCCGGCATCGCCGGCTGATCGGTCCCGTCCGCGACCACCGTCTCGGCAGGTCCGCCTTCAAACCGGAAGGTGTACGTGTTCGTGCCCGCGGCTTCGACCGCCATCTGATCCACGATCGAGCTTCGCGAGGCATCGAGCTTCCACGTCCCGACGAACGGATCGTTTGCGCTCCAGAGGCCGCATGCGGCCAGCCACGCGGCGGGCACGAGGCTCGCGATCTGTGTCATCGAACAATCCTGTAACGAGCGTCGTCAAATCTATCGGGCTCCGCTCAGCGGCAGCAATTGAGGCGGCGGCGCGCACGCATCGGAGCGTTTCACAATCGCGTGTATGTGCGCGCGCACTCAAGGTAGCCCTCCGGGCGCTGCCTCGGCCGGTGCGCTGACACGCAGATGCCTCGCGCCAGAGCACTGGCCTTTATCAATTCCTTCCCGGCAGCAGCGTCACCTGCATGGATTGGCCGCGATCGTCCGTTGCAGTCCACTGATCGCCGATCTTGTGGCCCGCGAGTGGCGTGCAGACTGGTGGAGCGCCGATAATCTCGCCCGGCGGGGGCTGTGGACTGAGGCAAATGGTTTTGTTGTCGCTCTTCAGAACCCACGATCCAGCGTCACGGCTGGCAATTCCATCACGCGTTTGAGTCTGCGTGTAGGAGCCGTCGGGATTGATCTGCAGCCAGGTCTTCATGCCGCTGAGATCGGCGAGGCCGTAGAGCGTATTGCCGTACAACGACGCTACAAGCTGCGGAAACTTTATTTCGTCGAGGACTTTGTTTATCCAGTCGACGATCTCGTAGCAGACGATTATCTGCTTCTGTTTCGGGACAAAGGCCGCATTGGCAAGTTCCCACGGCTCTATTGATTCGACGGCTCGATGCGTAGCCAAAGCATATTGTTGTATCGCCTCCGGTGTCGCGCAGTTGATCGCGTGCAGGCCAAGCGAATCGAGATGTTTGGACGCCAGCAGGTTGTTTCCAATCACCTTGTCCTTGAGAAATTCGAGCACGCCTGATGCCTGCAGTTTGGCCGCGGCATCCGCGTCGGCGGCGATGGGAGGGTCGTACTGGGGATTCTGGACCACCAGTGGAGGCGAGAGACGCCAGTCATTTTTCGTTGTGTCTACCAGGGCGCCGTTGAGAATCCTGACCCAATCGTTGACGTTCTTCGTGGCCCGAACGTAACAGGATAGCAGGGAGCCCAGATCGTCATCGGTGTAGAAGCCGAAATTGCGAAGATATTTTTTCACTTCCTCCGGGTTCAGGCGTACGTCCTGGTTCTCATTTTTCAGAGCGAAAAGCATTCGCCCCAGGATGTGGCATTCAAGGTCATAGCCGCGCTTTTCATCCCAGCTATGCTCGTTCAGATACATTGTCCGCCCGAGACCGTTGCCGTTCTCGGTCTGGATCTGTGAATCCTTCAGCCAGAATGCCGCCGCGGACGTGAGCACGTTGAACTCGTGCGCGTTTCCGAGGGCGAACGTCGCAAATCGATCGGCGTCGTCTTCGTCCTGACCGAACGTCGATACTTCATAGGCGGCGATCACCGCGTGGCCGAACTCGTGCAGGAGCGTGAACTTCAAGACGTCAGAGACGAAATCCCTTCCGAGACAGAACCGGTCACCGATCTTTGCGCGCGGCATGCGGATCAATGTTCCGCCGTTCTTCTCACAATCGATCGTCGGGTCTGGAGCCGCCGCCTGCGGCTGGGCCTCCGGCGCCTCCGCTGCGCCCGCCGGCGCGGGCTGGTTCTGTGCACCGCCGGATGCAGCGGCATTCTGTGCCTGTGCTGGCAGTGTCAATAGAAGAACGAGCGCTGACGCAAGCGCGCAAATCCACCGGCCGAACATAGCCGTGCCCCCAACTCACCCCGAACCAACCTTACGTGTACGGAGCAACCAGCACAACCTTGCCGCACTCGTGCAGATCCGATTGGTCGCTCAAACCAATGTTCTGGTTGAAAAAAAGCGATTCGCTTAACGGCGGACGCCATCAAAAGTTGCGACCCAATCCACTCCGCACGCCTGCACGCCAAAAAATTCGCGTCGCAAACAGTCTCGCGCGCGAAATCATCCGCTGGTGATGCCGATTCGATCTCGCCAACGCTCGATCGCCTTCATCAATCTGCCGGAATGGCTGCGAACACGCGATCGAAATTGGCCGATGGTCCGGCCGTGACTTTGAGGCGGCACACCGATCCGGCCACCGGCACCGTGAAGCTCGTTTTGAATCCGCTGCCCAGTGCAATGAGTGGCAGCGGCACTGCTTCCTTCCCCTCGATCTCCAGCGCAGCGGTGATGATCGCATCGCCAATGGCATGGCCATCCGGATCGCTGACGGTAATCACCGCCGTCTGCTGCGAGCCTGCGGGCAGATAGGCGCTCGGGAGATCGATCGCGAGCGCGGTTGCGTCCTTTTCTCCCTCGGTCTGCGTCTTCACGCCAAACGTCATCTGCGTCGCCGGTCCGGCGGTGACGAACTGTTCAGGCGAGCGGTCGTCGACCACTTGCGCCACGATCTGCCGGCGCACGTCGGGATCGTCGAGCAATCCCGTGTGCGTTTGCGCGACCAGCATCGGCAAGGCCGCTTCTTGGCGCGGCGAGACCGCGCTCCAACGATAGACCGTGCCGTCTCCCTCGCTGCCGTCGGTCCATCTGGGCGGGCCAGCCGGCGCAAGATCGACTTCGCGCGGCATGGAATTTCCGTATCCGGCGATGAAGAAGGTCTGCACGCCGGCGCGAACCGGCTGGTCCATCGCATGGCCGATCCGTGCAGCGCTCGCGAGCGCAGCCGCGAGGAACGCACGTCCTTGCGATGACTGGAGCTCATGGGGGATCCAGTTCTGCCGCTCCCATACCTTGATATCGGTTGCGTCGAACGGGTGATGGTTTGCATCGAAGCAGCAGCTCGTGTAGCGCGGTAGCAATTCGTAGACAGATGGAATCGAATCGTAGATGCGCCGGACCGTAGCGTCGTCGGAATTGATATATTTCCAGTAATCCGACATGCCGACGAGAAAGCTCTGCAACGCCTGGACGGAGCCGTAATAGGGTGTTGCGATGGTGATCAGGCGGCTCACCCGGTATTGCGCGCCGTACTTGTCGATGAAGAGCCGCGCGACGATGCCACCCATGCTGTGGGCGACGATGATGATGCCGTCGCCGCGGGATGATTTCAGCAGCGCCGGATTGCGGTCGATGAATCGCCTGAGATCGTCGGCGGTGCGGAAATTGCTCTGACGCCAGTTGTAGGCGAAGGGATAGTAGTCGCTGCCGAGGTCCGTCTTCAGGAGCTGCTCGATTCCGCCATAGGCGCCGACACTTAGCGGCCCCAGAATCGAGAAGCTGTCGAGAACGCCGGTGGCGAGGACCTTGTCCTTCGAAGGATCGGGCGGATAGGCGAGAAACCCGAAGTTCGCGCGCGTCGCGAAATAGTCGCCCCACACGATCTTGTCGGCAATGCCGGCCGCGCCGTCCCGGTAGACGAGACTGGAACCGATGATCCCCGGAATGAAGACGACCGGCCTTCGCCCGGCCGCGTTGGCCGCGTCGCAAGACGTGACCAGCAGAACGATTGCAAGCGAAAGAACACGCGCCCAACCTGCCATCGGCAGCCCCCGCCTCGAACGCAGCGCGCACTTGACCCTCAATCGTCCGCCTGCGCAATCGCGAGTGCACATTGCCTTTTCGCCCGCCCGGGTTGCGTGTCTTTCCTCGCGAAGCGGCGAGCCGGAGGGGCCTTCGCACTGCCGTTTCCCGGGCCGCGCGGAACGGCTACACTCGCATCGGGTTCTGTCCGCATCGGAGCGGACGGAAAGGGTGGGGGCATTTCTTGAACACGCGCATCTCAGCCGCGCTGGCGGCGTGCGCTCTGGCGTCCGGGCTTGCTGGCTGCGTCGCGCCGAGCGTGAAATACAACCTCATTCCGCTCGACCATCCGCGACCCTTAACCGACAAGGAATTTGAGAGCTATTACCTCCAGGGCTCCGTCGTCACCATAGCTTCGAAAACCAATGCGGGCGGCGGACCCGCCGCGACTCCGGACGCGGAAACGCCCGACGCGAACGCTGCGCCCGCTGACAACGGCTCGGGCGCGCCGAACCATTCCTCAAAGGGTTCCAAGCCTGGCAAGGGCAAGCCCAGGCCTTCGGATCCGAATCCATCGTCGATCGATGACGTGACCGTCAAATCGACGCCGGTCGAATATACCGCCTACAAGCTCACGCTTGAGCACAATGATCCGTTCTGGTCGTTCACCAGCGTCAGTCTCAAGAAGGTTGATAATCGCGAGCTCGTGTCGGAAGTGGGCGTTGATGTCACCGACTATCGCGTCGAATACATCAAGGCAATCGGTGCCGTGGTTGCGACCGCTGCGAAGTATGTCACGGCCAGCCCGAGGGCCGAACTGAAACCGCTCGACACCTCGCGCCTGCCCTTGCAAATTGACTTCACCGGCATTCTTAAAAACGAGGCGCCGGACGATCGCGACGCGCGCCACATCGACATCGGCAACGAGGGGCTCGATCTGGAGCTCGGGCCACTGCCGCAGGATGCCTATCCGCTGTCGCCGAACGACTTCCCGCTCAGCACCGACGATTATCTCTACGCCGCCTGCCGCACGCTGACAGTCTACTATCGTATTTCGTCGGCGGGCGCGGTGGTGAGTCAGTCGGTCAAGATTGCCGACCCGAACTTTCTCGAGCGGGTCAAGATGCCGTCGAGCGGCAAGGTGACGATGGGTTCGGAGTGCGGCGAGTCGCTGGCACCAGAGAAGAGTTCGGTGCAGACCGGCCCGGATCTCATCAACGCGCTGCAGGTCGAAGGCCAGGCGATGGTCGATGTTGTCAAGGCGGCCAAGCCCGGCGGATCGGGCTCAGGTGGCGGCGGCGGCGGTGGTGGTAAGAAGACGCCCAAATCCAAATAACGGTGCGCTGGGCGTAACATCAGCAACTCTCCCCTTGCGAGAAGGTCGAAATTGCAACGCAATTTCGGGTGAGGCCATGCGCGCAACCCGACAGAAGCCCTAATTCACCGGCGGCGCCAGCCCGCTCCCGAAATCGTCGTACTTCGGGTCCTGAACGAAGGCTTGCGACGGCGGCGGCGGCGGATCGAGGAGGGCGCTGTTGATCTCTTTGGTCGCCGTTGGCGCGATGTCGGCCCAGCTAGGATTATCCCCCGTGCTGTTGTCGCCGATGGCCGTGATCAGCTGCTGCGTGAACAGGCTGTCATCGGCGTAGTTCGGATATCGCGAAGCGGTGCCGACCACCGCTCCCCAGAACGCCAGTTTGCCTGGCCGAGCAAACAGGAGTTCCTGAAGTCCTTGCCACGAGGTCTGGGGAATGCCCTTGGCGCCGAGGGGCTTTCCAGAAAACACACGAACCTTCACCTCAATGTTGCAGGTGTCCGCAATTCCGATCGCAAGTTTGGGATGCAGGGCGAAGATCTGGTTCATCACCTTGGAGAAGGCCAAATCCTTGGCTGGCTGAGGGTCGGATTGGTTCGGAATGCTCGAACAGAGGAGCGTCGGCATTTTGCTTGCCGACGTATCCGGATGATATCCGTGACCCGAATAGTAGAACACGACCGTGTCCGTCGGCTTGATGTTCAACCGGTTGCCCGTAGGATCAGGTCCGCCGGCGAGGAGCCGCTCGATCGCGCTGCAGCTGAAATTGGCGGCGACAATCGGAAAGACATCGACCTCGGCTTGGTCCTCCTTGGCGACGGGGCTCCCGTCGGGCTTCTGGTTGACCTTGTCCCTCAGTAGCTTGGTCATGTCGCGAATGTTGACGGCAACGCTTCGTCCCAGTTCCGGATTTTTGGTGTTACCGACGAGGATGAGCAGTTCGCGGTGCTGCGCAGCGGCATGTGCAAGCCCTGGCAGACCGATGCAAATCCCGGCGCACAAGGCGCCAATGGCCAACGTCCTCATGATCCCCCCCACGCTTTACCCCTGTTTCGACAGGCAACTCGCTTCCTTTGACCACAGCCAGTCCGGCGGTTGATTGACATCTGTCGGCGACGATCCCGCCTTGCACTTCTTGAGCGCGTTCAGCACTTCAGCCGAGAGATATCGCGCGTGCGACAGCCACTTGGACGGTGGCGTTTTTGTCTCGACGACGGCGCCACGGCCGCAACCGATGGCGACAAGCCACCACACCGGCGAGCCATGCGGCGAACGGAATTCGTAGGCGTATTCGGGTACGAAGGGGCACGCCGTGACATATTTGAGCTCTTTCTTGGGAATATAGGTCCCGGGATTGATCACCAGGCGGATAAGATCGCGGGCCGCGCTGCTGCTCAGTTTGATGACGTTTGGATTCTTTGCCTTGGCGTCGAAATGAAGCTTGGTGAGGTCGAGATTTGTTTGGTCCGTGATCCGGTAGGCGATGACCGAGGTCGCTTGCGCAATTCGCCGGGACGGATCTTTTTCGGCGAATGCCTGGCCGGCGAGGAAGAAGATCGCCGCCAGCGCAACGACCGCGCATGCACTGGCGGCGTGTCTCGCGAATTTTCGCATGGATATCCCTCTTTGCGACGGCGCGTGACGTGGCCGAAGAAAAGAAACGACGCCGCTTATTAAGTCGCTGATTATTCTGGTGCCGTTGACCGTCAGCCCCGAATTGTGTTCCCGCGCGCGCCGTCTTTCGGCTCGAGCGTAAGCACTTCCCCACGCGTTCCACGCTACATCAAATGTCACGGAGCAGGAATTCCGTTCGCCGCCGGTCGGCGGCTGCTCCGGTCCTGCTTGCCGCCATAGGACAGAAGCCGAAAATTTGGTAGCCTCTCCAAAGGGGAAGACCCCGCCTGCGAATTCCCGGAAGAACGGGTTTATGCCGCGTGGTCTTGTTGGGGGTGTCATGCGCCGACTTTTCGGTTGCGCGCTCGTGTTGGTCGTTCTCGTCGCGGGCGCCGCCGGCGTCTGGATCTTAGGTGAACGCGTCGGATTGCCGGTTTCGCAATTGAATCGGTACGTCGCGGCAGCAGAGACATATCTCGCGCCCGTGAAATCCTATATTGCGCCCGTCGCACCTTATGCCGAGCAGGGACTTGCCTGGTCGCGCCAACTCTATGCGCGCGTCGCCAGGTCGCTCGTGCCAGCCACACCGACGACACCGGAGCCGCCAAAACCATCGGTCTATCTTCGCATCGAGGTGACACAGCACTCGGGCGATATCCAGGCGGCCTCTCTAGACCCTGATGGAATGATTCTCGTCACCGGATCGGACGACAAGACGGTTCGCGTCTGGGCGATGCCGGACAAATCGCACCATGATCTCCGGTTGCTCGAGGTCCTTCGTGTCCCGATCTGTGATGGAGAGGGCGGCAAGATCAGGGCCGTTGCGATCTCTTCCGACCGGACATGGGTCGCGGCCAGCGGATACGGCTGCGAGAAGGGGCGGAACGCGGTGTACGTCTTCGACCGCGTCAGTGGCCGTATCCATGCGGTTGTCGGTTCGGATACCCGCGTTTCCTGTCTCGCGTTCTCGCCGAAATCGGACTACCTCGCTGCTGGAATGCGAAACGGGATCCGCGTCTGGCAGACGCGGGACTGGAAGCCGTTGACCAGCGATACGAGCTATCGCTCTCGCGTATGGGGACTCGCGTTTGCGCGCGATGGCAGACTCGCCGTTGTTTCTCACGATGGTGCACTCGGCCTCTACGACCCGCACTTTCGGCTGCAGATGCGATCACGTGTGCCAAAGAAAAACGCGTGGCCATCCGATCTCGCGTTTTCGCCCGACGGAACGTTGCTCGCAGTTGCCTACGACCGGCTGGGTGCCACCGTGTCCGTGCTCGACGGAGAGACACTGGCCGAACGCCAGACAATGTTTGAGCGGGGAACGGGCGAGTGCTGGTGTCAGGTCGCTTGGTCCGCCGATGGCCGGTATCTCTTTGCCGGCGGGGACCAGCGGCTTGTCCCGGGAAAGCCTGTGGTCGCGCGTTTCGAACCTGAATATGGGCCGGACGTTGATCGCAAAAGCGTCGCGCAGAGCGTTGGCATACTCGTGGGGCCCGCATCGAGTGGCATATCGGTCTTGTTGCCCTATGGCGGCTCAGGCGTTTTGGTCGTGCAACACGACCGTTGGATCAGCGCCTATACTTCGGCTCCTTTCACGAAAATGCAGGACAGCGGCGATGGCGGCATGATCCTGGCGCCACTCGAAGGTTTATGGACCAAGCCGGAAACGGGTTGGATCGCAAAGCCGGACGTTGCGTTGAGTTCCCCCGTTCATGACATGAACAAGCGAGGAGAGGGCTATCTCGCGTTTCGCGTGTCACGCGACGGAACGATCGTTGAACTTTCGGACGACGACGGCGCCAACGTGCTGCGCTACGATGCGGTTGCCAGACAATTGTCTCCGGTCAGTCGTTCGGATCCGGCGCTCTCCCCGCCGCTCGTCGAGTCGGCCAGCTTCGCCAAGAATTATCGCTTCACGGATTCCGACGGGCGTGGCGAGATCGCGAAGATCGCGGGCGCCAGGCTGATCCCGCTGTACGCCGATGCCGATGCGCGGGCCATAGCGCGCGATGACAAGTCCTTCGTGGTCGCGCGAAGCCAGACGATCGCCTATTTCTCCATGAACGGCGCCTTGCGCTGGCATCGCACCGTCGAAGACGAGGCGTGGCGCGTGAATATCACGCCCGACGGCAGCAAGATCGTCGTCGGGCTGGGCGACGGGACGGTCCGCTGGTATCGCGCCAGCGACGGCGAG
>Ga0209060_10002796_pt1 | contig 15605 bp, 12 predicted proteins | sample Coa_R1_8_FD_187155 | JGI IMG/M metagenome (GOLD analysis project Ga0209060, IMG submission 187155) | Surface soil microbial communities from Centralia Pennsylvania, which are recovering from an underground coalmine fire - Coalmine... | ecosystem: Environmental > Terrestrial > Soil >...
TGACGTGGGCTTGGACGATGTAGCCCAGCGTCGGGTTCCCGGCTCGACGCACGCGGTGCTTTATGCTCTGGATGCGAAGACGGGCAAAGAGTTGTGGTCGAGCGGGGACCAGATTGCTTCGTGGAATCATTGGAGCGGCCTTTCGGTCGCCAACGGCCGCGTCTACATCGGAACGTTCGATAGCATCCTGTACTGCTTCGGCATACAGAAGCCGTAACGGAGACAGCATGACCATCCATCAATCCGTCATCGCCGCTCTGACAACTGCGGCCGCGCTTTGGTCTCAGGAACCATGTTCCGACCGTGTGCAATCGCTCGAGCGCCAGGTCGCCGCGCAGAATCGTGTGATGCGCGACTGGGGCGGTCTGATCCGCTACGGCAGCGACGACTCGGAATTGCCGCCGCCGGCCGCCGGTGAAGACCGTGTCGTATTCCTCGGCGATCAGATTACCGAATTCTGGACCCGGACCGATCCGAATTTCTTCGCGCAAAAGTCAAGACTGAACCGCGGTATCGCCGGGCAGACCACCGATCAGATGCTGATCCGTTTCCGCCAGGACGTGATCGATCTGCATCCCAAGGCGGTCGTGATTCTCGCGGGCTTAAACGACATTGCCGGGCTGCACGGCACCGCGACCGAAGAGATGATCGTTGACAATCTCATGTCGATGAGCGAACTCGCCCGCGCCAACGGAATTCGCGTCGTGCTGGCTTCCGTCACGCCCGTTTGCGATTGTTTTACCAACGGGACGGCGCGCCGGCGCTGGCAGGAACGCATCGGCGAGGTCAATGAACTGATTGCGAAGTACTGCGCGCGCAGCGGCGCAACGTTCTTGAACTACTTCCGCGCCCTGGCGGACGATGACAATCTGAAGAAACAATTCACAACCGATGGCGTGCTCCCGAACGATGCCGGTTATCGCGTGATGGCGCAACTGGCCGAAAAATCCGTAGCGGAGGCGCTAGCGAGATGAGAACCCGGCTAATGCAAGCAACTTCCCTCTGCGCAGTCATTCTGGCCACGGCGGGAATCGCCACTGCGCAGTTCGGGCGGGGCGGCGCGGAGTGGATGACCGCCGGCAGCGATGCGCAGCGCTCCTTTTGGATTCCGTCCGATTTCAAAATCTCCAAAGCGGCCCTGGTAAAGCCGGGATTCCAGCTGTTATGGAAGTTGAAGCTCGGCAATGAACCGGTTCAGCTCAATTCCCTTACACCCGCCGTGCTGATGGACCGGTACATCGGGTATCGCGGCTTTCGCTCGCTGGCCTTCGTCGGCGGCAGTTCGAATTCGCTGTTCGCCGTGGACACAGACCTCGCGCGTGTGGAGTGGCAGAGTCATCCGTCGCTCCCGGCGCCGTCCGCCGGATCGCCTGCCTGCCCTGGGGGCTTGACCGCCAACCTGGCGCGCCCGACATCCGCCGAATACCCGCCTAGCGGGGCCAGCGGCGGCGGTCTCGGCGGTCGTGGAGGTCCGGCCCGCAGCGCCGTTGGCGCAGCCGGGGAAGGCGCGGTGACGATCGCCCCCGCGCTAGCCGCCGCGGCCACCGCGGCGCCCGCCCCCAATCGTGCTCCCAATACCCGGCCCCCCGCCGTAATCTATGCTGTTACCGCCGATGGCATGCTGCGCACGCTCTATATCTCGAACGGGCAGGAATCCGAACCGCCGGTACGATTTCTGCCCCCCGATTCGAATGTGCGCGGCTTCGTCATCCTCGACGACACCGCCTATGCCGCCGCACAAGGCTGCAACGAAGCCGCCCGCGGGATTTGGGCAATGGATCTGGGATCGCGGAAAGTCCGCAGTTGGCAGCCGCCTGCCGGAACGGTTGCCGGTTCCGCTGGTCCCGCGTTCGGACCCGACGGCACCCTCTACGTGACGACCACCGGGGGCGTGCTCGCTGCGCTCGATCCCAAGACGCTGCTGGTGAAACAAACGTATTCGGCCGGTTCCGAATTTTCTTCCTCGCCCGTAGTCTTCCCCTTCAAAGGCAAGGACTTGGTGGCCGCCGCCACCCGGGATGGCCGCATTCACCTTCTCGACAGTGCCTCCCTCCGCTCGATGCCTTTGTTCATAACGCCCGCATATTCCACTGCGACGTTTGATCCGGGCGCGCTGGCAACTTGGCAGGACGTCGATGGCGTACGGTGGCTGCTGGCTGCAGCCTCCGGCGCTGCAGGTTCGGGATTCTCAGCCGCCAACGGCGCCGTCGCCAATGGCGCCATTGCCGCCTGGAAGCTGGCCGATCGCAACGGCGCGCTCTCGCTCGATCCCGGCTGGATCTCGCGGGACATGCAGTCCCCGCTCACGCCCATGATCATCAACGGCGTCGTGTTTGCTCTGGCGAGCGGGGAATTCCACTCCGGTGACGGGCGTCTCTCCGCCGATGAGCGCGTCCGGCGCTCCTCGCCCGCCGTGCTGTACGCGCTCGATGGCGCAACCGGCAAGGTTCTGTGGGACAGTGGCAAAACGATCACCTCGTTCGTCCACAGCGGAGGATTGTCCGGTGGAGCAAGCCAGCTTTATCTAGAGACTTTCGATGAGAACCTGTATGCGTTCGGTTTCCCGATTGAACATTAACTTCGCGTGCGCCGGCCTCCTGCTCGCGGCGGGAGCCTCAACGAACACTTTGTGGGGCCAACTGCCCGACGGCCCGGGCCGCCAGGAGACGGAAAAGCTCTGCTCCGGCTGCCATGAACTCGCGCGCTCCGTCTCCTTGCGGCAGGATCGCGACGGCTGGAAGACCACCATCAACAAGATGATCAGCCTCGGCGCTCCAGGCAGCGAACAGGAGTTCGCGGCCGTCCTCGAATATCTTTCTACGCATTACGCCGCGGAAGCCTTGCCTCCGCTCAACGTGAATAAGGCCAGGGCGATCGACTTTGAGACCCGCCTCTCGCTGCGGCGCTCGCAAGCCGCTGCCATCATTGACTACCGCAACAAGCACGGCGATTTCAAATCGATCGAGGACCTGAAGAAAGTCCCGGGTGTTGATACGGCGAAAATTGACTCCAAAAAAGACGTTCTGGAATTCTAGCGAATTGGTATTCGTCTTAACGAAACCAGGGTGACATTGGCCGCAAAATTGCCCGCCTTGACGGGAAAGTTGCCGTGGCGCTCCCCGAAAACACTTGCAGTGACGGCCGCCGACGGGTGGTGGTGGAAGAAGTTTCTCCGCAGATCGATTGCGGCCGTTTTCCCATCAAGCGGGTGCTCGGCGAAGAAGTGGCTGTGGAAGCCGACATCTTCTCCGACGGCCACGACGAGATCGCTTGTGAGCTTCTGCACCGCCATAGCTGCGCTTCGGAGTGGCACCGCTCGCCGATGCATCGCATCGGAAACGATCGCTGGCGCGGCACCTTCCGCGTTTCCAAATTGGGCTCGTATGAGTACACGCTGGAAGCGTGGATTGACCGGTTCGGCACCTGGCGGCGTGACCTGGCGAAGCGAATGTCGGCCGGACAGGATATATCCGTCGAATGCGCCATCGGCGCCGGAATACTCGAGACGATCGCCGAGCACGCGGAGACTGCGGATCAAAAACTTCTCTTGAGCTCGGCGGAGAGGATACGAGAAGAGAACGGCGCTGCCGCCGATGTCGCACGACAACCGGGCTTGCTCAGTGCCGTCGAGCGAAACCCGCTCCGGATTTTTCCCAGCCGTTACGAGAAACAGCTGGGCGTTGTTGTCGACCGCGAGCGGGCCCGATACTCCAGCTGGTATGAGCTGTTTCCGCGCTCGTGCGGCCCCGGCGCGGAGACTCATGGTACTTTGCGGGACTGCGAAAAATGGCTGCCGTATGTCGCATCCATGGGTTTCAATGTCCTCTATCTGCCGCCCATCCATCCCATCGGGACCACCCATCGAAAAGGCAAGAACAACGCGCCGGCCGCGCAACCGGGGGATGCCGGCAGTCCGTGGGCGATCGGCGGCGAAGACGGCGGGCATACGTCTATTCATCCCGAATTGGGCACGCTCGACGATTTCGACCATATCCTCAAAGCAGCCCGCGAACAGGGCCTTGAGATCGCGCTTGACCTTGCATTCCAGTGTTCGCCCGACCACCCGTACGTCCGGGAACACCCCGAGTGGTTTCGCAAACGGCCCGACGGCACCATTCAGTATGCGGAGAATCCTCCCAAAAAATATCAGGACATCCTGCCGCTCGATTTCGAGACGGCGCAATGGCGTGAGCTCTGGCAGGAACTGGAAGCCGTGGTGCTGTTTTGGATCGAACGCGGAGTGCGTATTTTCCGCGTCGACAACCCGCATACCAAGGCGCTGCCGTTTTGGGAATGGCTGATCGGCAGCGTGCGGCAAAAGCATCCGGAGGTTCTTTTCCTGGCCGAGGCATTCACCCGTCCCAAGCTGATGTACCGCCTCGCCAAGCTCGGGTTCTCGCAGTCATACACCTATTTCACCTGGCGTAACAGCAAACCGGAGATCACGGCCTATTTCCGCGAGCTGACGCAAACTGACGTGGGAGAGTATTTTCGCCCCAATCTCTGGCCGAATACTCCCGACATCCTGCCCGAGTACCTGCAAGTTGGCGGACGCGCGGCATTCATGGTGCGCCTCATTCTCGCGGCAACTCTCGGCGCCAATTACGGCGTCTATGGGCCCGCTTTCGAACTCTGCGAGAATACGCCTCGCGAAGCGGGAAGCGAAGAATATCGGGATTCGGAAAAGTACGAATTGAAACATAGAGATCTTGGTTCGCCCTGGAGTCTGAAGGATCTGATCACGCGGATCAACCGGATTCGCGCAGAGAACCCGGCCTTGCAGACAGACCGGACGCTGCGCTTTCACGAGACCGACAACCCCGCTCTGATCTGCTACAGCAAGGCAACCGGCGATTTGGCGGACGTCATCATCGTCATCGTCAACCTGGATACGGCTCACACGCAGGCGGGTTGGGTCCATCTCGATGACCGCGCGCTTGGCCTGGACACCCTGCGAAGCTTCCAGGCGCACGATCTGCTTGGCGACGGGCGGTTCTTATGGAACGGGCCGCGCAACTACGTGGAGCTGATTCCGGGAAGCCTGCCGGCTCACATCCTGCGGGTGCGGAAGTGGGTCCGTACCGAGAAGGATTTTGACTACTACTTCTGAACGCGTGAGAAAATCATGCAAACCCCAACCCAAACTCAATGGTTGACCGATTACGACCTGTATCTTTTCGCGGAAGGCACGCACCGCCGCGCCTATGAAAAGCTCGGCGCCCACCCCGGAGAGGTTCACGGGCAAACCGGTGTGCATTTCGCCGTCTGGGCTCCGAATGCCGCGCAGGTCAGCGTCATCGGGGATTACAACCAGTGGGACGCCGGTGCAAATCTCTTATCGCTCCATCCCCAAGCTGGCATATGGGAAGGATTTGTTCCGGGAATCGGGCCAAACGCCATTTACAAATACCATATCGTTTCCCGCCAGCAAGCCTACCGTGTCGATAAGGCCGATCCTTACGGCTTCGCCGCTGAAATCCGCCCGCACACGGCTTCGAAAGTCTGCGATCTGAATGCGCACCGCTGGGGTGATGCGGAGTGGATGTCAGAACGCGCCAACCGGAATGCCCTCGGATCTCCGATCTCCATCTACGAAGTTCACCTTGGTTCGTGGAAGCGAGCGCCCGAAGAAGGAAACCGGTGGTTGAGCTATCGGGAGCTTGGGCCGCAGTTGGCCGAATATGTGCACGACGCCGGGTTCACTCATATCGAATTTCTGCCGGTCACCGAGCATCCGTTCGACGGATCCTGGGGATATCAAACCATCGGGTACTTTGCCCCGACCAGCAGGTTTGGCCAGCCCGCGGATTTCATGTGGATGGTGGATTACCTGCATCAACACGGGATCGGCGTGATTCTCGATTGGGTTCCGGCGCATTTTCCGAAAGATGAGGCTGGGCTGGGTTTCTTCGACGGGACGCATCTTTACGAACATGCCGATCCGCGCCAGGGAGAACAGCCCGACTGGGGCACTTTCGTGTTCAACTACGGGCGCCGCGAAGTCCAGAGTTTCCTGGAGAGCAACGCGCTGTTCTGGTTTGACAAGTATCACATCGACGGCTTGCGCGTGGATGCCGTGGCATCCATGCTGTATCTCGATTATGGAAAACGGCAGGGAGAATGGATCCCCAACCAGCGCGGAGGCAAGGAAAACCTGGACGCGCTGAACTTCCTCCGCCAACTCAACGAACAGGTCTACAGGGCTTATCCCGGCGTGATGATGATCGCGGAGGAATCCACGGCTTGGCCCATGATCTCGCGCCCCGTGTATCTCGGAGGAGTGGGGTTCGGCTTCAAGTGGAACATGGGGTGGATGCACGACACCCTCGACTACATGTCGAAAGACGCGCTTTTCCGAAGTTACGAACAGAACAAAATCACCTTCGGCCTGCTTTACGCATTCACCGAAAATTTCATCCTGCCGTTTTCGCACGATGAGGTTGTCTATGGGAAGCGTTCCATGATCGCGAAGATGCCCGGCGATGAATGGCAGAAGTTCGCGAATCTCCGCCTGCTCTACGGGTTCATGTTCGGCCATCCCGGCAAGAAAATGTTATTCATGGGCGGCGAGTTTGGCCAGTGGGCCGAGTGGAATCACGATGCCAGCCTGGACTGGCACCTCCTCGAGTATCCCCACCATCGCGGCTTGCAGCGCTGGGTCAGGGACTTGAACACTTTTTATCGCGGCGAAGCTTCGCTCCATGAACTCGACTTCGACCCATCCGGGTTCGAGTGGATCGACTGCACCGATTCCCAGCGCAGCATCGTCTCTTTCCTTAGGAAGGCCGCCGATCCCCGGAAAATGGTCCTATTTGTATGCAATTTCACACCCGTGCCGAGACACAACTACCGGATTGGCGTGCCTCTGGAGTGCAATTGGAAAGAGATGCTCAATAGCGACGCGCCCCTTTACGGCGGATCGGGGCAAGGAAACCTGGGCGGCTTGTCGCCCGCGCCGCTGCCGATTCACGGCCGGCCTTATTCCCTGAATCTCACGTTGCCGCCGCTATCCGCCGTGGTTTTCCGGCCTGAGGTGTGAAGGTGCGCAATTCCAGGCGCGGTGCGGGAGTATGAAACAGGCCGGCAGCGCGGAAGATCCGCTCTGGTATAAGGACGCCATCCTTTATGAGGTACACGTCCGCGCATTTTTCGATAGCAACGGCGATGGAATCGGCGACTTTTCGGGCCTGACTCAAAAGCTCGATTATGTTCGCGACCTGGGCGTGACCTGTATCTGGCTGCTGCCTTTTTTCCCGTCGCCTCTCAAAGATGACGGGTATGACATTTCCGACTATGTGAACGTCAATCCGGCGTACGGCACGATCGATGATTTTAAGGCGTTTCTCGATGCCGCCCATGACCGGGGGCTGCAGGTGATGATCGAGCTCGTCATGAACCACACATCCGATCAGCACCCCTGGTTTCAGCGGGCACGCCAGGCTCCCGCCGGGTCGGCGGAGCGGGACTTCTACGTTTGGAGCGACACCGATCAGAAATACCGGGACGCGCGCATCATCTTCACCGACACCGAAAAATCAAACTGGACCTGGGATCCGTTGGCGCAGGCATACTTCTGGCATCGATTCTTTTCGCACCAACCGGACCTGAACTACGACAACCCGCTGGTCGTCGAAGAAATGCTCGGCATCATGCGGTACTGGCTGGATCTCGGAGTCGACGCCCTCCGGGTCGACGCCATCCCCTACCTGGTGGAGCGCGACGGAACCAGCTGCGAAAATCTGCCGGAGACGCACTTGATCGTCAAGCGTCTGCGGCGAGCTGTCGATGAGAGCTATGCCAACCGGATGATTCTGGCCGAAGCCAACCAGTGGCCCACCGATGTTCGCCCCTATTTCGGAGACGGAGATGAGTGCCACATGGCATTTCATTTCCCGCTCATGCCCCGCATCTACATGGCCCTCCGGCAGGAGGACCGGTTGCCGATTACCGATATCATGGCGCAAACCCCCGATATCCCGGATTCCTGCCAGTGGGGGCTTTTTTTGCGCAACCACGACGAACTCACGCTCGAAATGGTGACCAACGATGAGCGCGACTACATGTACCTGGCCTACAGCGCCGAATCGCGGATGCGCATAAATCTGGGGATCCGCCGCCGGCTGGCCCCCCTGATGGATAATAACCGGCGCCGTATCGAGTTATTGAACAGCATCCTGTTCTCGTTCCCCGGCACGCCGATTTTGTACTACGGGGATGAAATTGGAATGGGGGACAACGTTTATCTGGGCGATCGCAACGGAGTACGAACCCCCATGCAGTGGAGTAGCGATCGGAACGCCGGGTTCTCCCGCACGACTCCGGCAAGACTATACAGCCCGGTGATTATGGACCCGGTGTGGGGATATGAAGCCGTAAACGTAGAGGCGCAGCAGAGTGATCCCTCTTCGCTGCTGAGCTGGATGCGCAATATGATCGCGCTCCGCAAACTGTTTCGCGTTTTCGGCCGCGGCACACTGGAGTTCTTACGCCCGGCGAATCGAAAGGTGCTCGCCTATCTTCGCCGGGATCACGAGGAACAGATTCTGTGCGTCGCGAATTTGTCCCGGTTCGCGCAGCCGGTGGATCTGGACCTGGCGGAGCTGGAAGGATCGATCCCGATTGAAATGCTGGGCTATGTGGAGTTCCCGCCAATCGGACACGAGCCATACCGGCTTACGCTGGCGCCGTACGGGTTTCTCTGGCTGGAACTGCATAGCCCGCCGAAAATCGCCGTGAGCCCGGCGGAGCGGCCATCGCTGGAAGCGGACAGTTGGGAATCTCTGGTTGAAGGGGCCGGCCGTTACTGGCTTGAGACCGCGCTCCTTCCTCAGTTCCTGCCGAAACAACGCTGGTTCGGGAGCAAGGCCCGCGCCATTCGCAGCGTTCGCATCGCGGATTGGGCGGCCTTGCCGAACTCCAACGCCGTAGTCGTCCTGGTCGAAGTGCAGTACGAGAAAGGCGAGCCGGACTCGTACTTTCTTCCGCTCGGCTTGAGCTTCGGGCCCGCCGCCGAGGATCTGCTCCGGACGGCGCCCCACGCGATTCTCTCGCCGGCCGTTTCCCGAAAAGGAGCCGGTTACCTGCACGACGGAATGCTCGATGACGCCGCCTGCCTGTCATTTCTCGCCATGATTGAGAATTCCGGGCAGATCCCGACACGAAACGGCCGGATTCGCGGAATACCCGGCAAACGACTGCCCGAGTTCAATGGGCCCGGCGCCGGTCCATTGCCCGTTTGGCGCCCCTCGGCGGAACAAAGCAACACCTCCGTGTTTTACAATGACCACCTCATTCTAAAGCTGTTCCGCCGCCGCCAGGACGGCCCCAATCCCGACTGCGAGCTCGGACGCTTCCTGACCGAGCAGGTTCCCTTCGACGGCGTTCCGCCGTTTGCCGGTCAGATTGACTATGCGGCGGGAAACCGGGAGCCGGCAACCCTCGCCTTGCTCCAGGCCGTCGTTCCGAATCAGGGGGACGGCTGGAAGCTCACGCTCGAGGAACTCTCCCGATATTACGAGAATTGTTCCTCCACTTCGTGGCCGGAGGATTCCAGCTTCCTCTCAACCAACTTGTTCGAGTTATCCGAAGCGCCGGTCCAGAAACTGGCGCGGGACTGGGTCGGCATTTCGCTGGAAGCAGCAGCCCGGCTTGGCAGGCGCACGGCGGATTTGCATAAAGCGCTGGCCGCCGGCAGCAGCGACCCGGCGTTCTCCGCCGAGCCGTTCACCGCGGACGACGTGCAAATGATGCTTTCCGGCATTCGACGCGAGGCCGCGCGGGTATTTGATCTTCTCAAGGACAGCGTCTCGGATTTGCCGGACGAAGTCGTCGATATCGCCGGAATGGTATTAGGCAGGCGGCGGCGCATCCTGGACAGCTTCCAAGTCCTTACGCCGGACGACCAGAGCTTTCAGCGCATCCGCATCCATGGCGACTACCATCTGGGGCAGGTCTTACAGGTAAAGACGGACTACGTGATTCTCGATTTCGAAGGCGAGCCGGCTCGTCCGCTTCCGGAACGCCGCGCTAAACAGTCTCCGCTTAAAGACGTGGCGGGAATGCTGCGGTCGCTGAGCTACGCCGCGTATGCCGAACTGATGAACTACACCGCGCGCCGGCCCGAGGACTTGCAGACCCTGGGACCTTGGGCTCAGCTCTGGGAGCGATCGACCGGAGCCGAATTCCTGCGTGCGTACCGCGAGGCGACGGCGGGGTCTGCGTTTCTACCGCGCGATGAAGAGACACTCCGCCGCCTGCTTGCAATGTTTTTGTTGGACAAAGCGCTGTATGAGCTCTCGTACGAATTGAATAATCGGCCGGCGTGGGTTCGCATCCCGTTGTTGGGGATACTCTCGCTAGCGCCGAACACGGGAGGGCGTGAGTGGCATCCGGCACCATCGCACACCCGGAGCTAGAACAGATCCAACGAATCGGCGGTGCCGATCTTGTGATCGGGATTCTCGATCCCGGCAACGACCCGGGCGCGCTGCCGGCAGCCGTTGTGGATGTGTTGAGCACCCTGAAGGCTACCCACCGTGCGGTCGTTCTTGGCAGAGGCTTCGCGATTAAGCCGGATTTCCCGAACCCGGCAGAGTCGAAAGAAAGCGAGCCATCCGGGGTCGCATTCGTCAACCTTGCCGAGCCGGAGAACGCGAATGCTTCGTTACAGGGCGTGCTCGACTCCTACCTGGCCGTGTTGACCGTGAGCAGCAAGCTCGCGGCCCGCGCCTGCGTAGTGATCGGTTCCGAACTCCGGGTGGCGCACGTCCAGACCGTCGTGTACCAGTTGGTTCAACCGCTCCTCGAACTCGGCTTCGATCTCGTGATGCCCCGATACGATCGGCAGAGGACCGAGGGCTTGCTGAACCGGAGCATCCTCGCCCCTTTCAGCAGGGCGCTTTACGGCGAGCGCATTCAAAACCCGATGGGCCCCGATTTTGGTTTATCCGGAAAGCTCCTGCAGATGCTCCTGGCGCACAGGCAGGGCAAGAGCCGCGGTTATGATATCCACCCCGTCGCATCGGTTGCCTCCGCCGCGGCCTGCCACGGGTTGCGCATCTGTGAATCCCATCTCGGCGCCCGCGTCCAGATGCCGGCACAGAGGACCGACTTGAGTTCCCTGCTGGCCACCGTGTTAGGCGCGGCTTTTAGTGATACGGAGCTGAACGCGCCGTTTTGGCAGCGAATTCGCGGATCGAAACCCGTGCCATGGTTTGGGGAGCCGGAATCCGCGCCCGTCGAGCCCGGTCCCTTGGACGTGCAGCCGATGATCGAATCATTTCATCTGGGAACTCAGAATTTCCAGGAGATTTGGGGAAACGTGCTGCCTCCCACAACCTTGCTCGAGCTCAAGAGGCTGGCGCGGCTTCCGACGGCGCAGTTTCACATGCCGGACGATTTGTGGGCATCGATGGTCTACGACTTTGCGCTGGGACATCGTCTTCGAATGATCAGCCGCGATCATCTGCTGCGCTCGATGACGCCGCTCTATCGCGGCTGGATCGCCTCTTATGCCCTGGAAACGGAAAATGCCGGCCTGCGGGAGGTAGAGTCGCGCCTGGAACAGTTATCGGCCGTGTTCGAGGCCAGAAAACCATATTTGGTGTCGCGTTGGCGTTGGCCGGATCGCTTCAACCCGTAAGAGCCCCAAGGAGGAAGTATGTGGGATCAAGTCGGAAAAGCATTGAATGCGTCGATGGTGCGGGTGCTCAGCCAGTTTGCCAGCCTGCTGCCTGGAATTCTGGCGCTCATCGTCGCGCTCCTATTATCCGCTCTGATCGCGTGGATTATGGCCGCCATCTTGCGGCGTACGCTGACGAGTATCGACTTCGACCACGGTGTTCCGAAGTGGGGTTTCCCCAGCCTGGTGGAATTCTCGCCATCCAATAGCCCAACCCTGCTGGTCAGCCGGTCCGTGGCGGCGGCCGTGATGATCATCGGCTTCCTCATCGGGATTTCCGCGTTCGACGTGGCGTTGACCTCTGAAATGGTCATGCGCATTTTCGGGTACGTGCCCAACGTGATTGCGGCAGTAATCGTTCTCATCGCCGGCGCACTCATCTCCCGGTTCCTGGCACGCGCGGTCCTGATTGGAGCGGTCAACATGAATCTGCAGTATGCACCCCTGCTCAGTGCCGGAGTGAGATGGCTCGTCGTCGTTCTGGCGGTGGCGATGGCGCTCGAACACCTGGGCATCGGCGGCGGCATTATCCGCCTCGCTTTCGGGATCCTCTTTGGTGGAATCGTGCTGGCGTTGTCGCTGGCGGTCGGGCTTGGCTCCAAGGATCTCGTCAGCCGCTCGCTCGAACGCGAGGCCGGGCGCCGGCCTTCACAGAGCTCGCATGAGCCGGTGGGTCATCTGTAATCCCATAACGTAGAATGTCTGCTTGGAGCAAATAGAGGCAGCCTATACGGGGGCGATCGAAGCAATCCGGCAATGTTGCGGACCGATGGGCCTCAAAGCTTCCGGAGCCCCCCGCGGATATCATCAGCTCTGGGCGCGCGACAGCATGATCACTTCTCTCGGCGCGCGCTTTGTTCCCGATCCTCTCATTCAGGATGCCCTCCGGACGAGTGTCTCGCGTCTGAAACTTTGCCAGTCCGCCGCCGGCGCCATTCCCAACTACGTCGACGAGACAACCGGAGCGAATTTCCGGGCTTATGCGGATGGCGGCCTCTGGTTGATCATCGGCGGCGCCGCTCTGGCGCCGGATCCGGAAACAACGCGCCGGATTCTTCGCTGGTACCGGCATCAGGACGTAGACCACAGCGGCTTGCTGAGCATGCAGGAAGCCTCCGACTGGCAAGACCTGTTCTGCACGCGCGGGAAAGGCTTGACCCTGAATTGTCTGTATGTGCTGGCCTTGCGCGCGGCCGCCCAAGTTTCGGAGGCCTCGGATGCCGAACAGAGCCGGCGCTACCGGGAGTGCGCCGACCGCGTCGCGGAGCGGATCAACCGCCTGTTCTGGTATCGCGGCGATGGAAACATGCTGCCGCATATCGCGCACACTTTCAGCACCATGGATAATCCGCTGCAGGATTCTCTCGGCCGGTCTCGCTGGATTCCCGCCAAGCAGTACTTGCGTGGCGAACAATATTATCTGCCGTACCTAGGCTTCCGGGCGGCCGGAGAGTGGTTTGATTCACTCGGGAATCTCCTGGCGATCCTGGCTGGAGTTGCCGGTGAAACCGAGAGCCAAATAATTCTGAACTTCATCTCCCGGCATGGGCTGGATACTTACCCGGTTCGCAGTTTGACGCCCGCCATCCGGCCGGGCGACGCGGACTGGCGCGATTATTACCACCCCACCAATCAGCCGCATCATTATCATAACGGCGGGATCTGGCCGTTCATCGGCGGCATCTATGTGGCCGCCCTGGTCAAGGCGGGACACTTCGAAGCTGCCGCCGACGCATTACGCAAGCTCGCGGAACTGAACCTCCGGGGCCGCTTCAACGAATGGCATCATGGCGAGTCGGGCGAGCCAATGGGAGTCGAGTGCCAGGCCTGGTCGGCGGGGGGTTACCTGTTCGCGTTTGAGTGTGTAAGGCGGGGGCGAGTCGAATTCCTCTAGCCTGAGAGGCTGCCTGCAATTTCAGCCCAAACCGTTCTCCGCGGCCACACGGCCCAGTTCGCTGCGTACATGTGCGAGTGCCGAGTTCCAAAGCCCGCGGGCCTCCCCCAGGCTTTCCTCGCGGGAAGCTGGTGACAGCAGAGGTGGACGGCTCAAGCCGATGTGGCACGTAACAGGAGCCACGCCTTGGCGTCATCGGCGTCGGTGAATACTTCGGCGAGAATCCCTTCGGATTGCAGAAAGATCCGCAGCCTTCGGCCCAGGCCTAGATCCTGGGGCCTTGATGCGACTACAAGTGCACACCGGGAGGCGTTCCTGCGAGTAAGGAGCATCTTGAGAAACTGTGCACGCTGGCGCAACTCATCCGTGCTGGGGTCGTCTGTCGCGCCGCTTCGATCCAGCAATACCGACATGCTCGGCTTGAAAAGCCGGCTCACCAGGATTTGGAGAACGGCCGCGCGGAGGCCATAAGCGCCATATCCAGTAATCCTGATGAATATAACGGTCCCGACGATGCTCCACTCAATCGGCATGGATTCTACGCCCGCGCGGACATGGCGCGAGCCCGTTCTACGATGGGTTTCCATTCCGGCGTAATCGGCTTACGCAATATCTCGATGGCGCCGAACTCCTTTGCGAGTTCAATCAGTGTATGGTGGCGCGATGCCGTCATTGCGATGATTGGCAATCCCGAGAAGCGTGTGCGCAGATCCCGAATGAGCACAAGCCCATCCTCATAGCGCAGATCCAAGTTGACGAGCACTACAGAAAAACCAAGATCACCGGCCAAAGCGACCGCACGTTTAGAATCCGACGCAAAAAACACTTGCCGGTCGCGATTGAGAATCTGCCTTGCATCCTCCAAAAACGTTGGGTCGTCGTCGACTATGAGAATCATGGTGCCATTCCTAAAAGAAGACAAGCCCCGAACGACGTGGTGCGGGAAAAACCGCTGAAACCCTGGGCCTGATTTCGATTTGGGCACTACCGGCCCCCTGGGCGGGGCATCCTGGGAGAAGGCCCAGCAGGTGCACTCACGACGATTATATGATCTTTCAGGCTGGTTCAGGAAACTACAATCACGGCTCTCCAAAACGCACCCATTCCGGCGAAGGCAAGTTCGACAGACCATGAATTCTGGAATGGATTGGGATGAAACTGCGTTTTAGAAGATCCGTAAGTGATTGAAAAGTTGGTGGCCAGGGACGGAATCGGTACCCCTACCGCCATTGATAGCCCGTAACTTACTGTTCTTTCGTCCTACTAGTTCGCCCAAACGTGCCAGAACAGCAATGTTCTGGCACGAATTTGGCACGAATTTCGTTGCCGGCTGAAATCCACCCGACTACCCAGGAAATATAGGAAACGGCACTGGCGGGAGCCGCGGTGAGGTCTGACTTTGAAATCGGGCGGTCCCAGTGTACCCAAAGCCGGCGCGCGACAGCATCTGGAGAATATACCTCCGGCCGCACTCCGCCCAGGGCAGCCGTTCAACCCCTACAAACTTTTCACGGGGATATTCATTCCGGAAGCCCTGGTTCGTAATCCGCAGATTTCCTCTGGCGCAAAAATCGCGTACGGTCGGCTCGTCCGATATGCGGGAGAGGATGGCGACTGCCACCCATCGGTGAAGACACTGGCGCGAGAGATCGGAATCAGGGAGCGTCAGACACAACGCTACCTTGCTGAACTCGCGGCCCATGGTTTCATCCGGCCGGTCGCGCGCTTACGAGCTCCGAGAGTTCGCGATACCAATGGATATATCTTTTTGTGGCACGAGTCCTTCATCGGGACGAATCGACGGCCAGCTGCCCCGGTGTCAGATGTGACACCACCCCCGGTGTCGCGATTGACACCACCGATGGCGTCGTTTGCGACATCACGCAAGGTGTCGGATGTGACACCCAAAGAGAGTCATCTGGAAGAGAGCCGAGAAGAAGAGAGTCAATCGTCGAAAGACGAAAACGACGACGAGCCGGCGTAGTCGGGCCAGACGAACGGCATGAAACTGAAGCATACCCATGGGTGGTT
>Ga0209060_10002799_pt1 | contig 15602 bp, 10 predicted proteins | sample Coa_R1_8_FD_187155 | JGI IMG/M metagenome (GOLD analysis project Ga0209060, IMG submission 187155) | Surface soil microbial communities from Centralia Pennsylvania, which are recovering from an underground coalmine fire - Coalmine... | ecosystem: Environmental > Terrestrial > Soil >...
CGATGGTGGTCAGCAGGATCCAGGCCAGCCCGGGGTGGGTCAGCGCAAAGACGATGATCAGGAGCAGCACGATCCCGCCGCCGGCCACCTCCCACCTCGGCGGCGGGTGGGCCGCGGGGTGCGCGCCCCCGGCCGGCGCGCCGATCGCCGTCACCAGCGCGTCGACGCCGGACCGCACCGCGCCGTCGGCGTCGCCGGCGCGGATGCGGGGGACCATGCGGTCGTTGATGATCCGGGAAGCGACGATGTCGGGCACCCGGTCCTCGAGGCCGTAGCCGACCTCGACGCGCAGCCGGTGGTCGTCGGTGAAGATGAACAGCACCAGGCCGTCGTCGATCCCCTTGCGCCCGACCCGCCAGGCGGCGAACGCCTTGACCGCCCAGTCCTCGATCGGCGCGCCGCCGGTGGTGTGATCGATGTAGACGAGGAGCTGGTGACCGGTCCGGCGGTCGTAGTCGGCGAGGCGTGTGTCGAGGTCGGCGGCGGTCGCCGGCGACAGGAACGCCGCCTTGTCGGTGACCCAGCGGGCCGGCGCGGGCGGGATCGGCGTCTCGGCCCGCGCCGCCGCGCCGACGAGCAGCAGGCCCAGCGCCAGCGCGCGGACGCCCGTCGATCGCACGTTCCGCCTGCTGCGCGCCGCGCGCACGGCCGCCTCAGAACTGAACCTTGGGCGCCGCCGCCGCGCCGTCCTGCGCCTTGAAGTAGGCCTTCTCGGCGAAGCGGCCGCCGAACATCCCGGCGATCACCACGGTGGGGAATCGGTTGCGCGCGGTGTTGAACGCTTGCGCCGCTTCGTTGAAGCGCATCCGCTCGACGGCGATCCGGTTCTCCGTCCCCTCCAGCTGCACCTGCAGATCCCGGAAGTTCTGCGTCGCCTTCAGCTCGGGGTACTGCTCGGAGACCACCAGCAGGCGCGACAGCGCCGACGACAACCCGCTCTGGGCCTGCTCGAACCGCTTCAACGCCTCCGGGTCCTGCGTGATCTTCTCGGTCGCCTGGGCCGAGACCTGCCCGACCTTGGCGCGCGCCTCGGTCACCGCGGTCAGCGTCCCCTGCTCGAACTTGGCGGCGCCCTTGACGGTGGCGACCAGGTTGGGCACCAGGTCGGCGCGGCGCTGGTAGGCGTTCTCCACCTGCGCCCACTGGGCGTCGACCGCCTGGCTGAGGTCGACCAGCTTGTTGTAGCTCCCGACGCAGGAGACGCCGAGGACCGCGGCCAGGACCACCACGACGAGACCGAGCTTGGCCATCGCCCACAACATAGACACCTCGGCCGCGGCGACAACCCGAAACGGGCGCGACCGTGGGCCCGCACCGTCGTCCGATCCCGTAATCGCCGTCTCCTCGCCCGGGGCCCGCCTGTCGCGGGCCTGCGCGGGCGCGCGCGGCAGGAGGGAAGTCGATGCGTGCGCGAGAGATCTGTCTGACGCTGGTGGTCGCAGGGCTGGCGGCGGAGGCGCGCGCGGCGCCGGCGGAGGGGGGCGCCCCGGCCGGGTTGGCGGAGGCGAGCCGCGCGCGCAAGGTGCTCGAGGTGGCCCCGATCGAGCGGCGGGCCACGGCGATCGCCGCCCCCGCCGCGGGCGCCGGCGACGGCGGGCGGCCGACCCTGACCCTGGAGGCGTTCGAGGCCGACCATCGGGCGCGGGTCAAGCAGCTGACCGACGCGCAGATCGAGAAGATGCGGGCGTTGCTCCGGATCACCGAGAACGACGATCCGCAGCGGCCGGACCTGCTGTTCCGGGCGGGCGAGCTCTACGCCGAGAACGAGCGCTTCTTCTTCACCCAGGCCCGCGCGCTGGACCAGAGGATCTATGAGACGCCGCCGGGCGACGCGCGGGCCACGCTGGAGCGGCAGCGCGCGGTCGCCGAGCGCGCGCGAGAGACCTGGCTGCTCGAGGCGGTGAAGGCTTACGTCGAGGCGACCCACTACCCGCGCTACGAGCGGATGGACGAGGTGCTGTTCCGGCTGGCCACCATGTTGATGGGCGCCAAGAAAGAGCCGCAGGCGCGCGAGTTCTTTCACCTCCTCATCAAGGATCACCCCACCTCGAAGTACATCCCGGACGCCTACCTGGCCTTCGGCGAGCACGCCTTCGACGAGGGGCGGATGGAGGAGGCGCTGCGCTTTTACGAGAAGGTCGCCGAGCTCCCCAAATCCAGCCTCTATCCCTACGCCGTCTACAAGGAGGGGTGGTGCTACGTGAACCTGGGCGACTACAAGCAGGCGCTGCAGATCTTCGTCGGGGTGGTGCGGACGGCGCGCGAGCGCGGCGGCAAGACCGCGGGCAAGCCCGGGGGCGCGCTCGAGGCCCTGGGACGCGAGGCCAAGAAAGACGTCGTCAAGGCCTACGCCCACGTCGGCGGTCCCGACAAGGCCTGGCCCTTCTTCCGCCAGGTCGGCGGCGAGTACGCCCCCAAGATGATGGAGGCGCTGGCCGAGCTCTACTGGGAGCAGGGCGAGGCGGCCGATTCGAGCCGCGTGTACAAGAGGATCATCGCCGACAACATGAGCAGCCCGCGCGTCTGCGAGTGGCAGGGGAAGGTGCTGCGCAACGCGCTCTCGGCGCACGACGAGCGCGACCAGACGCAAGAGCTCGAGCGCCTGGCCGCCGTGGTCGACAAGGTGCCGGGCGCGACGGCCAGCGAGGTCGCCGCCTGCCGCGCCGGGTTCCACGACGTGGCGCGCGAGCTGGCGCTCATCTGGCATCGCGAGGGGCAGAAGACGCAGAACGCCGAGACCTACGCCCTGGCCGAGCGCGCCTACCGGACGTTCCTGTCCCACTTCCCGGACGACAAGCAGGCCTACGAGATGACCTACTACCTGGGCGAGCTCCAGTGGGTCCGGAAGCGCTGGGCCGACGCTGCGGCGACGTACACCAAGGTCGTGGAGATGAAGCCGGGCGGCAAGTTCCTGCGCGACGCCGCCTACGCCGCCGTGCTCGCCTGGCAGAACGCGCTGGTCGCCGACGACGACCCACAGCGCGCACGCGCGGAGCGTGCCGAAGACGAGCGGGCGCGGGCCGCGAAGCAGAAGGACTTCGCCCCGCGCCCCATCCCCGAGAACCAGCAGCGAATGATCGCCGCCTTTCACACCTACGAGGCCCAGGTGCCGGAGGCGCCCGAGCTGCCGGTCATGCTCTACCGCGAGGGGTACATCTGCTACGACTACAACCAGTTCGACTGCGCCAAGAAGCAGTTCCTCGAGGTGGTGCAGAGGCACGCGGCGCACCCGCTGGCGGTGTACGCGGCCAACCTGTTCATCGACATCCTCAACATCGAGGGGAAGAAGCGCGAGCTGGTCGCCTGGACCCGGCGCTTTCTCGAGACGCCGGCGTTGATGCGCGATCCCGAGTTTGGCCACCAGTTGGTCTCGCTCATGAGCGACGCCTACGACAGCGAGGCGCGCGACTTCGAGAAGCACGGCGACGCCAAGGAGTGCGGTCGCTCGTTCCTGGCGGCGGCGGACGCGCTCCCCGGGCACGCCAAGCACGCGGAGCGGCTGTGGAACGCCGGGCAGTGCTTCCAGAACGCGCACCTGGTCGGGCAGGCGATCAAGGCCTGGGAGGCCCTGCGCGCCGCGCACCCGACGGATCCGCTGGCGGCGCGGGCGCTCTACCGGATCGGCGCCGGCTACCACCAGCTGGCCTTCTACACGAAGGCCGCCGACCGGTACGAGGAGTTCGCGCGCGGCTTCCCCGGCGAGGAGCGCGCAAGGGCGGCGCTGGGCAACGCCGCCGCGTTCCGCGAAGGGCTGGGCGAGGGGGAGGCGGCGCTGCGCGACATGCGGGCGTTCGTCGGCTTCTACGAGACGCGGCGCCCGACCGAGGCGGCGGCCGTCGAGTTCCAGATGGGCGAGGTCTACGAGAAGAGCGGCGATCTCGAGCGGCTGCGGGCGCACCTCGGGCACTACCTCGAGACGTGGGGCGCGCGCGGCGGCCCCGATCGGCAGGTCGAGGCGCACTTCCGCCTCGGGGAGCTGGCCTGGAAGGCGTCGTGCCAGCGCCCCTCGGAGGACGGTGCCTGCGTCCAGCTCACCCGGCAGGCGTCGAGCCGCAGCTGGCAGGTGCTCGACGCCGCCCGCCGGCGGCTGGGGCGCGAGAAACGTACCCAGTGCGGGCCACAAACCAAGTCGAAGATCGTGGTCCTCGAGCGGGACCGCGCCCAGGCCGGCGCCGCCGCCGAGCACTTTCGCGCGGCGATCTGGCTCTGGAAGGCGGCGGACGCCGGCAGCGCCATCGCCGGGCGCGACGCCGAGGAACGCCGCACGGCCGGCGCCTACGCCGCGGCGGGCGCCGCGTTCTATCTGGCCGAACAGGGATACGAGGATCTGTTGCGGGTGAAGTTCCCGCAGAACCTCGACTTCTCCACGCCGTCGGCGCGCGACAGCCCGCGCCACCGGACGGCGACGGCGCGCAAGCTGGAGGACTCGAAGCGCCGGTTCGCCGCCTACCTGGACGAGAAGGCGAAGCGGCTCGAGGCCTCGCGCGCGGCGTACCTCGGGGTTTTCGAGCTGCGCCAGGCGCAGTGGACCATCGCCGCCGCGGCGCGCATCGGCCAGCTGCACCAGGACTTCGCCGGGCAGCTCTACACCGCGCCGATCCCCGCCGACCTGCCCGAGGTCGACCCCTGGGGCAACCGCCCGCGCGATCTCTACTGCGACGCCATCGAGGACGAGGCCGGCAAGGTCGAGGCCAAGGCGACCGAGGGGTTCGGCAGCTGCCTCACCGCCGCCACCGAGCGCTCCTGGTACAACGAGTGGTCGCGGCTGTGCGAGCGCGAGCTCAATCAGATCGCGCCCGCCCAGTTCCCCCTGTCGGCCGAGCTGCGCCCCGAAACCGGCTACGTGCCGCTGGTCCTGACGGCGGCGCCCATCGAGCCCATGAGCGGCAGCGAGGCCGTCGGGCCGTGAGGCTCATCGGGCCAAACAGCGCCGTTCGGCCGCCTCGCCGGCGCTCGCGCAGGCGGGGTAGGCGCGAAAGATCCGCTCGGCGCGGCAGCGGAGCGCCGGATCGCCGGCGTCGGGCTGCAGGCTCTGGAACCGCACCTGGCTCTGCATCACGTCCAGCTCGGCCCCCTCGCGGCACTCGCCGGCGGCCAGAAAGGACTCGGTCAACACCTGGTAGGCGCGCGCCAGCGCCGAGAGCCGGCGGCGGCAGGCCCGCGCGGCGCGAGGATCGTGCAGGCACGGCGCGAGCTCGGGGGCCTCGGTCTGCCGGAGCAGCGTCAGCCTCAGGTCCCGGCGCCGCGCCGGCAGGTTGCCGGCGTAGCGCGCCTCGTCGGCCTGCGCGCTGACCGCGGCGAGCCGATCGTCGACCGACGCCAGCGCCGCGACGGGGCAGTTGCTGAGCACCAGGGTGCGGGTCGCCTCGGCGCCGTCGAGCGGCTCGAGCAGGCGCCGCCCGCGGTCGCAGTGGCCGCGCAGCATCTCGCAGCTCCCGCGCCGTCGCTGGGCACGCTCGGCGAGCGCCCCCGGCCAGGCGTCGGGGGGGATCTGCTTGAGGGCCAGCAGGCAGCGGCCGCCGTCGCGATCCTCGTGCGCCCGATCGGCCAGGTCGAGCAGCAGGTGCGGATCCGCCTCGGGGTGCTGCCGCGCCCACCGCTGGGCCCGCGCCGCCGCAGCCGCATCGGCCAGCCGTCCGGCGCGCCGGGGGACCGGCCGCGTCGCGGGGGCCGACGCGGCGGGAGCGCTCGCGGGCGGCGGAGCGACCGGCGGCGGCGGCGGCGCCGAGGTGGCCGCCGGCGCGCTTGGTGCCGGCGCGCCCGCGCTGACGGCCGCCGGCCGGGGCGGCGCGCGGCGCGCGAGGATCGCCGCCGCGGCGCCGCCGAGAAGGATCGCCGCCAATCCGAGCGCCAGGATCGGACGTCGCAGCGGCCGCGCCCGTGCCTGCGCCAGCGCCGCGAGCAGGTCGTCCATCGACGCGTGCCGCGCCGAGGGATCGACCGCCAGCCCGGTGGCGAGCACGCGGTCGATCGCTCCCGGGACGCCATCGCCGCCCCGCACCGGGCGCCGCGCCCGCATGGCGGCGGCGATCTCCGAGGCGGTGTGCCCGGGAAATGGCCGGCGCCCGTGCAGCGACTCGTACAATGAAACGCAGAACGAGAACTGATCCGAGCGCGCGTCGCCCGGCTTGCCGTCGTGCTGCTCGGGCGCCATGTAGGCGGGCGTCCCCAGCACGCTCCCGGTCTGCGTGAGCGAGGGCGCGCCGGGGACCGCCTCGGGCGCGCGCTCGCCGACGTCCATCAGCCCGGCCAGCCCGAAGTCGCCGATCAGGACGCGGCCGCTGCGCGCGGCCAGGATGTTCTCGGGCTTGACGTCGCGGTGGACGACGCCGATCCGGTGCGCGGCCGCCAGCCCACGCCCCGCCTGCAGGAACATATCCACCAGCTCGGCCCACCGGAGGCGCGGGGCGGCCTCGGCGATCCAGCGCGACATCGGCAGCCCGTCGACCAGCTCGGTGACGACGTAGAGCTCGCCTTCGATACCTCCCAGGTCGTGGACGGTGAGCACGTTCGGGTGAGACAGCGAGGCGAGGAGCTGGGCCTCGCGCAGGAAGCGGGCCCGGCGCCGCTCGGCGGCCGGCCCGCTCCCCGTCTCGCGCAGCCGCTTCACCGCCACCTTGCGCCGCAGCTGGGTGTCGAAGGCGGCGAACACCACGCCCATGCCGCCGCTGCCGATCGGCTCGCGCAGGCGGTAGCGGTTGCCGATCGTCTCGCCTGTCTCCACCTCGGGCGTCACGGAGCGGGCCAGCTCGGCCAGCGTCCGGCCGCAGGCGGGGCAGGCGTCGCAGTGCGCTTCCAGCGCCCGCAGCTCGCCCGCCGGCAGCCTCCCCTCGACGAGGCGGGTGAAGCTCGCGTCCTCGGGGCAGGTTGTCGTCGGTCCCGGGAGCATCGGTCCCCGCGTTCAGCCGAGGAGCCGCTCGACGCTCGCCTCGAGGCGGCTCGAGACGAGCTCGAGGACGCCGGCCAGGCGTTCGAGCGGCAGGCCGAGCCGCCGCGCCAGGGCCGCGCGCGTCCCGGCCAGCAAGGTCTCGCGCGCCTTGGCCAGACGCCGCGCCGCCGTGGCTCGGTGCAGGCGATAGAGGCCGCCGATCTGATCGATCGTCAGCCCCTCGACGAGGTGCTGCTTGAGCACCAGCCGGTCCGAGCTGTCGAGCGCGCCGACCGCCTCGGCGAACGCCGCCTTGAAGTGCCGGAGATGCTCGCGCTTGAGCAGCGCCAGCTCGGGGTCGGCGCCCGGCGCGGCCAGCGCGGCGCAAAGGTCGTTCCCGATCGGGACCTCGGCCGCCTCGGCACGCCCCCGCGTGCAGTCGATGAACGTGCGCGTCGCGCTGACCCGGATCCAGTTCAGCAGGAACCCCTGCCCGCCGTAGCTGGCGATGCGCGGTCCGCCGCCCCCGTCGCCGGCCAGGATCTTGGTCCTGAGCTGCTGGACGAGATCGTCCGCCGGCAGCCCCGGTCGTTCGAACCGCCGCGCCGCGCGGGCGATCTCCGGGCCGTAAAGGACCTCGAAGCGCGCGAGCGCGGCGGGGAGGCCGCGCGCGCAGGCGCACGCGAGGTAGAGATCGGCGGCGTGAAGGTGCGCCCAGAAGGCGCCCGGAGGGGCGGCGTCGCGCTCGAAGCGCGCGCCGATCTCGGCGGCGAAGTCGTCGCGCGCGAGCCAGGGACCGTGACCGGGCTGGGCCGCGGCGCGCGCCGCCTCGTCGAGCGCGGCGTGGAGATCGACCGCCCACTCCGGGTGCCGGACGGCGAGCTCGCGCCGCCGCGCCTCCCCCAGCGAGGCCCAGAACCGCGCCTGCGCCCGATCTCCCACGCCCTCGATCATAGAGGCACCACGCGCGGCGGAACAAGACCCGGGACCTTGCCCATCCGCAGGATCGGACGAGCGGGCGAGCGGCCAGTCGCGTGAGCCGGCGACGATCCCGGAGGTGGTCGGTTGTCCTACAGACTCAGCGCGGCACGCGGAAGGCGGCAGGTACCGGCACGAACCGGAGCAGGTCCATCTCGCTGGTGCGGTACCCCTCGGTCCAGGCGTTGATGATGAGGGGGCGCCCGCTCGGGCCCAGGCGATCGGAGACGACGCCGATGTGCTCGACCCCTTTCCGGTCGGGGAAGGTGTCGAGCAGGACGACGTCCCCCGGCAGAAGGTCATCGAGCGCCACCGGCCTGAAATGGCGCTGGAAGTAGGGGAGCAGGTTCCGGACGCGCCGGTGATCGATGCTGGGGTTGCGCCGGGAGATGGCCGGATACGCCCCGGGGGCGCGGCCGGCGTCCTCGAACACGGCCGATTGCAGATCGATCCCCGCGTTGCGCAGCGCCCGCACCACGACGTCGGTGCAGACCCCCTCGTCGGTCGGCATGTCGCCGCCGGGGTAGGGGAGCTTGCGCGACGTCTCGACGTACGGCGTCGCCAGCAGCACCGCCTTCTTGGCGCCGATCAGGATGTCGACGGCGTCGGGGATCCCGTCGCCGTCGGTGTCGGCCGGCGCGGCCCCCGTCGGCGCCAGCGGCAGGCGGCCGTCCGGCCCGGCCAGCCGCGCCAGCTCGGCGCGATCGGCGGCGGCCAGGCCCAGGCAGGCGAGGGTGGGCGCGGGGCAGGTGGGGGCGACGGGGTAGGTCTTCACCGCGTCGGCGCCGCGCACCACGGTGAGGAGATTCCGGTCGCGGTCGACCCGGACGCGCAGCGCCGCCGACGGGACCCAGGACGGCAGCGCGATCCGCACCTCGGCGTCGAGCTGGGGGTAGACGCCCTTGTCGGGGAGCGCGCCCGCCGCCAGCGTCACGAGGCCCCAGACTACCGGCGCGATCGGTTGCCACACGACGCTCTATGATAGCCGGCGATGCTGGTCGAGGGTGGTCGGCGACGCGTCGTGATGGCGCGCGCGGGCGCGGTGCTCGCGCTGGCCGGCGGCGCGCTCGGCGCGTGGCTCTACGAGGTCGTTCAGGTTCGAGGGTGGGAGGGGCTGCGCTGGCTGAGCGCGTTCCCGCGCGCGGGCCTCGCGGGCTCGGTGCTGGTCCCCCTCGCCATGCTGGCCGTCCTCGTCGAGCCCGGGCGCCCGTCGGCCCGGCGCGCGCTCGCCTTTCTGGCCGTCTCGACGGCGGTCTGCCTGGCCGCCTTCGCGCTGGGGCGGGCGGGTGTCTACGCGTTGTTCGAGCCCGGACACCTTCCGCCCGCCGGACGTGCACCGGCGTTCGAGGCAATGGAGCTCACGCTGCTGGCGCTGGTGGGCGCGGCCGTCGGGCTCTGGGCGAGCGTTCGCGCGCTGCTGCGGCCGCTCACCCGGTGGGCGGTCGCCTACCTGGCGCTCGCGATCGTCCTCGTGCTGCCGGCGTCGGTCGCGACGATCCGTCTGGTCCCGGCGCTCAACGGCAGCCAGGACTTCGTGCACGCCGTGAAGATGGGTTACCCGGTGTTCTGGACGGTGGTGCTGGTCGCGGCGGCGGTCGCCGTGGCGGTGAAACGCACCCCGCAAGGATCCTGACGAAAAAGAAAGCCCGGGCGCGCTGCCCTCAGCTCGGGCGAGCGGTGTATCTGTCGAGCTCGGCGCGAACTGTCTTGGGCAAAGCTCGCCGGGCGCGGTCGTCGCGTTCGCGGAAGGAGGGAAGGGCGCGATCCTTGCGCGCGGCCGCCAGGTATTGCCGCTTGCTCCCACGCCTGTCGTCGACCCAAAACTTGGGTAGCCTCGCTCGATCGTCCCCGCGCTGGACCACGCACGCTCGACGCCGTGAAGCTTGCCGGCCACGAAATGTGCCGCCGTTCAGGCGCGCTCGGGGCGCATCCCGACCAGCAGCCCCGCCATCACCAGCGCGGCCCCGGCCAGGCTGGTGGTCGTGAGCCGCTCGTCGCGGACCACGGCGCCGAGGACGAGCGCGATGACCGGCACGATGACCGTGACGTAGGCGGTGCGCGTGACCGGCCAGTGGTTCACCAGCCAGGACATCAGCACGTACGCGCCGAGCGACCCGCCGATCGTCAGGTAAAGGACCGGCCAGGCGGCGCCGAGCGTGGTGGGGAGCGTGTGGTCCTCGCCCAGCGCGACGCTGAGCGCGGCCGAGATGGCGGCGCCGATCGCGCAGCCGACGGCGTTGGCGCCGAACGGATCCTGCTTGGGCCCGCGCTTGAGCAGCACCGTGCCGAGGCTGGCGGCGGTCGCGCCGATGAAGATCGCCCCCAGGCCCAGCGGCGTCGCGTGGGTCTGCAGCGTCGACGAGAAGAGGACGGCGACGCCGCCCAACGCGACCAGCGCGCCGGTCACCTTGGCCGGCGTCAGGCGCTCGAGCCCGAACGCGCGGGTGAGGAGCGCGCTCGAGAGCGGGATGGTGGCGTAGACGACCGCCGAGAGGCCCGAGGGGACCAGCCGCTCGCCCCAGTAGAGCAGCGGCAGGTTGACGCCGAACTGCATGACGCCGAACCCCAGCGCCGCGCGCAGCGCCGGTCCGCGCGGCAACGCGCGCCCCCGCGCCCGCGTCCAGGCGGCCAGCAGCAACGCCGCCAGCGTCAGCCGCAGCGTGGCCGCCCAGATCGGCGCCAGCGCGTCGTTGCCGATGCTGATCACCAGGAACGTGCTCCCCCAGATCATCGCGCAGGCGGTGAACGCCGCCCAGGGGCGCGCGTCGCCGGAGGTCATCGGCGCCGTCGTCACGGGCAGGTCTGCGCGAGGCTGATGTAGACCTGCCCGAGCGCCGTCGGTGACCCGTCGCCGTTCACCAGCTGGGCGTTCGGGATCGGGCTGGCGCTGAACCAGGAGTAGCGAAACACGTGCGGGTTGCTCTCCAGGTACGGGACGGCCGCGCGCATGTAGGCCTCCTGCTGCGCCGCGGTCGCGCTCCCGTCACAGGAGAACTCGGTCAGCCAGATCGGCTTGCCGAACTGCTCGTAGCCGGCGAGGCTCCCGCCGGGCTCGAGGTAGTCCTGCAGCGACTTCAAGTCGCAGTTGTACCAGTGCGCGGCGACGTAATCGACCTGGCACCCGGCGCAGTCGGCGAAGAACGTGGTCAGGTACTGATACGGATCGGTCCCGTTGCAGCTGGCGGCGGGACCGCAGAAGTTCATGGCGGGTCCCACGATCGCCAGCGCAGAACGCGCGGCGTTGGCCTGCAGGGCGGCCCAGTCGGCCGCGGCCTGCGCGGGCGTCAGGTTCGACTGCGACATGAAGTTCGGCTCGTTGAACCCGAGCAGGAACCTCGACCCGGCGGGGATGGCGCCGCTCACCGTGCTGGCCCCCCACACCATCGGCACGAACGCGATCCCGGTGTCTCCGCCGGAGGGCTGAAGGCTCCAGTTGTACCACCAGCTCACCGCCGGGAAGAACGCCGCGCCGGGCGCCGTGTTGCTGGCGATCCCGCGCTTGCACCCACCGCCCGTCCCGCCGGCGCCGCCGGCTGCGGCGTTTCCGGCGGTGCCCCCGGTGGCGGCGGCGCCCGCGACGCCGCCGGTCGCGGCCTGGCCGGCGCCGCCCCCCGGAGCGCCGGCGCCCGCCGTGCCCGGCGTCCCGGCGCCGCGACCGCTCGAGCTGCCGCAGGCGTCCAGCGCCATGGCGAGGAGCAGCATCGGGAAAAGGCGCATGGCCCGGTCATTTTACTACGCGCGGCTCAGCCCCACCGGCCGGCGGCCCCCGGCCCGCCGTTGCCGGACGCCGAATGGTGATCACCATCGACGGCATGGCCAAGAAACATCGAAGCGCGGGGGCGGCGGGGCACTGGAAGGGCGACGCCGTCGAGGAGCGGCCGGGCGCCGCGGCCGAGCGCGGGGCCGATCGGGCCGAGGGGAACGAGCCGGTACGCGCCGACGCGGAGGAGGAGCGCCTCCACCACGCCGACCTGCAGTCGCAGCCGAAGACGGGGCACCACCGCCCGTCGCACCAGGAAGATCCCGACGAGGAGACCGCAGACGCCGCCGAGGCCCACCAGGCCCGCGACGCCATGGAGCGCCCGCCCCGCGGCAAGCTCTGATCGGCGCCGCCGTCCAGACGGGAAGAATGCCGGTATGCTCGGGGCCGTGCGCCGGTCGGCGGTGATCGCTCTTTCAATCGCGGCGGCGCTGTGCCTGCCGGCGCTGGCGGCCGAGCCGCCCACGGTCGCCGAGCTCGTCGCCCGCCTCGACGCGCTCCACGGCCGCCGCGACGATCCGGCGGCCCTGGCCGAGGCCCGCGGCCTGGCCGACCGCGCCGTGGCGCTGGCGCCCAACGACTACGACGTCCTCTGGCGTGCGGCGCGCGTGGCGTTCACCGACAGCGACGTGCCGGGGCGTTCGACCGATGACCGCTCGAAGCTTGGCAAGCAGGGGTACGATCTGGCCCAGCGCGCGATCGCCGCCAACCCGAACCGCGTCGAGGGGCACTACTGGGCGGCGCTGGGCATCGGCAGCTACGCCGAAGGGATGGGCGTCGTGCGCGCGCTGGCCAACGGGATCCAGGGGAAGTTCCTGCGGCCGCTCGAGCGCGCCACCGCCCTCGACGAGCGCTACGATCACGGGAGCATCCCCGCGGTCTGGGCCGCCTACTACCTCGAGCTCCCCTGGCCCAAGCGGGATCGCGACAAGGCGGCCGAGCAGTGCCGTCGGGCGCTGGCCATCAACAACGCCAACCTGCGCGCCCGGTTCTACCTGGCGCGCATCGCCAACGACGAGGATCGCCCGGCCGAGGCGCGGGCGCTGCTGGCCGAGATCGCCGCCGCGCCGGTCGGCCGCTACGACGCGCCCGAGGAGCGCCGGGTGAAGAAGGAGGCGGCCGCGCTGGCGGCCAAGGTCAAGTGACCTCCTCGTCCGGGAGCGGCGCCGGCGAGCGGACCAGCAGGCGCAGGACGATGGGGAGCACGAACAGCCCCAGCGCCGTCGAGGAGAGGATGCCGCCGATCACCACCGTGGCCAGCGGGCGCTGGACCTCGGCGCCCGCGTGGGTCGAGAGGGCCATGGGGATGAAGCCGAACGCCGCCACCAGCGCCGTCGTCACCACCGGGCGAAACACGGTGGCCGCCGCGTGCCGCACGTCGGTCGCCAGTCGCGAGCGCGAGGTCTCGAGCCGCCGGCGCAGCTCGCCGGCCATCACCACGCCGTTCAAGACCGCCACCCCCGCCACGGCGATGAAGCCGACCGCCGCCGGGATCGAGAACGGCAGCCCGCGCAGCCAGAGCGCCGCCACGCCCCCCACCAGCGCCAGCGGGACGTTGACGAACACCGCCGCCGCCGTGCGGAGGTCGCCGAACATGAGGAACAGCATCACGAAGATGACCGCCAGCGCGAGCGGCGCCACGAACCCCAGGCGGGCGCTGGCGCGGGCGAAGTTCTCGAACTGACCGCCCCAGGCGAGCGTGACCCCCTCGGGCAGGTGGACGCTGGCCGCCACGCGCGCCCGCGCCTCGTTGACGAAGCTCACCAGATCGCGGCCGCGCACGTTCACCTCGACCAGGACCCGCCGCTGCAGCGACTCGCGGTTGATGACCGCCGGGCCCTCCGTCTCGCGGATGCTGGCCACCGCGCCCAGGGGGACCATCTGGCCGGCCGAGGAGCCGACCAGCAGATCGCCGAACGCCTCGGGCGTCAGCTGGGCAGGCGGCAGCAGCAGCGCCAGGTCGAACCGGCGCGCGCCCTCGAAGATGGTGCCGGCGAACCGGCCGACCCGCGAGGCCTCGACCACCTCGAGGACGCGATCGGCCGAGAGCCCGTAGCGCGCCAGGCGCTGCCGGTCGGGCGTCACCTCCAGCAGCGGGAGCCCCAGGACGCGCTGGACCCGCCAGTCGCCGCAGCCCGGGATGTCGCGGACGACCTGGCCGATCTCGTCGGCGGCCTTCTTGAGGGTCGCCAGGTCGGGGCCGTAGAGCTTGATCACCAGATCGGCGCGCGAGCCGGCCAGCAGCTGGTTGACGCGATCCTCGATCGGCTGCGACACCGAGACGAAGGTGGCGGGGACCTCGGCCTCCACGCGCTGCTTGATGGCGTCGCCCAGGTCGTCGAGATCGTGGGCGGTGGTCCACTCGTCCCTGGGCCGCAGCTTGACCATCACCTCGGTCTCGTCGGGGCCGACCGGATCGGTGGCCACCTCGGCGCGCCCGGTCCGCGTGACGACCGAACGCACCTCGGGCATGCGGGCCAGCGTCTCCTCGACCTGCTTGCCCAGGCGCTGCGCCTCGCTGATCGAGATCGACGGCAGCCGCTTGATGTCCAGCGACAGCTCCCCCTCGTCGAGGCGGGGGACGAACTCCGCGCCCAGCGTGGTCCCCAGGCCCACGCTGGCGGCGAGCGCCACGACGGCCACCGCCAGGATAGGCCAGGGGCGATCGAGCGCGTCCTCGAGCAGGCGCTCGTAGCGGGCGCGAGCGCGGCCGAACAGCCCCTCGTGGGGCGCGTGCGGGCGGACAGGGCCGAGCAGGGTGGCCGCCAGCGCGGGGAAGGCGGTCAGCGAGAACAGCAGCGCGCCCGCCAGCGCCAGCGCGACGGTGATGGCCATCGGCTGGAACATCCGCCCCTCGACCCCTTCGAGCGCCATCAGCGGCAGGTAGACCAGCAGGATGATGAGCAGCGAGAAGGCGACCGGACGCGCGGCCTTCCCCATCGCCTTGCCGACCAGGTGGGCGACGTCCTGCCGCGACCAGGCGCCGCGCGCGGCGATCCCCACCAGCGCCACCTCCAGCATGACGATGGCGCCGTCGACCAGCAGCCCGAAGTCGATCGCCCCCAGCGACATCAGGTTGCCGGTCACGCCCAGGCGGACCATCCCGATGACCGCCACGCTCATCGACAGCGGGATGGCCAGCACGGCGATCAGCGCGCCGCGGAAGCTGCCCAGCGTGAGGAACAGGATGACCGCCACCAGCAGCGCCCCCTCGGCCAGGTTGGTGGTGACCGTCTTCAGCATCCGGCCGATGAACTCGGCGCGGTCGTAGTACGAGCGGATCTCGATCCCCTCCGGGAGCTCGCGCTGGATCTCGGCCAGCTTGGCCTTGACCGCGTGCACGACGTCGCGCGAGTTGGCGCCGCTCAACATCATCACCGTCCCGGCGACGATCTCTCCCTCGCCGTGCTTGGTGACGGTGCCGAACCGCAGCGCGGGGCCGATGCGCACCGTCCCCAGGTTGCGGATGAGGACCGGCGTCCCGTCGGCGTCGGTGGTGACCACCGTGTTCTCGATGTCCTCGATCGAACGGAACTGGCCGTCGGCGCGGATGGCGAACGACTCCTGGTTCTTCTCGAGGTAGCCGCCGCCGATCGAGGCGTTGTTGCGCTCGAGGATGGTCTGCACGTCGCCGACGGACAGCCGGTAGCCGGCCAGCCGCTTGGCGTCCAGCACCACCTGGTACTGCTTGGCCTCGCCGCCCATGCCGTTGACCTCCACCACGCCTGGCACGGCGCGCAGCTTGATCGAGACGTCCCAGTCGAGCAGCGTGCGCAGCTCCATCGGCGTGTGCCGCTTCGAGACCAGGTAGAACTCGTAGATCTCGCCCAGCCCCGTCGAGACCGGCCCCAGCTCGGGGCGCCCGTAGCCGGGGGGGATGCCGGCCTCGGCGATCTTCAGCCGCTCGCTCACCATCTGGCGCGCCAGCCAGCCGTCGGTGCCGTCGCGGAAGATGACGGTCACCGCCGACACGGCGGTGCGGCTGACCGAGCGGAT
>Ga0209060_10002800_pt1 | contig 15600 bp, 10 predicted proteins | sample Coa_R1_8_FD_187155 | JGI IMG/M metagenome (GOLD analysis project Ga0209060, IMG submission 187155) | Surface soil microbial communities from Centralia Pennsylvania, which are recovering from an underground coalmine fire - Coalmine... | ecosystem: Environmental > Terrestrial > Soil >...
CGAGTTCCAGCTGGTGATGATCCCGTCGAGGGTCTTACTCGCAATCGCATCATCCGAGGATTCGACGATCGAGGCCAGCTGGGAGAGTTCGGCGGTACGCTCCTGGACCCGCCTTTCCAGGAGATCATTGGCCTCTCGCAGCGCGCTCTCTGCTCGGGCGCGGCCGGCAAAGTCTCGACGAATCGCTAGGAGCGCAAAGCCTACGAGTGCTAAGGCCAGGAGGCTGCCACCGATGATGACCGTTCGCGTAACGTTGGAGCTCTCAGCGACCTTGCGCTCACGCTGCTCGAGCAAGGCGTCCTCGGTACCCTTCATCTCGTCAATGAGCGCTCGAATCTGGTCATGAAATTGCTTCCCCTTCCCGGCGAGAATCTCGCCTTGTGCCGCGGCAAAGCCTTGGGTTTTTCTAAGATCAATGATGGCGCGCAAGTTGGAGATTCGCTCAGCGATGAGCGGCTCCATCTGATTGAGACGCAAGCCCTGGACTGCATTGTCGGCGGTGAGCGCTCGCAGATGCCTCAAATTCAGGTCGAGAGCTTCCGAAGCGCGCCGAAAAGGGTCCCAATAGGCATCGTCTCCCGTGATGACGAGTCCGCGTTCCGCACTCTCCGCTTCGGTGAGACCGGTCATGAGCATCTCCAAGCTGCCGAGAACGTCCTGAGTGTGCTTGACCCAGGCCGAGTGCTCACTCAAGCGCACGACGCTCACGTAAGAGATGATGCCGACGACGCCGAGGCAGGTCAGAGCGAATGCGAAGCCCAGGCGGATTTTTCTTTGCGTTAAATTCAGCGAGGATTCGCTAGGCGCCTCCTGGCTGTGCGCTGCAACACTGGTTCCCTTCGTGGGACGTTTGCTGATCTCGATCTCATCGTTCATAGAGTTCCGTTCGGTCTCCGGTCTGCAAGCCCAAGGGCGTCCAAGTCCACGCGGCGGGGGCTATTCCCCTAGTAACATCATACAGGCCCCCGCAGACCTGACATGGTTCGCGCCATGAGCATCGTGCGGACTGATGGCTCAAGCACGACGAGGCATTTGAGTGAACTGGAGGAGGGCCATCGAAGTGGTGGCTTGGTCTTCTCGATCATCAACAACACTGGGTATGTCGGTGGCACCCTGATTCTTCTCTTCGGCAGCACCGATCGAGCTGGCGCGACGTCACCCCACGACAGGGGAATCCCCCGACACGTAGAGTGAAGCGGAGTTGCTCACCATTCGGACCGAGGATAGGATCGAAACCGACAACGACCCGTTGAGCCCTCAGCTCTCGAGCATCCGTGATCTATGTATGTACGATCGTAATAGGATTTTGGCGCTCCTCGACCAGGTGAAGCCCGATCACTCCTTGCCGCGTGCCTTGTATCGCGATCAGGATGTGTTCGAATTTGAGGTAGAGCAGCTCTTACCGCGCAGCTGGCTCATGATCGGTTTCGAAGTGGAATTGCCCGAAGCGGGGTCCTATCTCGCGATCACCATCGGCAGTAGCCCGATTTTGCTCGTACGCGGACGCGATGGGGTCATCCGAGGTTTTCATAACACCTGCCGCCATCGCGGATCGATGATTTGCGCCGACGGCCGCGGGCGCAGCAGCCGACTCATTTGTCCCTATCACAAGTGGACCTACGACCTCGACGGGCGCCTGATCGGCGCCTCCCGCATGGGCTCTGGATTTCGCGGCGAGGAGCACGGCCTCACTCCGATCTCGGTGCGCCTCCTGGCCGGATGCATCTATGTCGCGCTGTCGGCGGATGCACCTGATTTTTCACCCTTTGCGACGGCCGTTGAGCCGCTCCTGCATCGGTATCGACTCCGCGAGACCCGATTGGCATACGAGAGCGTCATCGTGGAGCGGGCGAACTGGAAGCTCGCAATGGAGAATGCGCGCGAGTGTTATCACTGTGCCACGGGGCACCCCGAGTTGAGACGCACCTTCCCGGTCGCGATCGGACAAGGTTTTTCATTCGGCGACCATGCTCACGTTAAGCACTACTTCGAACGCTTGGCATCGCTCGGACTCCCGACCAAGTCACAAGAGGGCAGCTGGTGGCAGTCCGGGTTCTATCCCCTGAATGCAGGCGTCGAGACCATTTCCATGGATGGCAAGCCGCTCGTCAAACAACGCTTAATCGACTCAGACGAGAAAGAGCTCGGGGGATATCGATGGGCGACGGAGCCGACGGCGTTTGGACACGCGCTCGTCGATTATGTGTTCATGTTCTTTGTCATACCAGTCGCGCCGCTCGAGACGCATATCGTGTCGAAATGGCTCGTGCCTCGGGAGGCGGTTGAGGGCGTGGACTACCGCGTCGAGGACCTCATTGAGGCCTGGACGAAAACCAATGCGCAGGATCGCGAACTCGCCGAGAATAACCAGCGCGGTGTCAACAGCATTGGCTATCGACCGGGCCCCTACTCGGCAGAAGCCGAGGAATATACGCGCCGATTCGTGGATTGGTACCATACCGAGGCGCGGGCTGCCGCCCTCGCCTGCGGAGGAGCGTCCGCACGAGAGTCTCTCCCGGGTGCCGCCCCTGACACCCTTCCCGCCATTTCGAGGTGAAGTGGCCGCTCACCGTACCTCCATCGGCAAGCGCGGTCATCAACCGAGGGCGCGAGGATCTCGCCAAGGACTTCGAGGTGATCCAACTTCTGGGCAGTGTCTTCTAAAGATCATCCGTCTAAACATGGATGCTCCACAGAAGTCGGCGAGATTGCCGTTGCAACGCTCGCGGCGGCCGCCGATTTCGCGTGGAATGCCCGCTGCCGTCCCGCCCTGAGAGGCCCGAGGTCCAGCCAAAATCCCTGTCTGGGTTACGAGACGTTCCGACTGATTTCGAACAAGAACCATGTCCGGCGTTCGGCCTCATCGATCCAGTTCTCGATCAGACTTGCGGTTGCAACATCGCGAAGCTCATCGACCATCTCGTGGACCTCTCGAAGTCGGACCGCCATGGCGATATTGTCCTCGCGCAGTTCGGCGAGCATGTCGGGCGGGTCGACGAAGTCGGCATCGTTATCTTCGATCCGTTGAATACGCGCAATGTGTCCGATCGAGCGCAGCGTCGACCCGCCGGTCTTCCTGATTCGTTCGGCAATGGGATCGGTCATGGCGTACAGCTGCTCCGCCTGCTCATCGAGCAGCAAATGATAATCACGGAAATGCGGTCCGCTCATATGCCAATGAAAATTCTTGGTCTTAAGGTAGAGCGCGAAGACATCCGCGAGTATTGCGTTCATTCCCGCGGCGATATTCTTGGACGCCTCGGTGCCCAGATCCGTCGGGGTAGTCAGCGGCGCCTGCCGGCGGCGCACCAGATCTTCCGGTTGATTCTTCTCCACGATGTTTCTCCTTTCTAGCAGTTTCGAAAACGGGCGATCGGTGCACTCAACGCTCGGCAGCCTCGCCGGATGACCACGAAGCCATGCTCCGAAATACGCCGTCCCGATATACCCAGGCGTGAAACAGAGCGGCGCAGCCGATGAGGGGCATCACGACCCGGACGCGAGTACAGAAGGACATGGGTTGACTTGGCTGGGCTCTTCAATGGGTGATGGCCGTCATGATCGTTGGGATGCTGTTCATCGGCATTGGAATGGTCGCTACTACTTAGCATCTCTTTTCGCAATGTTGCGGAGATTGCAGGACGTCAAATTTAGGTTACGTGTGAAACATTGCGCCGGGGAGGTGGCGCCCGGTGAAAGGGGCTGGCAGTCGCAACGCCGCGGCCGCTGCCATGCTTGATATCGCCTATTCTCCATGGCCGCGCCAGCGTCTTCGATCATCGGGATAAACAATACTCCGCGCAGATCTCCTCAGCTTGCGCGCGATTACGCACATTCTTCTACATTGGCGCCGCAGACCCCGATCCTTGCTGGTTAGGATCGCAGCTGCTGCAAAAGAGTGGTCGCCACAACGAGATCCCGTGTCCGGAAACCCTCGGAAAATCGACCAAGAACCGGCTCGAGGAGCTCGAGCGCTTCTCTTCGTCCGCCTCGGTCGGCCCGCAGCCTCGCAAGGCAGATGGCGACCCGCAGCTCCAGGGCAAGCAGCCCTCGCTGTTGCGCCAGACGAAGCGATTCCTGCAGGCATTTCTCGGCCTCAGTCGCATTTCGGTGTGACAGTGACATCAGGATCTCGCCCTTCGCGCGCAGCAGGTTGATGAAGTGAAGCGTGCGGCCACGCGTTTCGGCCCAGCAAAGCTCGTCGCAGATCGTGCTGTACGCAAGCTCGCGCTGGCCGCACTTGGCGAGCCCTTCCGCGAGTGCCACGGCAAGCTGCGGTCGATAGAGTTCGTACCCGTCTTCATGCAGAGCCGCCATGGATGTCCGCAGCAAGGCAATTCCCCTCGACAGGTCGCCGCGAGAGACTGCTAGGCGGCCTTGCCATCCGACGCACGCCCTGCTGTAGCTAGCGAGGTGGTGTTTGGTTGCAATGACCGACACGCGCTGGATCCACTCTTCGGCTCTCTGCCAATCTCCGGTCTCGAGGGGAACCATCACACAGGACATGAGTACGTAGCACAGAGGATGAGGATGATTCAGATCGTCTGCCTCCTGGACCGCTTCTTCAGCTGTGGCCATCGCCTGCTCGGGATATCCGAGTGCCCATAAGTTCCGCGCCAGGATGGACCTTATCCCGTGCAACTGGCCGAAGCTGGTCAAGTTCAGTTTCGACAGGTGAGTATCCGGGTGGACAAGCGCAATTCGCGCGTGCTCGAGAACTTCGTGGTTGTCGCCGGTGAAGTAGCAGGTAACGGCATAGGTGCCATGCGCGATAGCGTCAGCCAAGGGATCGGAAATTTGCTTGGCGACGGTTGCGATCCGACTTGTGAGCTCCCTTAAGCCGTGAAAGTCACCACTTCGAATTTGCCACTTATACAGCGCTTGGAGCAGACACAGCTGCATCGGTGCCGCGGCCTTGAGTTTTTCGGTAATGTCCAATGCGCGGGTGAGTGCGATATGTGCTGCGGGAATATTGCCCTTCGTAATCATGAGCGACGACGCAAAACATACGAGAAGCTCCAACTCAAGAGGTGTGCCCGCGCCAAGCGTGCCCAGAGATTCAATGGCGCGCTCTGTCCAAGCCACGCACTCATGCAAGATACCCGCCTGCAGGAAAAGGCAAGCTGAAACACCGACCAGCTTCGCTCCGAGCTGAGTATCCCTCTGAGAAAAGCTCCATTCGAGCGCAGCACGTAAGTTGCCGAGGTTCAAGCCGAAGAAATGCATGCTTTCGGGGCTAGGTAGCGCCCAGATCGTAGATCCAAATTGCTCCAGCGCGCGAACCAGGTACTGGCAGTGGAGTCGCAGGATTTTGCGATCTTCCGCGGCTTCTGCGAGCTTTTGCCAGGCGTACGACCGGGTGGTGTCGAGGAGCCGATAGCGCATTACAGCCGTGCCATCGGAGGTCAATAGCGACTTGTCTACGAGCGTCGCGATCGTTTCGCTGAGTTGAGCGGGATCGAGGCCTTCCGCGGCGACTTCGAGCGCCGCCTCGAGGGAGAAGCCCCCGACGAACACTGCCAGCCGGCGCAAAATCAGTTGCTCGGTCTGGGATAGCAGATTGTAGCTCCAGTCGAGCGTTGCGCTCAGCGTTTGATGTCTCGGCAGCGCAGTGCGGCGGCCGCGCCAGAGCAACCTGAACTGTTTGTCAAGCAATGACGCCGTGCCTTGGACTCCGTGTGCCGCAACGCGTGAGGCGGCGAGTTCGAGGGCGAGAGCGATGCCATCCAATCTGCGACAGATCTCGGCCACGATCGGAGCATCGGCGTCGGTCAGTTCGAATGCATGGGCGTTATTGGCGACCTGTTTGACGAACAGCTGTACGGCGGCATAGTCGAGCGCTTGAGCGGCCGTCAGTGAGTCTACTGAGGAAGGCGGGCACTCAAGCGGCGGCAAATGATGGACATGCTCGCCCTCGGCACGGAGCGCCTCACGGCTGGTCACCAGAATGTGAACCTGCGGCGCCTCGCGAAATATGTTCTCGGCCATGGCCGCGATGTGCTCGATGATGCGCTCGCAGCTATCGAATACGAGCATCACTCGCTGATCGCGCAGAAACGTCAGGGCAAGTGTTAACGACTGGTCAGAAACTGAGACAAGACCCAATTGAGATGCCAGCAAACTCGGGAGCACCCGTGGATCCTCGACCGCCGCGAGATCGAAGAAGTAAACCGCACCCGAAAATTCGGGCGACATTCGATGCGCCAATGTGAGGGCCACGCTGGTCTTGCCTATCCCGCCGGCCCCGACGATCGACACAAAGCGTTGTCTGCTCAGCAGGGCGGCGAGATCCCTGACGACGTCATCACGTCCCACCATTAGGAGCGGCGCCCGAGGAAGCTGCTGCGGCGCAGCCGTACGCGGCCTCGTCGGCGTCGCTTCGCCCGTCCAAGCCACCGCCCCGGCGAAGCAATAGCCGCGGCCGGGTATATTGATGATGTAGCTGAAAGAGGAATTCTCGTCATCGAGTTGCTTGCGAAGGGCGGTGACATGTACACGAAGGCTCACTTCGTGGACGACCAATTGTCCCCAGACACACCGGATGAGGTCGCGCTTGCTGACCACTTCCGGTGCGTGCTGGACTAGGGTGATGAGAATGTCGAGGGCACGACTACCGATCTTGAGGGGCCTGCCATGTTTCTCGAGGACGCGCTCAGTGGTACGAAGGCGGAACGGGCCAAACGAAGCTATCGTCTCTCGCTGTGATGGCGGGCCGCCGCGCTGCTCCAGGGTACGAGGCGAGCCGCCGTGCTCTTCAATCTCACGGCTTCGACGAGGGTCACGCGGATCCGCATGTGTTGTCACTGACACCCTGCCTGACGCCTAGAAGAGACGGGAAAGTTCTCCTTTGCTCGAGGCCCACCTCATGCGGGAACGGATACCGTCCACCAATTAGTGCCCATACGATGACTATTGCGTGCCGTCAATTGTCAGAGATATCCTACACGCGACAAATGTGCGGTGCGCAACGGATGCGCGCTTTACACATTCAATGGCAGCTCTCACTCAAACCGAGCATCGAAGATCTCAAAGTCTACCAGCGACGGCTTCGCGATGGGGACGCCCTTCGCCCCAATACTCAGCAGTCGACACAGGGTTGGTACCAGAATCCCCGAGAAGCGCTGATGCCCCGAATACACTTGAGCAACTTGCGTGTGGTCGTCGTGTGGTGCCCTGTAATCTCGTCTCCTCAAGAAGCCTTCCCGGTCAAAATAAAGGGTCTGCGTGCTCGCATGCGTGACTACACGCGCGGGGGTCACTATTCTGAGTGCACGCAGGCCATCGCCGCGCGCAAGGCTGCTGCGAACTTCCATCGTCTGGAAATCCGGATCCGCGAGGATGAACGGAGTTACGATGTGATTCCAGACCAGACAGCCGCAGTAGTGTGCAAGATGTAACTCATCCCAGCTCGTCGATTGAAGTGCCTGATGGAACTCTGCGGGCACGCCCCGACGCTCAATCAGGCATCGGGCGTCTTGCCCTTCCAATGCGACCCAACCCGGCCGATACAGAGCTCTAAGGTGTGCTTGTGCGAAGCCAGTGATCTCCAGCGCTTGGACCTGTGTGTTTCCATTGACTGCAAGCTCCTTCAACCGCGCCGTAGCACAACGTGCAGAGCAGAGCGGTCCGCTGATCGACATATGAAGGGTGAATCGTCGCATTCGTCGCCAGCGGTCCAGACCCCCACTCGCCTGTAGTGCATCGTCGAGTAAGCTCACCAGCGGCCTCCGCTACCCCGAGGATCTTCCACTCTAAGCATGTGCGCGCGAAGCTCCGAGCCTCTATTGGATCCCGCCCGGCATGAGCTTAGGACGGTCCAACCGCCGGGATCAATTGCCCGCCTAGGGCAGTTAACGCCAGTTAGCACCGCTTAACGACGGGTAGGTGCACAGAAGCCTGACGAGCCACGACGCGCACGGCGGAGTAGCAACATCGAAATGTGAGCGCTCGAATTAACGCCCATTAACGCCACCTCACTTTCCTAACCCACGTCGATCGGCACAAGCTGCTCTCATTGCGAGCGCGCCCATGAGACCAACGGCGCAGCTCGAAACGCCGCCGGTCAATCCGATGAAAGTCCGACAGCCCTGAAGGAGCAGCTCAGTGATGCAAGATTCGGCTTCCGTTGCCGAACAAGGACACCGACTCTTGGAAGCCCAAGGCCAGGGCAGTCTCACTGCCTCACGCCGGGGCGCTTATCGAGCCGTGCCTCAGCCCGAAGAGCATTTCGTGCAAATATCACCACTCGACGCCGTCCGCCGCCAAAGAGAGAGCGGCTCCGGCATGACAATCGAGATCCTACAGGCTAGGCGCCGCGGCAAAATCGAGTGCCGCTATCGGGCAGCTCAGCACCTGTTAGTGGTCCACGAGCGCAGCGCGCGACATGCAGGCTGCACCGTCATCGATGGTCTATCACCATCAACGATGCTCGATTGCACCCGAAATATGGTGTTGGTGCCCGCAGGCTATACGTACCACGATTGGCATGAGCCGCGCATTCTCTCGCGCTCGGTCCATATCTATCTTGATCCAATTCGCCTTGCGATGACTCCTGGATTGGAATCTCTCAATTCATCGATGATGCCTCGGCTATTTTTCAAAGATGATGCGTTGATGGAGACGGCCTTGAAGATGGCGACACTGCTTGAGTCCAGCCGATCGGATCATCGACCCTACCTGGAGGCTCTGGGCGCCGTATTGGTACATGAACTAATGCGGACAAACGAGGCCGGGCGCAGCGTCGAAGCTCCTGTCAAGGGAGGGCTCGCCGCCTGGCAGCGACGGAAGACCATCGCCTATATCGAGCAGCATCTTGAAGAGCCCATATCGCTTGGCATACTTTCCCAGATGGTGGGTCTTAGTCCCAGCTATTTCTGTCGCGCCTTCCGTCAATCCTTTGGGAGGCCGCCACAACGCTATCAATTGAACCAGCGCATCGAGCGCGCCAAGACATTGCTCGCAACACATGCAGCCTCGGTGACTGACGTTGGTGTCAGTGTCGGATATAACGACTCGAGTGCCTTCTGTACAGCGTTTCGTAGAGCCACGGGCCTGACTCCGAGTGCCTATCGTCGGAGGAACAGCACCTGATTCAAAGGGGGTGCATTTCGCGGCGATTCAGGCACGGCGTCGAAAGATCGAGGCCACCTCTGAGTCAAGTTGTGGGAGGCCAACTTGCCGTAATAGAGAGCGAGCGCATGCATTTCCTCGGAGGTTAGTTCGCGCGCAATTACGCGCATCTGCTCGTTGATGTGATTTCGCCGCATGCCTTGAGCGAATGCCCCGAGTTGCTCTTCGATATACTAGGGATGCTGGCCTCGCAACGGCGCGCCGAGCTTCTGCGCATCGGGTCATGACACGCGGCGCAGGGCGGTATTCCACGTTCCGGATCGCCGGCAAATACCAGCCGTATACTTGGCGCCTTTTGCCGCAGACTGCGGCCGCTCTCCGGAGCGCCTTCACTAGCGATCGGCAGCAGTCCATGCGGTTCCTGGGCCAAATGTACGGCGACGTGGACGGAGTCCTGCTCGCTCAACACAGAAGCGATGGCGTTCATGGCCCCCAAAAGTCGCCTGTTCGAACGGAAATCGTCCAGTTGTTTGTAGATCACCCCGGGGTTCATGCCGGTCAGAGTCGGAAACAGGGCGACGGAGTTGACAACGTGCTCACCATGGCAACCGGCGCAAGTGAGCGGGACAATGGCGCCGTGCTTCCGGTTGCCGGAGCCGATGCGTGCCAAAATCTGGGGAGTCCGCGCAATTCGCGTGGCCGTTTGCCTCGGGGTTGCGGCTCGCTCGCCGGCTCGATGTTGGCGGTCAGACCAATCGCCCTGCAAAGGCAGCCCAGCCACGAGCGGGATCGTTTTGCTGAACTCGTCCCAAGACGAAGAGCCCGCGAATCGGGAGCGGCTTACGCGCTACCTCGCCTACAATGATAAGGCTACCAATTTTGCGCCCCGGTAACCGCGCTCTACACGGCCCCGAGGTCGGCTGCCGTGACGGCGCCCACCGAGCATCGACTCAGGGCCCTGACGGGTCAGGCGATTTGCGTCCGACACTTGTTGAGAATGCGCGCGGCTGATGCCGTGCGCGCCAAGCAGCGGGTGCCGTTCCCACTATCTTGCGGAAGCACTGGCTCAGGTGAGACAGGTTGGCAAATCCGCATTCGCGGGCAATTTCCCGAAGGGGAGTGCTGGATGAAGTCATGAGTACCTGGGCGCGGGCGATGCGCATGCGCCTGACGTACTGACAGGGTGTGTGACCGAAGCGCATCATGAATACGCGAGTTAGTGTTCGGCGGTCAGATTGCGCCGCCCTGGCAATGTCCTCGGTGCGGATCCTCCGGTGAAGGTGAACAGCTATATATCCCTGGACGCAGCGCACCTGCCAGAGATCCATGCCATCGTTGCTCAAGATCACACGCGTCCTCTTGGAAGCGCGCGTGCCGACGATAATGTGGTTCATGTTGATCACCCCTAGAATTGTGCCGCTTCACGAACGGTAGCGCGGTCCTCCAACCGACGGCTTGCGCGCCCTTGATGCAGGTTGCGTGATTTGGGGTGCGGGAAATCGCGGCGGGTCAGGGGCCCGCAATAATTGGCAAATCAAGTCAAGCGCGCGAAGGCGCCGCGTGCCACAGACCCCCTACCCTCGCCATCCAACATGCAGGGACTGGGCGGGCTGCGCCGCTCGGCGCTGCTGCTCAGCTGAAAAGCGGGCGCTGAGGCGCGCACATAAGGAGTTGACTGCAATGCGATTCACTTTGCTCGTAATCGGCCTCAGTGCGGCGTGCGCCGCTGGAGCTCAATCAAAGCAGACTCAAACGCATGCGCAAGTCTCAAGTGGAGCGGTGGTCTATGCACAGTACTGTGCACAATGTCACGGCGGGAACTTGCAGGGAAATTCGGGGACGGCGCTGACGGGGGCGACGTTTGCCGAGGCGTATCGCGGGGGAACAGCCGCGCAGTTGTACGATTTTATCAGTCGCCAGATGCCGCTGACTGCGCCCGGCAGTCTGAAGCAGGATCAGTATCTCGATGTGGTCGCGTTCATCATCGCGCGCAACGGCGTTTCCGGTGGGGGAAGGCCGCTGAGCATCGGGTCCCTGCGTCAGGTAAGTCTGGCAGCAATGAATGGCGGCGAGAAGCGGTCCAACACCGACGAGATCGTGCGCGCCGCGCCTCCGACCCGCAACGTCTATACACCGATCCCTGCCGGGGTGAACGTGAACGTAAACGACGCAATGATGCGGAACGCGGCGTCGGATGACGATAATTGGCTGTTGCACGGTCGGACCTATGACAACCAGCGATATTCGCCGCTGAGGCAGATTACGGCGGACAACATAGGTTCCTTGAGCCTTGTCGCGCTGGTTCAAACCGGCATGGCGGCGAGCTTCGAAGCGACCCCGATCGTCGCGAATGGAGTCATGTACCTGACGACGCCGGTCGTCAACCACAAGATGGTGATCCTGGCCGTCAATGCGGCGACTGGAGAGCGCCTCTGGGATGTCACTTACAATCTCGGTGAATTCCAAATCTGCTGTGGGCCGGTGAATCGCGGGGTGGCGGTGGGCTACGGGAAGGTTTACGTCGCGACCCTCGATGATCACTTGCTCGCGCTGGACGCCACCAATGGTCAAACCGTATGGGATGCAGCCATCGTCAGTGCGCAAAACGGCTACTCGGAGACCCTCGCGCCGCAGATTTACGACGGAATGATCATTGTCGGCAGCGCCGGAGGCGAATGGGCGCTGAGAGGCTTCGTGGCGGCATACGACGCCAATACCGGACAACAGCGCTGGCGGTGGATGGCTACGGATCCAAAGAGCTTTTCGGGAGGCTCATGGCAGGGCGGCGGTGGTATGGTATGGACCACCCCCGCGATCGACACGAACCTGGGTCTGGTCATCTTCAGCACCGGTAACCCCAACCCGGACTTGGACGGTACAGTTCGCGGCGGCGACAACCTCTATACCGATAGTGTGGTCGCTCTCGATGTCCACAGCGGAGAACTCAAGTGGTACTACCAGGAGGTGAAGCACGACGTTTGGGATTACGACGCCGTCAGTAACGTCGTCCTGTTCGACGTCCACCAAAACGGTGAAACCATCCCGGCGGCGGCCGAAGCCGGCAAGGTAGGCTGGGTATTCATCATCGATCGGCGCACCGGTGCGCTTATCCGCAAGTCCGACCCGTACGTAATGATGTCGAAGAACATGTTCGCCATGCCGACCAGCGAGGGCGTCGACATACTGCCGGGCGCCAATGGTGGCGCTGAATGGTCCCCGCCCGCATATTCCCCGGATACTCATTACCTCTATATCCTCGCGATGAATCAGTTGATGCATTTCACGACGAAGCCCGCGGCCAGTGCTCCGGGGCTCATACGTCTGGGGAGCGCATTTACGAATGTCACAGCCGGTGGAGTCCAGGACGGCCCCTTCGTCGCAGTGAATGTCGAAACGGGCAAGATCGCCTGGCAGTACAAAGCGCCTCAGCCGCTGATCGGCGGCGCGCTGGCCACGGCCGGCAATCTCGTGTTCATGGGCGAAGGCAACGGCTGGTTCGATGCCTTCAACGCACGCAGCGGCGATCGTGTTTGGCGGTACAACCTGGGGGCGGGTGTCAATGCTCCTCCCATTACCTACCAGGTAAATGGCGAGCAATATATCGCTGTCGCGGCGGGAGGCAACTTCCAGCTGTCATTTCCCTACGGAGATGCTCTCGCCATCTTTAAGCTTCGCCCAACAGGCGTCGGCAAGTGACCGGCATGCCGCAGTACAACTCCACTTCAGCCGACGATCATGCGCTGCCATCGGCAGTCTCCGGCCACGTGCTGGTGGTCGATGTAGACGCCGAAGCCAGAGCACAGGTGGCCAGTTACCTCGCACTCAATGACTTCCGTGTAACGGTCGCGGAGAGCGGCGACCGGATGATGGAAGTCCTGCGCGAGAGGCAGATCGATCTGGTCGCCCTCGAACTGAAGTTGCGAGGCGAGGACGGACATCAGCTCGCACGCCGCTTGCGGGAGAGCTCGCCGATACCGATCATCATTGTCACTTCCCGTGCAGAGGAGGCCGACTGTGTAATGGGGCTGGAGCTGGGTGCTGACGATTATGTGGTCAAGCCGTTCAGTCCACGCGAGTTCCTCGCGAGGATTCGGGCCGTCATGAGACGCTGCAGAGCTGCGGGCGGTCCGCTTCCCAAGCGTCCAGTGCGCGCTTATGAATTCGCCGGCTGGACCCTCAATGTGCCGCTGCAAACACTCAAGTCACCATCCGGCGAGCGCGTGCGCATTAGCAATGGTGAGTTCGGGCTGCTCGCCGCCCTCCTTGCTCATCCGCAGCGTGCTCTGAGCCGCGATCGCTTGCTCGAGCTGTCTCGATTACGCAGCACAGAAGTCTATGACCGCTGCATCGACGTACAAATACTGCGGCTGCGACGCAAGATCGAGACTGATCCGTCGCGGCCTGAGCTCATAAAAACGGAGCGCGGCGTAGGGTACCGTTTCAGCGCTTCAGTAACGACCGTGTGCTCATCGGCCCAATCGTCGGCCTTGCTGGCAGCACCATCACCCTCTTACGGTGGGTTTCAGTCGTAACCGAGGGGGTCATGGCAGAAATGCGCTCGACATCAATCGCGCCCAACCTGTCATGCATGTTCAAAAAGGAGACAAGGCTATGAACACGCGAGCAATCAACTCACTCGGCGCACGCTGGGTTCCGCTGATCTTCATGCTCGGAGGGCTTATATCGCAGGTCGATGCGCAGACCGTGGCAGCGACCGTGGATGCCCGATTGAGCGCCAGCGTCTCGGCAGGTCCCCGACTATCGGATCTGCGAGACGCAGAACTGCAGGGGCGGGTGTCGGCGGCGCTGCATGCGGAGCCCTATCTCTATGACCGACACATAGACATATCGGTCCGCGGCGGCGCCGTGGTCCTTAGCGGAATAGTCTACGACGACGTGGACCTGGAAGATGCGCTGCGCACCGCCCGTGGCGTGGCGGGTACCACTCCGGTGGTTGACAGACTGTCGATCGAGCGGCAGGCCCGGCACTGAGCTTCGGCCGCCCCCTTCGGGAGAAAGCCGCGGAGCGGCGGCGTTTCTCCGGGCAGCGCCGGTGGGTTCGCAGGGGCGCCCGGCCTGTTCGCAGGATTTACGCGGTGGCCTCGATTACTTCATGCAGCCAGGCCGCTGATCAATCGGCAGTATTCGCGCGAGGGCGAGTGCCCGGTCTGTGCTCGAGCGTCGCGAGGAGGAAGACAAGCCCGATGGTCATGCAGCATAAAAGCATCAAACCTCCCGAGGCACGCATTTGCTTGCAATAGTTCGCATTGCATTGAGCCGGCCCTACACCTTCATCGTGGCCGCCCTGCTCATCTTGCTTATCGGCTCGTTGGCCGCGCTGCGCATGCCAGTCGATATCTTTCCGAGCATCGACATTCCCGTTATCGGCGTGGCATGGCAATACCAGGGCTTGCCGCCCGACGACATGGCCGGCCGCATCATCACTCCGTTCGAGCGCGCGCTGACGACGACGGTCAATGACATCCAGCACATCGAGTCGAACTCGTATACGACTTTCGGCATCGTCAAGATCTACTTCCATCCGTCCGTCAATATTGCCACCGCCAACGCTCAGGTCACCGCAATTTCCCAGACCTTGCTCAAACAGATGCCCGTGGGTGCGACTCCGCCTTTGATCATCAACTATAGCGCCTCAACGGTACCCATCATTCAATTGGCGCTGTCAGGAAAGGGACTAACGGAGCAGAGTCTCGCGGACCTCGGGTTGAATTTCGTGCGCCCTCGATTGGTCACTGTCCAGGGTGCCGGGATTCCATTCCCCTTCGGCGGCAAAACTCCGCAAGTGATGTTTGATCTGGACACCGCCGCGCTCCAAGCGCGGGGCTTGACCGGTCTCGATGTAGCCAATGCGCTCGCGGCACAGAATCTCATAACACCGGTAGGCACGGAAAAGATCGGCGATTACGAGTACACCATCAATCTGAACAGCGCGCCGTCGAAAATCCCTGAGCTCGGCAACCTGCCCATCAAGAGCGTAGGGGGTGCCATGGTCTACATGCATGACGTGGCCCAGGTGCACAACGGCAACGCGGTGCAGGTCAATGTGGTTCACGTAGATAACAATCGCTCGGTGCTGCTGAGCGTTTTCAAGAACGGCTCGACCTCCACGCTCGACATCGTGAGCGGCATCAAGAAGATGCTTCAGGTGATCAAGCCGTCCTTGCCGGACGCACTCGACATCAAGCCGATCGGCGACCAATCGATATTCGTTCGCGCCTCAATTCAGGGGGTGGTTCGCGAAGGTGTCATCGCCGCGGCGCTCACCAGCCTCATGATTCTGCTATTCCTCGGCAGTTGGCGCTCGACGCTCATTGTGACGACCTCGATTCCATTGGCGATCCTGGGCGCGATCGCGACCCTCTCCGCGATCGGCCAAACGCTCAACATCATGACACTGGGAGGGCTCGCACTCGCCGTCGGCATACTCGTCGACGAGGCGACCGTGACGATCGAGAGCATCAACTATCACCTCGAGCAAGGCAAAAAGGTGGAGACGGCGATCATCGACGG
>Ga0209060_10002803_pt1 | contig 15591 bp, 13 predicted proteins | sample Coa_R1_8_FD_187155 | JGI IMG/M metagenome (GOLD analysis project Ga0209060, IMG submission 187155) | Surface soil microbial communities from Centralia Pennsylvania, which are recovering from an underground coalmine fire - Coalmine... | ecosystem: Environmental > Terrestrial > Soil >...
CATCTCGGGATCTGAGCGATCCGAAAGAGGTGGATCGCATGATCGCCCGTTTCCCCCGTGCCCAGACGGACGGCTACAATGGCGTCGCCTTCTCCTATAACATCCCGGCGTCCAAGGCAGCGGAGCTGAAAGCGGCGGCAAGAAAGTACAACCTCGACCTCATCGCCATCGTGATGGGCGGCCCCCACGACCGCAACTACATGGAGGGCGTGCCCGTCAAGGACGCCCTATACGTCGTTCAGAACGGCGTCGCAACCCTCCGCCCCGACAATCCGACCCATGTGGTGAACAGCGACTTCGAGGATGTTAATGGCAACCACATCAAGGGGTGGGCGTTTCAGGATGACGAGGGCGTGACCACCTTCGCCGATCATAAGGTCGTGCATGGCGGCGAGACCTCGCTGCGGATGGAGAGCATCGGCAAGAACCCGAATCGGCACTGCCGCATCGAACAGCCGATCAAACTCCAGCCCTATCGCCAGTACCGCATCTCCTTCTGGCTGAAGTCCGAGAACCTCTCCCCTGCCGATCCCGAAGTCAAAGTCCTCACCAGCGACACTACGGAGTCTATCAGTTTCCAGACCTTCCACACGGAGAAGACCCAGGATTGGACGCACTACGATCTGGTCTTCAACAGCCTGAATAATACGGCGGGAAACCTCTACCTCGGCTCCTGGTACGGCAAAGACGGCAAAGTATGGTGGGACGATTTCCGCATCGAGGAGATCGGGCTGGTGAACGTACTGCGCCGGCCCGGCTGCCCGGTCACGGTTCGGGGCGAGAACGGCGTCACCTATGAGGAGGGCCGCGACTACCAGAAGATCGTGGACCCGCAGTTGCATCCCTGGATCGCCTACCATGAGCAGCCGGTCATCAAGCTGACCGGAAACAGCCGCATTACAGAGGGAGAGCGGTTACGGGTGAGCTACTACCACTCCCTTATCGTCTATGAGGACCGGCTCACCGGCTGCCTCAGCGAGCCGAAGATCTTCGCCGATTGGAAGGAGGAGGTCAAGCAGATAAACGACCTGATCTATCCGGCGGCCTTCTTTATGTCGCACGACGAGATGCGGGTGATGAACCAGTGCGCCCTCTGCCAGAGCAAGCATCTCACACCGGGCGAGCTGCTGGCCTGGAACGTCCGCCAGGCGGCGCAGATCATCCGGGACATCCGGCCGGATGCGGGCATCTGGGTCTGGAACGACATGTTCGATCCCTACCACAATGCCGTGGACCACTACTATGCCGTGAACGGTTCGCTCAAAGGCTCCTGGAAGGGGTTGGATAAGGATGTCGGTATCGTCAACTGGAACGGCGGCGGCCTGGAGAAGGACTGCAAGTTCTTCGCGGACCTGGGGCTGAAGCAGATCCTGTCCGGCTATTATGACGGCGATGACGACGGCGCGGGCATCACCAAGTGGCGCAACAGCGCGAAAGGTCTGCCCGGCATCGTGGGTGCGATGTACACCACCTGGGAGGACAAGTACGACGCCATGGACGTCTGGGCGCAGAAGGCATGGGGCGGAGGCAAGACAAAATAGCATGAACCGACGCCTCGTCAACATCGCAGCCTGGCTTGCGGTCGCGCTCCTGTTGCTGTTCGGAGGACGCGCGGCCCATGCGCAGGACGCCTGGAAGCAGATCCGAGCGCGGGGAGAACTGATTATCTCTACCGACGCGACCTACCCTCCCTTCGAGTATAAGGACGACAAAGGCACGCTCGTCGGCTTCGACGTGGACCTGGGCAACGAGATCGGCAAGCGGCTCGGGGTCAAGGTGACCTGGCTGCCGCTCGAATGGACCGCGGTCCTGGGTTCACTGGAAGCCCACAAAGCCGACCTCATCATGTCCGGGATGACCATCACCGATGAGCGCAAACAGAAGGGCTACACCTTCTCACGCCCCTACTTCCTCTCCGGGCAGACCATTGCGCGCCGCGCAGACGACAACCGCATCAACGGCCTGCTGGACCTCAAGACCCGGATCGTCTCCGTTCAGGACGAGACCACCGGGATGTACGCCGTCCAGAAGATAGGCGTGCCCAACAACCACATCATGAAGTTCGACCAGTTGCAGGACGCCCTCCTGGACGTGCGCAACCATAAGTCGGACGCCGCCGTCGCCGATGTCCCGGCCCTCAAGCGGCTCCAACGGATGGGCTATCCCGACATGAAACTCGTCGGGGGCGTCATCAAGGAGGAGTATCTCGGCGTCGCCGCGCGCCGCAACGAGAAAGAGCTGATCACCGCCATCAATCAGGCGCTGGACGCCATCCTCGCGGATGGCCGCTACACGGAGATCTATAAGCAGTGGATCCAGGAGCCGGTCACGACCCACATCCTCGGGCGGCTCGACAGCGTCCGTAACGAGGGGTCGGTCCCAATAGACGATAACGCGCCCTCCCTCCTGCCCGGCGCTCCAGGCGCACCCTCTGCGAACGAAACGAAGGGGGCAGCAGCGGAAGCCGCTCCTCCGCCAACCCATCCCGGCCTGGTCATCCGCGGGGACATCCTCCGGGGAGCGCTTCCCCTCCTCCTCCAGGGCGCGCAGACCACCATTACGGTCACGCTCTTCACGCTCCTCTTCGGCATCGCGGGCGGCCTGCTGGTCGCCCTGCTGCGCCTCTCCCCGCTGGCGCCCCTGCGCGCGGTCATGGTCTTCTATGTGGAGATCGTACGCGGAACGCCGCTCCTGATGCAGCTCTACACCATCTACTTCGTCCTGCCCGCCATCGGCATCTCGTTCCAGTCGCCGATGGTCGCGGGCATCATCGCCCTGAGCCTGAACGCCGCCGCGTATATCTCCGAGATCTTCCGGGCCGGGATCGAGAGCATAGACTCGGGCCAGATGGAGGCCGCCCGCGCCCTCGGCCTCGACTACGCCGGCGCGATGCGCTGGATCATCCTGCCGCAAACGCTGCGCCGCGTGCTCCCGCCGCTCACCAACGAGGCGGTCGCCCTCTTGAAAGATTCCTCGCTCGTCTCCGTGATCGCGGTCACGGAGCTGATGCGCGTGGGCAAGGAGGAGGCAGCCAATACCGCCGCGCCCACCACCATCTTCCTCGCCGTTGCCCTCATCTATCTGGTGATGACCCTCCCGCTCACCTGGCTCGTCCGCCAACTGGAGACCCGCTGGCAGCCGATCAGCACCCCCCGAGAACAGCGCACACGCCGCCGAAAGGGGGTCGCAGCATGACCACCCCCTCCCGTAGCGCAGACGCCCCGCCGATCCTCACCCTCTCCGGCCTGCGGAAGAGTTTCGGCCCCCTGGAGGTGCTGAAGGGCATCGACCTGGACGTCGCCGAAGGCGAAGTCGTCGGCCTGATCGGCCCCTCCGGCAGCGGCAAGTCCACCCTCCTCCGCTGCATCAACCGCCTGGAGACACCCACCGCCGGAACCGTCCGGTTTCGGGGCGAGCCGATCACCCCGGCCAACCTGAATGAGATGCGTTGTGAGATCGGGATGGTCTTCCAGCGCTTCAACCTGTTCCCCCACCTCACCGCCCTGCAGAACATCACGCTCGCCCCCTGCAAGGTGCTGGGCGTCTCAACATCTCAAGCCCAGGAGGAAGCCCTGGCGCTCCTGAAGCAGGTGAAGCTGGGCGCAAAAGCCGACAACTTTCCCGGCGAGCTCTCCGGCGGACAGCAGCAGCGGGTCGCCATCGCCCGCGCCCTGGCCCTCAAGCCCGCCCTGATGCTCTTCGACGAGCCGACCTCCTCGCTCGATCCTGAACTGGTCGGCGAGGTCCTGGAAGTCATGCGCGATCTGGCGAAAGCAGGGCGCACCATGCTGATCGCCACCCACGAAATGGGCTTCTGCCGCGAGGTCGCCGGGCGCGTCCTCTTCCTGGACGGGGGCGTCATCGTCGAAGCAGGCCCGCCCGATCAGGTGCTCGGCGCACCCAAAGAAGCCCGCACCCGCGAATTCCTGGCCCGCATCCTGAACCGCTGACAACACAAAGATGTGTTATGTTGTCTTTTCTTCTTGTCTCTGGTATAATCAAAGCAGACAGACGCCTACTATTTTGAAGTGCTTTTCCGGAGAACTGAATGGGTGAACACTCTTTTCATCAGCGCCTCTTTCTGAGCAATTTTACCGTGTTCAAGGATGCCGCCTTCGAGTTCACTCCAGGTGTCAATGTTTTCATCGGGGAGAACGGCTCTGGGAAAACCCATCTGCTTAAAGCTATCTACGCCTATCAGCGCCCGCCTTCACGGGATGTGCCCGACCTGGCGTCAACGCTTATGAGTCTTTTCCAGGTCGAAAACGGAGACGCCTTGATACGCACGCCATCAACGCGCGGTGGCGTCGCGAGGGTCCGAGGACAATATGGCGAAAATGAATGGAGTTATGCCCTTCGCAGAACGGTCCGGGAATCAGTGCTGGTTCAAACAGCTCGGCTAGAGATGGGACAGCCCGTATTCATACCCGCAATGGATATGATGGGCCATACGCGGGAGTTCTTGGAAGCTTACAATCAGGTATACCTCGACTTCGATCTAACCTGCCGTGACATCGTGACGTTATTTCGCTTGCGAAGCCGGAACGCCGTAGAAAACAATGGTCCGATGGAAGCGCTCGTGAAAGTGCTTGGCGGGGACATAGAACAAGATGAGAACGGACGGTTCTATTTACAATCCTCTACAGGACGCCTGCCGATGCCGATGGTTGCGGAAGGGCTGCGGAAAATTGCCTCCCTGGTACGATTGCAACGCAACGGCTGGCTCGTGCCGGGATCCACACTTTTCTGGGACGAACCGGAAACGAATATCAACCCCATCCTTATGGATGAAGTTATTGCAGCGATCCTGGCGCTATCCCGCAAAGGAGTCCAGGTCTTTCTTACGACCCATAGCTATGTCATTCTAAAGGAGTTGGATTTGCAGGCGACTACGCAGGACTCCGTACGCTATTTCAGCCTGCAAGGAAGTAAGGGAGGAACACAGATTACAGTCGCGGATGAATTCACGGCGCTCAAACCCAACCCGATCCTTCAGCAATACGGATCGCTCTATGATCGGGACCTCGCTCGTGCGGCAGGAAGGAGCCGATAGGGTGAGGAAATGTGTGGCGAGCGACATCGAATTTGACTTTTCTGTGGCGAAGAACCTCTTCGAACATGACACTACTAACCCCAAATGTCAGGGAGGCTCGATCCCCGATGGGAATACGGGATGGCCGGGCGTTGATTTCCGAGAGGAAGAGGACCAGGGTTGGATTTGGCTTGAGGTAAAGAACTGGGGCGGCAGGATGCGGGGAAGCTTTGCGCATAAAATGAGAAGTAAGGAATTCGCGGAGGAGATACGCAGCAAGTTTCTGGGAACGACGGCATTCCTGGCCTGGAATGAGAGATTTATGCCTGCTCCTGTTCGTTATGTCTTGCTCTTCGAGCCGCCGAACACATCCGATCCTGCTCTACTTGCCCCTTTCCAGGATCTGGTTCGCTCAGAGATGCCAACTTCACGCGCTTTGAATATCTCTGTGCATGTCATGAACATTGAAAAGTGGAACAGCATCTTTCCCAGCTATCAAGCGAGAAAGTACGCTGAACACATCGTCGGGACGATTCCCAAGCTATTTCCTGGTTTCCTGCCTTCCTGGATTCCAGCTTGGATGCATTTAAGGATAAAGCTATGCGATCAACTCTTCTCTTTCTCTCCTGCCTTCTTGTCCTGTTCGGGTCGGCTCCTGCCGGCAGCCCGCAGGATGCCACCAAGCCGTCCTCTATTCTCATCATTCATGGCCTCGTGATTGACGGGACGGGTGCGAAACGGCGGCGTGCCGATGTGCGGATCGTCGGGGATACCATTCGGGAGGTGGGCGATCTCAAGCCGCTGCCCGGCGAGCGGATCCTGGACGCGGAGGGGTTGGTGGTCGCGCCCGGCTTCATTGACACGCACAGCCATGCGGACGGCGGCCTGCTGGAGGACCCCCTCGCGGAGACGCAGATCCGCCAGGGCATCACCACGTCGGTGGTCGGGCAAGACGGCGGCTCGCACCTGCCCCTCAAGGACTGGTTCGCCCAACTGGAGACCCGACATGTCGCTCTGAATATCGCCAGCTTCGTGGGGCATGGCACCCTCCGCAATGCCGCCACAGGGAGCGACTACAAACGGCATGTCACCCCGGCAGAGTTGGAAAAGATGCGGGCGCTGATGGCGCAAGAGATGCAGGCCGGCGGGCTGGGCCTCTCGTCGGGACTGGAGTACGATCCCGGCTTCTACTCCACCACGGAGGAGCTGATCGCCTGCGCTCAGGTCGCCGGGCAGTACGGCGGCCTCTATATCAGCCATGTCCGGGACGAGGGCGACGAGGCGTTCGCCTCCTTCAAGGAGTTGATCCGCATCGCCGAGGAGGGGCATCTTCCGGCACAGATCTCGCATATCAAGCTGGACACCTCGCCGGTCTGGAACAAAGCTGGGGACGCTATCGCGCTCATGGAAGAGGCACGAAAAAGAGGGTTGGATATTACGGCTGATGTCTATCCCTATACTTACTGGCAATCCACCATTATTGTCATTATTCCTACGCGGGACTGGGAGGACCGGAAGGCCTGGGAGAAGGGGTTGGCGGAGGTCGGCGGGCCGAGCCACGTCCTGCTGAGCAGCTACACGCCGGACCCGGCCTGGGCGGGCAAAACGCTGGCGGAGATCTCCGCTACGACGCACAAGGACCCCATTACGGTCATCCAGGAGATCGTCCATAAAACGCATGCGCCGGGCGCGGAGGGGCGGGAGAGCGTGGTCGTCACCGCCATGACGGAGGATGATGTGCGCCGCTTTATCGCCGATCCCCATATCATGTTCTGCAGCGACGGCGGGCTGAAGGGCACGCATCCGCGCGGGGCCGGGTCTTTTCCGCGCGTATTGGGGCGTTATGTACGCGAAAAGCGTGCGCTGACGCTGGAGGAGGCCATCCATAAGATGACGGCCCTGGCGGCGGCGCGCATGAGCTTCGCCGACCGGGGGCAGATCGCCGTCGGGAAGAAAGCCGACGTGGTCCTGCTCGACCCGAAAAAGGTCCTGGACACGGCGACGACCGCCCAGCCGACCTCCGCCCCCGTCGGCATTCCGACAGTCCTGGTCAACGGCGTCCCGGTGCTGGAGAACGGGCAGTTCACCGGCGAACGCCCCGGCATGGTCCTGCGCCATGCGAAATAAGGAAGATATAACACATGACAATTGTGCTGTGGTTGGCTTACCAATGAGGCGTTTAGGATTGGTTGGCCTCTTTCCATTTGTCCGGATAATAAGCAGCCACCTTCGCGATAATACTATGGGCTGTGTCTATAGGCAGAGGTTCAAGCACGAATGGATCTGAAGCCCAAATCGCATCTGTGGCAAGCGGATAGTATTTCAACTGCCCACCGGATTCGCCATACCATTCCACCAGGGTCCCGGTAGCATCATTGCCTTTCAATCTCTTGCCTTCTGTTACCTCGCCCCTATTTACCCGCTTTGGAAAATCCCAGGTGGCTATTCTGGCGGAAGTGACAATATCGAGGCTATACTGAAAAAGCTGATAGACTCCCTGTGCATTCCATAACAGAACCAGGTAGTAACTATGCAAGAGGTCAATGCGTCCACTGTTAGTAATGCTCTCTGCGTCATGCCAGATACGGACAAGATCTAGCAGAGCGTTCCCGACATCGTTGGCGTTTTCCCGATAATTTTGCTGATGCATTCCTTTCGTAGCGAGATGTCTCCAGAATTCACCGGCAGAATTGGATACTTCAATGGTCACTCGGCCATCGCGTCCAACACGATTCAGTTCGCTTCGCATTTTACACGATAGGCCATACTGGGGAATCGCAACCTGTGGACGCGACAGAAGAACATCGAAAACTGCCTTGCTCTCAGTAGCGGTACCACCAAGCGCTAAAGCGACGGATCGTTCAAAATCGCGCCATCCGGGACGGGTCCTGCCGTTATCAGCCGCTAACATGCCTGTACCGTCCTGGTAAGTACTGAGGAGAAGGCGTATCCGTTCGATTTCCTGCGGGGTCGGGGCTCTATCAACAAAAGCTAAAGTCATTCGCCATCCTTATGCGATATGGAATTTGAGGGCAGATCAAATTCGTCTCTCAATAAAACATCCGTTGTGACGCCGAATAGATCGGCCACGCCAAGAACGAACTCCACGGACGGCATCTTTTTCCCGGCCTCCAGTTCGCTGATGTATCCATGCGCCGTGTGGCCGAGAGCGATGGCTGTTTCCTTGAGCGTCATGCGCCTTTGAGTTCGCAGCGTATGTAACTTTTCGCCGAAGCGACGTATTTCCACTGTTGACAAATGCGGACCATTATGCTAAAATGTCTCAGATAGAGACATTTTTTAGGATAGGGAGATTTAACTGATGACTCAGGCAGAACCAGGCGAACACCAGATGATCAACAGCCCATTCAAATGGGTGGGTGGGAAATCTCGGCTGCGGAAGCAGATTATCAATCTGTTTGTGCCTCACACCTGCTATCTTGAACTCTTTTCCGGTGCGGCCTGGGTACTGTTCGGCAAGAAACCGAGTCCCGTCGAAGTAATTAACGACATCGATCAGGATTTGATAAATTTCTTCAGGGTCGTCAAGAATCGCCCCGAGGACTTAATTGCCTCCTTTGAATGGGAACTGGTTGCTCGCGCCGAGTTTGAACGACTTGCCCTCCTCGACACTTCACAATTGGATGAGATTCAACGCGCGCACCGTTTTTATTACCTCATCATGGCGGGCTGGGGTGGCGAACTGAATTATCCGCGCTTCCAGACCAGCATCACCGATGGCGGCGGAGGCAATCGTTTGATTGGCGCCCTCAAGACGCTACGCGACCGACTTGAACCTGTCCACAACCGTCTTCGCTCGGTTATTATTGAATGCCTGGAATGGAAGGCCTGCCTTGACCGATACGACAGGGAAGGAACCCTGACGTATGTCGATCCTCCTTACCCGGAAAATGGGTGTAACTACAAGCACAATATGCGCTCTTGGGAAGAACATCGCGAACTTGCGGAGCGACTACAACGGGCCACCTGCAAATGGATCTACTCTTCTTACGACACGCCCGAAATCCGCGAGCTATTCCCGAATAGCCATATCATTGCTGTACAGTCGGCCTCCGGAATGGCCGACAAGAAACGAGGATCGTCGCGCGTGACAAACCAGGAAGTCCTTATCACGAATTTTTCGGGACCCCTGCAAGACGCTGTTATAGCAATGGGACGGGAACAGACCTCATTGGTGCTTGAGACGCGCACTGAAACCTATAGTTCATCCTAATTGATGAAATGTCCTGCTTTCGTAAAGCAAGGGCTACACCATTCTCTGGGATTATCCTGGTACGATACTGCACCATCGCCTGCCGGGAGATCGCTAAAGCTGAACACGACAGAAAGGGAGCTACCCGAGACTATGGAAGAGCAGGTTCTGGAGACCTGGGCCATTCATAACCGCATTCATCTGTATCTTCTCAATGCCATTCCGGAGGAGGATCTTCCGGCGACGCCGACGGGGAAGGGCCGCAGCGTCTATGCCCTGTTCGCCCATATCCACAATGTGCGCTTGATGTGGCTTAAGTCGGCGGCTCCGGAGTTGCTTGCAGGCGTGGAGAAGATCGAACCGACCCCCATAGGCGCAAAGTCCGATTTGAAGGCGGCGCTCGAAGCCTCCGGCAATGCCGTGGCGGAATTGCTGCGGCGTGAGCTGCAACCCGGTGGGAAGGTCAAAGGGTTCAAGCCCCATGCGGTGGGGTTTCTCGGCTACTTGATCTCGCACGAGTCGCACCATCGCGGCCAGATCGAGTGGGCGCTCAAGCAGTCGGGAAAGCCTCTGCCGGATTCGATTGCCTATGGCCTCTGGGAGTGGGGCACGCGCTGACCTGAGCAAAAGCCACGCTATTCGGTCAGGTTCCGGCGGATCGCCTTCTTGTCTACTTTGCCCACCCCGGTCTTGGGCAGGGAGGCGACCACATGAATGTCCGTCTGGCGGGGCAACTGCCACCGGGCGAAGCGGGCCTTCAACACGTCCAGCACCTCCTGCGGGGGGAGCGGCTGATCCGGGTGGCGCAGCACGATATAGACCACGGGCGCTTCGCCGCGAAGGTCGTCGAGGCGTCCCACCACGGCGGCTTCCAGCACGGCGGGGTGCCCCATCACTGCGTTCTCCATGTCCACACTGGAGATCCACTCGCCCCGGCTCTTGATGACATCCTTCTTGCGGTCGGTGATCTCCAGATAGCCATGCGCGTCCAGGGTGGCGATATCGCCGGTTCGGAACCAGCCATCCTGGGTGAAGGCCGCGTTCGCATCGGCATTGGCGTAGTAAGCACAAGCGACCCAGGGGCCGCGCACGGCCAATTCTCCTGCCTGTTTGCCATCCCACGGCAGCTCCTCGCCCTGCTCGCCCAATAGCTTCACCTCCACATTCACGGTCGGGATGCCCTGTTTCATCCGCACCGCAAGCTGCTGCTCTTCGGGCCAATCCTCCATGGACGCCTTCAGGCGACAGAGGGAACCGAGCGGAGACATCTCCGTCATGCCCCAGGCCTGTATCATCGTAATGCCGTAGTCTCGCGTATAGTTCTCGAACAGCACACGAGGTACGGCGGAGCCGCCCGATAGAATCACCTTCAGCCGGGAAAGGTCGTGCGGATGCTGCTGGAGGTACTGGTAGAGCAGGTTCCAGACCGTCGGGACGCCCGCCGCTATGGTGACGCGCTCCCGCTCGATCAGCTCCGCCAGTGGCTTGCCGAAGAGATGACTGCCGGGCAGTACCTGCGTTGCGCCCGCCATCGCGCAGGCGTAAGGCATCCCCCAGGCATTGGCATGGAACATCGGGACCACCGGCAGCACAATCTCCCGTTCCCGAATATCCATGGTATCCCCCATGCAGCAGGCCATGGTGTGCAGATAGAGAGAGCGGTGGGTATAGAGGACACCCTTCGGCTCTCCGGTCGTCCCGGAGGTGTAGCAAATGCTGGCCGCCATGTTCTCGTCCAGGCAGGGAAACGCTTCCACGTCGGAGGCGGAGGCGAGCAACTCCTCGTAATCCCACGCCGGTCCCGGCAGCGCCGCCGGCGCCTCTCCCCGGTCGTCCATCAGCACGTAGCCCTCTACCGTCTTCAACTCGCTCTGAAGCGGCGTCAGTAATCCGGCCAGCGATTTATCGGCGAAGATGAGTCGGTCTTCGGCGTGGTTGAAGATATAGGTCAACTGTTCGGGGAAGAGACGGATATTGACCGTGTGGAGGATCGCGCCCAGGCAGGGCACGGCAAAATAGAGCTCCAGGTGACGGTAGCTGTTCCAGGCGAAGGTCGCCACGCGGTCGCCAGGCTTTACGCCCAGATTTCGCAGGACATGCATCAAACGTATGACCCGCCGGTACAGGTCGGCATAGGTATACCGGTGGATGCTGCCGTCGTTCAGGCGGCTGACGATCTCCTTCTCGGGAAAGAACTGCGCGGCGCGGCGGAGAATGGCCGTTATCGTGAGCGGTGCGTCCATCATCATCCCGGTCTGAAAACCCATCCTGGTCTCCTGCATGCTACCCCCCTCGTCTCAACTGGACAGCGACCCGAGGCCGCTGCGAAAATGAATGTTGCCAAGATTATAGCGGAAACCGACGTTCCGAAATGTGTGCCAAAATACCCTTCCCCTGTCGCCTTGCTGACATGACCTGGAGACATCTGCAGTTATCCTATTGGCAACACGGCAAGTACACGCCCAATTCTAAAGACACTCAGCCAAAGGAGCCATCTATGTTCACCGAGACGACATCGTATGATTTCCGCATTCCGTCGCATAGCGTCGTTGCCCCGCATATCGAGTTGGTTCATCTCTGCGCCTCCGACCCCGGCTATCGGGACGTCCTGCGTATCCGAGCTTCCGCATTTGGCGTGCCTGAGAGCGAGGCCGGCAATGAATTCGACCTCTACTCCGACCACTACTGTGCGTATGTGAATGGCATGCCTGTCGGAGCCCTACGGGTCACGCGCGCCGTCTGCGGCCCATTGGATTGTGAAGAGCATGTCCCGATGCAGGCCCTGGCCGCGTATCGCAACCACATCAGCTCCTCCTCCCGGTTCTGCCAGATCAAGGGGGCCGCCCCCAATGCCAATATTGCGGAACGCCTCATCAAGGCGGCCTGGCAGGATCAAATCCGCCGGGGAAGCCGTATAGACATCATCTGCGTGAGGCCATCCGTGGTGCGCTACTATGCCCGTCGCGGGTATCGCCTGGTGGAGGGTTCGTACTTTGTGAATCCCTTCCGAACCAAACCCAACTATGTGATGCTGTTCACTGCGGATCCCAGGCAAGGAGGGCCGCTCCAGCAACTATTGCGCGGGATAGAGGACACGATCCCGTTGGAAACTATTCGAAAATGCGTGCCGCTGGTGGATTCCGAACGTCCCTGGGCGACGCTTATGCGGCGAGGGATGGCCGCCGCATAATAAGGGTGAACGCGGTTGAGGATCTCACACGGCTCAGGAGATTGCCGTCATAAAGGCCGCGACCACGATCCACTCGTTGCCGAACTTCTTGAGGCGGAGGTCGTAGACCGTGCCGTCCAGCCCCCCATAGTAGACGCTCATGCCGACGGCGGCCTCGGTATGGTCGCGATTCCAGAGGATCGCAGCATTCTTTGGGGGAAGTTGGACCTGCGGCTCGTTAAAGCCGTAGGAGGGGAGCGAGAAATGGATCATACAGACCCCCTCGCCATAGAGATCCGCGACCGGCGTGTCCGATTCTTTCTTCACGGCCAGTACGATCCAGCCCCACCCCAGCATCTCGACCGGTTCGATCCCTTCCGGCATCACGACCACACATGGAACGTCGTCTTCCGCGTACCGGAACCGCCCCTCAAAGGCAGCGGCCAGGATCTTCTCCTCGTCAGTCTGCGGCTTTCTTCCAGTAAGCGGATTGGCATCCTTGCTATCGGGAATGCCGTCGCCATCGGTATCGCTCTTCGTGGGATCGGTGCCCAGCTGCTTCTCGACCAGGTCGGTCCAGCCGTCGCCATCCGTATCTCTGCTCAACTCGGGATTGCCTACGAGCTTATCGAACCATCCCCCGGCCAGGAACTTCTCTCTGGGGAGGTCCATCAATGTGGTGGCCGCCTTGCGTCGGAAGTTGCGCGTGGAGCCATCCACACCGGAGAAGAGCGGCTCTACCCAGTGTTTGCCATCGTGATGTACGATCCATAGATCCCCGGTGGAACCGAGAGCGGTACAGCGCAGCAGCCCCCAGAGCGTGCCCTGTTGGTCCTTATGGGTATCCATGAGGACCGCCCTCCCGCGCCCCATGGGGTCGGGCTTGATCCCTAGCGTATCGAGATGCATGTATTCGGAGAGCGAGGGCAATTGCATCGGCTCGGCCCGGTGCGCCCGCACAGCCTTCAGCCCGTCGGCGCCTCCGATCCGCGCCAGATTGACATAGGCTTCGTGGCGGATGTTGTCGTCGGCCTTGGGGTCGTTCAGCTTATCGATCAGGTACTTCACGGCCAACGGATGCTCGGAGCGGGTGATGAGCGCCAGCGCGATATAGGTAGGGCTGTAACGATAGTCCCACTCCGGCTTCTCCGTTGTGAGCACCTGTAGGAAGATCGGGACGCTCTGATTCGGATCGGCCCGGGAGCCGAGTACCCCCAGCAGCGCCGCCCGCGCGCTGGCGCTCTTATTCTTCTCCGCCATATGGTACAGGGCGACGATTTCGGAAGTATGCTCCGGATGCATCACGGCTGCCAGCATCCGGCACACTCTCGAAAACGTATCCACAGCGCCCAGCGATTTGTCTCCCTCATTGGACTGCTTTGGATCCGACTGGATCTTCTTTGCCCTGGCGTAGAGCGCGGCATAAGCCTCCGCATCCAGTTGGACCAATTGCTCCATCTCGGTCTGATTAAGGCTTTCGATGCGGGCTACCAGTTTCTCGGCAAGCGCCTTACGCTCCGTCGGCTTGGTGGGGACCTTGGGAGGCTTGTCCTCCTGAATGAAACAAAAAACGTCTCCATAGTGGCGGAAGGAGCGCGTGCCGGATGTCGAAACGGGCCGCATCTGTTGGGCCGGAAGGAGATAACTAATGGCGACGAGCATGGTAAGCGCGCTCAATGGAACAATGGCACTCTTCATGATGACATACCTCCCGAAAGGTACTCTTGCCTGAGATAGAGTTACGATCCCCACAACAATGCGTCTTGGGCGTGTCGGTCCCTGCCAGTAGGTGTGGAGCAGTTCGGTCCGTTGCTCGGCTACAGTCTGCCTTTATACCTCGCATACATTTGTACTCCAACCCCGCAACGCTAAATATCGTAAATCACCAGGGCTATATCGCCTGCCCTGATGTGGTCCGTCTCCTCTTTTACTTCCATATATGGCGCAGAGGCATCTGACAATCTGACTTCGCCTATGACCTTCTTCTTGTCGGCAACCTCCCGTAGAATAATGCATCTGGCCCATGGCATGGTTACCCCGCGTACTCTATGATCTAACACGACATAATTGTCCCCCCGCGTGAGAACGAGTGCCGACAGGATCGGCTCATGTTGAATGCTATCCTGGATCGCTGCTCCGACAGCCTCCTTCATCGCCTGATGTATTGACTTTGCAGTCTTTATTCCGCTACCCTCCGAGACGTACTTGTCCGTGGAAGGATCGATAAAATATATGTTGGTGAAGGCAAACGACCTCTCCGACGACCTCCTAACGCCTGCATCACACTGTACGATGACATCTGCTTTTATCGCTTCGGCAAGGCGCAACTTTTCATCCGCTGTCCAGTGACCTTCTGTCGCTGTCTCCTCCGGCACGAGCAAACCCAGACGTTTGGCTGCAGCCCATGCCTCCTGCTTGCTGATGACCGTGAAGCGTTCTCTCCCTCCCGTGGCGAATTCATGGTAGATCGCGTCGGTGGTGGTCCAACCGAGGCCAGGCTCTTGTTGGGGTGTCAGGTTGTAGCATTCGGTCACGAGTACCCGCAGTTTTGGAGGCGTCTGTGCGGTGGCATCCAGGCCAGAGCAGAACAGCAAAGCCGACAGGAGGAGAAGTAGAGCATGACGTTTCATCTGTGTTTCCGTTTCAAATACACAGCCCCGAAAAGGAGTATCAGGAAGAAGGCAATGCAAGCCCATTGGACAATGCCCGTAGCACTCTTGAACGCGAGGAAGTCCCTGTTCAAACCGTGATAGAACCAGAACAACATCAACGTCAGACCCAACAAGAAGGCCACGGAAACTCCGAAACTGACTTTACGCAGCATTGTGGTTTGCTCCTTTCTGATAAGCTTAACACTTCATTCGCCGTCCATCCCACGATTCCTTTGTTGGCAACTCTTGACAGTGCAGAACTGTTACCTATATAATCCTCTCAAGATGCCTCTGAAGTGGGTAATTCCTTATCTGGCAAGGCGGTATTCATGAAGCGACAGAATGAGAAAACGAAACAGGAAGCTGAATGGCCTGGGACCAGCCCGATCTGCGACGTGATAAACTCTAAGGAACGGGGACGTCTGAATCTTTCTCCAGAGGATCTGGAAATCCTTCGACAATTGGCGCAGAGTCCACCGTCCCCAACCCCTAAACTGAAGAAAACCCTCCGCCAAACGAAAGGGAT
>Ga0209060_10002808_pt1 | contig 15561 bp, 9 predicted proteins | sample Coa_R1_8_FD_187155 | JGI IMG/M metagenome (GOLD analysis project Ga0209060, IMG submission 187155) | Surface soil microbial communities from Centralia Pennsylvania, which are recovering from an underground coalmine fire - Coalmine... | ecosystem: Environmental > Terrestrial > Soil > Unclassified...
CCGTTCACCGTAAACGGCCGGACGAAATTGGCGAACGGACCGACGGTGAGAATCACGCTATTGGTCTTCGGATCGGCGATGGACATGGTGGCAGAGCGCAAGCCGGCCATGAACACCTTCGATCCATCAAGACTCCAGATCGTGTTGTGCGCCCCCGCTGATGCCGGCGTGGGAAGACTCCTGATGAGTTCGCCGGTCCTGGCGTCCACAACGTACCAGTTGGGGCCTTCGAAAGAAGGCACGTACATGGTTTTCCCGTCTGGAGAAATCGCCATGCGGTCGCAGCATTTTCCGTCGTAGGTCTGCTCCCAAACCTTCTTTTCCGTGAGCAGATCCCACGCCCCGAGCCGTTTGGTCGTGCTCACATAGATCATTCCTAGGGACGCGCTCACCGCCACGCCTTTGACGTTTTCAGGCGTCTGAGACGCTGGATAATCCCAGGTTGGAATCCGCTTCACAAAACGGAAATTCCGCCCCGCATCAAAAACCAGAATTCCAATGCCGCCGAATCCGATGTCGTCAACGCGTCCGGGGACGGCGGCATATAGCAAGTCGCGCTGCGCTACGCCGCGAATTCGACCGCCGCGGCCCGGACGCTCCGTGTTGCCGGGTTCCTGCGCCTTTGCCAACCGGGCAGTCGGGAGCAGCGCCGCGGCTGCCGCAACCATGGCGAACGCTCGGAATTGCATAGGATTCCTCCTTCGTGAAACTTCGCGTTTACTCTCGGGGACCGTAGTGTGGCACTTCCTGACCCACTTCCAGCGCACCGAGATCCGGAGCTTTTCCGGAGTATCCGTCGGTGACGTTCGGCAGAATCACTCCGCGGTCCACAGCCACAGAATCGGGCTTGATTCGGAAGTCAAAATCGGAAGCCTTGTAGAGCTTCTGTACTGTGTTGACATCGTGTCCATCAAGCTTCGGCACGTTCACAAAGGCGTCGTAGTCGATCGCTAAGCTGTGCTGATCCTGGCCCGTCGCCTTCACGTAGTCGGCCAGCACCTCAAACCGGCGGGTTTCGAGTTTGGCGTTATGGCCGCGGCTATTGTAATCCGCCGCCACATCCTTCGGCGGTGAGTTCCATTCAAACGCAAAGGGAGCACCGGGATTCGAGCGAAATCCGTTGTAATCGGACGATGTGTAGTTAGTAAAGGTGGTGAAGCCGAAGACGACGGGAGATCCAGGCGCCTCGTTCCCCCTTCCCGCTCCGCCTCCTCGGCCGCCGTTCCCGCCACGACCTCCTCCGCCTCCGAACCCGGCGACGGAGTTTTGCGCCAGAATCAGGTTGTTTCGCCAATGCGTATTCGAAGTGGTTCCCCCGGCTACTTCGGAAAAGATCGTGTTGTTGTAGAACAGAATGCCGGATCCGCCGGCGAGGCGCGCCGCTCCACCTGGCGCATTGTAGGCGATATTCCGTATCCAGTAGACCGGGCCGCCCAGGGCCGGCTGATTGCAGAAGGGCTGGGAGGCGGAGTTGATCATCATGTTCCGCATCACACGAATGTTGTGCATGCTTCCATCGATCTCAAATGAATTATCGTGGAAGTTTGTCATGTAGTTGTTGTAATAGTCGATCGACACTGGGCGGCGGTCCCAATATTCTTTTGGCGGATACTTAGGTCCATCTATCGCCGCTGAGCCGTCGGGATTACCATAAGTCTCTACATCGATCCCGTCGTGGAAGTTGGCTACATAGTTATAAGCCATCACGTGCCCGGAGCCGTAAACTTTCACCGCAATATAAGAGGCCATCTTCGGAGGAAATACCTGGCCGTCCACGCCGTTAAACTGCTGCCAGAAGTTACCTGCCCATCCAATCAGGTGGTTCGGATCGTTGCGACCAATTATATAGTTGTCGGCGATGTAGAAATCCTTCGATCCCGAATAGTTGCTGTACACGGCCATTCCGATGTCTTCGAAGCGGCAATGTTTTACGGTTATTCCTTTTGAGCCTACAATGAACTGCGTCCCGGCCCAAATCGCGATTTCGGTGTTCCGGATGGTAAGGCCCTCGAAATAGTTGTAGTTTGCGGCCTTTAGGTTGAACAGATTGAACGCCCCGTTTCCATCGAAAACCACTTCACCATCGCCGGCCGCTTTGATAGCGATCGGCTTTTCCGGCGTGCCGCTGGCAGTCAGGTAATAAGTACCATCGAATGGAACCGTGCTTATCGACAAATCGTTCGTGTAGATATAGCGGTCGTACTTATACAGTCCGGCATGCACCAGAATCGTGTCTCCCGGCTTAACACGTGGCCGTGAAGCCGTTGCCCAGTCCGTACCGGCACAAGTCAGGTAGTAAGCGCACAGAAGTCCTTCAAAAGCCGGCTGAGATTTCTGCCCCTTGAAGCCGTGCGGATACACGTGATACACCGTTCCTCCCGGGTAAGGGTTTGGCTCGGGACGCGTCCGCACGGTAACAAGCTTTGTAGCCTGGCCTTTGACTCCGTCCGGATCGCTCATCACAAAGCGGGCTTCGTATTCCGTTCCCGGTTCTAGATCCAGTATGCTGCCGGCGAACATATTCGGCGAAACCACATCCATCCGGTCGCCCTGGTAAATCTCTTCGTGCTGGAGACGGAGAAGAGGAAGAGCCTGTTTCCATTGCGTTTCCCCCTTCTTCCGGTAGGAGACCGCAACGACCGCATTGCGGTTATCGTCGCCGTCGATCCTCCATTCAAATCCGAGATTGATCAAAGTCGGTGGGTCGATGGTGAACTCGCCCGGCGTGACTGCGTTCACTTCCTTTGAACCGGCAGCTCGAAGGGCTGTCGCAGCGGAGAAGAGTAGCGCCGCTACTGAAAGTGTCAGAACCGTTCTGTTTTCAAATTTCATGCAAATCTACCTTACAGCGGGATCTTGCCACAGGCCCACATTGTATATAAGCCTCTCCCGGGAATACAATGGCCTGCCCGCAGAGCCGCGCCGGGGTATTGGACGCAGGCTGTATTGAAATAGTTGATACGTGACGTGAGTCTGATCGAAATCGGATGGCCCATAGTTGCGTCTCGCCGGAATTTCTCCGCAACGGCGATCTCAACGCCCGGGACTTTTAAATCGTCCGCAAATTTTCGGGGCTGCCACCCGGTTCACGCCGACACGAAACGAGTTCACGATGGCCGGAGCGAACCACGCCGTTCCCTCTCCGCCAGCCACCGAGATGGAAATCGTGGGGTAGTTGCGAACGGAGTTCAAGAGCCCTTGCCTATTACCGGTAGTCGCGATCCCCGCGAGGAAAACCAGCTCTGTGGCATTTCGCCCATTCAACGGCAGCTCCGTTACGCGCTTGGAGTCCACCACCTGCCCGACGCCGGTACTGTGCGTCTCCACCAAGGCGGCGCCCGCTTCGACTGTCACTTGCTCGCCCAGAGACCCGATCTTTAATTCCGCATCAATCTCGGGGTTCGTATCCACCTCAAGCACAATGCCAGATTGCACGTACTTAGAGAATCCCTCCTTTGAGACTTCAAACAAGTAGGGTCCAACCGGCAGACTAGGCGGCGTGTAGGCCCCATCTTGGCCGGTGACTGTGGTGCGCACCGCCCCAGTGGCGGTCTGAGTGACTTTGACCTCGGCGCCGACGACGACAGACCCGGTAGCATCTCGAATCACACCGCGGATCTGTGCCGTTGAACCTTGCCCCCAAGCGAGCATGCAGGTCCCGGCCCAGGCAAAGATAAGCACTGCCATTCTCATCGGAATGCGATCTGGGCTCCGTGATGGGGCAATGTCATACTTTCGGCGCGATCGCCGGCCGGTGCTCGGCGGCGCATGCCGCCACTCTCAAGAGGTTACGCGAGGAAGGCTGATATCTGCGGGTCAGCGCCAACTGGCGCGCTTTCTGTAACGAATACCTGAAGATGAGCCAGACCCAGGCCGACCACATCATCCAGTTGTGGGACGAATTCGGCGCGGCTTATTTTGAGCTGGCGCAATTGACGCGTATTTCGCCCGAGACTTATCACGCCCTCGCGCCCGCCATTCACAATGGCGCGGTGCACTGCAACGGCCAGGCGATCGAATTGAACGTGGAGAATTCCCCGCGCGTCGCTGCCGTGGTGGCTGAACTGCGGCGCTCTCTTGGGGCCGCCAAGCCACCCCGCCTCGTCTCCATGCCGCAGCGGCTCGCGCAACTGGACAAGCGGTGCGCGCGGATCGTCGCGGATTTTGAGGAGATTTCCGAACAAGAACTGCACGGCGACTACTGGCTGCGGTTCACCGAAATCCTCATGCGCTGGTCAGCCGCGCTGCGCCGCATCGAGTCGGAAAACGGGCTCGCCTGATTCCGGTTCAGAAGAGATATTTGAGCCCGGCCTGGATATCCCGCATTGTCTTGGCCGAGCTGATTACGCCGAATGTGCTCGGGGCCAGCACGTTGGCGGAGGGCGGAAGCCAATTCGGGTGATTGGCGAAATTGAAGGCTTCAAACCGAAACTGCAAGGACTGGCGCTCCGTGATCCGCGTGTTCTTAATTGCCGAGAAGTCCCAGTTTCGCGTGCCGGGTGTGAATAGAACATTCCGCGCCGTGGTGCCGTACCGGTAGCTCAACTGCGGGTTCGTTGCGTTAAAGGCTGCGATGTTCCAGAATGCCTGCGCCGTCTGTTGGCCCGGGAATGGGCTGATGCCGGTCGCGTCCGGAAGAACACCTTCTTCGGTATTCGTGGTATCACCGATGCCGCCGACATTGATGGGAGTGCCATCCGCGAACGTGAGGATGCTGCCCATCTGCCAACCACCAGCGATCTTGTCTAGCAGCGGGTTCCATTTCGAGCCAAAAGACTTACCGTGCCCGAACGGCAGCTCATAAAGCGCCGAGAGCACAAACCGCCGGCCCACATTGAAATCCGACAGTCCGCGGTTAGAGGTGAAGTCGTACCAGTTCAATGGCGAACCGTTGGTCAAAAGCGAAGGCCGAAGGGCGCTGCCCTCATCGATCGCTTTCGACCAGGTGAAGCTCCCAAGCAAAGTCAGGCCTTTCGAGAAGCGTTGCGTCAGTTTTGCGCTCAACGCCTGATAATTCGAGTTCACGATGCCATTGATGGATTGGATCTGTCCCAAGTCGGTCCAGGGCCGGCGTTGCTGGAGCGTAGTGGCGTCGCTCGGACCGGTGCGCAACACCGGTTCATTGTAGTTCCGGAACAGCTCCAGCTTATGACCCGCGTTGCCCTCATAACCCAGTTCCAGGAACGCGTTGTTCGTCAGTTGCCGCTGGATATTGAACAACCATTGCTCCACGTACGGAGTCCGCAGGTGAGGGTCCACCACGTAGATGCGAGTCCCCGGGCCCTGGCAAATTCCGGTCCAGCCGGTGCAGGAACCGACTCCCTGTACGGGACCGAGCGGATTGCTCAAATTATCATTCGGCATTTGAATACTGCCGGTGACATTTGCGCGCCCGGCCAGATTTTCATCCATCGCCGTCATGGAAGCATTCGAGACGTCGTGAGCGTAGAAGATGCCGAAACCCGCGCGAATCGTCCAACGGCCGGTCGGACTGTAGGCCAGGCCGATCCGCGGCGCAAAATCGTTTCGGTCGGTGACGATGGTCGATTGCGGCAGCCCAAGTTGGGCAAGCTGTGGCCCTGTGGCTGTCGGTATCGTATCGATAAAGCGGGCCGCGGTTCCATCGTAGAACGGACCGGTGCCCGGCCGAACCAGGACCGGGTGGCGGGTACATCCACTTGTAACGACCCCCGAGCACGGCGGCAAAAGTCCACCGGCTCCCACACCTGGATCATAAAAGTACGCATTCATAATGCCGCGGTACTTATCGTGATACGGCGGCTCGAGCTCGTAGCGAATCCCATAGTTCACCGTCAGTTTTGGAGTCACCTTCCAGACATCCTCCGCGTACAGCGACCAGGGAGTCGAGCGGAACTCTACACTGGCCAGGGCGCCCGCCCAGTTGAAGGTGCCGAGATATCCGAGCAGCAAGTCGGCGAATGAGTAGCCCGTCGTCACGGGATTGGCGGGATCATAAGTGGCGGTGCCCGGAAATGCCATGTTGGTGCGGTTGTAAATATTGCCCTGCTCATTCACACGCATGCGGCGGATCTCGCCCCCAATCCGCAGGGAATGGCTGCCGCGAACGACCGACAGGTTGTCCAGCCATTGGAAATCGGCATTGTGGTCAAGAAAGGGAGCATCGACCGGGTCGCCGAAACCGCTTAGGCCGTTTCCCAGGGTAACGCTCGGAATCCCCCAAGCCGCCGGGGAGCTGTTATAAATTCCGGCCATTCCCAGTTCCTCGGTCACGTTGCGGAGGTAGGCGCTCGATGTCGTGGCGTTGCTCGTCAGCTGCGTATAGCCGAAACGGAATTCGTTGATGATGGTCGGCCGGATGGTGCGAATGTTCGAGAGCATCGCCTGGTATGCCTTGAGCGCATACTGTTCATTCTCGTTCGGGAACAGTGAGGCGGTTGAGGTAAACTCGTCATCCCAACCGAAACGGCCAAACCAAAATGACTTGCTACTCTCATTGAAGTCGACGCGCTGCGTGAATTGATCCCAATTGGTTGGCGTGTAAGCTTGCCGCGTGTAGTTGCGAAGAATGTTATCACCTGGGGTCGTCGGCGCCGGATAAAACTCGAGCAGCTTTTGCGCGATGGGAGAGAACCGGTACGGCGGGATGACGTTGTTGGTGAACTGTGTAGCCGAAACCGCCAAGGGATTGCCGTTGGCGTCCGTTGTGAAACTACGGCTCGCAGGGTCGAAAATCTTGCGGCCCGCGGCGGAAAAATCACCGCCTCGCATGCGGTCGGTCGCCACCGAGGCGACCTGGCGCAGCGTGTTATGATCCCGCAATCCTTCGAAATTCGACATGAAGAAGAGCCGGTTCCTGCCATCGAAGATTTTGGGAATCATGATCGGCCCGCCCAGTTCAAATCCATACTGGTTGCGGCGGAACGGATTTTTCTGACCCGTTGATTGGAGCCACTGGCGGGCGTCCAAAGCAGAGTTGCGAAGGAACTCAAAGGCGGTGCCGTGAAATTCATTGCTGCCCGACTTGGTTGTCACGTTGACCTGGCTGGGCTGGTGGCCGTACTCAGCCGAATAGACACCGGTCTCGACCTTGAACTCCTGCAGGGCATCCACGGAGGGCCGGAAGATCCATAGGTTCCAGTTCGGATCGGTGTTCTCAATACCATCCAGTGTGTAATGCGTAAACTGCAGCCTCTCGCCGGCAATCGAGACGTTGGAGTTGGCTCGTTCTCCGCCTTGCCGGCCGGTGGCGGTAAACGATGGGGGCGTCTCGGCGGTCACCGCGGGGCTCAAGGTAATCAGTTGCAGATAATTCCGGCCATTGAGCGGCAAATCCTCAATGCGTTTGTTCTCAATGACGGTGCCGACGGCTGTGCCTTCGGTTGCCAATAAGGCCGAGCCGCTGGTAACCTGGACAGCCTCAGTCGCCCCACCCAGCTCCATCGTGAAGTCAATTCGGACGACGGCGCCGACCTGCAACTGAACGCCCGGGCGGGTGACTACTTTAAAGCCTGGCTGCATCGCCTGCACATTGTAAACACCCGGAACCAGAAAGGGCAGGGAGTAGCTTCCGGTGCTGTTCGTTTGCACGCTGCGCGCCACATTAGTAGCGGCATTTGTGACGGTGACGGTAGCTCCGATTATTACTGCACTGCTCGGATCCGTTATAGTGCCGTTGATCTCACCATAGTTCTGCGCGAAGCTCGGCACGCCGGATCCCGCCAGGAAGCAGGCGCAAACTGCCGCTTGGAAGATGGTGCTCTTCATAGTCCCCCCTATCGAGAATGGAACCGCCGGTACGTCCCTTGAAAGCGGTTACAATTTATCAGAACACCGGGCCGATTGCAAACGAATTGCTACGATCTGACGGTTGTTCCGAAGTAGCATGAAACATGATCCGAATTAGAGGACTGCGGTGGTGGATGATCAGCCTGATCATGCTCGGCTCGGTCATGAACTACCTCACCCGCAGCACGCTGGCGGTGGCGGCTCCTACGGTGCTTCACGATCTGCGCATCAGCGAGCGGGAGTATTCGTGGATCGTCGGGGCTTTCCAGGGCGCCATCATGACGCAGCCAGTCTGCGGGTATGTGCTCGATGTGCTCGGCCTGAAAATCGGGTTCGCCATTTTCGCAGTTACATGGTCTCTGGTAAACATGACTCATGCTCTCGCCAATAGTTGGCAAACATTGGCCTGGCTCCGGGGGCTGCTGGGGTTCAGCGAAGGATCGGCCAACCCGGCGGGCATGAAGGCTACGGCGGAATGGTTCCCGGCGCAGGAGCGCGGGCTGGCGGGCGGAGTCTATAACATCGGCGCCTCGGTCGGATCCATGGTTGCGCCTCCACTGGTGGCTTGGGCAATCCTGGTTTACAACTGGCGCGCGGCGTTTGTGATTACCGGCAGCCTGGGCTTGATTTGGGCCGTTTTGTGGCTGTTGTTCTATCAATCACCGGACAAAAACAGCGCGCTTTCGGAACACGAGCGGACATATATTCGGTCCGGCCAGGAGAAGTACCTGCAAAGCGACGGTTCGCGCCCTTCGATGCTGAAGATCATCGCGCAACGCAACTTCTGGGGAATTGCGTTGCCGCGTTTTCTCGCCGATCCGACGTGGGGTACTCTAAGCTTCTGGCTGCCGCTGTATTTGAGCACGGTCCGGCACATGGACCTGAAGCAGATCGCGTTATTTGCCTGGATGCCGTTTCTGGCGGCGGACTTTGGATGCGTGTTCGGCGGCCTGGTGGCCATGACGCTTCAGAAACGATGGGGGCTCAGCGTCGTCGATTCCCGGCGCTGCACCTTCACCCTGGGTGCCGTCCTGATGCTGGGCGTGGTCTTCGTCGGCTTCGTGAAAGGCTCGTATGCCGCCATCGCGCTTCTCAGCCTCGCTGGATTCGCGCATCAAACACTCTCGGTGACGGTGATCACGATGTCGTCCGATCTGTTCCGGAAAAACGAGGTGGCGACGGTGGCCGGGATGGCGGGCACGCTGGGTAACGCGGGCTTGCTGATCTTCTCTCTGCTGATCGGGGGCCTGGTCGCGACCGTCGGCTACACGCCCTTCTTTATCTGCCTCGGTTTCCTCGATCTCGTGGGCGCCGTGGTGTTGTGGACGGTGGTCCGCGAACCAACCAGCGCCATCGCCGAGCCGGAGTTGAAGACTGCGCCGGGAGCAGTCTGAAGATGCGAGGCAAGACGGCGCGCATTCGAAACCCGATCCTGCGCGGGTTTAATCCGGATCCTTCGATCGTCTGCGTGGGAGAAGACTATTACATTGCGACGTCGACGTTCGAATGGTATCCAGGCGTTCAGATCCACCACTCTCGCGATCTGATCCATTGGCGCTTGTTGACACGTCCCCTGAACCGGGCCAGCCAACTGAACATGCTCGGCGACCCGGATTCATGCGGCATTTGGGCTCCCTGCCTCAGCTACGCCGACGGCCTGTTTTGGCTGATTTATACGGACGTGAAGCGATACGGGCGCACGACCCAGGGAGCGGCAGCCGGCGCGTCGCTGCGGGACACGCACAACTACCTGGTGACCAGCCCGCAAATCGACGGCGCATGGTCGGATCCGGTTTATCTGAACAGCAGTGGCTTCGATCCCTCCCTGTTCCACGATGACGAAGGCCGAAAATACCTTGTGAATATGCGTTGGGACCACCGTCCTGGATGCAACCGTTTTTCAGGAATCGTGTTGCAAGAGTACTCGCCGGACGAGCAGCGTCTGATCGGGCCGGTTCAACTCATATTCCAGGGCACGCCGCTGGGGTTCACCGAGGGACCGCATCTCTACAAGCGGAACGGCTACTACTACCTGTTGACTGCCGAGGGTGGCACGGGTTGGGGTCACGTGGTTACGATGGCGCGATCGCGCGAGCTGACCGGGCCGTACGAACTCCACCCGGACCGGTACATTCTGACTTCGCGCCACCGGCCGGATCTCGAACTGCAGCGTGCCGGTCACGCTGACCTGGTGGAAACTCCCAACGGAGAGACATACATGGTGCATCTGTGCGGCCGACCGATTCGCAACCGGGGGCGCTGCACTTTGGGTCGGGAGACCGCGATTCAGCCGATGGTGTGGTCGGAGGATGATTGGCTGCGCACGATGGATGGGGGTGGGATTCCGTGTACCGAAGTCGCGGCGCCGTCGCTGCCGGAATTCGTGTTTGCCGCATCGCCTGAGCGCGAGGACTTCGACAAGCCAGATCTGCCTCTGGATTTTCAGTGGCTGCGATCTCCGTGGCCGGAAGAGCTATTCAGCCTGACCGAACGTCCGGGATACCTTCGGCTATACGGCCGCGAGACGATCGGCAGCCTCTTCCGGCAGGCGCTGGTGGCCCGCCGCCAGCAGGCGCACTGCTACAGTGCCGAAACCGTCGTGGAGTTCGAGCCTGACCGCTTCCAGCAAATGGCGGGCTTGGTCTGCTACTACAACAGCAGCAAATTTCATTACCTGTACGTTTCCCACGATGTCGAGCTGGGGAAGCACATTCGGGTGATGTCGTGTCTGCCCGATCAGATTCAATCGGACGTTTTCAGCGAGCCACTTGCGATTCCCGCGGGTGTGCCGGTGCATCTGCGCGTGGAAGTGGATTTCGAACGTCTGTACTTCGCGTACCGCATCGAAAACCAGGGTTGGCGCCAATTGCCAGGGCCGCTGGATGCGAGCATATTGTCAGATGAGGCCGCGGCTCCTGGAACGCCAAATTTCACTGGTGCATTTGTCGGCGTTTGTGCACAGGATTTGGCTGGCACGCGGCGCGCGGCGGACTTCGATTATTTCGTGTATCGGGAGCGGAGTTATCGCGAAGACCCGTTCAGCGAGAATCGCTAGCGCGTGTTTGTTGCAAGCGCTATCATAGGAATCTCACCTCGGGCATGAACCCTTTCGACTCAGCCGATCGGTCAGGCTATGACATCCCTTCCCGCGCGCCCGGTCCGTCCGGCTCTCTGCCGTTCACCGCGGAGATCTTGCGGGAGCGGCCTTCGGGCGACCTGTTTGGCTGGACACAGAATACGGGCATGGGCTGGAAGGCCGATGCGCTGGGCGCCAAAGAGTACCTTGTGCTTTCGACGCACGGGGGAGTGCGTGCCCCCGATGGCACTCCCATCGCCCTCGGTTATCACACGGGGCACTGGGAAGTCGGGTTGCTGGTGGAAGCAGCGGCGCGTGAGTTTCAGGCCCGCGGTGCCATTCCCTTCGCCGGCGCTTGCACCGATCCCTGTGATGTCCGCTCGCAGGGCACTACCGCGATGTTTGACAGCCTGCCCTATCGCAATGATGCCGCGGGAGTGTTTCGACGGCTGATCCGCTCGCTGCCCACCCGCAGCGGTGTTCTCGGCGTCGCGACGTGCGATAAGGGTCTGCCGGCGATGATGATGGCGTTGGCCAGCATGCACGATTTCCCCTGCATCCTGGTTCCTGGCGGCGTCACGTTGCCTCCCGAGGAGGGCGAAGACGCAGGCCGCATCCAAACTCTGGGCGTGCGGTTCGCGCATGGCGAGATCACGCTGGAACAGGCTGCGGCATTAGGCTGCAAGGCGTGCGCCTCGCCGGGCGGGGGTTGCCAGTTTATGGGAACCGCGGCGAGTTCGCAGGTGGTCGGCGAAGCGCTCGGGTTGACGTTGGGGCACGCGGCGCTGGCGCCTTCGGGCCATGCGATCTGGCTGGAGATGGCGCGCCGCTCGGCACGCGCATTGATTGAGATGGAAGCGCGCGGCGGCCGCGTCCGCGACATTCTCACTCCCGCCGCACTCCACAATGCGATGATCACGCACGCGGCATTCGGAGGATCGACGAACCTGATTCTGCATCTGCCGGCCATCGCGCACGCCGCGGGATTGCGGCGGCCTTCGATTGGGGACTGGGAGCGGATCAACCGGCTCGTTCCAAGGTTGGTCGATGCGCTGCCGAACGGGCCGCGCAACCACCCGACCATCCGCGTTTTTCTGGCGGGAGGCGTGCCCGAAGTCATGCTGCACTTGCGCCGCGCCGGTCTTCTCGAGACGCACGCGAAAACGGTGAGCGGGAGCACTCTGGATGCGCAATTAGATGCATGGCAGGATTCGGAGCGTCGTTCGCGCCTGCGCACTCTGCTTCGTGATCGAGACGGCGTCGACCCCGACGATGTGGTCCTTTCGCCCGATAAGGCCAGGCACCAGGGCCTCACCGCCACCGTATGTTTTCCCGTCGGCAATCTTGCGCCGGGGGGCGCGGTCGTCAAGAGCACGGCCATCGATCACACGGTGGTGGACAGCGACGGCGTGTATCGAAAGACCGGACCGGCGAAGGTGTTCCTCAGCGAGCCGGCGGCGATCGCCGCCATCAAGGAAAAACGCATTGAGGCGGGCGACGTGCTGGTGCTGGCCTGCCGCGGGCCGATGGGAGCGGGGATGGAAGAGACCTCGCAGTTGACTTCCGCGCTGCGGCATCTCAGTTTTGGCAAGCACGTAGCTGTGTTCACCGACGCCCGTTTCAGCGGTTTGTCCGCCGGCGCCTGCATCGGTCACGCCTCGCCCGAGGCGCTGGCTGGAGGCCCGATTGGCAAGCTGCGCGACGGCGACGTGATCGAAATCATCATTGACCGCGGCAAGCTGGAAGGCTCCGTGAACCTGGTGGGAGAATCCGGGCGCCGCTTCAGTGCCGAGGAAGGCGCCCGCGTGTTGGCGGAACGCGCGGCACGAACCGATCTCGCCGCCGATCCCGCACTACCGGCCGAGACGCGACTTTGGGCGGCGCTGCAGGATGTGAGCGGCGGACCCTGGGGCGGTTGTATCTTTGATGTGGACTCTATTCTGAAAGTCCTTGCCGCCGGCAAGCGAGCCATCGAAGAACAGCAAGACCCCGCCTGATCCAATTTAGAAGGAGAACCAGTGCTTCTATATCGCACCGCCTCTGGCTGGTGGGTTCAAACGGCGCCCGGGATGGGCGTTCCGCTGCCGCGGAAAGCGACGGATTCGCTGACTGCGCGAGAGGACCTGTTCGAGTATTTGGAAACGGCGACGCGCGGTGGAACTCCCGAAGCCCTCCCACGTGAATTTCTTGCACCGATTGAAGTGCAGGAAGTCTGGGCCGCGGGTGTCACCTATTACCGCAGCCGCGCGGCCCGCATGGCCGAGTCGGAATCGGCCGGCGGCGGCGACTTCTATGACCTGGTATACAGCGCCGAACGCCCGGAATTGTTCTTCAAGGCGACGCCGCACCGCGTGGTGGGGCCCGAAGCCGCCGTTCGGATCCGCCGCGATTCGAAATGGAATGTCCCGGAGCCCGAACTCGCGCTACTGATCTCACCGCGCGCGAAGATATTGGGATACACCGCCGCCAACGATATGAGTTCCCGCGACATTGAGGGTGCCAATCCTCTTTATCTGCCGCAAGCGAAGGTCTACGACGGGTGCTGCGCGTTGGGCCCGGCGATTCTGGTTTCACGCGAGAAAATACCGGCTGAGACCGGTGTGCATTTGAATATCCGCCGGGCCGGAGAAGCGGTTTTCCACGGCTCCATGAAGCTCACGGAGATGAAGCGCGGCCTGGAAGAGCTGGTGGCTTTTCTTTTTCGGGAAAGTTCGTTTCCGAACGGCTGTTTCCTGCTAACCGGCACGGGCATCGTGCCTCCCGATTCGTTCACGCTTGCCGCCGGAGATCGCGTCGAGATTTCGATTGACGGTATTGGGATGCTCGCCAATACGGTGGAGCAGGCTCAATGACAACGTTTCGCGGAACTCACCTGATCGCTGGTGAAGACTCTGCTCTGGGGACGGCTACGTTCCATGCCATTGCGCCATCGAGCGGCGAGGCGCTGGAACCGGCATACGCGGAGGCCACGCCGGCCGAGATCGATCGGGCCGTCACGCTGGCTGACAGTTGCGTGGAATCAATGGCCGCGCTCACGCCGCGGCAGATCGCCGCCCTTCTGGACGGCATCGCAGCCGAGATTGAGGCTCTCCAAGAGGAACTGATCGAACGCGCCGCGCTCGAGACCGCGCTCCCCGTGGCGCGGTTGAACGGCGAGCGAGCTCGAACGACGAACCAGCTTCGTCTGTTTGCCGGCCTGGTGCGTGACGGCTCCTGGAAAGACGCGCGGATGGACGCCGCACTGCCGGATCGGCAACCGGCCCGGCGCCCGGATCTGCGGCGCACGGTAATCCCGATCGGCCCCGTTGCGGTGTGGGCCGCCAGTAATTTTCCATTGGCTTTTTCGGTGGCAGGCGGAGACACTGCATCCGCGTTTGCGGCAGGATGTCCTGTCGTCGTTAAGGCGCACGCGGGGCATCCGGGCACATCGGAACTGACGGGCAGGGCAGTCGTGCGAGCGGTTGCCGCAGCGGGGTTGCCGGCCGGAATTTTTTCTCTGCTGCAGGGAGCCAGTCCGGAGACAAGCCTGGAACTGGTGCGACATCCGAAAATCGCGGCCGGCGCTTTTACCGGATCCTTGCGGGCCGGCCGGGCATTGTTCGATGCCGCTGCGCGGCGGCAAGTCCCGATCCCCTTCTTTGCCGAAATGGGCAGCGTGAACCCGGTCTTCGTGTTAAACGAAGCGCTCGCAGAGCGCGGCGAGACGATCGCGGACGGGTTGTTCCAATCCGTCACGCTCGGAGTGGGCCAGTTCTGCACCTGCCCCGGAGTGGCGGTCGCGGTGGAAGGCGCGGCGCTCGAACAGTTCGCGCGGACACTCCGGGGGCGTTTCCAGCGAGGCGCGCCCGGAGCGATGCTGACGGGTTCGATCGCGCGGGCATATCGTGAGGCAACCGAGCGCATCGCATCCATCCAGGGGGTTACGGCCGCGGCGGATAAACGGGCCGTTCGGCCACTGGAAGGCGTACCGGCATTGTTCGAAGTTTCCGATGAGATATTTCTGAGGCACGACGAATTACAGCGTGAGATATTTGGGCCGGCAACCGTGCTGGTGCGCTGCGCGTCCGGACTCCGAATGCTGGAGGTTGCCCGGCGCCTGGAGGGTAGTTTGACCGCGACAATCCATGGGAGCCGCCGGGATTTAGAAGAGAACCGACCGCTGCTCGCGGTGCTCGCGCGCAAAGCGGGCCGATTAGTCTTCGGCGGATTTCCCACCGGCGTGGAAGTCTGCCCATCCATGCAGCACGGCGGCCCGTACCCGGCAACCAGCGACCCGCGGTTTACCTCGGTCGGTACTGCGGCGATTCAACGGTTCGCGAGGCCAGTGTGTTTTCAAGACTGTCCTCCGGAGTTGCTTCCGCCCGAGCTCCAAGCGCTCTCGGAATAGGCGACTATGGATCCGCGGACTTCGCTCTATCGCAAAGTCACCTGGCGTCTCGTCCCCTTTTTGTTTGCCTGTTACATCTTGGCTTACGTGGACCGGGTCAATGTGGGATTCGCCAAGCTCCAGATGCAAACGGACCTCGGGATGAGCGACACCGTGTACGGCATCGGCGCCGGCCTGTTCTTTATCGGCTACTTTCTTTTGGAAGTGCCGGCGAATATGATGCTCCGCCGCTTGGGCGCGCGGCGCTGGCTGGGGCCGATCATGATCGCCTGGGGATTGGTTTCCTCGGCCACCATATTCGTAAAGGGAGAGACGAGTTTTTACGTGTTGC
>Ga0209060_10002812_pt1 | contig 15557 bp, 18 predicted proteins | sample Coa_R1_8_FD_187155 | JGI IMG/M metagenome (GOLD analysis project Ga0209060, IMG submission 187155) | Surface soil microbial communities from Centralia Pennsylvania, which are recovering from an underground coalmine fire - Coalmine... | ecosystem: Environmental > Terrestrial > Soil >...
GGTGACGTTGCAAACGCCGCCGGCGCTGGTGGTCTGATAGCCGGCGCCCGGATGGATCAGCTTGGCGACCGCCAGGTGCGTCGGGTCGTCGCAGCAGTCGCCCGTCTGAGCCGCGTAGCCGACGGGGGCGGCCGTCCCGCAGAAGCCGACCGCGCCGCCGCTGCCGTACCCGTCGCCGTCCTGGTCCAGGTAGAACGGCGTGCAGGCGCCCGAGACACACTGCGACGCCAGCGTGCAGGTTTGCCCGTCGTTGGTCAGGCACTTCGTCCCCACGCAGGTCTGCGTCGTCGTGTTGCAGGCTGGGCTGCAGGTCGGGGCCGCGCCGCCGGTGCCCGTCGCCCCCCCGGTCCCGGTGGTCCCGGCCGCACCGCCCGTTCCCGTCGTGCCGCCGGTTCCCGTCACCCCGCCGGCGCCCGAGCTGCCCGCGGCCCCACCGATACCGGTCGCGCCCGCCGAGCCGCCCGCGCCCGATTGACCCGAGCCGCCTCCCGTCGCGCCGCCGGCGCCGGCTTTCCCCGCCGCGCCGCCCGTCCCGGTCGCCGCTCCGGTCGCGGATGCCCCTGCTGCGCCCCCCGTCCCACCGTCCGGTCCGCCCGAGATCGTCGCCGACCCACACCCAAAACCGATCGCTACCAGCAGGGACCCGCAAGCAAAGTAGAGCTTCACGCTGTGATTGTAGGCGTGATCAGTGACGGTCCGCAACGGAGGTCGCGGTCGAGCTCGCTCGAATGCGGCGGCGTTATACTGCGGCCTTGCGGCTTCGCCTCTCGTCGGCGCGCGACCGGACTTCCGACCGAATTTCCGACGGGACTTCCGACGGGACTTCCGATCGGACTTCCGATCGAGCGCGCGACCGGACGCTGGGGGCCTCGGACATCTTCGTGACGTTCCTTTGCCTCTACCTGCTGTCGAGCGGCCGCGGCACGCCCGCGGACGACGCCATCGCGATGTGGCAGTCGGCGCAGCACCTGGTGCGCCACGGGACGTTCGCCATCGACTTCGCCTGGCCGGTGAACGCGCCCGCCGGCCCCGACGGACGGTTCTATCCGGTCGCCGCGTTGCTGGCGATCTTGATCCACGTCCCGGGCGCGGCGCTCGAGGCGGCGCTGAACGCGCTGGCCCCCGGGCGCGGCGGCCAGTTCGTGGCGATCACCTCCAGGCTCGGCCCGGTGATCGTCGGCGCTGCCGTGCCGGCGCTGTTCTTCCGCCTGCTCCTGCGCCTCGGTCACGGGCGCCGGCCGGCGGCCTGGACCACGCTCCTGCTCGGCGTGGGCACGACGATCTGGGTCTACGCGCGCCTCTCGTACGCGGAGATCCTGCAGGCCGCCTGCTTCCTCCTGTTCTTCGGCGCGTTGCTGGAAGCGGCGCGCGCGCCCGCGCGGGCGTCGCTGGTCCGCTGGGGCCTGGCGGCCGGGCTGCTGCTCAACACCAAGAACATCTATCTCGCCTGTCTGCCGGGCGCGCTGGTGTTCCTCGTGCCTCGGCTGCAGCGCGGGCCCGAGCGGCCGCGCCTGCTGGCGTGGGCCGGGCTTGGCTTTCTGCCCGGGGTCCTCGCGCTGGGCTTCTACGGCTGGGTCCGCTGGGGCTCGCCGCTGGCCACCGGGTACGAGGGAGTCACGCACGGGTTCTGGCGCGAGAACGTGCTGTGGGGGCTGTGGGGGCAGCTGCTGTCGCCGGGGAAGAGCATCTTTCTCTACTCGCCGCCGCTGATCCTGGCGCTGTGCGGGCTGCCGCGATTGCTCCGGCGCCGGCGCGAGGTCGGGCTGGCGATCGCGCTCACCGTCGGGCCGGTGGCGCTGATCTACGCGCGCTACCTGTTCTGGTCGGGCGACTGGGGATGGGGCCCGCGCTATCTGGTGTTCGCCGTGCCGGTGCTGCTGCTGCCGGCGGCGGAGCTCTTCGGCCCTCCGGCTCCCGACGCCCAGCCGCGGCGGCGGGCGCTCAGGCTCGGCGTCTGGGCCGCGCTGCTGGGCGGCGCGGGGGTCCAGCTGCTGGGCGGCGCGTTCGGGTGGGACGACTTCATCCGCGTCAGCCACCAGGCGCAGATGCAGTGGCTGGGGACACCCGACCTCCGGGGGACGGCACTGGCGCCCCACGAGTGCGTCTCCTGCCTCGAGGACATGTACCCGATCGACTGGCTGCCGCCGATGCAGCCGATCGCCGGTCACCTCTGGCTGCTGCGCCACAAGATCGCCCGGGACGACGCGCGGACCGCCGAAGCCGACGCGCCCTGGAGGCGCTACACCTCGCTGCGGCTGGACATCGCGGCGTCGTACACCGAGGCGCAGATCGACTGGTGGTGGCTGGGCACGGCGCCCGAGCTGCGCGTGGTCGCCGGCGTGAGCGCGCTGCTGCTGCTCCTGGCGATCCCGCTCAGGCCCTGGCGCGCCGCCTTGCGCGAGGCGGCGGCATGACCCGACGTCAGGGCCCGGTGGCGTTCCGCTACGCGACGATCTACGTGGCGGACGTCGGCGCCACCCTGGCCTTCTTCGAGCAGGCGTTCGAGCTGCGCGCCCATTTCGTTCACGACTCGGGCCGCTACGCCGAGCTCGACACGGGGGCCACGAAGCTGGCGTTCGCGGCGCACGCGCTGGCGCGCGAGGTGGTCGGGGCGCCGTACGCCGAGACGAAGCCCGAGCGGCCGCCGCCGGGGTTCGAGATCGGCCTCTCCGTCGACGATCTGGACGCGGCGCTCGCGCGCGCCCAGCGGGCGGGGGCCGCCGTCGTCAAGCCGCCGACGCGCATGCCCTGGGGACAGACGATCGCCTACCTGCGCGATCCGGACGGCGTGCTGCTCGTCCTCGTGGAAGGCGCTTGAGGCGCCCTACCTGACCTCGACGTTGTCCTCTTCCTTGAGGCGGTCGATCTTCGACTGACACTGCGCCTTGATGTTGGCGCGCATGGCCTTGCTGTCGTCGTGCAGCGACTCGTCGAGGATGCCGGCGTAGGTCTGGCACTGCATCCCCTTGGGGTCCTGGTGACAGAAGTGGTTGCGCACGCGCTCGCAGGGGTTGCGCCGGCTGTCGATCATCACGAACGCCAGCTCGACGGCGCCCGCCAGCAGGGCGCCCAGCGCGATCGCCTTCAGCGCGCGGAAGCGCTTCTTGTAGTGGTTGACGTCGATCTCGCTCGCTTCGCGCCGGATCTGCTCCAGCTCTTCAGGCGTCTCGTCCATGGGCTCCGCGCCGAATGTTATAACGAGGCCGCATGCCGCGCGCTGCTTTGAAGACCATCACCAAGGCAAACCGACGTCCGGTCCGGGGGAAGTGGCCCCCCGATCCGAAGCGGGTCACCGCCATCGTCGACGGGCTCGAGGAGCTCTACCCCGACGTCGACTGCGAGCTCGACCGCGAGACGCCGTTCCAGCTGGTCTGCGCGACCATCCTCTCGGCGCAGTGCACCGACGAGCGGGTCAACATGGTCACGCCCGAGCTCTTCCGCCGCTACCCGACGCCCGTGACGATGGCCAAGGCGCCGCTCCCGGCGCTGGAGAAGATCATCCGCTCGACCGGGTTCTTCCGCCAGAAGGCCAAGAGCCTCAAGGGGACCGCGCAGGGGATCCTCGAGCGGTTCGGCGGCGAGGTGCCGAAGACGCTGGCCGAGCTGACCACGCTGCCCGGGGTGGCGCGCAAGACGGCCAACGTGGTGCTGGGGACCGCGTTCGGGCTCGCCGAGGGGATCGTGGTCGACACCCACATCCAGCGGCTGGCCATGCGGCTCGGCCTGACGCGCGCGACGGATCCGAAGGGCATCGAGCAGGACCTGATGAAGGTGCTGCCGCACGACAGCTGGATCCGGATGGGCCACCAGCTCATCTGGCACGGGCGGCGCGTCTGCTTCGCGCGCAAGCCCAACTGCGGCGAGTGCACGCTCGCCTCCTTCTGTCCGTCGGCCGGCCTGGAGAGTTAGCGAGGCGCGCGCGGAGAACGAGGCCGCCGGGCTAGCGGTCGCGGTCGTCCGTGCCCTGGCCGTCGGTGGCGCCGCGCGGCGCTGGCAGCCCTGCCTTGGCGCCGCACGACTCGCGGACCAGCAGGTGCGGCTGCAGGACGACCTGGCGGCGGCGCGGGCCGGCCTTGCCGGCGATGCGGTCGAGCAGCAGCTGCGCCGCCACGGTCCCGAAGCTCTCGGCCGGCTGGTTCATGACCGTGAGGAACGGCGACAGGACGGCGAGGTGCTCGACGTCGTCGAAGCAGACGAGCGCGATGTCGGTCGGGACCTTGAGCCCGCGCTCGCGCACGGCCTGCATGGCGCCCAGCGCCGTCATGTTGTTGATCGCCACCACCGCCGTCGGCAGCGGGTGCAGGCTCAGGATCTGGTGCATCGCCGAGTAGCCGCCGGCGCGATCGCCCGAGGTCTCGGCGACCAGCTCGGGATCGAACGCGATCCCGGCCGTCTCCAGCGCCTCGCGGTAACCCCCGAGACGCTCGCGCGCGGTCGAGACGTTGTCGGGCTCGAGGATGGCGGCGATCCGGCGGTGGCCGATGGAGATGAGGTGGCGCACCAGGCGGCGCGCCCCGGCCAGGTTGTCCCCCTGCACCAGGTCGCCGTCGATTCCCTTCACGCCGCGGTCCATCAGCACGAAGGGGAACTTCCGTTGCACGAGCGGCAGGACGTTGTCGAGCGAGCGGTCGCCGACCGGCGCGATGAGGAGCCCCTCGACCTGGTGCGAGATCATGTCCTCGACGTACTGTCGTTCGAGCGCCAGGTCGTTCTCGCTGATGCAGAGCAGGAGCCGGTAGCCGGCCCGCCGCGCCACGGTCTCGGCGCCACGGACCACCACCGCGAAGAACGGATTGACGATGTCGGGGACGATGAGCCCCAGCGCGCCCGTCTTGCTCGACTTGAGCCCGCGCGCCACGCCGTTGGGGATGAACCCCAGATCGGCGATCGCCTTCTCGACGCGACGCCGCGTCTCGGGCCGCACGCCCGGCGCGCCGTTCGCCACCCGCGACACCGTCATCGGCGAGACGCGGGCCCGCTTGGCGACGTCGCGCAGCGTGCTCATCGCGCCGCGAGACCTCCGAAGTACACCTCGTCGTAGGCGCAGGTGGCGTCTTTTTCCATCGGCTGCGGGTAGTCGACCAGGTTGCCCTCGTAGTTGCGCAGCGTCCACTTGTCGGGACCGCGCGCGACGACGTAGTCGGGGCCGATCGGGACCTTCCCCATGCCGCCCGGCGTGTCGATCACCAGGTGCGGGATGGCCAGGCCCGAGATGTGCCCGCGCAGCTCCTGCATGAGCGCGATGCCGGTCTCGACCGAGGTCCGCAGGTGCGAGGTGCCGGCCGCCACGTCCCCCTGGAAGAGGTAGTACGGACGCACGCGGCAGCGGAGCAGCTCGGTGAAGAGCTTGCGCAGCACGCGCGCCGAGGAGTTCACGCCGCGCAGGAGCACCGTCTGGTTGCCGAGCGGGATCCCGGCGTCGGCCAGCTTCTCGCAGGCCGCGCGCGCCAGCGGCGTCAGCTCCTTGGGGTGGTTGAAGTGCGTGTTGATGAAGAGCGGGTGGTACCTCTTCAGCATCGCGCACAGCTCGTCGTCCACGCGCATCGGGAGCACGACGGGCACCCGGGTGCCGATGCGGATGATCTCGACGTGCGGGATCGCGCGCAGCGCCTTGACGATCTCCTCCAGCCGCGCGGTCGACAGCGTGAGCGGATCGCCGCCCGAGATCAGCACGTCGCGGATGGCGGGCGTGCGGCGGATGTAGTCGAGCGCGCCGTCGAGATCGCCGCGCGAGATCGGCGACTCCTCGCGCCCGACCAGCCGGCGCCGGTTGCAGTGGCGGCAGTAGATCGCGCAGCGGTCGAGCGCCAGGAGGAGGCAGCGATCGGGGTAGCGGTGGAAGATGCCGGTGGCGGGCGAGTGGCTGTCCTCGCCCAGCGGATCGACCAGGTCGCCCGGCTCGTTGACCAGCTCACGCGCGCGCGGGATCACCTGCATGCGCACCGGGCAGGCCGGGTTGTCGCGATCGATGAGCGAGAAGTAATACGGCGTCACCGCCACGCGGAACTGCCCGGGCGCGGCGTCGAGCCCGGCCGACTCCTCGTCGGTCAGCGGGAGGCGCGCGGCGATCTCTTCCTTGCCCGTGATGCGGTGGCGCAGCTGCCAGCGCCAGTCCTCGAAGCCCGCGCCCTCCGCCTCCGTCTCCCGCGCCTCGCCCAGGACGGGGAGCGCGAAGGTGGCGCGATCGATCCCGATGGTCATGCGTCACCTCCTGCGTCGGTCGTCCCGCCGGCCCCGGTCGCGCCGCCCGTCCCCGCGGCGCCACCCGCCCCGGTCGCGCCACCGCTGCCGGTCGCGCCACCTTTACCGCCGGCGCCCGTCGCACCGGCGCTGCCAGCAGCACCGCCCGTGCCCGCCGCGCCGCCGCTGCCCACGGCGCCACCACTGCCCGTCGCGCCGCCGGTTCCCGCGGCGCCGCCGCTGCCGGTCGTCCCGCCCGTGGCGCCGTCGGTGCCAGCCGAGGCGTCGGTTCCGGCGTCCACCGGTGGCGGCGGTGCTCCGCCGATCAGGCTGACGGCCACGATGGTCTCCCCGCCGACGTTGATGTCGTTGAGCGTCGTCTTGCCGGTCGCCACGACGAAGCCAGCCTGGATGGCGTCGACCTCGACCGTCACCGGCCCGACCAGGGTGGGCGCCATCTCGACGCTGAGGCTGGCCGGCAGGGTGATCGTCGTCCCTGGCTTGGGCGTGACCATGAACGTCCGCTGGGCCGCCTGCGACGGTTGGACGGTCACGTTCAGCGACGCCGGCGTCAGCGAGAGGTCTCCCGCCACCTCGACGAGAAGGATCGAGTCGCCGCGGTGACACGAGAGGAGCACGGTCGACGCGGCGACGGCGGCGACCGGGACCAGCACGCGATGTCGGGCGGGGCGCATCAGAATTTGTAGTTGCCGAGCTGGGTGTCGGGCGGCGTGGTCACCGGCGGCCGCAGCGCGAAGTAGGCGCCCACGGCCCCGCCGGCCACGGCCGCGCCCAGCGCGACCCAGATCCAGGCGTGCCCGTGGTGGCCCTCCGCCTCGGGCTCGGGCTTGACCGGGGCAGGCGTCGCCACGACGACCGCCGGCGGCGCAGCCGCAGCGGGCGGCGCCGGCGGCGGCTCTTCGAGCGCGCGGATGTCGGGCGGCAACGCGGGAGGCGGTGGCTCGGGGGGCAGCGCCCCGGGCGGCGGAGGCGCCCCCGGACGCGGCGCCGCAGACCTCGCCGGCGCGGGCCTCGCGGCGACCGGGCCCGGCGGCGGGCCGCTCAGCGCCGCGATCATGGTCGCGATCTTGGCCTCGATCTCGGTGCGGTTGGGCGCCGCCGGAACCGCCGCCAGGAACGCGCGGTAGTCGGAGATCGCCTTCTCGCTCTGGTGGATGCGCCGGTAGCACTCCGCGCGGTTGAACAGCACGACGGGGTCCTTCAGCTTCTGGTAGGCGATGGTGTACTCGTGGATCGCCGAATGGCAGTGATCGTCATCCGCCAGCTGGTTGGCCTTGCGCAGGTGGTAGCGCCCCACCGCGATCGGGTCCTCGGCCCTCGCCTGGCCGGCCACCGACGACAGCGCCAGCAGCAGCGCCACCGCAGCGGCGCCCGACTTCACAGCGGCCCCTTGGCGCGGCCCAACCGATGGACGTAACCCGACAGCTCCTGAATCTTGGGGACCGAGAGCGCGCTGCCGAACGCCGGCATCTGCCCCTTGCCGGCCATGATCGTCCGCGCGATCGCCTCGTTGGTGGCGCGCGCCTGGAACTCGGGATCGTGAAAGTCGCGCACCGTCGGCAGCGTCTTGCGGATCTCGGGATCGCCGCGCCCGTCGACGCCGTGGCAGCGCGCGCACATCTGCGCGTAGATGACCGCCGGCTCGACGGGCACCGCCGGCCCCGGGTCGTCCCCGGTCGTGCACCCCCCGAGCGCGAGCGCGGCGACGAGCAGGGTTCCAGCGACGAACCGAATGGCGTTACTCCCCGCCGGGCGCGTCGCCGGCGCTGGCGTACAGCTCCTGCCCGGCCTCTCGAAACGCGTCGGCCTTCTCGCGCAGCCCCGCGGCCACGGCGTCGGTCGCCGCGATCCCCTGCGCGGCCGCGTAGTCGCGCACGTCCTGCGTGATCTTCATCGAGCAGAAGTGCGGGCCGCACATCGAGCAGAAGTGCGCCCCCTTGGCGGCCGGCGCCGGCAGCGTCTCGTCGTGAAACTCGCGCGCCGTCTCCGGATCGAGCGAGAGGTTGAACTGGTCCTCCCAGCGGAACTCGAAACGGGCGCGCGACAGCGCGTCGTCTCGTTTTTGAGCCCCCGGGTGCCCCTTGGCCAGATCGGCGGCGTGGGCGGCGATCTTGTAGGCGATGACCCCGTCCTTGACGTCCTTGCGATCCGGAAGGCCCAGGTGCTCTTTCGGCGTGACGTAGCAGAGCATCGCCGTCCCGTACCACCCGATCATTGCCGCGCCGATCGCCGAGGTGATGTGGTCGTAGCCGGGCGCGATGTCGGTCACCAGCGGCCCCAGCGTGTAGAACGGCGCCTCGTGGCAGATCTCCAGCTGCTTGTCGACGTTCTCCTTGATCTTGTGCATGGGCACGTGGCCCGGCCCCTCGATCATCACCTGCACGTCGTGCTTCCAGGCGATCTGTGTCAGCTCGCCCAGCGTCGTGAGCTCGGCGAACTGCGCCTCGTCGTTGGCGTCGGCGATGCTGCCCGGCCGCAAGCCGTCGCCGAGGCTGAACGAGACGTCGTACTTCTTCATCACCTCGCAGATCCGCTCGAAGTGCGTGTAGAGGAAGTTCTCCTGGTGGTGGGCCAGGCACCACTTGGCCATGATCGACCCGCCGCGCGAGACGATGCCAGTGACCCGCTTGGCGGTGAGCGGCACGTACCGCAGGAGCACGCCGGCGTGGATGGTGAAGTAGTCGACCCCCTGCTCGGCCTGCTCGACCAGCGTCTCGAGGAAGATGTCGATGTTCAGGTCCTCGGCCTTGCCCTTGACCTTCTCCAGCGCCTGGTAGATCGGGACGGTTCCGATGGGGACCGGCGAGTTGCGCACGATCCACTCGCGCGTCTCGTGGATGTCCTTGCCGGTCGACAGATCCATCACCGTGTCGGCGCCCCAGCGGACCGACCAGCGCAGCTTGTCGACCTCCTCGCCGATCGACGACGAGACCGCCGAGTTGCCGATGTTGGCGTTGATCTTCACCAGGAAGTTGCGGCCGATGATCATCGGCTCGGCCTCGGGGTGCTTGATGTTGGCGGGGATGATGGCCCGCCCGCGCGCCACCTCGTCGCGGACCAGCTCGGGCGTCACCCCCTCGCGGAGCGCCACGAAGCGCATCTCCTCGGTCAGCTCGCCCCGCCGGGCGTAGTGCATCTGGCTGAAGTTCGTGTCGCCGCGCGCGACGCGCTTGTCGATCCAGGGCTGGCGCAGCTTGGGCAGCCCGACGTGCGGGTCGACGCCGCGCGGGCCGGCCGGGTCGTAGACGTCGATCGCCGGCTCGCCCGCGCCGACCGCGATCCGGCGCACCGGCACGCGGAGGTCGCCATCGGTCAAGAACGCGCGCGACGAGCCCGGCAGCTCGGACAACGGCGCCAGGCCCTCGACGGGGTCCTCCGCAACCGTTGGTAGCTTGCGCTGCCCGCCGCCGTTGGTGTCGCTTCCGTTCTTCATCTCGCCTCGCTTTCCTTCGCCGGCATTACCCGGAGCAGGTTCAGGGGTCGCGCCTGTCCGCCCGAGCCATGGACAAACGGCGCCTCTCAGCCTTTCGGTCGGCTCCCCCAGCTATTTGGGTGAAAAAGAACAAGCAAGTTAGCGTCGCGCGGGCCCGAATGCAAAGGGGGCCGCGCGGGGCTAGTTGACGTACTTCTTGGGCGGGCGCCCGGCGCCGCCGTCGATGACCCGGTACCGCCGGCGGAGCCGCCGCAGCTTGAGGGTGTCCCAGACGGTGTCGAGGGCCCCCGGAACGCCGAAGAAGTAGCCGATCGCCACCGCCACGGCGGTGGCCGCCAGGCTGGCCCAGTTGACGAAGGGGCCCGCCAGGGCGTCGAGGACGCTCCACCCGACGAGCGCCATCGAGAGGTAGCGCGCCTGCAGGCTGAACGCGCCGAAGATCGCCATCGGGGCACGTCCATAGATCCGGCCGAAGGCCACGATCAACGTCAGGACCGCGAAGGACGCGCCCGCGAACAGCGCCCCGCCGAACAGGCGCCGGGCCACCACCGCGTAGGCCAGGTTGCACAGCGCGCCGCCGACCAGGAACAGCGCCACCATCCGCCGCGTCCCCTGCGTCCGCTCGACGTCCGCGCCGGCCCACCAGATCCCGATCAGGTTCCAGAACAGGGGCCGGTAGTCGAGGTGGAGAAAGATGCCGGTCACCAGCTGCCAGTACTCGCCCGTGAACAGCCGGGGACCGACCGCCAGGTGCTCCTCCATGGCCGGCCGCAATGGGTGGAACAGGTAGACGAGGTAGGGCGCTGTCGTGGCGACGAGCAGGGTCCTCACCGCCGGCGTGAGGCGGCCGATGATCGGTCGCGACCCGGAGGTCCGAGCGGCCCGCCGTGGCGGAAGGTCAGGCATCACGCAATTTTAGCGCAGCCCAGGCGGCGCTGCCGGTCGGTCACTGCGAACTTCCATCCTGCGTCGCGGACCCGTCGGGCCCCGCACCGGCGTCCCCCTGTCCGTGCGCCCCCCCATCGGGCAGCGGGGCCGCGTCCGGCCGCGAGCCCCCGTCCGGCTGGGCGGCGGCGTCCGGCCGCGCGCCGGCGTCGCCACCCCCCTGCCCGCCGCCGTCCGGCGGGGGGAGGCATCCGGGCGCCGCAGTCTGCACGGCGCCCGAGCGGTTGTCGTCGATGTAGGTGTCGCAGGAGCTCGGCGGGTTCAACTTGAACGAGAACTGTGCCGCCGGTCCGTCCGAGGCGACGGACGCGGGACCGGGCGGGGACGCATCCAGGCGCGAGGGCGTCTGGATCAGGTGCCCGGTGGCGTCGAGCATCTGGAGCGAGAACGTCCAGGTCCCGTCCGGCGCCGTGCCGGTGAACGCCCCGGGAGAGCAGAGCGCGACGATCTGTACCGAGTCGCCGGTCCCATCGGTCCCGCTCGCCAGGATCGAGTCGACGCCATTCTGCCCACAGGCCTCCGCCGGACTCTGCAAGAGCGGGCTCGTCTGGGTGAGGAAGAAGCTCCAGCTCAGGCGGAAGCTGCCGTTCTGGGAGCACCCCACCCCGGCCATGGCCAGCGCAGCCGCGGCGCCGAGCCCCAGCGCGAACGATCGCTTCATGCGGCGGCTTATATCACCACTCGGGCGATCACTGCGCCGGAGGCGTCACGACCAGCGTGGCGGCGCCGGGCGTGGTGTACGACCCGCAGCTCTGCACGTTGACCGAGACCGTCTGCGGGACCGCGAGGGCGTTGCCCCCCTGGTCGTACAGATTCACCGTCACGTCGTACGTCGCGTAGTTCGCCTGCAGCAGGATGTCCTGGCTCCCGTACGCCAGCGCCGGCGGGCAGGTCTGCGGATACTTCGTTCCGTCGACGTCGATCACCACCGTGGCGGCGCCCGCGGCGTCGCAAGTGACGGGGCCCCCGGCGGGGTTCTCGATCTGCCAGGGGACGTAGAGGTCCGACTGGCAGTTGACGCCGTATCCGTAGTTGGGACCAGTGTCGACCACGCAGCCCGCGGTGGTGAGGGCCAACCCCACGGCCGCGGCGAGAACGGCGGGTCCGAGCACGAAGGCGCGAATGCTGTTGGTCTTCGTCTTCATGGGCGTCTCCTGGTCTTCCGGATTAGGTAATCATTGTGGCGTACAAACGGTGCCGTTGCAGGCGGGGGCGCAGGGCGCGACCAGCGTGAACGCCTCCACCTCGGTCGGTTGCCCGTCGACCACCGAACGCAATATCGGTGCCGGGGTCGGTGCGGTCATGATCTCGGTCTGGGGGATCTCCGCCCCGCTCGAATCGACCGTCACCAGCGTGATTCGGTACGACTCTCCCGGGCCCGTGGGCGGGATGTCGAACGGCGTCGCGCCGGTCTGGTTTTGACATGGAAAGTCGCACTGGGCCTTCCCGGCACAGGGTGTGGCGCCATCGATGGTACCCCCGACTCCGACAAGCACCAGACGCACCTTCGAAATTGCGGGATCCGCGCAGCTGCAGTCCGTGATGGCGCCACCCGTCCCTGCCGAGACGACCAGCCAGCTGATCTCGACCGCACCGCCGTTGATCTTCACGCAGGCGGGGACGCAGGCGGCCAAGAGCAACATTGCAGCGAGAGGGAATCGCATGAGGCGCCAGACACCCGCCAAGGGCGAAAAGGGCGAAAAGTCCAGGGTAGGAATAGGGCCCGTTCGTGTCAAACTGCGGCCGGGATCGCTCGCCGTCTCGAGCCGTCTTCTGAGTCCTCTTCCGAGTCCTCTTCCACCGATGGAGGTCAACGCCTGATGTTACCGCTCCTCTTGCAAGCCGGCGCCGGTGAAGCGCGGCTCGACATCATCTCGCTCATCTTGAATGCCTCGCCGGTGGTCAAGGGAGTGCTGGGCCTCCTGATCCTCATGTCGGCCGCCTCCTGGTTCGTCATCGCCTCGAAGACGCTCTATCTCTCGGCGGCGGCGTCGCGCTCGACGAAGTTTCAGGATGCGTTCTGGAAGACGGGGCGGCTCGACGAGATCTGGCGGATGAGCGAGGCGGCGCCGCCGTCGCCCGTCGGTGAGGTGTTCCGCGCGGGTTACACCGAGCTGGCCAAGCTGCAGAAGCGCCGCCAGGAGAACGCCGACCCCGCGGGCGAAGCCTACCTGGGTGACATCGAGAGCATCGAGCGCGCGCTCGATCGCGCGAAGCTGACCGCCATCACCGAGATGGAGTCGCGGGTTCCGCTGCTCGGCACCACCGCCAGCGCCGGCCCGTTCATCGGCCTGTTCGGCACGGTGTGGGGCATCATGAACTCGTTCCGCAACATCGGCTCGAAGGGAGCCGCCAACCTGGCCACGGTGGCGCCGGGCATCGCCGAGGCGCTGGTGGCGACCGCCATCGGCCTCATGGCCGCCATCCCGGCGGTCATGGCCTACAACTACCTCTCGCGGCGGATCCGGGTCATCACCGCCGAGATGGAGACCTTCTCCAGCGACTTCCTGAACATCGTGCGGCGGAGGTTCTTCTAGCCATGGCGATGTCGATGGGCAGCGGGCCCGGCGGCACGCTGACGGAGATCAACGTCACACCGCTGGTCGACGTCATGCTCGTGCTGCTGATCATCTTCATGGTGACGGCGCCGATGCTTCAGACCGGCGTCGACGTGAACCTCCCCGAGGCCAAGGCCCAGACCATCCCGGACGACGAGGGCAAGCTGATCCTGACGGTCACCAAGGACAAGCGCGTTTTCCTGGGCAAGCTCCAGATCCCGTGGGATGACGTCGAGAAGACGCTGAAGAACAACGCCAAGCTGAACGCGGACCACGAGCTCTACCTGCACGCCGATCGCGCGCTCAGCTACGGCGACGTGGTCAAGGTGATGGCGGCGGTCAAGCAGGCCGGCGTCGACAAGCTCGGTATGGTGACCGACCCCCTGCAATAGACGATGGCGCGAGAGGCAATCCGGCGCGGCTCACGACGCAACTTCGCGGGGCTGCTCATCACGGTGGCGCTGCACGGCGTGATCTTCCTGGCCGTCGCCCGCGCGCACAACCAGGAGGAGCCGCCGCTCATCATGCCGCACGACTTCGTGCGCGCCGAGATGGTCAAGCTGGGCAAGCCACGCGATCCGTTCTGGCTGCCGCGCATCACGCAGCCGCCGCGGCCGACCGCGCCGCCCAACCAGATCAAGCTCTCCGAGGATCCCGACGCCAAGGCCGCGCCCAAGGAGGCGCCGCGCCCCGAGGATCCCAAGATCTCCAAGGAGCTCAAGAACGCGCTCGACCGCGCCAAGAAGCTGGAGGCGCTGGCCGCCGACGAGGACGACGAGGGGTCGCTCACCGGGTCGAAGCTCGGCACCTCGAACAAGGCGGTCGGTGACCAGTACCAGGCGACGGTCGCGGGGATGCTGCAGCACAACTACAATCTCCCGGCCGGGATCACCATCGACCAGATCAAGACGCCGCCCGAGATCCTCTTTCACATCCTGCCCGACGGTACGATCAGCGGCATCAAGCTGACCCAGAGCTCGGGGAACAACTTCGTCGACGACGCCTGTGTGGACGCTGCGAAGCTGACCGGCAAGGTTCCGCCGCCGCCCCCGGGCGCAGCCCATGGTATGAGAATCCAGTGTCTCAAGTGATCGGACGGCTGTCCCTCCTGACGGCGGTCGCCGTCGTCATCGCAACGCCCGCTTTCGCGCAGCCGCCCGCCGGCAGCGACGAGGATTTGCCGGCCGTTCAGATCTCGAACGCCGGCGTCGAGATGCTGAAGCTCGCGTTGCCGAAGGCCGAAGGCGACGGCGGCGAGGCGACCGCCACGATGTCCCGCGACATGGACATCACCGGCCTGTTCCAGCTGCTCGATCCGGCGTCGTTCCCGGCGCAGCTGTCGTCCGAGGGGCTGGGGTTCTCGTCGGCGCTCTGGTCGCAGGTGGGCGCGCAGGCGGTCATCAAGATGAAGGTCTCGGGCGGCGCGCTCGAGGGGCGCCTCTACATCGTGGCCCGCGGCGACGCCGCCGTCTTCTCCAGGAGCTACCGCGCCGCCGACGTGCGCGACGCCGTCCACCTCTTCGCCAACGACGTCGTCAAGTCGTTCACCGGGCAGCCGGGCGTGTTCGGGTCGCGCATCGCGCTGGCCATGACGGGGCGCGGCCCGCACGAGATCGCCGTCGTCGACATGGACGGCGGCCGCACCTCGGTCGTCACCAAGATGGGCTCGGACAGCCTGCTCCCCGCGTTCTCGCCGACGGGCTCCGAGATCGCCTTCACCTCCTACCTGCGCAACAACCCCGACCTGTACATCGTCTCGGCGGGCGGCGGCCGCGCGCGCCGGGTGTCGAAGGAGCCGGGGCTGAACACGGGCGCCGCCTGGGCGCCCGGCGGGCGCACGCTGGCGCTCACCATGTCGTACGAGGGGAACTCGGAGATCTACCGCATCGACCCCAGCGACGGCCGCGTCGAGGGGCGCCTCACGAACAACCCCGCCATCGACAGCTCGCCCTGCTATTCGCCCGACGGCGCGCAGATCGCCTTCGTCTCGAACCGTCAGGGGTCGCCGCAGATCTTCGTCATGTCGGCCATGGGCGGCGGCGCCAAGCGGGTCACCTTCCAGGGCAAGTACAACCAGACCCCGCGCTGGAGCCCGCGCGCCGACAAGCCGCAGATCGCCTTCACCGGGCGTGACGAGCGCGGCGTCTTCGACGTCTTCATCCTCGGCGAGCTCACACGGCTCGAGTGCGTCGCCCGCTGGAAGGCCGTGACGTCCGGCGCGGGCCGGACGATGGCCGACGTGGCGATCGTCCGGGGCCGCTCGGTCGCGATCCGCGAGCCCGCGGGCGAGCTCCTCCACGCCGACGGCGAGGTGCGGCAGTTCGCGACCGGCGAGGTGCGGGCGCGCGTCCTCCCCCGGGCGGTCGAAGTGATCTTCGCGCCGCCCGAGAGCTGACCCGTTTCAGAGCTTCCTCCGGGCA